>Ga0126383_10000301_pt1 | contig 26157 bp, 42 predicted proteins | sample PanSoiMetPlot_35_FD_96882 | JGI IMG/M metagenome (GOLD analysis project Ga0126383, IMG submission 96882) | Tropical forest soil microbial communities from Panama - MetaG Plot_35 | ecosystem: Environmental > Terrestrial > Soil > Tropical forest > Bulk soil | place: Panama | collected 2016-02-17
CCCGCCATGACTTGCGGCGGCACCGGCCCGGCGTTGACCTGATTCGACTGGATCGTGCCCAGCTTTTGAAAGATCAGCTCCTTCAGCTTCGACTGCACCTCGGGGCTGTTCTTGATCTGCTGGAGCAGCGCCGAGCGCTCCACCTCGTCCGGGTTCGAGCCCATCTCGCGGCAGGCGTCTTCCCAGGTCATCAGGTGCAGCGCCAGCTTCTCCTGAATGGCGCGCGTGGCCACCACGTCGTCGCTCGGCGTCTGGATGTCGAGATGCGCCTCGTAGCGGTGCACCCCCTTGAGGTCTTCCGGCCCCAGACCCAGCCAGCCGGCCTTGGTCATGCCGCCGTAGCGGCGTGACGAGGCAGCATTCCGCGGCAGCTCCTCGGCCCAGGCATAAACGTCCTCGCCGACGCGGTGCTCAATCAGCCAGGACTCGAAACCGGTGCGCGCGCCGAGCGCGGTCTGGGCGTTCTTGACGATCGGGTCCCACGCCAGGCGCGCCAGATACGCTGCTTGATTCATAGCGTATCCTGATTGACTCGAAGCTGTTAGGCCCTGAACCACCGACGGCAAGGCAAGGTTGACCAGATTGGTCGCGTTCTCGAGCAGATCCTTCAAGTCCTGGCCGGCTCGCGGCTGCTCGACGGGGGCGATGTCATACGGGTAGACGGTGCCCGGCTCGATCTCGTCGCCACCGAAGCGCTCGCCCCCGCCCACCCCGTAGGGCGAGCCCTCGCTCGGCGGCAAGCCCGGGATGGTGCCCGGCTGCTGGGTGCGCTTGAAGGCGGCGAAGCCGGTCATGTAGGCGCTGTTACCCTGGATCGTGAGTAAAGAATCCAGCAACGGGAAGAGCTCGAGGAACGGGTACAGCACACCCTGGCCGGCGCGGTGGGGCAGGCGCGAGTCGGTGGTGATGCCGAGCGCGTGGAAGTAAGGGCCCTTGAGCGAGCGCGTGTTCGGGTCGCCGAAACCGTGCTTCCACGAGCGCACCAGGGTGCCGTTGCCGATCCGACCTGAGCCGCTCGACGACTGACCGGGGCCGACCAGGACCACGTTGCAGACCTCGTAGTCCCAGGCCTCGACGACGGTCAGGAAGGGCGAGCCCTTCATCATGCGGCCGTAGTCGCTCTTGGCCAGCTGCATGGCGCGCGGGTCCAGGTCCTGCCAATCCTGCGGGTCAGCCACCACCCCGCTGCGATCGAGGCCGGTGCCGAACCTGGCCAGCGCCTCGAGGTAGGGAACCTGCTTGACCTCGACGCAGGCCGTGAAGCCGTTCTCGTTCATCGAGTAGTAGAAGGTCTCGGGCGGGATGTCGGACGACGCGATCGGGTAGGGCAGCTTGAGCTTCAGCTCTTCCGTCTCGCGGTCGTAGATGCGGTCGGCCGCGTCCTGGTCGTACTCGCGCTGCAACTTGAGCTCGTCCTGCAGCATCGCCGCCTGGGTGTCGTATTCGGCCCAGGCCGTCGAGCAACGCGGAATCGTCTTGATGATCGCCTCGCCTTTCGTGGCCAGCGCGTACATGAAGAGACGGAGCAATTGCCGGTTGGCCTCGTGCTCCTGGCGCTTCCAGCTCGCCTCGAAGAAGTGCTCGCGCAGCGTGGCGTTCGCCTGGGCAACGTCGCCGAACTGGATCGGGCGGAACTGGATCGTCAGCGGATTGGTCGTCAGCGCCGCGGCGACGGTGTTGGCGATGTGCGGCGCCATCGGGCTATGAATTTCAAGAGCCGTCTTCCTATATGCTTCTGGAATATCTACGATTGTTTCCTGGTAGAGAACCGTGTCGATGAAGGCATATAATTGATCACGTTTCTTGAATTCCGACCTGAGTGAGTTGGCCAGGTCGATCGTCTCCCCGACGGCATCGGCGTCGTTGCCCGTTTCACCGGCGTGCATGTAGTTCAGGGTCGCCATCGCATCCGTCCGCTGGAGGATCTACCCGACCTGAGCCCGTGGCCGATGGTCAGGCGGGTGGGCCGGGGCGCGGCGTGGGTGAAGGCGTACCAGGCCATGGCCAGCGCCATGACCGTGTCGTCGTGGCCACCCTCGGGCGCCTCGTACCTGACCAGGCCAGACGGCAGCGCCTCGGACTGGTAGGCGAGCAGCTCGCCCTTCTGGGTGGCGTCGTCGAGCAGGGCGAGCTTCGAACGCTCCAGGGCCAACGAGAGCTCCTCGATCGCGGCCCGCTTCGAGGCGTTGGTGGTCGTGAAGGGATAGACCGGCAGACCGCGCCTGGCCAGATCCTGCACCAGGGGCATGCCGATGGAGTTGCTCTCGGGGATGATCGCGACCGGTCGGTAGCGCTCGACGAGGCCGTACAACCGCTCGAGCTGGAAGGCGTAGTCGATCCTGTTGAAACGGTCGAGCGCTACCTGCTCGAAGCTGCGCCCGTCCGAGCCGATGACGCTGAGCACGGTGAAGTCGGTGCTCAAGGCCCAGTCCACGCCAACGACGTAGTGCCAGCCGTCCTGATGGCGGGGCGCCGGTTCAGGCTTCAGTCGGCAGGCCTGCTCGAGCTTGCGGAAGACGCCCCCGCCGCCCTCGACGAACTGCGCCAGGATCTCCTGGTTGAAGGTGCGCTGGGTCATGGTCGCCCAGGCGCTCTCGATCTCGCCAAACTGGATGGTCGGGTTCTCGAGCGGGTGCGGAGATCGAACGAGGCCCCTGTCCGTGACGGCGCAGCCGAGCGTGGGCGCCTGCCAGGCGTTACTCGAGTCCGCGCCGTTACCCGCGGCCAGCCACTCGCGCCAGAACCAGTTGAGACCCCTGGGTGAGCCGACGCACCAGGCCCAGCCGCCGGTGTCGATCAGCATCGGCCGCAGCACCTCGGGCCAGGCGTCGGGATGCACATCCCCGCTCTCGTCGATGACGATGCCGTCGGCGGTGTGGCCGCGGGCCGAGTCCGGGTTGTCGAGCGAGCGGAAGGTGATCAGCCCGCCGCTCGGGAACGTCGCCGTCATGAAGGTCTGGTTGAACTCGGCGATGGTGGCCGCGCCGTGCCTCAGCTCGGACCAGCCGACCCGCACCTGATCGAACGTGGGAGCTCCCCACAGGATCCGCGAGCCCCTGACCGCGGCCTCGGCGGCAATGGCCATGACGAGCGTGGTTTTCCGCCAGCGTCGTCCAGCGGCCAGCCAGTTGAACCGCCGGGCCTCGGCGCGCACCGTGATCTGCCCCCGATGGGGCATGGGCAGTAAGAGCTGGCCGGTCTTAGCTGCCGACCTGAGCTTCGTCGTCGGCACCGGTCCCGAGGTGCGTGGAGGGATCGCGAGGTGCGGGCTCTGTGTCGACGACGGCCGGGCGCCAGTCGTTGGTGTAGGTCACGCTCAGGTTCTCACCAGCGTTCAGGGTGACGGCGTCCCGCCACCTGGCCGGGTCCCGAGCTCGCAGAAGGGCGATCAGCAAGCGATCAGACGGGATCTTGCCGCCGCAGGCCCGCTTCAGGGCGACCATCTCGAGGTAGTCGACGGCGTCCTTCTCGGCCTCGTGGTATCTGACCGTGAACTCGACGTCGTGCTCGAGCCACGAGCTGAGCGTCGCGCGCGTCACCCCGGCGTGCTCCAGGGCCGGCCTGATCACGCCGCACTCGCGGAACACCTCGAGGAACGCCTCTTTGGCGATGCGTCGTTCGACCAGGTGCATCCGCGGCCTACCTCAATCTCATTTCTTCGTTTTTTCCGTATTTAGCGCCAACAGAGTCTTATGTCCCATTACTGAGTTTTCTTGCGCGCGCCGCAATGGGCCAAACGCGTGATTCGGCGGCGTCGGGCGCGGCGCCCAACGGTGGGCAGGGTGCGTCATCACCGGCCAGCGCTCGAGTCGCGCGCGCGATCCTTGGGGCGCGCGTCGCGCGACCACACGAGCTCGGCCGAGCACATCCGTACTGCGCCGCATCGAGAATAGCTTTCGATAATGGCAGTTGTCGCAAGCTGGCCGCGCGATCGGCTCAGCCGGCAATAGGCCCGCACGGCGGCAGTCTCGCAGTGTGCTCGGGTTATGTCAACCTGGCGCAGTAGGTGCCCGGCCGAACTGAGCCGGATTCGGTCCCGAACAGCGGCAAAGTGACAAGCCAGGGGGGAGAGTCCGGGGATGGACCAGGTAATGGTTTCAGTTATGTCAAGTGAGAATACCGACCATTGACACCAACCTCGCGCGCGGACCTTCCCCTCTCAAACACATAGAACATGTGTACTAATTTGAGATTGACCATTAGCACCATTAGCACCATTAGCACCACCATTGGCACCACCATTGGCACCATGGCAGATATTGCTAAAGAACGTTAGCAAAACCTCAACCTCCCGTTAGCACACTATGCTTGATTCATCCTGTAAGCTGTGGCCACACAAGCGAAACGAGAGGAGAACCGAACCAGAACGACTCAGTTCGAACCCACCAGACAGAACGGCGCGAGCCACCGGTGAGAGCCCGGGAACAGAGCCCAACACTTGCGACAGCGCGGTGAGGCTCCGAGCAAGCAGGCAGCGAATAAGGGGATCGCCTTAGCAGGATGGCCTACCGGCTCTACGCTGCGCGTCCCACCGGCCCACCATGGTCTAAGTGTTTCGGTATCTCACCCGGCTGCACAAGCGGGGAGTCCGGCGCCATGGCGGGTGATAGTGAGTGGGCTCCGTCGATACTTAGCAGCGCGCTACCCGGCAAGCCTGCACAAGCGCCCCGGCTCCGAATGGGGTGATATGGCGCTCTCGTGAGCCCGGCGATGTACCTACGGGGTGCACGCTACACGCAGTGAGAGCGGGTCAGTTCGATTCTGGCTCACCCCACCATGCGGGATTGGTCCGTCTCGCAGCAGTTCAGTTCGGACCTACGGAGCTACCAACGTGAATACTGCACTACGTGCCGCGATCGCCGGCCTTGACAGGCCTCTGGGTTTCCGCGAGCTACTGACGCCCGACGGATACAATCCCAAGCTGAAAAAAGGCCGCGCACGCGGTTACGCGAGCGCCATTCTGCACTTCGCACCGGCTGACCTGTCAGGCTATGACGTCTGCCAGTACCGTTCGGCCGGTTGCACCGCAGCCTGCCTGAATACGGCCGGCCATGGTGGAATCATCCGCAAGGGTCAAACCACCAACCCCGTGCAATTGGCGCGTATCGCCCGGACGGTGCTGTTCTTCGAACACCGCGCGATCTTCAATGATCTCCTGGTGGACGCGATCGAGCAGCATGTCCGGCGATCGATCAAGCGTGGGCTCACGCCGGTTGTGCGTCTCAATGGGACGTCCGACTTGCCATGGCACATGCTCAAGCTCAACGATGGACGCACGGTCATGGACACGTTTCCGACCGTGACGTTCTACGACTACACCAAGCATCCGCAGCGCGCTGCGCTCCGGACCTTGCCGGCCAATTACTCGCTGACGTTCAGCCGGAGCGAGACGAACGACGACGACGTGCGCCGGATCCTGGCGCGCGGCGGGAACGTCGCGGTTGTCTTCGCGACCGGTCGCACCCGGCCATTGCCGCTCGTGTGGCACGGTTACCGCGTCATCGACGCGGACAGGGATGATCTCCGGTTCCTGGATCCCAGGAACGTGGTGGTCGGACTCCGGGCCAAGGGTAAGGCCCGGGGTGAAGCTTCCGGGTTCGTCGAGGATCCGGACGCGGACACTGCCTGCTGGCCAATTGATCCCGAGCGGGATTGCATGGCGCACGCGGCCTGATCGCAGAGTGGACCCGGCTCCGGCTGGGTCTAATGCGGCAGTCCCGGTCACAAGCCCGGGCAATCTTCGTCGCAGAGGAGCTACCCCATGACTATCGCTACGCAAGCCGGGTCCGTGTTCGCGGATCCGAAGCGCTGGGAGTCTGCTATCACGCAGACACTGGTGCTGCGCGAGTCGCTCGGCCGCAAATTCGACGCGGTTGACGTCGCCGAACACCCGTGGATGCGCCTGGTCGCGTATCGCTATAGCGCCACCTATCGTGGCGACTTCGAGTACATGCTCAGTCAGCGAGATGCGCTCACGCGCTATCCCACGCAGACTGATCGCCAGGTCGCCGGCGTGCTGAATTGCGCCGTCCCCGATTGGCGCCGCTCAGCCCGGCCGGTGGCTGGTAGTAATCACCTGTTGCCCAACGTGACGGACGTCCCGTCATCGCGCTACCGGGTCGTTCAGCCGGATGGCAAGAGCCTGAGCGTGCGCCTCGACAGCGCCGCGTGGGCGAAGGATCGCCCGGAAGGCACGCGTGCCCTCTACTACCTCGGCCAGGGCGCCGAGTGGCAGTTCGCCGGCTTCATCGATCCGACCGGTGACATTCGCGTGATCGCGCGCGAACGGCACATGGTCAAGAGTCTCCACGCCGCGCTCACCGTGCTAACCGAGAGCGTGCCGGAGGGTCGCTGGTTGGTCCACGCGCTCGCGTTCAGCCTGGAAGGCAGCGTGTGCTGCTTCTGCGGGCGCGAGCTCGATACGGCCGAGTCCATCAGCGTGGGCTATGGCCCGGTCTGTGCTGACAAGCACGGCCTGCCGTGGGGTGAGGTCGCGGAACCGGCGAGCGTCGTGCTCGCCCGGGACGCGATCGCGCACGGTGGCATCGACGCCGAGCCAGAGCCGGAGGAGACTCCGGCCCGCGTGCCTCAGGCCGGTGACGGCTTGCGCGCGCACGATGTCGGCGTGTTCGAGAGCGGCGCCGCCATCATCGCGAAGACCGGTGGCGTGTCCTCGAGATTCGCGGACGTCGTGCGCGAGGTAACCGGTCGCGAGCCGGCGCCCCGCTGGCGCCCCGGCCGCACCTACGAGGAGATTTTCGGAGACGATTGACGGATCCTGTATAGTCCATCACGCAAGGAGCTACCATGCCACGCATCTATGCGCGCAACAACGACCCGCTCGACTTCTGCCGAGCACACATGCCGACCCGCGACGTCGCCGAGGTTCTCTACGGCGGCGCGATCGTCGGTGACGGCCCGGACGGCCGTGGCGACTACTACGACTACGACGCAGAGCACCCCAATTACGATTGGGACACTGTCTATTGCGAGCGCTGCGACGTCCTGTTGGGCGAGCGCGACAACTAGCGCAGAGCACCCCTCCGGCTCAGCCCGGAGGGCGTAATGCGGCAGGCCGGTTGCAAGCCCGGCCAATTCTTCAGCCGCAGAGGAGCTACCAATGGCAGCAACACTTCTGGATGGCAAGTTCGTCTACGAGACGCGCGTCACGCCATCCAACGACAAGCCGTCGAGCCGGGTGGTGATCACTCTGGATCTCAATCACCCGGAGCTTCGTTTGCTGATCGACCGCGCGCGCCGTTCGAAGGGGCAGCGTGCCGTCGAGGCGGGCGGTGCGCTCGTGGTGCGGGTCTCGTGATCCGCACCGACCTGGCCACGATCCGCAATCTCGGCCTAATGGCGTTCAACCTGTCCTACGCAGACTTCCGCTGGCATCTTGGCCTGGACGACGACGACTACGCGCGCGGCAAGTACGAGGCACTCAAAAACCTCGGCCGCGCCATGGCGCCGTTCAGCGACGCCACGCTGTACCGCCTGGTTGAGGCGTACCGATCATGAAAACCGCCGAGCTTCGCTTCGTCTGGTTCGACGATCGCGACCTGAACACCGTCATGCGCGCCTGGGGGCGCGAGCATGGTTACGCCGGCGCCAAGGGCGGCTGGATCTACCACGCGAGTGGCCAATCCGTCTGCCAGGGCTGGTGGAGCCTCTGGAATCAGAGCCGCCAGTCAGTCCTCGACTGGCTCACGCGCCGTAACACCGGCTTCGACACGTTCGACGAGCTCGTCGACACGCACACCGACTACCGGCCGACGATCCAGCCGCGCAACGCGGAGACGCGCAGCCTGGCGGCAGCGTACGACCAGATTCAGAAGCAGCGTGGCGACGCGCGCCGCGCCTACACCTACTACCAGCCCGGCCGCGTCCAGGCGTAAGGAGCTACCCATGCGAGACAAGTTGGAGATTGCCGCCGACATCCTCAACGAGATCGACGGCAACGATCAGGTTGACATTGCCCAGCAGTACGTCGCGGACGCGCTTGCCGAGCTACAACCCGCGAAGGTCTACGTGGTGCTGTTCCACGACGTGTGGGACAACGGCAACGACCCGGGCGTCGAGAACGAGAACGGCGAACCGGAGACCACCAGCATCGAGCGTATCTTCGCCCATCGCGCGGCAGCCGAGGATCTGGTGGCGTCATTCAAGGCGCCCGACTTCAACCTCAAGGCGTCCCACTCCTTCTTCACGATCGAGGAGTGGGCCCTCGACGATAGCGCAGAGTGACCGGATCGGGGGCCCTCCCCCTCCGGGCTAATGCGGCGGACCGGTCACAAGCCCGGTCAATTCACACCGCAGAGGAGCTACCAGTGAGTAGTCAAGCACTTGAGCACTTCGTGCTCTACGACTCGGATGCCAATCCGATCAGTTCGCATCTCGCCGACGAGGGCGAGTGCACCGTCACCTGGCTGGGCGAAGCCGTGCTCGATCACGCCAGGCTCAGTCCCGAGCCGCTGCGCCTGGTGCGCGAGATGATCAGCCCGGACAACGTCGAGTGGTATCGCGGACCGGAGGCCAGCTGATGGCCTCCTTCGCCTTCTTCCGCCAGGTCGGTAGTGCCGGCTCGGTAACCGACCTCGTGGTGAACGTCGATCACGTCATCACGGTCAACCCCAGCATGCTGCGCGAGCGCTCGGTGCTCGTCCTGGCCGGGTCCGAGATAGGCATCGAGGTTCGCGGCGACCTGACTCAGGTCGTCGAGACGCTGCGCGCCGCCGTCGATAGTGGTGGCCTGCGCGTGCTGCGCTCGATGGACGCCAGCCTGGCCAAGATGGCCGAGGAAACGAGCTACTGATGGGCCGCGCGATCAGCCGCAGCGGGAGTGAGCCCTTCGCGGCTCACGTCTCCTGCTCGCGCCCCAAGTGCGACCAGCAGCAGGTGCTCGACGTCGAGCTCGATCAGGCGCTCTTCGAGGAGGTGCATAGGCGCAACCTGTACCTGCTGTCGAAAGAGGAGCGCGACGCGATGGACACGCTGCGTGACATGCAGTTCACGCTGATGTACCAGGCGCCGACCCCGGGTGGCTGGATCAAGCTGACCGAGCCGAACCTCGATCACCCGAGTCAGGCACGCGCCGCGCGCGAGTTCTGCTCCTGGCGCTGCGTGCGCCTGTTCGCGACCGGTCGCGAGAACGGGAAGGACGTCTGATGCCGATCACGGCTGACACGATCTCCGGGCTCACGCCGCCCCGGTGTATTGCCTGTGGCCAGCCGCTGAGCCAGCTTGAGTGGGCGATGGCCAGCGCGTCGAGGCATGGCCAGCCGGCCCACGCCCGCTGCCTGCTGCGCCTGCGCGCGCGGAGGCTGCTATGAGTGTCGGCGACGCATGGGGGCTGATCATCTGCTTCAGCGTCGCTTTCTGGATCATCGGCGCCTACATGGGACTGCTGACCGAGAAAGGGAAACATCGTGACTGCAACTGCAACTGTGGCTAAGAACCCGGCCGGCGCGCGCTTCGTCGGCGCGCGCGAGCTCCTGGGCCTGACCCAGACAGAGCTCGGTTTCCGGCTCGGTGTCCACTACACGACGGTCGCGCGTTGGGAGACGAGCGAAGCTGGCCCGCCGCTGATGGCTCAGTGGGCGATGGTCGGGCTGCTGCTCGAATCCGACCTGAAGCCTGCCGCTGCCCACCGGTTCGCAGACCGGATCGGGCAGCGGCTCGAGGTGACTGATGACGATGCCTGATTTCGGCGAGCCTCAGATCTTCTTCCTATCGCTCACAACGCCCGAGGGCAAGCCCTACACCGGTCGCCTTACGGGCTGGCAAGTCTTCGACGGCAGACCTAGCCATCATGGCCATCACACGCTCTACAAGACCGTGGATGGCCGCTATCTCCTGTATGGCAAGTCGTCGGAAGCGCCGCGCGATATCACCGGCAACATCACGTCCAGCCGGTATGGCCTTGATCAGTGGTTTGAACGCGACGAAGTGGTCGCGATCCGAGAAATTCTCGGGCTCGAATCGGTTATCGATCTTTAGAACATATGTTCTGGTGCTAATGCTCGTTTTCGAGCATTAGCACCAGAACGTGTGTCCTAATTTTGATCTCAGACCCCCCTGTGGTGAGTAATTTGGTGCAAGTGGTGCTAATGCCTATTTTCAGCTACCTCTGGCGGGTGGGTAGACCCAGATCTTGGCCTGTCCACCGGTGCCCTCGCGCCTGACCACGCGCTCGCCGCCGTAGTTCGCGGCGTAGGCACTCATGACGGCGTTAAACAGCTTCGCATCGCGGCAGACGATGCGCCGCCGCCGGAGCTCGTGCTGCTGGATGCGGCCCTCGCCGTGGCGCAGCGCTTCGAGCGCCGGGATGAGCTTGGTCAGCACGAGCTTGTTGGCCTGGGTGTCCTGTTGCGTCACCCCGGCCACGTCTTCCTCGCCCAGCGCGTGCCAGCAACGGACGCTGAAGCGCACGATCGCGCCGGCGGCTTCGACGATCCAAGCAGGAATCTCGCCGCCTCGGCCCGGGCTCTCGAACTCGGCCAGGACAAGCGCGACGCGCGACAGATGAACCGAGCCGCGCAGGAAGATCGCGCGCACTGTATCGCTCTGGCCGGGCAAGTAAGCCTCGGCGCGCCAGAGCTTGAGGATCTTGTCGAACATCTTGCGTGTCTCGTTTTCTGGATCCTTGGGGATGAGCCAGACACGTCGCTGGGCGCGTAGATCGAGCAGCTGCTTGATGCGCTCGTTCCATTCGAACGGAACGCCGTCGTCGCGCTCGACTATGTCCGGGCCCGGGTCACGCGCCAGGAAGGGCAGCCAGCGCGAGCGCATGCCGTCGCCATGGGCTGGGCCGAGCAGGTGTTGGTTCGTTGGCACGAGCCCACCCAGGACTGGCACGGTCGGCTTCTCGATGTAGAGCGCGATCTTGTTCCGAGGACTACGACCGTCACCGCGTCGCCGGTAGGTCATCGGCCGGTCAGCGCTGAACAGATCGAGGAACACGCTACGGTCGAACGATAAGCCACTGTGGCTGTACTGCCCAAAGCTTTCGAGCAGCTTGCTTAGCTCACCGGTAACGATCGCCAGGGCAGCCGAGCCAGTCTCGTCCTGCATCTGACCCAGGTCGGCCATGAGTGCCGGTACGGTGCCCGGATCAGCAATGAGCGGCATCGGCAGCGTCGGCGATTGCAACCCCTGGTCACGCTGGTAATGCCGATCGAGCACCTCGGCCGCTCGTCTGATTGCGCCATTCTTGCCGCGCGCAGCTTCAACGATGAGTGGAATCCAGAGCACGGCGCGCTCGGCCCGGCCGGCGTCGAGTTCGACGCAACTTTCGCTGCCGATGGCGGCGCAGGCGACGCCGAGCCCGGCGCCGATACTCAACGTTGGATCCAGACTCGTGGTCGACGCCAGCTTGCCCCAGAGCGGGCTGAGTACGTCGATCGGAAACTCCGGGATCTCCGGCAGCGGCTCTGGCTCGACGTCCTCGATCTCGTCGGGGATCTCGCGCGTGACGCGGTGGTGACCATTGCGTCGCTGCCCAAGCCTCGGGCTGCTGTCTGGCCGGTAGTCTTTCGAGTCGCCGAAATCAGCTGGCCACCAGGGTGAGCCCTCGCCGTGATGTAATGCGTCCTCGAGCGCGCGCTCGGTGGCTTCCTCACCGTCGCCACCGTCGCGCGGCGACATGGTCAGCCCGTTGACGTCGCACGCCGCGAGCAGCGACTGACGCGCGTTCTGCGCGTCCAGTAGGCCATTGGCCACGAGTCCGCCAGCTGCCTCGGCGACCTGCATGAGCCGCGCCCGGCGCGAGCCCGGCACCTGCTCGCTCAGTTCGTTCACCCACTTGGCCAGCATGCCGGCCGCGCGCCGATCCTCGAAACGACCGGGCGTCGTGCTGCCGGTCCGCTCTTTTTTCTTCTTTTCCCGCACCGGCGGAAGCTCGCGCCAGTCGAGCGCGTCGCCCTCCTGGGCGAAGAAGCGGCGCGAGCTCGCGCCGCACGTCAGCCACATCATGCGCGAGCTGTCTTTCGTCGCCGGATCGAGCCAGCCCTTCAGCAGCTGGTTCACGCGCGCCCAGGCCTCGTTGTAGTCGGCGCCCGGAATCGGCGACACCAGCCGGACCAACACGCGCCAGCGCAGCGCGTCGGGTTTCGAGTTGAACGTCTCGACGAGGAAGACGTCGTAACCACGCAGCCGATCGAGGACGTCCTCCGCGGTCACCCCGATGTCGACGTCGAGGATCAGCACGCTCACCTCGACGACGTTCTCCTGCTTGCGCTGGGGTGGGTCGAACATCGCCGGCGACATCAGCCCGACCTCCTGGTTACGCGCCTCTTTCGTCGCCGCGGGGCGCGTTTTCGCCCAGCCATCCTTCAGCTGCTGCCAGGTAAAAGTGCGAACGACGGGCTTCGTGTCGTGGACATTCCGGAACAAACTGACGTGCAGGGAATCTTGCGCTGGTGTAGGCTGCACCGCAGCAGACTCCTGTTCTGGTGTCTCGGGTCTGTCACAGGCAGCCAAGAGCGCCGCCTGGCCCGGCTGACGGTTCGGGGTAAGGCGGTGCTGGCTGACCTGTTTGATTCCCGGAGGAGCCAGGTTACTCCTGCGGCGCGACCTCCCGCACGGGCGGGCGCGTCACACGTCGCAGCGCCCGCCGCGCGAACTCGTTGTCGAGCGCGTCCGAGGCCTCGCGCTTGGTCGCCGCCGGCGGCAGCTTGAACTTGGTCAGCAGTTCGACCTGACGCTCGCTCGGCGCGTCGTCACGCTTCCGCCAGCGCGCCTTGGCGTCGAGCAGGTAGGGCGGCTTCAGGTCGCGCGCGATGTCGCCGGCGACGCCGAGCGCGTAGCCGTGGTCCAGGCCCTCGCCGAGGATCTCGACGCCGTAGCTGTCGACGAAGCCGGCGAAGTTGATGTGCGGGTGCAGGCGCAGCGCGCGGTAGGTTGCGCCGGTGCGCTCGACGAGCACCCAGCCCTGCGGCTGGAGCGTCGTCTCGTTCTTGCCCAGGTCGATCATGAACACGCCAGATTCCGGCTTCGCCCACTTGAGCGGCGCCCGTGCCAGCATGTCGACCTCGCGCGCCTCGGCCTCCTGGCCGACCAGGACGCGTGTTTTTCTCTTCTTCTCCTCCTTGAGCAGCATCTCCAGGTCGCCGAGCATGCCGAGCTCGCCGGTCAGATCCTCGTCGCTGATGTCGACGGCGTGACCGACCTCCTCCTCAAGCTCGCGGCCGATCAGCGACGCGGCCGTCTCGAGCCGCTTGTGGTCGCTGTTGCCGACCATGTCGAGGACCAGGCAGTGCTCCTTGTCGGGGTAGGGCCGGAGGCCTCGGCCGATGATCTGCTGGTAGAGCGCCCGACTCTGCGTCGGCCGAGCCATGACGATGCAGTCGACACTCGGCTCGTCCCAGCCCTCGGTCAGCACGCCGACCGAACTGATCGCGTCGAGCTTGCCGTCGGCCAGCGCCCGATAGATCCGGCGGCGCTCGTCGGGTGGCGTCTCGCCGATCACCAGTTCGCAGCTGAAGCCCTGCTCGCGCACGGCGCCCATGGTTGCCACCGCGACGTCGACAATCGGCGTGAAGATCGCCGAGCGTCGACCGCGGGCGTGCTCGGCCATGCCCTCGGCGATGTAGCGGTGGGCGTTGGCCTCGATCATGGCCTCGCCGAGCGACTTGTCGGTGAAGTCACCGTCGCTCTTGCGCACCTCGGCCAGGTTGATCGGCATGGTCACGCGCAGCGCCTTCAGGTCGGTCAGGTAGCCCTGCTTGATCAGGCTGAGCATCTTGATCTGGAAGGCGATCGACTGGAACGTGCCGGTGCCGTCGCTCTTGCCCAGGCCCTGGCCGTCCATCCGATCAGAAGTGGCGGTGCAGCCGAACAGCAGCGGGCCGTCTGGCTGGTCGGCGCGCAGCGCCTGGAGCACCAGCTGATAGGTCGCGGCCGGCGCGTGGTGCGCCTCGTCGATCCAGATCAGCCCGTAGTTGAAGCGCATCAGCTGCTCGAGCCGGTTCTCGCGCCAGATCGTCTGGATCGAGGCGATTGTGTGGCGCTTGCCGAGCTCGTTGCGCTCAGCTTTGACCACGCCGATGTCGTCACGCGCGACGCCGAGGAAGCCGAGCTTCTCGATCGTCTGCGTGACGAGCTCGTCGCGGTGGACGATCGTCAGCGTGCCCGTCTTGCGCTTGAAGTCGCGCAGCACAGTGCCGCAGACGATCGTCTTGCCGGCGCCGGTCGGGCTGACCAGGAGTGTGCGGTTGCCGGCGACGAGCTCGCGCTTGATCGCCTCGACGGACGCGACCTGATAGTCGCGCAGATGTACAGTTGGGGCCGGAGTTGTGGTCACTTCACACTCCCTTGCGGTGACGTGGTCGCGGGCCGGGCAGTTGGTAGCTCCCCTGTCTCGCGACCCTCCCGCTCGAACGGCAGCTGGTACTGCTGCCAGGTCATCGAACCGTCGTAGATTTCGCCCGCTTGCAGGGGTGGCCGTACTTGGTCGGCCGATTTAGCTCGTCGAGCTCGCACCACTTGCCGGGCCGAGCCTCGCCGCGGTTCAGCGCCAGGTAGATCGGCCGCGCGCACATCGGACACGGCCTCACCCGCTGACGCCGGCCCGTGAACGGGCACGTCACCCGTGGTGGCCAGCTGGGCATGTTCTCTCTTCCTCCCGGTCAACGAGACGTTCAGCTCGGGGTGCGCGGCAGCGATGCGCCCGAGCTCGAACAGCATGTCCTCGATCGTGATCCGATCGCGATCGTGCTGCGCCTGGAGCAGGGCGATCAGCTTCTTGTGTCCGGCGCACCCGCGCTGCATTCTCCTACTATGGCTTGCCGCGTTGCTTAAAAGCAACTAAGGTTGGCAGATGGAACACCCCATCCGCACCGTTGCACGGGGTCAGGGCCGTTCCCTGACATGGTTAGCCCGCGAAGTCGGCCTGTCGTACGGCTACTTCCAGCAGCTGCTCCTGCCACCCGGCCATGTGCGCTGGCGCCCAGCACCGTCTGGCTTCTACAAACGTGTTGCGCGGATTCTCGGTGTGCCCGAGAGGGAAGTCCACTGGCCCAGCGGCGGCACAGTCAGTCATGACGACAAGGTTGAGGCTGCATAGTGGCGACGCTCGTCGGCGCCGTCGCGCTCGCCGCGTCCATGTTCGGTCAGGTCGAATCCTGGCCATGGGATCAGCTCGCCGAATGCGAGTCTCGTGGCCAGTGGCAGATCGATACCGGGAATGGGTACAGCGGCGGCTTGCAGATGGATCCGACGTTCTGGCGCGTACATGGCGGACTCGAATACGCCGCGCGCCCGTCCTGGGCCACACGATCCGAACAGATCCAGGTTGCCATCAACGGGAGGGACGGCATCGTCGGCTACGCACAGGGTTACTACGCCTGGCCCACCTGTGCGCGAATCCTAGGATTGATCTGACCTTGCAGTCAATTTGCCCAGCCTGTATGCTGGGCAAATTGAAAGGAGCTACCGAGTGGACGGACTGGCCACCGGGCCCGTGAAACCAGTTCACGGATTGGAGCTAACGAGCTTCGACCCAGCGCGGGGGCGCTTTCTGCTGGTCGATTCCTGGGTCGATGAAGAGGGCGAGCACCGCGTCTCGATGTATCGCTTTCGTGACATTGTCGACGCCGCGGTGTTCAAGACGCTGCTGCTCGACGACTACAAGCGCTGGGCGCCGGCAAGCACTGTCGAGGTGTACGACCTGATGACCAACGCTGGCTTCGCCGACATGGATGACCTCCGGAGCGAGCTCGATCGGCTTGCCGGAGACGAGGAGACTAAATGACGAAGGACATCGTTTCGCTACTGCCGCCAGAAGTGGTGGAGCAGGACCGCGCACTTGAGGAACAGGCCAGCACTGCTGGCCTGGCCCTCGTTCAGTTGCGCTACCGGTGGACGCGCGACGAGAGCAATCCCGATCGTGTTTCGTTTTCGCAGTACGCTCGCCAGACCGGGCGTTCGCTTACAGCAATCTCGCGTGACGCCAACGCCTACCTGATCCTCAACAGCGCTGTTGAGGGCACGATGACGGTCTACGAGGCGCGTGTCCGGGCCAGCATGAGTGCCGAACGGGAGCTCGCTGCCGAGGCCGTCGCCAAGAACCGCAAGATCTCGGTGACAACGGCTGCCCGCGACTACCCGCAGGAGGTCAAGCGGGTGCGCAAGTCAGCCGCCGACGCCGTCCGTGAGATGCATGACCGCGGCATGGAGACGACGATCGAGGCCGAAATCCCGCAGGTTGCCGAGATCATGTACCACGGGCAGCAGATTTATCAGGAGAGGAAGGAGAGGCGTCAGCAGAACCATACATTCGGCTATCTGAAAGTCGAGTCACACGTTTTCAAAGCCCGCAATGAGCTGCGCGCTGCGCTCGCTGATTCCGAGGGTGTGCCCTTCGAGGGCTACGAGCGTCAGCTAATCCACGAGACGATCGAAACCGTGCAGCGTCTGCTCCACATTCTCGATCGCGCCATCACTGACGAAAACGATAAGAGTTGGCGCGAGGAGCTGCGGGTGATCGAAGGAGGTCTTGCTTCGTGAGCCCAATTAGGGCCGTGCCGCCGGGCGGCAATCAGCCGCCCCCGATGCCGCAGTGGCTTACAGATGCGATCAAGATGCTGTTCGCCTACATCATGCGCAACCCCTACTGGCGACGCACCGAGGTCATGGCAGCACTCGGCTGGTCCGATGCCAAGTTCTGGCAGGTGCAGCACGGCGCTCAGCTCGAGCTCGAGCGTCGGACCGGGGGTGCGGTCAACATCAATGGCGTGCCCGATCCGGAAGACCCCGGTGGTTGCTGGATCTATTGCCTTACCGCCGATCGCGAGATCATCGTGCCCCACGCCAATAACAGCGTGGATCACATCGTCACCCGGCTCGAAAGTCTGCACGCCAGGGCTACAACCTGGGTGCGGGCGACGAGCGGACGCACGATGGAGGGACGAGCAGCGCGTACCGTTGAGCGCGAGACGCGCCAGACCATGGAAAACCTCGAAGCTATGCGCCAGGCCGCACTCTGATGAATGAGCCCTGGTCGCACGCGAGACTCGAGCCGGCGTTGGCGCGCCGGCTCGGCGCCTTCGCCAAGCTCCGCGGCATGTCTCAGGTCGACTTGCTCAATGAGATTGTAGCCACGTATCTCGACGAACACTTCCGGATTCGGGATCCCAACGACCCGGTCGATAATCTGTTGCGCGCTGCACTGAACTGAGGATCGTAGCCTATGACTAGGAAACATCGCGAGATCGGCTTCGCGCTCGCGCTCGACGCCCAGGATCCGGTGCTCGCCGAGAAGGAGCTCGTCGAGCAGATCGTCCACCACCTTCTCGAGCACATGCTCGACGACGTTGACGAGGACCATCTGATTGGTCCCGAACGGCTCGCCGAAATGGTCGGCAACCAGATCATCGAGGCGATCGAGATCGGCTTTCGTGTCGGCCGGTCCTGGCAGACCAAGTACGAATCGGCGCAGCGTACGCACGACATGCTGCACGGCGCGAGCAACTGATGGCCATTCCCGACCACGAGGAGGAACACCTGAACTGCGCGCTCTGCGGCGAGCGCGTCGTCGTCTGGTGGCGGCTCAACCCGCGCCGGCTTCAGCCCGTCTGCCGCGACTGCGCTATTCACCGTGGTGAACAGCGAAAGACTACCGATGCCCAGGCCCAGCCACCAGCAACTGCTTGAGCACGCGCGCGAGCTCGTGGAGCAAGAGGGCCAGTGGCTGATCGTGACCCGCCGGCGCGACGGGGTAGTCGGTTACGCGCTACCCAGTCGCTCCGCGCCCGGCACCTACCACCTCGTCACCCTCGATCCGCCCCACTGTGACTGCGCCTTCGCCAGGATCCATGGCCTAACCCACCGTCGCCTGGGCCACGGCGGTCTGCACGAACCCTGCCCTCACCTCCTCGCACTCCAATACATCGCCGAAAGAGACGACAACTCCAATGAGTCCACTGCGACGCCCGTCTGAAGCTCTCACCCCACTGTTTGACGCTAACCGTGACTACATTTGCCAGCTCTTCGCTGTCGACGAGATCGAGCCCGACCCCAACGCCGCGCCGCGCTACACGGCCGACGGCAAGGAGGTGAAGCCGGCCAACATCCGCTGGTCGTTTGCTATGTGGGATTTCGACTCGGTCCTCGAGGACAAGCAACCTGAGCAGATCCTCCGCAACGACGGCCTCGACGCCGTTATGCGCTCGATGACCAGCGAGTCGACCTTCTACGACCCGACCGGCCGGCTGCGGAACGGCCGCGCCCGCGAGATCATGCATGGCCTCGCCGGCCGCATCCTGACCGACGACGAAGTCGAGAAGTACCTCGACACCGAGTCCGGCCTGCCCGAGGACATGCTCGGCGACTATGCGATCGCCGAGATGACGAGTTACCGCGACCGCAACAATCAGGAGCGCGTCGGCCTGGGCCGGCTGCGCGCCCTCAAGCCGCGCGAGCTGAAGCTCGTGGAACAGGTGCTCGGCTCGGGCGTCATGGACGAGCCGCCCTCGGCCGAGCCGGCACGTCGGCCTGAGCCTGTCGACACGGGCCCTCTGCCGCCCCGCCAGCGCCAGCAGCCTCGATTGCCTGTCGATACTGCTCCAGCGTCAGAATCGCGTCCTGCGCAGCCACAGGGGCATCCGGTCGACCCGGGCGCTGACGATCCCGGGCCGGACATCGAGCGCCAGGCCGCTACGGCTGCGCAGGACGATGATGACGACTCCGATGTGCCATTTTGATGACCACTTCGTCTCAGACGGCCAGCGGCAACCAGCATCTCAGCGCGCTGCCTGGCGAGCCGCGCACGGTCGCCAGCCGCGTACTGACCGAGCCGTCGTCTCAGGAAGCAGCCCAGTACGAGCTGGCCCTGGTCAAAGCCGAAATCCTCGACATCCAGAGCCAGCTCGCGCGCCGCAAATCGCTCAGTAACGAATGGGATCCCGGCTATCGACACTGGAAAGGCGCGGCGATTGCCGCGCTCCGCGCCAAGGAAGCGCGGCACACGTTTCTGAAGAACTGGGTCAGGCAGCGCCTGGTCGTCGCCGATCGACGCGAACGCAACGACTTCGTCAAAGGCATGTTCTGCGAGATCATCGCCGTGCTCGAGCAAAGTGACGACGCCGAACTGGCGCTCGCGCGGTTGATCGCCTGGCGCGACGAGTGGCTGAACGGGAGCGGGGAAGATCAATGACGATGTTCCTTTCCGAACTGAAGGTGGGCACCTTCCACCTCTTCCGCTACACGAACCAGGGTGCCCATGCCTGCCCGGGCCACGTCCGTGCCATGACGCGCATGTACTGCTACCACTGCAACGTGCCCGGCGAGTGCGCCCACCTCTACTCGGAGAAATGCGACTGCTACGACCGCATCGCCTGCGCCGACTGCCTGTTCGTCGCCGAAGGCGGCATGCTCTAGCTCTCGATCAGGACGCTCATAGCCCAATCCCCGGAGTAGCATCGACGTATGAGTGAGTCTTCCTCCCCATCCGATCGGTCGACGTGGCCCGAGGACTGGCTTTCGCACGGCCCAGCGCATGCTGGCTGCACATGCGCTGGTTGCGCTGGGCTCAGGCGGGAGTTGGCGGGCGACGATGAATTGCTCGAGTTGTATAGCCGCAAGCTGCTACAGCAGGGCTGGGCAGGAGGCCAGCCAACCGAGGCCGAGCGTAAGTACCGGGGCGCCCACTACAAGGGGGCGGGGAATCCAACACCAGCGCAGTTAGCGGCCCGGGCAGCTTTCAGCGAACGCCGTCGCAAACAGGATTCGACCTGATGCCCGGTCCGCTCGGGAACATGTGGCGCCGGCGCCGCGTCCTCGAGCGGACCATGCAGGCTCAGGTCGAAAAACTGGCCGGCGCCCTCGGCTGGCTGCCCTTCCACATCCCGTCCAACGTGCTCGTCTGCCCGACGTGCGGCAACAAGATCTACCGCGGCGTGCGCCGGGGGTTCCCCGACCTGATGCTGGTGCGGACCGAACGACTGCCGCCCGGCCGACTACGCTGGCTCGAGCTGAAGACGCCGACCGGCTCGCTGGACGACGATCAGCGGCTCGTCCACGCGCTCCTTCGTCGGTCGGGGGAGTCCGTGGACGTGATCCGACCCAAAGACCTCGAACGACTGCTGGGGATCCTGCGTGACGGACAAAGCTGACCACGCGCGCGCCGAGCTGATGACGCAGTGGACCGTCGCCATGCGCCAGCAGAACCTGATGCCGGTGCTGCTGCTCAGCATCGACCTCGACGATCCGACGAACACGGCGCTGATGGTCGCCGAGGGCCTCGACGACATGCTGCTTGCCTACACCCTGCACGAGCTGAGCGAGCGCATACAGCGCGAGGCACAGGGCCTCAGCTAGTTCACGGGTGCCGCAGGCATTCCGGGTAGGAGGGGACCACTCTGACCCCGAGCCGCCCGGTTGCGTTTCGGTCGCGATGTTCCTGTTGCTCTGCGTCGTGATCGGGACGCTGGCGTGCTGGCTGTTCCTGAAGGCGCAGGGCTGGATCTAGCGGCGCGCATCTCCACGGTCGGGTTGTGCTCGTAGCAGCGCGGGCCGGTGCCCATGATCTGGTTGACGCAGACCGAACAGGCGATCGTCTTTGAGCTCGGCACGGGCTGAGGCTACACTGGGACCGGGCGCGATCGCTGCAAAGCCGGGCTGCGGGGCCCGCCTCCAGGTCGCGTGCCACCCGCGCCGGGCTTTCCAACTCCCCTTACCGGCGCGGCACGCCCTCAGTCCTCGCGGACGTGACGGATCGCCATCTCGCGCCAGACGTCGCGGTCGCTGCTCAGTTCGCGGATCTGCTCGTTCTTGCTCTGCAGCAGGACTCGGAACAGCCAGCCGACGGCGCCGATCAGGCCCCCGATGAACGAGCCGATGGCGACCAGTGTTTGCGGGTCGATCGTCACGAGCGCTTCAGGGCGAACTCGGACGCCGCCGCTTTCGGCATCGGAGACGCCGGGATCGTCGGCCTGGACGTCGGAGTCAGCGTCGGCGTGGGCTGGATGGTCGCGGTCGGCGAGTACGTTGGCGTCGGCCTGGGCGGCGGCGTCGGGGTGAAGATCACCTCGGCCTCGGCCGGCCCACCCGCCACAACTACCACCAGCCGGCCGGTGAGCACGCCGCCGATGACGGCGCCGGTCGCCACCCAGGTCGCGAGCTCGATCAGCCAGCGCGCGCGCACTCATGTCCCGGTGGTGACGATGTGACCGGCGAGCTGACCGAACCAGGCCGTGATCTCCTGGCCGAAGGCGCCAATGGCGAGCAGCGTGACGACGGCGATGGTGGCGATCAGTAAGCCGTATTCCACTACGTCCTGCCCCGACTCGCCAGATACCAGATCAGGCACACAAAGACCCCAGTCATGGCCAAGACTGAGATCCCCCAAAGAACCCAATCCGACATGCGACTACCTAGGTCAGACGGGCTACCGCCAGGCCTCCGATGAGCAAGCCGATCTTCAGGTCGATGTTGCCGATGACCAGCAGCACCACGTCGATAACCAGTACCAGGAGTGCGATTAGCCAGCCGACAGAGATCGCCGGCAGCGTCCAGCTCGTCTGCATTCAGGCCTCCGTAACTATCACGCACGAGAACGGGCCCAGCCGGTTGAAGTCCGTCCGGTTGAGGTTGTTCCACACCGACATGTAGCCGGGGGCGCTGTTTGCGATCCAGATCGTGTCGCCGTCGACCCCCCTGATCCCGCACCAGTGATACCAGGCGCCGCCGGACATGCAGCCGGCGCGGCCCTGCGCCGCGATCGCGTACACCTGATCGAAGGTCAGCCAGGCCTGCGCGGTCTGGATGCCGACGTCGCCGAGCACGCGCTGCAGCTGGCTGCCGGACCCGTCCATCAGCCCGTAGCTGCTGTTGATGTTGTTCGGGTAGCCGATCGCATAGACGGTCTGCTCGCGGCTGTTGTAGATGTCGGCCGGGTTGAAGCCCTTGCCATACGCGCGCATCAGCCAGTCGCACGCGCAGGCTGAGCACGTCCACGAATAGAGCTGGCCGGGCATCGACTCGTTCGGGTCCGGGTAATTGATCTCGGGCGGCGTTTCCGACTCGAGGATCGGCTCCCGACAGTCGATGGTCAGGTTCGGATCGAGCGCGCCGACGAAGGCCTGGCCGGACGGCGGACCGCCGCACCACTGCCCCTCGAGCAGGGCGCGCACCGCCGCGGTCAGGTACGCCTGTTGGTCCTGCAATTGCTGGATCTCAGGTCGGGTCACGAGTAGCTGGGCGGGTCCGGTGACAGCTCGCCGGTCAGGCCCGGGTCGATCGCCAGCAGCCAGCCTTCGACCGTGTCGGCGCCGCCGACCCAGCGTCCCTCGAGCGCCGCCTTCAGGGCCTGGGTCAGCATCATCTGCTGCTGCTGGAGCTGGGTGATCTGCGCTTGCTCTTGCTCATCCATGGCTCACCTCGGGAGGCATGCGCGCCGATGGCGTCATGTACTGGTTGCTTTTTGCGTCAAGACGGTCAGACCTCGGCGCGCCCGCCTGCTTCAATAGCCGTCCCTCCCTTCTGGCCGTTGGGGGCGGGTGGCGTCCTTCCCGTGGGCCCGCACCCTTCGAGGTTGGGCGCCACCCTTCAGGCACCCGTCGGTGCCACTGACGGTCTGGATAGGGGAGTTTGGAGGCACCCCAGACCGCCATGTCAGGTTGCGACACCGTCCGGCACCTCCTGGTGGAGGCCACCCATGAACGGCTCACGCGGCTGTTCGACGGTCTCCCAGCTGACAGCCCCGGTTTCCCAGTTGATGTTGACCTTGGCCTCGACACCCTCCGGCGGCAGATCGATGCCGGCGCCCTCGCAGGCCGCGCGGAGCGCCTCGACGTACTGCTCGTTGTAGGCACGCGCCGTCGAATCGGCGGCGTCACGCGCGGCGACCGCGCCCTCGACGCGGCCACGGTAACGCTGGAGGCGCTCGAGCGCGCGCTGGGACAGGACATTTTTGCTCACGCGGTAGCTCCCTTCAATTCCCCATGGCGAACCAATAGACCTGGCAGTTACCGGTGCCGCCGCTGGTATTGTAGACGCGGGCATTGAAGCCAGTCGTGCTGATGTTCTGAGCAGCCGGGTGCCACTGCTGGACGTCGCCACCGGTCGGCTGCCCGATCGACACGATCACGATCGGGTTGCTGTTGAAGGGGCGCGCGAAGTTGGTCTGCTGGTTGGCGCCGCTGTTGTTGCCGACGTTGCTGATGGTGACCAGGCCGTGCTCGATGTGCTCGTAGGTGCCGCCGACCGTGAACGGCACCACATTACTGGTGTTGTTCTGGACGGTCACGTTGCCGCCGGCGTTGACCGCGCCGGTGAGCGTGCTCGTGCCGTCGTGCGTGGTGTTGCCGGTGACGTGCAGCGTGGCAATCGTCGCCGTGCCGTTGATATTCTGTGCGTTCGTCGTGACCAGGCCGGTGACGTTGAGCGTGCCACTGGCGCTGATCGCGACCACCGACAGCGTGCCCGGGATGGTGACGTTGCCCGTGTCGTCGACCGAGAACGTGACCGCGGTGTACGCGTTGTTGACGAACTCGATGCCGGTGGTGCCGGATCGGGCCCGGATCCAACCGGCGGTGCTGCCGTCACTCCCGTGGCAGAACTGCATGCCATTCGCGGTTACCTGGGTGACCGTCTTGCCGGCAACCTGCTGGATGACGCTGCTGCCCGCCACCACGATCGGCCGATACGCGGTGCCAGCGCGGTCGTACCCGACCAGGCAGGCATTGCTGCCGTCGTAGTACATCTCGAGTCCGGCACCGGAAGTGGCGTACGCGCTGCGGTGGCCGGTGCTCCGAAACCAGTCGGGGATGTCGAGCGCGCCGCTGAAGGCGTTGCCGGTGATCGGCCCGCCCTGGTGGGCACCGGAGTGGGTGTGGCCCGTGGTCTGGTTGAACAGACCGTCGAGCGTGGTCAGGCTGCCCGCCAGGTAGATCGTTTCGTAATCCGCGGCGTCGTCGTTGTCGAGCGCGATCTTGAGGCCCAATTCGGCAGTGTTGTTCGGCATCCCCTACCTCACATGTACTTCATGGCCTGGATCTGGTAGCCCCGGAGATCGCCGATCTTCGTGCCGCGGATCCGCTTCCAGATGCCGGTGACCTCGGTGATGGTAAATTGCGCCGCGGCGAAATCGATGAACCAGTCATTGCTACCGCCGTGGTTGTTCTGGCCGGTACGGACTGCCTGCCGATCGGTGTAGTCGAAGAAGGCGAGCGTATCCACCGTCTCGTCGGGTAGCTCGAGCACGGCCAGGTTCGGACTGGCGGCGAGCTGCATCACCATCTGGTGGATGCGCGTGCCGTTCTGACGCATGGCCGCGCCGTCCCGCCGGGCTGCCCAGTCCGAGGCGTTGATGGTGCCGCTGAAGTCGCGGCGGAAGCGCGGGATCACCCGTTCGTGGATGCCGATGCCTTCGATGACGGGCGTGCGCGTGCTGTCGTCGTTGACCAGCGACACTTCGACCTGAATGGCGTAGCCGGAAATGTTCGGCGGCGCGTCGATCCGCAGCCCGTTGCCATAGATGCTGCCGATCGAGATCAGCTCGCCCAGCGGGTCGGTGTCCATCGTGCCCGGCAGGCCGGTGGAGCCGGCGACGCGCACCGCGATGTCGACGTGGTCGGCCTGGGTCAGATTCGGACCGAAAGCGGAGAAACCGGTCCAGCCCTTCGTATCTGCCTGAAACATGGCGTGATGAAGTGGCAGGACGATCGACGCCGGCCCCAGATTGAATTCGGCACCACTGTTCCGCCCGAGCGGATTGGCCACCAGCTTGATGTACGCGTAGGTGCCGTCGGCGAAACCGATCCAGAGCCGCGGATCGACGGCCGCGCCGCTGACGTACAGCGCCGTGCCCCGCAGCGACGTCCAGTGGGCGATACAGCCATCCCACTGCTGCTGGAACTGGAACGCCGGCGAGCTCGACTCCTGGGCATTCGGCTCCCAGTCTCCGTAGGTGATGAGATAGGTGTTGCCGAGACCCGGGTTGTAGATCAGCCCGAATGCCTGCTGCGCCGCCCAGCCGGCGAAGGCCTGGACCGGCCCACGCACCTCGCTGGCGTTGTTCAGGGCGCGCTCGGGGCCGATCGGCGTGATGCTCAGGTCGGGCATCGTCATCGAGTAGAAGGTCGGCCCGATGCGGAACCACAAGGAGTTCTGCCAGGCGACCGCGGTCTGCGCGTTGGTCGCGTCGATCGGTACCCGTAGCCCGGGGAACTGGTCGTTGACCGAACCGTCCGCGTTGATCGTCCAGATCGAGCCGTCCGATTTAAAGATCGCGGTCTTGTTAGCAGCCTGGCGAATAGCGGTGATCGGGATGTCCGCGTTACCCACCACGATCGGCCCACTCCAGCTGCCGGCCACGGTCGGGTCGTTCTGACAGGTTCGCACCACGCACGTCGAGGCCTGCGCGGCGATCATCGACGGCCCGACCGTCTCGAGGAAGTTGGGCGCGAAGGGTGAGGGCATGGTGCAGGTAACCCAGGTACCGGCCCCCGAGCGCTGCTCGAGCACGCCGTCGTCCCAGGCCACGTAGAGCGCGTCGACCGGTGTGGTGCCAGCCGCCATGAAGCGGACCGCGGACGTGGCGACGTGGCCGGCGCGCGTGTGGTCGACCACCTGGCCGGCGTTGGCGTCGGAGGTGCGGTGCAGGATATTGGCGCCGGCCAGGACGAATAGTCCGACCTGACCACTGCCGACCGGGCCGTCGATGAACTGGCGAATGGAGCCGGTGGTGGGCGGCGACAGCGCGTGCAGCAGCGGTCCCTTGCCGACCTGACCGCCGATCACCCAGCAGTCCATTGCCCAGTGGTAGCGCTGGTCGCCCATCGAGCTCTGGATGCGCTCGCCATAGCCCATCAGCGGGCGAAAAACGAAGGTCCGCTCCTTGTACAGCGGGGCACTGTCGTACTGGAACGACTGGGGCGCCGTATTGACGGCGACGATCTGCTGCTGCTTGCCGATGAGCAGCCCGTTCTGCTGCGGGACCAGCATGGCACCGACCGCGGCCGAGGCCGGGTCGGCCGTGGTGTGCATGCGGATATCCCACGGGTAAGGATGACGGCGAGAGCTCGGCGGCATCAGGTCGGAGGTGGCGGGCCAGCCATGGTGTCCCAGACCGCGGACACCATGTTGTTGATGTCGGCGTCGGTCGACTGACTGGTGATGCCCTCGGCGCAGAGCAGGTTCGTGAACGGCACCTTGAAGCCA
>Ga0126383_10000303_pt1 | contig 26120 bp, 20 predicted proteins | sample PanSoiMetPlot_35_FD_96882 | JGI IMG/M metagenome (GOLD analysis project Ga0126383, IMG submission 96882) | Tropical forest soil microbial communities from Panama - MetaG Plot_35 | ecosystem: Environmental > Terrestrial > Soil > Tropical forest > Bulk soil | place: Panama | collected 2016-02-17
CGCGACCCGCACGCGACCCTGGCATCCGAGGCGGCGGAAGAAGAGGCCCTGGCATTCGCGACGGGGCGTGGCACCGACCTGGGCGCGCTCGACGCCGGGCGTCTGGTCGCGATCCACGCCGGCTACCACCCGACACAGGACTTGGGCGCGACCGACGAGCACCGGCTTCTTCGCTCCTCACTTCGAGACTTTGCCGAGAGGGTCGTCCGGCCGCACGCCCAGGCGGTTCACCGGCGGGACCTCGACGTCCCCGAGCGAATCATCCGTGGAGTGGCCGACCTCGGACTCCTTGGCCTCTCCATCCCCGAGGCGTACGGCGGTTCGCAGAGCGACACCTCGGACTACCGCGCCATGCTCATTGCGACCGAAGAGCTCTCCCGGACCTCGCTAGCGCTTGCCGGCAGCTTGATGACGCGGCCGGAGATCCTGGTGCGGGCCTTGTTGCGCGCCGGCACTGAGGAACAGAAACGGAAGTGGCTGCCAGCCATCGCGTCCGGCGAGAAGCTGGTCGCAGTGGCGGTGACCGAGCCCGACCATGGGTCGGACGTGGCCTCCATCACGTGCCGGGCGACGCGTCGTCGAGATGGGGATTGGGAGATCTCCGGCACCAAGCTCTGGTGCACCTTCGCGGGGCGCTCTGAGCTGCTGATGGTGCTCTGTCGCACTCGCGATGCCGGCCATCGCGGACAGTCCGTATTTGTCGTCGATAAGCCTGCTTTCGGCGGCCATGAATTCTCACACCATCAGCAGGGTGGCGGCAGCCTGAAAGGACGGGCAATCCCCACGATCGGATACCGGGGCATGCACACCTTCGAGCTGGCGTTCGACCGCTACAGGGTGCCCGCGGCGGGCCTCGTAGGGGGTGAGGAGTGGCTTGATCGTGGCTTCTATCTGCAGATGGAAGGCTTCGCCATCGGCCGCATTCAGACGGCCGCCAGGGCGGTTGGCCTCATGCATGCGGCGCTGGAAGATGCGCTCGGCTATGCACGCGACCGGCGTGTATTCGGACGCGCTGTCGCCGACTTCCAGCTTCCGCAGGCGATGCTGGGCAGGATGATCGTCAAGGTCGCCGCGGCGCGGCAGCTCAGCTATCGGGCGGCACAGCTTCTGGACAGGGGTGGTGGCCAGATGGAGAGCTCGCTGGCCAAGTTGTACGCAGCGCGCTCAGCGGAGCTGGTGACGCGTGACGCGATGCAGATCCATGGGGCTATGGGTTACGGCGAAGAGAGCGACGTCTCGCGCTACTTCGTGGACGCGCGCGTGCTGCCGATATTCGAAGGCACCGAGGAGGTGCTTGCCCTGCGCGTGATCGCCCGCACCCTGTTGCAGCCGGTCAGCCGCACGTAGAGGTGCAGCAGGTTGGTGACGTTAGCCTACCGGGCATGTTCGACTACGAAGCCAGGCGTGACAGATTCTTCGACCAGCTGGCCGTCGTGGGGGCGGACGCCGCCTTCCTTCCCATCTCCTCAGACCTGGAGTACCTGACCGGGCTGCGCCGCTCCATCCCCAACTTCGGCAACGTGTCGTACGCGCACGGCTGGGTGGCAGGCTGCTTCCTGCGGCCGGGAACCGAGGCCATTTTCATCGTCCCCAGGATGTTCGCCGAGTTCGACATGGAGGAAGAGGCTCCGGGCGAACTGGTCGTCGTGAGCGAGAGCGACGACGGCGAGGCGACGTTCACCACCGTCGCCCGAAGCCTGGGGCCCATACATACGCTCGCCGTCGGCGCCCGCACCTGGGCTGAGGCCGTGATCCACTTGCTGGCTGCGCTCGGCTCGCCGCGCTTGCTGTCCGCCGACGGGCTGGTCAACCAGCTCCGCCGCATCAAATCGCCGGAGGAGCTGGAGGTGATGACGCGCGCGGCCGCGATCTGCGACGGGACGATGGCCGCCGTAACAGGCAAGGTTCGCGCCGGCGTGACGCTCGAGGAGCTGGTGAAGGAGGTCGAGTACGAGATGAGATCGCGTGGGTCGCTGACCCCCTCGTTCACGACCCACATCTTTACCGGCGGCCAGCAGGATGCTCTGGAGTCGCGTGGCCCGAGCGCCCTCCGCCCGCTTCGTGACGGCGAGGCGGTTCTTTTCGATTTCGGTGCAGTTCTGGACGGCTACTGCTCCGACTTCGGACGAACGATCTTCTGTGGCGAGCCGACCGCCGAGTACGTCCGCGCCTACACCGCCATGCTGGCGGCCCAGGAGGCAGGCCGGGCGGCTGCCCGGCCCAGAGTGAGCTGCGCCGACGTGAATCGAGCCTGCCGCGAGCCGATCGAAGACGCGGGCTATGGCCCCTACTTTCGCCATCGGATGGGCCACTGCATCGGACTCGACGTTCACGAGCGGCCGTTCATCTCCGAGGAGGATGAAACGCCGCTCCAAGCCGGGATGTCGTTCACCGATGAGCCGTCCATCATCTGGAAGGGCAAGGTCGCTGCACGGATCGAAGACGTCGTGGTGTGCGAGGAAGGCGGCGGCCGCAAGTTGAACGCCTACCCATCCGACCTGGTCGCCACCGGGTGAGCAGCCGATGCGGTGCGCAGCGAGACGCGATAGCTCGGGGAGCTACGCATTTGTACAAACGCGGCGTTCCCGGCGCCCGGGAGTTACGCATTTGTACAAACGCGGCGCTTTCAGATGATCGCGAGCGGGTTGACCGGGCTCGCCACGCCGCCGGTGATGCGAAGCGGGGCCAGTATGAAGGTGAACGTCGACACTGATGCGCGCGCCAGTGGCTCCAGGTCGACCAGCTCCAGCAGGTAGACGCCCCGCTCCTGCAGCAGCGCCAGATGCACGGGTAGCGGCTCGCCCGAGGCTGCCGGCACGACCTCGACGGCGAAGTTGTCCGCGCCCACGAGCACGACCCCCTGGTCAGCCAACCATCGGGCCGCGTCGAGATCGATCCCCGGCTCACCTTCGTACCAGGTGAGGTCGCGCTCGTCGAAGCGGGCCAACCAGCCGGTCCGTATCAGAACCGCGTCGCCGGGGTGCAGTTCGGTGCCCACTTCGCGGAGCGCCCGCTGCAGGTCGGATGCCGTGATCGCCCGTCCGGCCTCGAGGCTCGCCGACTGCTTGAGCAGGTCCAGCAGCACCCCGCGGCAGACGACGCCGCCCACCTTTTCGATGCCGAGACGGCGAGCACCTGTCGCGCTCCGAACCTCGCTGGCGGGGACGCCGTTGTACATCAGGCCATCGCGGGCGATGTGGCTCAGCGCGTCCAGGTGGGTGCCGCTGTGGCACGCCATCGCGAGGTGGTCATCCGCGAACTGAAGGCCGTTCCGCCCCCGGCGAGCACCAGCTTCGAAATCGGCGCCGTCGACCAGCATCGTGTGCAGCACCGGCGGTCGCGGCGGCATCACGGGGACGCGCCGCGCCTGCACCGGTAAGCCGAGTGGAACGACTTCGCCCTGGCGCGCCGCGGCCAGGCCGCGCTGTACCGCAGCGGAGTCGAGCAGGTTGAGTGCGCCTCGCTCGTCGTCATCTCCCCAGCGGCGCCAGTTCACCGGAGCGCCTCCGGAGATCCGGAACCGCAGAGCAGCAGCGGTTCGACTTCGTGCGCGGCGCAGCCATGAGATCGAATCGCGGCTTCCCGAGCGCAGGCGTCGTCGTCGGGCAGGTCTTCCAGCCTCGCGCCGTCAGCGGCAGCGTTCATCGGACAGAGGCTACTCGGGTCCGAACGCGGCAGCACGACCGCTGCCCAAACCGCGATCATTACGGAACGTCCCGCAGTGAGTGATGTGCACACGGCGCCCCAGATGTTCATCGGCGCCAGCCGGGGCCTGACCAGCGCCGAGGCCGCCGCGCGCCGCTCAGGCAGAGATCGCAAGAGGGGTCGCCGTCAGTTCGAACGGCCGCTCCGCAAGCACCTGCGTGCTTCGTTGATTGAACGGTTGCTCCTCCTCCTGCTCGCCGTGGGTGTGATCTATGCCCTGCTGGGGGCACTTCGGGACGCCGCGATCATCTTCGCGGTCGTCGTCATGGTCGCCGTGGTCGAGGCCTGGGTCGAATGGCGCGCCGGCCGCGCCATCGCCTCGCTGTCTGCGCTCTCGGCACCGAGGGCACTGGTCTGGCGTGACCAGAAGCTTCGGGAGGTGACACCGGAGGAGCTGGTCCGCGACGACGTGATCGCGCTCACGGCCGGCTCCCGGATACCATCGGACGCCCGTCTGATCGAAGCCGAAGAGCTCCTGATCGACGAGTCGCTCGTCACCGGGGAGTCGCAGCCGGTCAGCAGGAGACCCGGCGACCACGTGTTCAGCCAGCTCAAGGCAGGAACGTACGTGCTCAGGGGTCGCGGCACGGCGGTCGTAACCGCCGCCGGGCGGGAATCAACGCTCGGCCGGGTGTCGGCGATGGTCGAAGCCACCAGTGCCCAGCAGACCCCACTGCAGCGACAGATGATCGGCCTGACCAACGGGCTGCTGATCGCCGCTGTATCCGCGAGTGTGCTGGCGCCGCTGATCGGTGTCATCAGGGGACAGAACGTGCGCGAGATGCTGCTCAGCGCGCCCACCCTGGCGGTCGCCACCATCCCTGCCGGCCTGCCCATCCTGCTCGTGATCGTCCTGGTCCTGGGGTCGAAACGGCTCGCCCGGCGAGGAGCGATTGTCCGTCATCTGAGCGCCGCCGAGACGCTGGGCGCGACCACGCTGGTGTGCACGGACAAGACCGGCACCCTGACCGAAAACCAGATCAGCCTGACCGCCGTTGTGACCGCTTCCGAAGTCATCGAGTCACTCCCCGAGCAGTCGGGGCAGGTCGAGCGTGTCAGACAGCTGGCCCGGCTGGCCAGCGAGGGCCCGTCGGGGCAAGACTCACGGCTCGCAGATCCCATCGACCAGGCGGTACGGCGCGTGACGAGCCCGCGGTGGCCGGAGCCGATCGTCCGCTTCAGCTTCGACAGCGAGCGACGGATGGCATCGGGTCTGGTCCACTTCCATGAAGCACTGGTGCTCGGGCTGAAGGGCGCGCCTGAAACCGTGCTGGTCCGGGCGGCTTACTGGCGGACAGCCGACGGAACCGAGGAGCCGTTCGACAGTGACCTGCGAAGCCGGGTGATAGCGGCCGCAGCCATGCTGACCGCCGGCGGCGCCCGCGTCCTGGCCGTGGCTTCTCGGACGATCACGGGCCCTCCTCCTGGCATACCGTCGCAGCTGGAACGGGACCTGGTTTTCGAGGGTCTGATGGCGTTCAGCGATCCCCTTCGGGCCGCAGTCCCTCAGGCCGTACGCGAGCTGCTCGGCGCGGGGGTGAGCGTGACCATGGTGACTGGCGACCAACCGGCGACGGCTGCTGCCGTAGCTCGGGAGGCCGGCCTCGCCGGGCCGACCTTCATCGCCGCCCAGACGCGAGGCTGGAGCGATGCAGAGCTCGCGTCGCGAGCGGCCAGCGGCTGTGTGATCGCTCGCGCCCGCCCGGAGGACAAGCTGCGCCTGGTCCGCGCGGCGGCGGCATCAGGACACGTTGTCGCGGTAACGGGCGACGGAGTCAACGACGCCCCCGCTCTGGAGGCGGCCGCCATCGGAGTCGCCATGGGGCGCACCGGGAGCGACGTAGCCCGTGAAGCGGCCGATCTCGTCCTCGCCGACGACAACTTCGCGACGCTCGCCAGCGCTGCAGCCGAGGGGCGGCGCCTCTACGAGAACCTGCGCAAGGCGCTTCGCTACTACCTTGCCGTCAAGCTCGCCCTCGTGACAGTGTCGCTGGCCATGGTCCTGATTGGGAGACCACTCCCGTTCAACCCGGTGCAGATCGTGATCCTCGAGCTGCTCATGGACCTGGGCGCCGCGGTGGCCTTCGTGAACCTTGCGCCCGAGTCCGACCTCATGCGCCGCCGGCCGCGCGATCCGACCGCCCACCTCGTTGATCGGCCCATGCTCGCCGCCGTCGTCGCCGGAGGCATGACGCTTGCAGGTCTCGTTGCAGGCGCCTACCTTGTGGCGCTGCCATCACTGGGGGTGACCGGCGCCCGCACGGTGGCGCTGGTTTGCTGGCTGATCGGCCACGTGGCGCTCGGTTTCGTGATGGTCTGGGAGAGGCGGCCGCTCGTCCTCTCCGACCTTCGCTCCAACCCGGCCATGGCCGCCTGGGCGACAGCGGCAAGCGCCATCGCGCTCTCGTTGCTCGCCTCGCCGTCGCTGGCAGGTCTGCTGCATGCGGGCCGGGTGCCGGTCCTGGTCGGCGCGTCGGCGGTAGTGGCCGGCGTGGTGGCGCCGCTCTGGCTGGAAGGTGTGAAGCGGCTCAGGACCGGCTGAGAGCCGGCAGGTCAGGGGCGGCCGGCCGCGGCGCTGTGCATGGCGAGGCCGACGTCAACCAGGCCTGCGTGGTGGACCTGGTCCACATGGTCGAGCGGGAACCACCCGGCGCGGTCGGTCGAGCCGCCGACCTCGTTCCGCAGGACGCCGCCCTCGATGGTCACTTCGTACACGATGCGCAGCGCGTGGTGATCCACGGCGTTCCCGGATCCGCGGGCGTACAGCCTGCGCGCCGAGTGGATGCCCAGCAGCCGCACCCGGCGCCCCACGTAGCCGGTCTCCTCGCTGAGCTCGCGCAGCACCGCGTCGGCCGGGTCCTCGCCGTGCTCGATGCCTCCCCCGGGCAGCGTCCAGATGGGCCCCTCGGGGTCGACGAAGCGGGCCATAAGGAGGGCGCGGTCGCGAATACAGACCGCGTAGGCGGCGACGCGCTGCTCGCGCGCCGGTAGCGGCGCCTCCACGTCCGCATTGTGCCGAATCGGGCCGGGGAGCCACGCCCAGCGCCGGGCGACGCTGAGCTACCGCGGACTCAGCTCACGCCTGCGTGACTGTCAGTGAACCGGCGTGGCCGCCCGGAGCGGCTCAGGAGGAGCCACCATCCGGCGGGCCAGCTCCAGCACCTTTCGGCGAGCTTCGATCAGTTCGGGGGTGTCGGCTCTGGCTCGATTCAAGCGCTCGCGGGCGTCGTCGATGGCGCCCAGCAGACCAGGGTCAGCCTCGACGCGCGCCAGCTCCGCCTCCGCAGCCTCGATCGGCGAGCGGTCCCGAGTGACGTGGTCCAGCTCGCCTTCCGCCTGGCCCGACTTCTCCTCGCGGTCTCCTTCGGTAGGGCCGGCATCCTTGGCGTGCTCGGTCACCACGGTGGCGAAGCGCTGAGCGGCCTTCTCCTGGCCCGCGGGGCACGGCCAGAGCGCAGTGCCAGTGCGGCCGACGACGAGCAGGAACAGCGTCGAGCCGCCCTCGGTGAGCGCCTCCAGGAACGTCTCGGACTCGGGGGCCTCGAGCAGGACCAGGTCCGCCAGCTCCCGCCGGTGCTTGCTCCAGAGCGACTGCGCCGTCGCGACGTAGGCCGTCGCGCCGGCAGCGGGCACCCGCCCGGTCGGCGTCTCCAGCAGATTGGCGTGGAGGCGGAGCGGCCCAAGGCCGGCCTTCAGCTCACCAGAGCCGGGCGTCAGCACGCTGCGCAGGCGGGCGCGAGCCTCCGCCACCGCCCAGGCATGCGCCGACTCCGCGGCCTCGACGGCGCGGCGAGCCTCTTGCAGGGCGCGCAGACGAGCCTCTTCGGAGGCGGCGAGCTCCCGCTGGGCGGCGGCCGCGGCGTCCGCGCGCATTCGCTCGGCCTCGTCCACCTCTGCCAGGCCGGCGGTCATCAGGGCTGCGCGCTCGTCGAGAAGCCGCGCGGCCCCTAGCAGATCATCTGCCTCTTTGATGCTGGGCTGGGGAGCGCTGCGGCCGAGACGTACCAGCAGCGAGTGGTGCTCGGCGGCCAGTGACGAGCGCTCGTCTTCGATGTGCCGGCGATCGTCCGGACCGATGCGCCGCCGGAAGCCGCCCCTACCGTCCGACTGCATGCCGTCTCCGAGGCGGTTGAGGCGGCCGCCGGCCTCGTACGAACGCTCGACCAGGTCACGGAGGCCTCCGTCCGGCTGCCACTCGTGCGCCCGCTGCGCGAGGATCGCACCGGCTTCGGCGTACCTGTCCTCGGCCAGAAGAGCCAGCGTGGTTGCCAGGTCCTCCGGCCGCTTGCCTTCCAGGTCGACGGTACCCCTCCAGCGGGAGCCATCCCATTTCCAGAGGCCGTCTTCGGTCGTCGCGGGGACCCAACGGCGGCCGTTCCACCACCAGGCGCCGTCGCCTGAGAGCAGCCGTCGCGAGCTTGAGCCTCCGTTGCCGGTGGTCTCGACCTCACCAGTTGCCGTTGTGGCGTTTTCCGGGCTCATGTGCCTCTCCCACTTCCGCTTCTCAAGGTTTATGTACTGCGCGGCTCCCGCGCTCCGGCCAGTGCGCGTTCAGAGACGAAGACGGTACTGGAGCGTGAAGTATGATCGACCGCCCCCCTGGTATGCCCGGGCTGCGCCGGCGACCGCCGACAGCCGATCATCGTACACACGGAAGACAGCACTCGTGGCGTGCTGCGACGCAATCCCATGCCCGTGCTTTGACGCATGACGCAGCGCTATTGGACCCGGGAGGTCGCTCGAAGTCAGCGGGCGACAGAGATGGTTGACGGGCCGGCGGCCGTGACGCTGGGATCGCCGCCCTACGAACGACCAGATGCGGCGCGAGCATACTCCGACGGCGGTTTGCCCACGATGGCCTTGAAGTCGCGGACGAAGTGCGCCTGGTCGAAGTAGCCAAGGTCCTGAGCTAGGGCGGCGACATTCACTTCATGGCCGCCGGCCAGCCGGTCGGCCGCCTCATGGAGCCGGTACCGCTGGATGACCCATTTAGGGGTCACTCCGACGTAGTCGCTGAAGAGCCGCTGCAGGGTTCGCTTACCAACACCGACCCGATTCACCACGTCGTCGACGTGCGTTATCGAACGGTCGCTGACGATGAGCCCGACGATCCGGTTTATGTAGCCCACGTTCGCGTCTGGTGGAGGCAGCCTCGCGCTGAGGAACCCGTCGGATACCATCGCCATCGCCGGTTCGTCGTCGAGTGACAGGATCTCGTCGACGAGCGCGTCACCCGGCCGTCCGAAAACGTCGGACACGGCCACCGAACCGTCGGTCAGCGCGCTGACTGACGACCCCAGGAACGGGCGGAAGCCCGCGGGCCGGAACTTGATGCCGAACACTCGACCCTTCCCCTCGAGAAGTGCCGTGAACCTCCCTGTGACAACGCCCTGGATCCTGGACCGGTCCCCGTCGATGACGAGATGTACAGCCGCGTTGGACAGCGTGTGCTGGGGGTAGGGATCGCGACCGCGGCGATCCCAGCGGACCGACCAGTAATGCTCGACCAGCTCGGAGAGCTCCGGCGCTGTGGGGTGCAGCGAGTGGTCGAACCACTCTTGACCCGCTCGCAGGTTGAGGACCCCGCCCGACCTGAGACTCACGGCCCCAAGGGTACGAAGGAGCGGATACATGCGCGTGCATGCATGAAAGGGGTGATAATCGAAAGACCATAGACCGGAGGGACTGGGGAGGTCCGTAACGCTGGGGAGGACAGTCAGCCCTCCTTTACATCTGCCGCTCGCCAGCCCTTGAGAGGAACACAGTGGTGGAGGTGGTCAACAGATGGACGACCAGACGGAGCGGCCCCCGGTAGAGCCGCCGAACGCCGCCGACGTCAAGGCCGCAGCAGACGGCGCACGCCGCGCCAAGATCGCCGCCGGGATTGGTGGTGCCGCCGTTGTGGCTGCGGGTGTGGCTGCCGGCGTGACCGAGTTCGTCCGGAACCAGCAAGCGATTCCAAAAGGCTCTATCAGAGTGAACGGCGCCACCCACCGGGTTCAGTCGGCGGCCGACACGCCACTTCTGTACGTCCTGCGCGACGAGCTGGGCATGAAGGGTCCCAAGTTCGGTTGTGGGCTGGGTGAGTGCGGGGCGTGTGCTGTGCTGGTAGGTGACAGAGAGACGCGGTCGTGCATAACGAACTGGACGAGCCTCACCGAAGAGGTGACGACCCTGGAGGGCCTGGCGGCGCGGTGGGCCAAGCAGAAAAGTCTGTCAGCGGCCCAGGCGGCGAAGACACTGCACCCCGTCCAGCAGGCCTGGATCGACCAGCAGGTACCACAGTGCGGCTACTGCCAGAACGGGATGATCATCATGGCGGTCGACCTGCTCACCAGGACGCCCAACCCGAGCGAAGCCCAGATCAGGACCGCCTTCACCAACACTCCGCCCTCGCCGCACCTCTGCCGGTGTGGCACGTACATGAGCATCATCGCCGCGGTACAGCGTGCTTCGAAGACGATGGCCTGAGGTTCAGACGATGAGCATCATCAAAGACAAGAGGTTCACCCGGCGCGGATTCATGAAGGCGGGCGGGGCTCTGGTTGTCATGGCCGGCGTTCCGCTGGAACTCGCCGAGACCGCAGCCAGAGCCATCGCCGCTGGAGCTTTCTATGCAACGCCCAATCCCGCCGCGCTCGCCAGCTGGCTGACAATAAACGCGAACGGGACCGTGGTCGCACGGAGCGGCCACGTCGAGCTCGGACACGGTGTTCAGACGGGCCTGGCCCAGATCGTCGCAGAAGAGCTCGACGTGCCCATCTCCAGCGTCAGCATGGTGCTTGGCAACACCGACGTGACACCCGACCAGGGTGGCACGTTTGGCAGCCAGTCGATCAAGGTCGCTGGAACTCAGCTGCGGCAGATTGCTGCCGAAGGCCGAGCCGCGCTCCTGGCCCTCGCTTCGACGCGGCTGGGCGCACCGGTGAGCCAGCTGGCGGTCAAAAATGGCGTCGTCAGCAACGGCTCGCAGACGGTGAGCTATGGGCAGCTCGTCCAGGGCCAGGTGCTGACGTGGGTGACCCCGATCACGTTCAAGGGGGGCCAGAACGGCGTCCTGGGCACCGCCAGGCCCAAGGACACCTCGCAGTATTCCATCGTCGGCAAGCCTGTCCCTCGGATGGACATTCCGGACAAGGTGACGGCAAAGGCGACCTACGTCTCAGACGTCAAGGTGACCGGGATGCTTCACGCTCGGGTCGTCCATCCGAAGGCGATCGGTTCAACCGTCGTCTCCGTCGTTGGCTTCTCGCCCAACGTCCCAGGCGCGCAGGTGGTGAGGGTGGGCAACCTGATCGGAGTGGTGGCCGAGCGGGAGTGGGACGCGATCAAAGGCGCCCAGGCTCTGCAGGTCACGTGGTCCGACTGGAACAAACTGCCACCGAGCACGAGCGTCTACGACACCCTTCGCACGCTCAAGACAACTGACAGGGTCATCACCAACCGGGGCGACGCTGCCGGGGCGCTGGCATCGGCTGCGCAGAAGCTCGAGGCGACCTATCAGACGCCCTTCGAGAATCACGCGATGATCGGACCCAGCTGCGCCATCGCGGACGTCCGCTCAGACGGCAGCGTGACCATCCATTCCGCCACGCAGTACCCGCAGGGTCTTCAAAAGGACGTTGCCACGATGCTTGGCATCTCACCAAACCAGGTGCAGGTGCTCCGGTACGAGGGGTCCGGCTGCTACGGACGCCTCAGTGCAAACTACGACGACGCAGCCTCCGAGGCGGTCTTTCTCTCCCAGGCAGTTGGAAAGCCGGTACGAGTGCAGTGGAGCCGCGCCGACGAACACCGCTGGGAGCCACACGGACCGGGAACGGTTCACGACATGAAAGCCGCCCTCGACACGAGCGGCAACCTGGTCGCCTGGTGGCACGAGGCCTGGATGCCGCCCAACAACGACAGCACCGAGCTGGGAGCCTCGCTGGCAGGGAAGGCCATGAAGTCGACCGGCCTCGGCGGCTGGACAGGGCCCGACCTGTACACGTTCGCGAACTCCTACGAGCTCAACCATGGCCTGCCCGAGCTCGGCGCCGCGGACTCCCCGTATGGCTTCGGGCTGCGGACGACGTTCCTGCGCTCGCCCGGCCAGTACCAGATCACGTTCGCCCAAGAGGCGTTCGTCGACGAGATCGCGGCCAGGGCAGGAAAGGACCCGCTCGAATTCCGCCTCAAGTACCTCACGGACCCCAGGGCGATAGCCGTGCTCCAGGCCGCTGCCAAGGCTGCCGGCTGGGACTCGCGACCCTCACCCAGGTCGGGCGCGAGCACGAAGAATGGCACGGTCACCGGGCGGGGAGTCGCCTTCGTACTGCGCGATGGGACTTATGCTGCCGCGGTCCTCAGAGCTGCCGTCGACCCCAGGACGGGAAAGGTCCAGGTTCAGAACGTCTGGCTCGCACAGGACTCCGGCCTGATCATCAACCCCATGGCAATCGAGCACCAGATCGAGTCGGCCGTGCTCCAGACCGTGAGCCGCGCTCTGTTCGAGGAGGTCACTTTCGATACCGCAAATGTCACCAGTCTGGACTGGAAGACCTATCCGATTCTGACGATGGCCGACGCGCCGAAAGTAACGTCGATCCTGATCAACCACCCCGAGATCTCGCCCACCGGAACCGGCGAGCCGGCCTGCAACGTGCTGGCGTCCGCCATCTCCAGCGCCATCTTCGATGCGACGGGCGTTAGAATCCGCACCTTGCCCCTCCGGCCGGACAGGGTGAAGGCGGCGCTGGGGGCATGAAAGCCATACGGGTCCACGCTCAGGGGCGTGCTGCCGATCGCCAGGGGAGGCACATGTAAGGTCGGCCTGGGATGTAGGCTGGGCCGTCGGGCGCGGTAGATCAGGCTGAGTCAGCGGCCACCCGGCTGATCGGCGGCGGCTTTCGCACCCCCCACATTGTCGAGGCGTTCAGCATTCGGGCGCTGGTGGGCAACCTGTCCCGGGCACGGCGCGAGCCATCCTGTGGAGAGGCCGGCGAGACCCGCTCGCGTGCGCTCGTCACTGTGACACCCTGGATGGGCTGCGAGTGGCTCGAGCGCCCGGAGTTACCCAGCGTGTGCATGTCGGAGGCGGAGGATCGCTGAAAAGAATCACTCGATGCGACCCGATTGGAGCGGGTGGCCAGACGGCTGGGCGAGGTCGCGCGATCGCTCGATGGTGTGGGCCTCGAACGTCCGCCGCCCGCCGGCTGAGCGATCGAGTGGGCCGGGTTCTAGAGGTGCGGCCGACAAGCCCGACCGGACCTCTGGCGCCTATCCACCCCACGAAGCAGGCTTCGTGGGGGCCCCGGATGCAGCCCGCCTGCGCCCGGGCCTTCTGCGCTCCTCGCGTACGCATTGCGAATGCGCGTGCTCCGGTGCTCGGCGGTCCGGGCGCATTCGAACCACCTGGCCCCCAGATGCCTCGGCCGGGTTTCCGGCCGCACCTCTAGTGAACTGTAACGGCCGGAGCTGGAGCAGGCCGAAGGCTCCTGAGACCGGCGTCCCAGACGGCCGGAGCCAAGGAGAGGGTGGCGTTAGGAGGCGCGCAGCCGAAGCTGCGCAACGACGCCGCGCCGGGCCCCTTGACGCCGGCTTCAGCGCCGAAGGCGCCCGGCCGTCCGGGGCGTCGGATGCTCCAGATTCGGCCGGTACGGTCCACTAGGTTGGCTTCCTCACAGGACGAGCTGCTTGGCCTGCTGTCCGCTCGCAAAGGGCACTTCCTGCTGGAGTCCGGGCAGCACGGCGATCTGTGGCTGGCGCTCGATCCGCTGTTTTTGCGGCCAAGACGCCTGGGGCCGCTCGTCGGCGACCTGGCGAGGCGGCTCTCACGCCACGGTGTGGAGGGCGTCTGCGGCCCGCTTGTCGGGGGCGCCTTCCTGGCGGAGCTGATCGCCGCCGACCTCGACGTTGAGTTTTCGTATGCCGAGCGGTTGGTGACGCCACAGAGGGTCGACTACCGGATCCCCGGCGCCCTCCGCGGCAGCGTCCGCGGTAGGCGGGTGGCGATCGTCGACGACGTCATCTACGCCGGATCCGCCGTCCTCAAGACGCTGACCGATCTGCGTGACTGCGGTGCCGTGCCCGCTGGGGTCGGGGCGCTCCTCGTACTCGGATCGGCGGCCCAGCGACTGGCGGCGGACGAAGCACTCCCGCTGGAGCGCCTTGCGTCCCTCACGAGTGACCTGTGGGCGCCGGAGGTGTGCCCGCTGTGTGCGGCCCAGGTGCCCCTGGACCATCCGGCGGCCGGAGCGGGTACGAACGGGTAGCGATCCGCAGTCAGGAGTCCACGAACCGGCACGGGATGTCCGCGTTCTCGTCGAGATGGTAGCTAGCACAGATCCGGTGGTAGCCGTCGGCCACCGTCAGGGGGATGCCACGGCCCAGCACGCCGCGAACGAGTAGCACGGGCGACAGCTTCTGACCCTTGCTGACCTTCGTCAGGTCCTGCGCCACGTGGGGGTTGTCCCGGGGCAAGATCGGCAGCCCACTGGCACGCGTCAGGTCTTTGGCCTTCTTGTGAACCGTCTCCGCCTTGCTCAGGGCGGCCACCAGCCGGTTTACCTCCGGCTGGGGCAGCAATAGACCGAGATAGTCCGCTGCGGCGGGATAGTCGTGATCCTCCGGCTCGTTCTTCCAGTGCTCGCTTGGTTCAGACATGACCCAACATTTAGCCACGAGCATGTTCGAGCAGCTTGCACTGGTCGTGGCGGCCGGCCTCCTCGGTCCAGTTCTGGCGGCGGGACGCCGCCCACTGGTCCCGGTGTTGGTCGGAGAACTGATCGCGGGCGCGATCCTCGGCCGAACAGGCCTCGGGATCGTCGATCCAGGTGCGCAGCCGTTTCCGGCCTTCTATGCCCTCGGTTTTGCGATGCTCATGCTGGGCGCCGGTACCGAGGTCGACCTGCGCTCGCCGCAGCTGCGCCATGGCGCCGCCCGCGGCGGCCTTGCCCTCGCGGTTGCGCTGGCGGCGAGCATTCCAGCTGGTCTCCTGCTCGCGACCTTGCTGCATCTGGGCCACCCCGCACTGTTCGCGGTCCTGCTGGCCGGGAGCTCGGCCGCGGTCGCCTTCCCCACGATGCAGGAGCTCAAGCTCGCCGGGCCGGCAGTTTCCCTCCTCATCGCGTGGATCCCCATGGCTGACGCGCTGACCGCGGTGCTTATGCCGCTCACGCTCACCGGGCCGGCCAGCATCCCCCTGGCACTGGCGGGCGACGTTGTGATCGTGATGGTCACCGCCGCCACCATCGCTGTGGGCGGCAGGTTGATCGGGCAGCCGGCCCTCGTAGAAGCCGCGCGCGAATCGGAGCAGCGACGGTGGGCGCTGCGGCTGCGTCTGTCGGTGCTGCTGCTCCTGGTCCTGGCAGCAATCGCCGACCGCACGGGTGGCAGCCTGCTCATCGCAGGATTCGCTGCCGGCATCGTGCTCCGGCGCTTCCGCGAGCCGACCCGGCTGGCGCTCCAGCTGTCGGGGCTGGCTGAAGGCTTCTTCGTCCCGGCCTTCTTCGTGCTCCTCGGTGCCAGCCTGAACCTCCGCAGCCTGATCAGCGACCCTCGCGCCGTCACGCTTGCGGTGGCGATGGCGGCGGGCGCAGCCATCGTGCATCTGGTTGCCGCGGCCGCGGCGGCGAAGACACAGCGAACGCCAACCGGCCTCCTCGCCTCTGCTCAGCTGGGCCTGCCGGCCGCGGCAGCGGCGCTTGGCCAGGCCAGCCACTCACTCTCGCCGGCCACCGCTGCGGCCCTGGTTGCAGGAGGCTGCCTCACGCTCGTCCCGGCAACGATCGGCGCAATCCTCCTGTCCGGAGCCGGCAATACGCGCGCCGGCACCGCTCGCCGCGCCCGCAAGAGCGCCTCGTCATAGACGCCCACCCCCGGTCGAGCCTTCGCGAGTGCTCATCGTGGCCGGGTTGACCCGCATCAACCGTTGCCGGGGCTGACCAGGCCGGTCTCGTAGGCCAGGACCACGGCCTGCGCCCGGTCACGAAGGCCCAGCTTCGAGAGCACCCGACCCACATGCGTCTTGATGGTGGTCTCGCCGAGGTGCATGCGCTCCGCCAGCTCGGCGTTGCTGAGGCCGCGGGCGATAAGGGCCAGCACTTCCCGCTCGCGGTCCGTGAGCGCCGAGAGGGACGGCTGCGCGGCCGCATCGGGTGGGCCGGCGAAGCGCTCGATCAATCGCCGCGTGACCGAGGGTGCCAGCAGCGCGTCGCCGCTCGCCACCATCCTGACCGAGGCGATCAGGTGCTCCGGCGAGACGTCCTTGAGCAGGAAGCCGCTCGCGCCCGCACGAAGAGCGGCGAACACGTACTCGTCGAGGTCGAAAGTAGTCAGGATGATGACCCGGCAGCCGCCGCCGCCGGCGGCCAGGATGCGCCGTGTCGCCTCCAGGCCGTCCAGCACCGGCATCCGCACGTCCATCATCACGACGTCCGGCCTGTGCCGGCGGACTGCGGAGACGGCCTCCTCGCCGTTGGCCGCCTCGCCCACCACCCGGATGCCGGGGTCGGTCTGGAGGATCATCCGGAACCCGGCCCGCACGAGCGCCTGGTCGTCCGCGATGACCACACGCAGCGTTGCCGGCCGGTCTATCATGCGGCCTCCAGGGGCAGCCGAACCCGCACCGCGAAGCCCCCGTCGGGCTGTGGGCCCGCCTCCAGGTTGCCGCCGTAGACCGCCACGCGTTCCCGCATGCCGATCAGGCCGTGGCCGCCCGCCGCCACCAGTGCGGGCGCTCCGCCGGGGAGGCCCGCGTCGACAACCTCAAGGCCGAGCTCGGCCTCGCCGAAGTCGACGTACACGGTGGTCGCCGATCGAGCAGAATGCTTCAGCGCGTTGGTCAGGGCCTCCTGCAATACGCGGTAGGCGGTGAGATCGAGGCCGGCGGGCAGCGGCCGGCGCCGCCCGTTAACGTGGAGCTCGACCGGCAACCCGGCTGCGCGCACCCTGGCCACCAGGCCGTCCAGCTGTTCCAGCCCGGGCTGGGGCGTCAGCTCGGCCTCTTGGTCGCCAGCCGTAAGCAGGCCGAGCAGCCGGCGCAGCTCGTCAAGCGCCGCCTTGCCGGTCTCTTCCACCGCCCGCAGTGCCTGCTGCGCCTGCGGCAGCTGGCCGCCCACCATCCGAGCCGCCCCGGCCTGGATCACCATGACCCCCACGCTGTGCGCGACCACGTCGTGCAGCTCCCTGGCGATTCGGGTGCGCTCTCGGGCAGCAGCCACCTCGGCGACGAGCTGCTGCTCGTGCGACAGCTGCTGGGCCCGCTCGTCCTGCATCCGAGCTCTCGCCTGGTGGCTGCGAGTGGCGATCCCTCCGGCGATTGCGGCCAGGCCGCCCATGAGTTCCAGCAGCGCGGCCGGCAGCCGGATCTCGGTGCCGGGCAGGCCCACCTGGAGCGCGACGACGCCGATCGCCAGCCAGGCAACCGCGATCCACGGCGTCCGCGCGTACACGCAGACCGAGTACACGCCGAAGAGGGCGGCGAACAGGACGGTGTAGGGCGGCACGGCGAACATCAGGAGCCCGCCCAGCTGCTGCAGGCCGAGGAGGACCAGCGGATGGCGCCGCCGGATCGCCAGGGGCAGCGTAAACAGCAGCACCGCGGGCACGTGGGCGTGGAGCCCGGGGTTGTCGCGCCAGTACTGGATGACGCCGGGCACCGCCAGCCCGACCGCGAGCAGGCCGTCCGCCAACCAGGGGTTGATCGTCCGGCCCCCGGTGAGGCGCGTCCACCAGTGCACGAGGCTGACTCTAACTCCGGCCGGCGGGACCGGCGTCGTCCTCGGGTAGGACACCGGCCGGTTCGGGTCATCCTCGGCGCCTCGGGATCGGTACCTGGGCAGGACGGCTCCGGGACCCCTCGACCCATAGCGTCGATCTCGTTCCAATCACGCCCATGGAGAGAGGTTCCGAGATGTTCGATCGCATCGCCGCTGTCAACCCCTTCGGCGAGCTGCCGCGCGTGGCGCGGCTCCTCACGCCCGTCCGAGCCGGCGGGCTCATCATCGCCATCTGGCTTCTAGTCGCGCCGCTGGCCGGCGTGCTCTCAGGCCGCCTGTACGGCATCCAGAACAACGACGCCACCCAGTACCTGCCTCGCAGCGCCGAGTCGACGCAGGTCTACGCCGCACTGGCGAAGCGGTCGACCCAGACTCCCCTGGTCGCGACGGTCGTCTACGTCCGGCAATCCGGCATCACGGCGGCCGACCGGGCCAAGGCTGACTCGGACGCCGGCAAGTTTCGCCGCTACGCCGGCGGCGTCCCGGTGGCACCCCCGATCCCGTCCGGCGACGGTCGGGCGGTGATGCTGAACGTGCCGCTGCCCCCGGCCATTGCCTCCGTCGTCCCCACGGTCGCCGCCCTGCGCGACGGCGCGGCCGGCGGGAGCCCGGCGGGGCTGCAGACCAGCGTGACCGGGCCGGCCGGCTACGCAGCCGACTACGCCGGCGCCTTTGCCTCGCTCGATCAGCACCTTCTGGTGATGACCGTCGCGGTGGTCGCGGTCATCCTGCTGGTCACGTACCGCAGCCCGGTGCTGTGGCTGGTCCCGCTCGTCACTGTCGGCATGGGCTACACCGCCGCAGCCGCCATCGTGTACGAGCTGGCGTCACGGCTCGGAATCGTCATCAGCGGCGAGACCCTCGGCATTCTGCCCGTCCTCGTGTTCGGCGCAGGGACCGACTACGCCCTGCTGCTGATCGCGCGCTACCGGGAGGAGCTGCAGCGTCACGCCGACCGCGGCGCCGCGATGCTCGCGGCTCTGCGCCGGGCTGTGCCCGCCATGCTAGCCTCGGCGGCGACGGTCTCGATCTCGCTCCTGTGTCTGCTCGCAGCGGAGCTCAACTCCAGCCGCGGCCTCGGCCCGGCCGGCGCGACCGGCATCGCCTGCACGTTCGTGGCGTCCGTGACGCTGCTGCCGGCCATCCTCCTCCTCGCGGGTCGACGCGTGTTCTGGCCGTTCGTGCCCAGGCCGGGCAGCGCAGCGCCGGCCACCGACACAGTCTGGGGCCACATCGGCCGCCGGCTCGGCCGGCGACCGCGTCTGGCCTGGATGCCGGCCGCGGGGCTGCTGGCCGTGCTCGCGCTCGGCCTGGGCCAGGCCCGGTTCGGTTTGAGCCAGACGCAGGTTTTCCGTACACAGCCCGACTTCGCAGCTGGCCAGGCGCTCCTGAGCGCACACTACCCGGGCAGCGCCTCAGACCCCGCCCTGGTGCTCACCCGTCCCGCCGGCGTCGCCGCGGTCAGCGAGGCCGCGGCGCGGACGCCAGGCGTGGCCCAGGTGCTGCCTGCTTCCGTCAGCGGCGGCCGGGCTCTCGTACCCGTGGTGCTGACCGCCGCTCCCGCAACCGGTGGGGCCGAGGCCACCGTGCAGCGTCTGCGGGACGCGGTCCATCGGGTTCCCGACGCTGGGGCCATGGTGGGCGGCGACACGGCCATGGACCTGGACACACGCGCGTCCACCGAGCGGGACGACCGAGTCGTCATTCCGCTCGTCCTCGGCGTGATCATGCTGATCCTGGTACTGCTGCTGCGGTCAGTGGTCGCACCGCTGCTGCTTGTCGCAACCGTCGTCCTGTCCTACGCAGCCACGATGGGGGCCGGCACCGTGGTGTTCCAGCACGTGCTCGGGTTCGCGGGCACCGACTATTCGGTGCCCCTGCTGGCGTTCGTGTTCCTCGTCGCGCTGGGCGTCGACTACAACATCTTCCTCGTCACCCGCATCCGGGAGGAGGTCGGCGCGCGAGGACACCGCGAGGGCGTGCTGACAGGTCTGGGCGCGACCGGCGGCGTCATCACGAGCGCGGGCATCGTCCTGGCCGCGACATTCTCCGTCCTTACCGCCCTGTCCCTGGTGTTCCTGGTCGAGCTCGGCATCCTGGTGGGACTGGGCGTGTTGCTCGACACGTTTGTCGTGCGGTCGATCGTTGTGCCGGCCTTGGCGCTGGATGTGGGTCCTCGGATGTGGTGGCCGGTCCGCCCGAGGCGTCCGTAAGAGAGTGCGCGCGCGCGCACGGGGGGAGCCGTGGCTCCTCTCGTGCAGCGCCGGGACCGCCGGTCACCAGAAGTCATGATCTCCTGCCGAGCAGGATCGCCTTGCTGGCGCCCACGATGGCCGCGATGGCGTCGCCCATTTCGGGGGACTGGACCCGATCGTGGTGTGCACCGACCCTTGCGACGAGGACGCGTGGGCTGCGGTTGCCGATCAGTTCTCGCTGTGCGGCCACGTGCGATCCCACGCAGCACCGACGCCTTCGCAATCCGCGAAAATGCTGCCCAGCGCCGCGTCCAGCTCGCGCAGCGCCTGGCGGGCCCGGGTGATCGCGCTGACATCCAGTCCATGGCTGTCGTAGACCTGCTTGATCCAGTCCAGGTACCTCATCGCCAGGTCCGGGTCGGCCGCGCCGATCTCGTCGATCTTGTCGAGGATCTCGCGAGCTTCGTAGTAGTGCAAGTTTGTCGGCATCGCGTCAATGCCCTCCTGTTCCCCACTTTCACGGGCCTCCGCGGCGTTGGTCCATCGGCCCAGTCTCATACCCGTTCAGGTCAGGCCGTCGAGCTACCGGCCACGACCCTGTCAGCGCGGGACCCACGAGTGCCGACATCGAGCCAGTGGGTCGAACTCAAACGTTATCCGAGTTACTTCCTGTAACGACGCGGATGCGAGAGGGCCAGGGACGATTTGGCTCCGCGGCACCCGATTCGCTTTTGCGGACCATCAGCTTGCGGAGCTCGCTCCTATCTGGGCGGTGGAGCGGGGTGCAGCGCGGCGTCTGCGATAGACACCCTGTGAATCACTCCCGGCGGGCTGTCAGGTGTCTCGAAACGGACAGTGAGCACGTCATGCTCGATCCGCGCCACCCAGCCTCTGCCGTAGCGATCGTGAACGACGTCACAACCGGGGAACCACCTGACCGCCGCCTGGTCCTCGCCAGGCGCTTGGTGAGGCGCCGGGCTGCCGGTCGCCGTCGAGTCGAACAGGTCCTGCTGAACGACCTCTACAAGCGATGACATCCCGACGCCGAGCAAGCGCACGCCTCCCTCAACCTCGACCGACTCAAGCAGTCGGCGGGCGACGTCCCTGATGATCGCCTCGCTGTCAGTCGCTCCGGGGAGCGTGAGTGAGCGCGCGATCGTGGTGAAGTCGTGCCGGCGCACCTTGAGTGTGACCGTGCGGCCAGGGCGCCCTCTCGACCGTAAGCGGCCAGATAGCCGCCTCGCCAGTGCGTCGAGCTCACCCACAAGCCGGCCTCTGTCGACGAGATCAACGGGGAACGTATCTTCGACACTGACCGACTTGATCTCCCGGTCGGTCACTACCGCTCGCGTGTCGACGCCCCGAGCGAGCTCGTGGAGGCTGCTACCCCTGGCATCGCCGAAAAGTGCGATCAGCCGTTCCGCCGGCAGCTCTGCCAGCTCGCCCACAGTCCTCACTCCGATCTGCTGCAGACGCACGGCACTCGCCGGACCTACGCCCCACAGCGCACGGACCGGGAGCGGATCGAGCAGCCCTCGCTCCTGGCCGGGCGCTACCACGCGCAGCCCGTCAGGCTTGGCTGAGTCAGAGGCGATCTTGGCGATCAGCTTCGACGTGCCTGCACCGATCGACGCAGTGAGCCGGGTGCGCGCCCTGACGTCGGCCTTCAGCCTTGCCGCGAGCGCCTCCACGGACTGCGTATCGAGCCCGTCCGAGATCCCGACCGCGAGGTCGACGAAGGCCTCGTCCAGGCTGATCGGCTCCACCGCCGGCGACAGCTCCCTGAGCGTGTCCATGACGATGGCGCTTATCGCCGAGTAGGCTTCGAATCGGGGCGAGAGATACATGGCCTGGGGGCAGCGGCGTCTTGCCTCGGCCATCGACATCGCCGACCGCACACCATATCGCCGCGCCTCGTAGCTCGCCGTAGCCACGACGCCCCGCGGCCCAAGCCAGCCCACCACGACTGGTCGTCCCCTCAAGCTTGGCTTGTGGAGCTGTTCGACCGATGCGTAGAAGGCGTCCATGTCGAGATGGAGCACGCTTGGCTCGTTTCGCACGGTTGGAGGTGGTCTGGATCAGCCGCGCGGACCGCCGGTGATCCGTACGAACTTGTCGAGAAGTCGACTCATGGTGCCCATTGTCGCCGTGCCGATGGATCAGCTCAGCACGGGAGAAGCGGGGGCGGCCCACAGGCCGTCCCCGTCCGTCAAGCTGCGACTCCCCGCTCGGCGTTCTTGTCGGGTCTTTTCGAGGAAGGCGAAGCGGTCGGGCCACCCGTGATAGTCGGGAGTTCCGTCAGGGTTCATCTGAGCAAGCTCGAGCCTGTCCGGAGCGCCGTTGGTATGCCGCGCGCCGCGCTCATCTTCGCCGTCAGTGCCGGCGAACAGCCCGCCACGCCGACCGGCCCCTCCCCCTCGGTTTCCCGATGTCTCGTCAAGTGCTCTCGTCGACCGACCGTTTTGGACTCGTGGCGTGGAGCTGAACTGGACGTCACGCCCGGCGAAACCCTTGATGCAGGACTGGCGCAACCGGAACATCTGGCGCCCCGCCCAGCAGGCAAGCGGCCGGCTTGGTGACCGAGACCGCCCCACCTGATCACCGGGGGGTGCAGTGACGAAGCTTCGCTTATGGGCGCCGGCCCATCCTATGGCTGCGCCCGCCGTCGGTTCGAGCGTCCGCCCTCGCGAAATCGATCACCATGAGTGGGGATGCGGGACAGGTTCCCGGCGATCGAGTCGTACGACACCGGCATGCTGGACGTGGGTGACGGGCACTGCCTGTACTGGGAGTGCTGCGGCAACCCCGAAGGGAGGCCGGCGATCTACCTGCACGGCGGCCCCGGCTCTGGCTGCACCCCCGGCCAGCGACGCTGGTTCGACCCGGAGGCTTATCGGGTCGTCTTGTTCGACCAGCGTGGGTCCGGGCGCAGCCGGCCGCTGGCCAGTGAGCCGGACGCCGACCTGGGCGCCAATACCACCGCGCACCTGGTCGGCGACATCGAGGCGCTGCGCAAGCACCTCGGGGTCGAGATCTGGACAGTGCTGGGCATGTCCTGGGGAACCACGCTCGGACTGGCCTACGCCCAGGCGCACCCGGAGCGCGTGAGCGGACTGGTCCTGGCCCTTGTGGGCACCACGTCCCGCCGCGAGGTGCAATGGCTGACCCGCGATGTCGGGCGTATCTTCCCGCAGGAGTGGGACCGGTTCGCCTCAGCCGTGCCGGACACGCTGCGGCACCTGGCGCTCGTCGACGCCTACGCCACGCTGCTGTTCGACCCAGACCCTGCCGTCCGCGCGCATGCGGCGCGGGAATGGTGCGCGTGGGAGGACGCGCACGTCTCCCTCACACCCGGCCACATGCCAAGCCCGCGCTACGAGGACCCGGAGTTCCGCCTCCGGTTCGCGCGGCTGGTCACGCACTACTGGCGGAACGCAGCCTTCCTCGAGGAGGACCAGCTGCTCCGCGACGCACCGGCGCTGGACGGCATCCCCGGCGTGCTCGTGCACGGCCGCTACGACGTGAGCAGCCCGCTGGAAACTGCCTGGCGGCTGTCCCGGAGGTGGACCACGAGCGAGCTCCACGTCCTGGCGGACGCCGGCCATGGCGGCGGCGACTCCCTCACTTCGGTCATTGTCGAGGCGCTGGCCCGGTTCGCGGCCAGGTGATGCCCGCTTCGAGAGTGCCTCCGACTCGCGTCAGCAGCTGGGACCTGATCGTCGGCGTCACTGGCCTCGCACTATGCCGGCACGTCCTCAGCGGGCCCCGCCACCGTTCCCGCCAGCGGATCGACGAGCTTCGTGCTCTCCTCACCGCCGGCGACGCCGGATGGGAGCCCGTGCCCGCAGGCGAGTTGGCCCCACTCGCGGGCTACGCGCTGTGGGCAGCGGCCTACGACGATCCCGGCAACCCCCTGATCGCCGTCGAGCAGCCCATCGTCCGGGCCCTTCTCGACCGAGCGCCGCGCGGGCGCGCGCTCGATGTGGCATGCGGCACCGGACGCCACGCTGCTTACCTCGCTGCCTCGGGCCATGACGTGGTCGGGGTGGACAGCTCGGCCGAGATGCTGGAGGTGGCAAGACGCCGCCTTCCGGGCGTGGAGTTGCGCCAGGCGTCGATAGAGTCGCTTCCATTCCCCGACGGCTGCTTCGACCTCGTGGTCTGCGCGCTGGCGCTCACCCACTTGCCAAGCCTCGACCGCGCCACCGCCGAGCTCGCCCGCGTGGTGCGGCGCGGCGGCGGCCGCCTCGTCCTTTCGGACATTCACCCGTGCCACGTTGCCGTTCTCGACGGGCAGGCTCGCTTCCAGTTGCCGGACGGCAGCGGTGGATTCATCCGCAACCACGTTCACCTGCACGCGGATTACCTGGCCGCTTTCCGGCGCGGCGGGCTCGACGTCCTGGACTGCGTGGAGCCCATCATGCGCGCGGAGGACGCTCGGGCCGAGCCCCTCCACCGACTCGCGCCCGACGCCGTGACCGACGCGATGGTGGGCCTGCCCTACGTCTTGGTGTGGGAGCTGGCCCGCCGCTGATGCTGGCTGACGCACGGCACCGGCCGCCTGGCGTCGCCACCGAAGGCCGAGGAGTGTACGAACCGCCCTGTCCAACCGAGTCGGGTTCGGGGGACCTGTCGCGGGCCTGGTACCGCGCCTCGGCCGCGGGATCGGTCATCTGCGCCTCTGAACCCCGGGGGAACATCTCCTACCCTGGTGGGTGCATGCCCAGCGCGGCGTCGATCGTGGGGGTCGTCAGTAGCTCGACCAGCTCGACCACCCGCTCCGCCGGGAGTGGTTCGTCCTGCTCCAGCCACCACCACATGACGCCCAGGAACGCACCGATGACGAACTCGGCGGTCATTTCCAGCGGCACCGGCGGGGTCCACCCGTAGCTGTCGACCATCTCCTGGTAGTGCCGGCGCGCCAGCGCTGTTAGGCGGCGGCGAAGCTGCCGCGTGACGAGCGTTTCCGCTCGGCCGCCCACCGAGCCGCGGTAGAGCCAGCGATGTGCGGCGACGTGCTCGAGCAGCGCCTGGACGCTCCCCAGCGCCCTTTCAGAGGCGCCCTGTCCCTCCTTCACGAACGCGGCCATGGCGTCTCGCAGGCCCTCCTCCAGGTCGTCCAGACCGCTGACGAGCAGGGCGTCCTTGTCACGGAAGTGGGCGTAGAAGGTGGCCCTGCTCAGGTCGGCTCGGTCGATCACGTCCTGGACGGTGACCCGGTCGTAGCCCTTCTCCGCCACCAGCTCCAGCAGCGCCTCCCGCAGGAGCCGGCGGGTGCGGCGGACCCGCCGGTCCTCACGCGCTCCAGCCACACCCGTGATGTCCGGAGCGTGCGGGACCGGACGACCGCAGCGGCATGTCCGAAACCAGACGGATGACATCGATTGTCAGTTGACGGCGGCCACTCTGAGAGGACAGACTCGGTTCAGACAATATGTTCAGTAGCTTACAGCTGTTGGGTTCTCGTAGGACCCATATGCCGGCCACGACCGTTTCGCATCGACGCGGAAGGAGGTGCAAGAGTGAACCTGGCGGAGTACGACAGCCACCGTCAAATTGTCGACACGGACTCCGGCCCGGTCGCCTACGTGGACATCGGCTCCGGCCGGCCCGCGCTGTTCGTGCACGGCGTGGGCACCAGCGGGCTGCTGTGGCGCAACGTCATCGGCGAGTTGAAGGACGAGCGGCGCTGCATCGCCCTGGACCTGCCACTGCACGGTCGCACGCCGGTGCAGCCCGATCAGGACCTCTCCCTGACCGGTCTGGCCAGGGTCGTGGAGGACTTCTGTGCAGCCCTGGACCTGACCGGCCTCGACCTGGTGGCCAACGACACCGGCGGCGCGGTGGCGCAGATCGTCGCGGCACACCACCCACAGTGGCTGGCTACCTTCGCACTGACCGACTGCGAGACGCAAGGCAACGTGCCGCCGCCAAAGTTCAAGCCAACGGTATTGCTGGCTCGTGCCGGCCTCCTCACGCTGCTTATGGGACCCCGCCTGCTGCGCACCTTGCCCGCCACCCGCAAGCGCTTCGCCGGCCCGGCTTTGCAGGACATCGATAATCTGCCGCTCGACGTTCTGAGGGCGTATCTGGAACCGCTGATTGGCACGAAGGACCGGGCCAAGCAGTATCAGCGCTGGATCGCGTCGCTGCACAACCGCGACCTGGTCGCCGTCGAACCCGCTCTGAAGCGGCTCACGGTACCGACGCTGATGGTCTGGGGAACCGACGACGCCTTCTTCAGGTTGCGCCACGCGCACTGGCTGCGCGACACCATTCCTGGCGCCACCGGGGTCGTGACGGTCGACGGCGGCCGGCTGTTTTTCCCGGACGAACGCGCCGCCGAGCTGGTAACCCACCTGCGCGCCCACTGGGCAGCGCACTCCGCCGACTGACCGGTTCCGATACCCCGCCACATGACCCTGTCAAGGCCCAAATATCAGGGCTGTGGCCGGCTCAG
>Ga0126383_10000304_pt1 | contig 26058 bp, 22 predicted proteins | sample PanSoiMetPlot_35_FD_96882 | JGI IMG/M metagenome (GOLD analysis project Ga0126383, IMG submission 96882) | Tropical forest soil microbial communities from Panama - MetaG Plot_35 | ecosystem: Environmental > Terrestrial > Soil > Tropical forest > Bulk soil | place: Panama | collected 2016-02-17
CGGGCTCGCGCCCGCGCCCGCGATCCACTCGCCGGCGATGTAGTTACTGCGCATGCCTCGTCCTTTCCGGCCGTCAGTCGGCGGTGATTTTGGCTTCCTTCACGAGCTTCGCCCACTTGGCGATCTCAGCTTGCTGGAACGCGGCGAACTCGTCGGGCGTGTTGCCGACCGGGTCGAGTCCCAACCCCGCCAAGCGCTCGCGCATGTCCGGCATCTTGAGGATCTTCACGATCTCGGCATTCAGCCGTTGCACAATCTCCTGCGGCGTGCCGGCCGGCGCGAAAACGCCTTGCCACGACACGATCTCGTAGCCCTTGACGCCAGCCTCGGCCATCGTGGGCACGCCCGGCAAGCTGCCGACGCGCTTCGTGGAGGTGACGGCGAGTGCGCGCACCTTGCCTGACTGGATGTGCGGCGCCGCCACGACGGTCGTGTCGAACATCAGCGGCACATGTCCCGCCATCACGTCTTGGATCGCCGGGCCGCTCCCCTTGTACGGCACGTGCTCCATGCTGATGCCCGCCAGCGACTTGAAGAGCTCGCCGGAGAGGTGCTGCGATGTGCCGTTGCCGGCGGAGGCGAACGAGATGCTCCCAGGCTTGGCTTTCGCGGCCGCGATGACGTCCTGAACCGTCTTGTAGGGGCTGGCGGCGCCGACCACCAGCACGTTCGCATTAGTGCCGATCAGCGTGATCGGCTGGAACGACTTGACGGCGTCGTACGGCATCTTCGGGTAGATGCTCGGGTTGATCGCGTGCGAGCTGATCGTCCCGCCGAGGATCGTGTAGCCGTCGGGCTTCGCCTTGGCGACGAAGTCGGAGCCGATGTTGCCGCCGGCGCCCGGCTTGTTCTCGACGACGATCGTGGTTCCGAGCGCGGGCCCGAGCTTCACCGCGATGGCGCGCGCGAGGATATCGGTCGTGCCGCCGGGCGGAAACGGCACGATGTAGGTGATCGGCTTCTGCGGCCACTTCGCGTCCTGCGCGGCCACCGCGCCCGCAGCAACCGCGCACCCTGCCGCCAACATGCTCAACAACAAACGCTTCACGTTTCCTCCTGTGATCATTCGAACGGTTGAGCGGCGAAGTTCTCGAGCGGGCGGGCATCGAAGGTGGGCATGGCGCGCGTCCGCGTCACTCTGCCTTCAGGCCCTTGTCGCGGATGATGCGGCCATACCGCGCGCGGTCGGCGTCGATCAGGGCTTGCAGCTCGGCTGGCGTGCTCGATTGCGGGACGGCGCCCTGAGCGATCAGCTTCTCGCGTACCTCGGGGTCCGCCACCACCGCCTTCACGTCGGTCGCGAGCTTGTCGACGATCGCCGCGGGGGTGCCGGCCGGCGCGAGGAGTGCGATCCACGAGCCCGATTCGGCGTTCTTGACGCCCGCTTCGGCGAGCGTCGGGACGTCGGGGAGCGCGGGCGAGCGCTTGGCGTGCGTGACCGCGAGGCCTTTGAGCTTGCCGGATTTGATGTTGCCGGAGGATTCCAGCACCGAGGCGAATAGCAAATCCACGTGGCCCGCCATGAGATCGGTCATCGCGGGGCCGCCGCCCTTGTATGGCACGTGCAGCAGTTGCGTGCCGGTGGCGAGCTGGAAGAGCTCGGCGGTCAAGTGCGGCGACCCGCCGCTCCCCGAGCTCGCGAACGTCACCTTGTCGGGATTGGCCTTGGCGAAGGCGACGAGCTCCTTGACTGTCTTGGGCGCGAAATTCGGGCTCGCCATCAGAACGAACGGCAGCTCGCAGATCAGCGATACCGGCGCGAAAGCGGTGTCCGGGTTGTAGGGCAGCTTGGGGTAGAGCGACGGATTGATCGACTGCGTGCCGATGTTGCCGATCAGCAGCGTGTAGCCGTCGGGGCGTGCCTTGGCCACTGCGTCCGCGCCGATGATGCCGGCCGCGCCGCCGCGGTTTTCAACCAGCACGGTCGAGCCGCCCGATTTGCTCCACAGAGTCGTTAGCTTGCCCGCCACCGTGCGCGCCGAGATGTCGGTTCCGCCGCCCGGCGCGAACGGCACGATGAACGTGACGGGCTTGTTCGGGTAGGCCGCCTGCGCCTGCGCGTTGGACGGCAATAGCGCGGGCAGTCCGAGTGCGAGTGCGGCCGCGCGGACGACGGCGCGGCGCGATGGAGCCAGGGAAGAAAGCGCAGATAGGCGTCGCATGGCGTTCCCCGGCGCGTCAGGCGTTGCGCTTCTTGCGCCATTCTTCGTAAGCGGCGCGAGTGTCAGCGTTCGGCGGATAGGTCCCGGGGAGCGCGGCGCCGTTCTGGACGCGCTCGAGCAGGAACACTTCGAGCTTCTCCTGCTCGGCGGCGTCGGCCGCGACCTCGTCGGCGAGATGTGCCGGGACCACGACCACTCCCTCCTCGTCGCCGACGATGACGTCACCCGGATAGACGGCCACCCCGCCGCAGCCGATCGGCACATTGAGGTCGATCGCGTGGTGATGGATGAGGTTGAGCGGCGCGCTGCCGCCCGCGCAGAACACCGGAAAGTCCATCTTCGCGATCTCGCCGCTGTCGCGCACCGGGCCGTCGGACACCAGGCCCGCCGCGCCCCGCACCTTCAGCCGGGTGGTGAGGATCTGACCGCCCGAGGCGACGCGCTTTTCGCCGCGGGTGTCGATCACGAGGACGTGTCCGGCCGGAACGCTCTCGATCGCCTTGCGCTGCGGATGATTCGGGTTCTCGAATGCGCTTAGCTGGTCGAGGTCTTCGCGCGCCGGGATGTTCCGCACTGTGAACGCTGGTCCCACCAGGTTGCCGCCGGAAGGCCGCGTCAAGCGCGAGATGCCCTGGATGTAGACGTTCCGGAAGCCGCGCTTGAAGAGCTGGGTGCACAGCGTCGCCGTGCTCACCTCGCGCAAACGCTTGATGGTGTCGGTCTTGAGCTCCATGGCTATCCTCCGTTTAGTTGGCGGTCGCGCCGGATTTCTTCACCAGCTCCGCCCAGCGCGGGATCTCGCGTTGCATCAGCGCGGTGAGCTCCTGAGGCGAGCTGCCTACGAGCTCCATCCCGATCGCGCCGCCAAGCCGCTCGCGCGCCTCGGGTGTCTTCAGGATCTTGACGATCTCGGCGTTCAGCCGCTGAACGATCGGCTGCGGCGTCCCTTTCGGCGCGTAGATCGCCTGCCAGGACACCGACTCGAACTTCGGCACCCCGGCCTCGATCATCGTCGGCGTATCGGGCGCGAGCGGTGTGCGCTTGGGCGTGGTGACCGCGAGCAGCTTGAGCTTGCCCGACTTGGCGAGCGCCGCGCCGGCAGTCAGCTGGTCGAACGTGATCGGCACCTGCCCGCCCACGACGTCCTGCAGCGCCTGCGGGCTACCCTTGTACGGCACGTGGGTCAACTCCACTCCGATGAGGTCGGCGAAGAGCTCGCCAGCGAGATGGGTCGAGGTGCCGGCGCCGGACGAGGCGAAGGTGCGCTTGGACGGGTCCTTCTTCAGGAGCGCGATCAACTCCTGCACCGAGTTCACCCCGAGTTGCGGACTGACGAACAGCGCATTCGGGACGTAGCCCACCAGCGTGATCGGCTCGAAGTCCTTGATCGGGTCGTATGGCAGGCTCTTATAGAGGCTCGCGTTGATCGCGTGGGTGCTGATGGTCCCGCCCAAGAGCGTGTACCCGTCGGGCTTCGCCCGGGCGACGGCGCCCGCCCCCACCGCGCCCGCCGCGCCGGGCTTGTTCTCGACCACGACCGGCTGGCCGAGCGCGGTCGCGAGCTGTTGACCGATCGTACGGCCGACGACGTCGGTGGACCCGCCAGGGGCGAACGGGACGACGTAAGTGATCGGGCGCGTCGGCCAGTTCTGGGCGGAAGCAGCAAGGGAGCTGCACGCTAGCGCCGTCGCGACCGCGGCGAGCAAGGCGTGTCGGTTCATTTGTGGCGTTCTCCTTTGGCGGGCTAGTGAATCTCGGGATCGGTCGTCTCGGCGCCGGCCTCGAGGAAGTCGAAATCGCAGCCCTCGTTCGCCTGGGTCACGTGCTTCAGGTAGAGCGTGCCAAACCCGCGCGCGTAGTGCGGCTTCGGCGGGGTCCAGGCTTTGCGGCGCTTGGCGAGCTCCTCGTCACTCACCTTGAGGGTGAGCTTGCGCCCCGGGACGTCGAGCTCGACCTGGTCGCCGTCGCGCACGAGCGCAAGCGGGCCGCCGATGTGCGACTCCGGAGCGACGTGCAGCACGCACGCGCCGTAGCTCGTCCCGCTCATCCGCGCGTCCGAGATGCGGACCATGTCCCGCACGCCCTGCTGCAGCAGCTTCTTCGGGATCGGCAGCTGGCCCCACTCCGGGAAGCCGGGCGCGCCTTGCGGGCCCGCGCTCTGCAGTACGATCACCGAGTCCTTGTCGACGTCGAGCGCCGGGTCGTCGATGCGCTTCGCCATGTCGTTGTAGTCGCGGAAGACGACCGCCCGGCCGGTGTGGCGCTGCAGGTGCGCTTCCATCGCGGCCGGCTTGATCACCGCACCGTCGGGGGCGAGGTTGCCGCGCAGCACCGCGAGACCGTCGCGCTCGACGAGCGGGTTCGCGCGCGGCCGGATGATGTCTTCGTGGTAGACGGCGGCGCCCTCCAGGTTCTCGCCGAGCGTGCCGCCGTTGACCGTCCGCGCCGACCCGTCGAGGAGGTCGGTGAGCCGCGACATGAGGCCGCGCAAGCCCCCGGCGTAGTAGAAGTCCTCCATCAGGTACTTGCCCGACGGCCGGATGTTCGCGAGCACCGGCGTGCGCCGGGCGAGCGCGTCGAAGCGGTCGAGGTCGAGCGGCACCCCGGCACGGCGCGCGACGGCGATCAGGTGCACGATCGCGTTCGTCGATCCGCCGAGAGCGAGGACGGTGGTGATCGCGTTGTTGATCGCGCGGGCGTCGACGATATCGCGCGCGCAGAGGTCCTCCCAGACCATGTCGACGATGCGCTTGCCGGTCAGCGTCGCCATCTGCGAGTGCCGCGAATCGGGCGCAGGGATCGACGCGAAGCCCGGCAGTGTCAGCCCCATCGCCTCGGTCGCGCTGGTCATGGTCGACGCGGTGCCCATCGTCATGCAGTGGCCGGGCGAGCGCGCGATGCCGTCCTCGACCCCGCGCCAATCGTCCTCGGTGATGTTCCCCGCGCGGAGCTCCGCCCAGTACTTCCAGGTGTCGCTACCGCTCCCGAGGAAGTTGCCGCGGAAATCGCCGCGCAGCATCGGGCCAGCGGGGACGAAGATCGTCGGCAGGTTCATCGACAGAGCGCCCATCACCAGCGCGGGCGTCGTCTTGTCGCACCCGCCCATGAGCACGCAGCCGTCGGCGGGGTAGCTGCGCAGAAGCTCCTCGGTCTCCATCGCGAGCAGGTTGCGATAGAGCATCGTGGTCGGCTTCTGGAACGGCTCGGCGAGCGAGATCGCCGGCATCTCGACCGGAAAGCCGCCGGCCTGCCACACCCCCCGCTTCACCTCCTCGGCGCGCTGGCGGAAGTGGCTGTGGCAGGAGTTGATGTCGCTCCAGGTATTGATGATCGCGATCACCGGCTTGCCCGCGTAGTCGGACCGCGAATAGCCCATCTGCGCGGTGCGCGACCGGTGGCCGAAGGAGCGCAGGTCGTTGACGCCGTACCAGCGATGACTGCGCAGTTCCTCGGGCTTCTTGCGGGGCTTCGTCTTCATCGGTCGACCCTCCTCGGTTGAGGTTTATGGTAGCGCTACCACTACCGATGGTAGCGCTACCAAAACCGGCTGTCAAGCATGAGAGGCTGAGCTCGGTCTCGGCGCCCGGTCTAGGCGCTGGCGCGCTCGATGATGGTGAAGCCGATGTCCACCACTCGGTCGGCGACCGGCCGGCCCTCGGCGCGGTCGATGATGAACCGGGCCGCCTGCCGGCCGATGGTAGTGCCGTCGATGCGGACGGTGGTGAGCGCGGGGTGCGTGTCGGCCGCGAAACCGAAATCACCGAAGCCGAATATCGCCACGCGCCCTGGCACCGGTATACCCTGCGCGTGCGCCTCGGTGATCGCTCCGAGCGCGAGGATGTCTGAGCTGCAGAAGACGGCGTCGACATCGGGCTCGCGCCCGAGGAGGTCGGCAAGCCCGGCGCGGCCATGGCCGAGCGTGCTCGGAGCGGGGACCACGCACGTCGGCACCTCGGACCCGCCGCGGCGGCGCCGGGCGGCCTCGACGAAGCTCTCACGGCGCAGTCCCGCGCGGGGATCGTCCGCGGTGATGATGGCGAGGTGGCGGCGACCGCGCGCGTGTAGATATTCCGCCACCGCCGCGCCGACTTTCTCATGGGAGAAACCTACCAGCATGTCGATCGGCGTGGGCGTCAGGTCCCAGGTTTCCACCACCGGGATTCCGGCGGCGAGCAGGCGCCGTCGCCCCTCGGGCGAGTGCATGATCCCGGTGAGCACGATCCCGTCCGGCCGGCGCCCGATAATCGCATCCAGAAGCGCGTCCTCGCGCGAGTTCGCGTAGCCGCTCTGCCCGAGCATCAGCTGGTAGCCCGACTCGCCCAGCGCCTCGGTCAACGCCTGAATGGTCTCGAGGAAGACCGGCCCCGCGATCGTCGGAACGACCGCCGCCACCAGTCGGCTGCGCGTGGAAGCGAGGCCGCCTGCAAGCATGTTCGGGACGTAGCCGGTCCGCTCGACCGCCTCGCGCACCCGCTGCAGGGCATCGGGCGATACGCGGTCGGGCGTGTTGAGCGCCCGCGACGCAGTGATCGCCGAGACACCGGCCAGCTTGGCGACGTCGGCGAGGGTAATGCTGCCCGTCCCGCGCCGGCTGCGACGCTCGCGGGCGGGACGATGGGGGGAACGGCTGGGAGGTTTCGGCATGGCGGCGGCGATGGTAACGCTACCATCGCCGCCGGTCAAATCACGTCAAAGCAGGTCGAGCGGATAGATCGGGCGCTTCAGCTTTCCATAGGGGTAGACCGAGAGGTCGGCGTTCGTCACGCCCTCGCCCTGGCATTCGACGATGTGCGAGGCGATCGGCTTGAATCCGGCGCGGTAGTGGATGCGTGACTTGAGCATGAGATAGCGCACCCGGGTGGGCTCGATGCCGCAGTGCCGGAACACGACGAGATCGAAGGGCTCGTGCGGGCGCTCGGTCACCACGATCCGCGCCCGGCCGGTATCGAGGACCGCGGTTCGCCCCAGGTGCGATCTCACGCCGGTGTACATCGGCCCCGTGAACACGATCTCGCCATCGGTGATCGCGCGCACGCGGCCCGAGACTTCGAGGGGCCTGCCGGCGAGGCCGATCGCGGGCATGTCGGTCTTGCCGCCGAGCGCGAGTGTCACATTGGCGCCGATCCCCGCTGCGACGATCTTCGCGACCGCGTCCGGGTCGCGGATCGGAGCGATCGCGACGTCATCCAGGCCCTGCCGCAGGATTTCGGCGATGACCTTCATCACGTCCTGCGCGCCGCCCGAGCCGCAGTTGTCGCAGTGGTCGATCAGCAGAACCGGGCCCGCCGGATTCTGCTCGCCGAGTCGCCGCGCATGCGTCACGGAGTCGGCGAGGGGCTGCGGCCGATACACATACTCCTCGCGCCGGTCCCAGGCGATCTTCAGCATCGCGTCGCACACCGCCTGCGCCGATTCCCTTCCACCGCGGCGTGCGTCTCCGACGACGACCGCTGAGCAGCCGGTGAACGGCGTGTCCGCGTGCGCGAACGCCGGTAGCAGCGTCGCCGCGAGCACCCGCTCGTCGCGCTCCGCCTCACGCGCCAAAGCGATGATGTCGCCCGAGGGACCGTCCTCGGGCGCGTGCCGCATGATCGAAGGGACAAGGGGCAGCCACCCCCACGCGATCACCGGCTGGATCTCGCCGCGCAGCGTCCGCGCAAGCGTCTCGCCGGCGAGCCTTCCCGCCTCGTACATGTCGACGTGCGGGTAGGTCTTGTAGCCGGTGATGATCGTCGCGTTCGCGATCGTCTCCGGGGACAGATTGGTGTGGTAGTCGAACGCGACCGCAACCGGCACGCGCGGCGCGATCGCGCGCACGCGTCGCAGGATCTCGCCTTCGGCGTCGTCGGCGCCCTCGACGACCATCGCGCCGTGCAGGTCGAGGAACACCGCGTCGCAGCCGCGTCGCACCGCCTCCTCGAGCGGCCGAACCAGCATCTCGAAGGTCTCGCGCGAGGCCCGGTTGGACGGCCAGGACTCGGCGGCGATCGGCGTCACGACTTCGGCGCTTTCGCGTGCCGCGACATCGAGGAAGGCGGCGAACGGCGAGTTCGTGCCGGTAAGAGCGTCCCTCGCGTCCGCGCCGTATAGCGGCCCCTCGCCGTAACCGAACGAGGTGAGCGGCGTCGCAATCGGCGAGAACGTGTTCGTCTCGTGCTTGATCTGCGCGACGACGAAACGCTTCGCCACGGGCCGGGGGCTCAGCCTGCGAACAACGGACCGAGCGGCCGCAGCCGCACGCCCCGCCGCAGCCGTGTCCACGTGAACTCGGCGGGGTCGGCGAGCGCCGGGCCGGGAGCGCGCACCACCAGCACCTCGCGCGCGATCGGCTGAAAGTCGGCGCGGAAGTGCACCGAGCTCTTGAGGGCCACGATGCGTTCCCGCCGTGGCTCCACGCCGACGTGGCGGAACATCTCTTGATCCGCCGCCTGGCATTTGACCGAAGCGAGCACGACGCGGACGCCGGGCGCCGCGCGGCTGCGCAGCGCGGCCATCCGCCCGAGCCGCATCCGGAAGCCGTTGAACATCGGGCCGGTGCAGGTGAACCGGCCCTCGCCGAGCCCGTCGACGGTGAACTCGCCTGCGAGCGGCTCCCGCCCCGGGACGCCGGAGATCTCGCCGAGCGCGAACCGCGCGGTCGCGCCCACGCCCATTTCGTGGGCGCGCGCCGCCGACAGCGGATCGATCAGCAGGCCGAGGACTGCGCTCTCGGCGCGATGGTCGATCAACGCGCCCAGGAGCCCGGTGGTATCACCGTTGCCGCCCGCCCCCGGGTTGTCCTGCGTGTCGGCGAGCACGACCGGGCGACCCGGCTCGCCGCGCTGGATCGCGCGCAGCACGGCCGCGTCGGGCTCGTACAGTTCGAGCGCGAACTCCGGCTCGGCATCGGCGATCGCCCCGTGGAGGGCGCGGGTCGCCGCGCGCACGCGGGCCTCGTCGGTGCCGTAGCCGAACGCCGCCATGCCGCATTCAGGGATGTCCGCCATCGGGAAGCCGGGCGTGAACGAGAGCGACACACCGTGCTTTCCCTCGAGCTCGGCGAGCGTCTCGTACAGGCCTTTCGCCGGCGCCATGAGCGTGCACTGCGATGGAATGCCGGTGAGGTAGTCGAGCGCGCGGTGGTGCTTCGCGAGCGGCCGACCGGCGCGCAGGATCGAATCGAGAAGCCGTGCGGCGCGCGCACCGGTCTCGGCCATGTCGACGTGCGGGTAGGTGCGGTACGCCACCAGACCGTCGGCGCGTTCGATCATCGCGCGCGTCACGTTCGCATGCAGGTCGAGGCTCGCCACGACGGGCACGGCCCCGCCGACGACGCGCCGGACCCGCGCGAGGAGCTCGCCCTCGCCGTCGTCGAGATGCTCGGCGACCATGGCGCCGTGCAGGTCCAGATACACGGCGTCGAACGGCCCGTCGGCCTCGAGGCGCCGAACGATCTCGCCGGCGATCCGTTCATAGGCGTCGCGTGTGACGTGCGCCGAAGGACTCGCCGCCGCCCATGCAGCGCCGACGCACTTGTGGCCCAGGGCGCCGAGCGCGCGCAACGCGCCGGCCGCCGGGATGTTCGCGCCGTCGACCGCCAGCGCGATCGCCGAGCCGAACGAAATGCCAGGCCATCCACCGCCCGCTTCGAATGCGGGATAGTCGGCCTTGCTCGGCGCGAAGGTGTTGGTCTCGTGCTGGAAGCCGCCGACGGCGACGCGGGCCATGGTCGACGCTAAATCCCCGGGAAAGCGAGCGGCGAGCCTAGCGGAATTCACCACCGTGGACAACGATTGCACCGGCGGCGTGCCGCCTTGTGGGCGGCGGAGCCTTCGGCTATCGTCATCGCCTTCCCGCACGCCAGGAGGCCCGCCATGCTCGCCGCCCGCGCTCTCGCGCTCGTCGCCGCCGTCGCCGTCGCTGGTGCGGGCGCTGCGCACGCGCAAAGCGATCCGAAGGTGCTGCGCATCGTGCCCCATTCCAACCTCAGCATCCTCGACCCGATCTGGACCACGCAGTACATGGCGCGCAACCACGGGTACATGATTTACGACACGCTGTTCGGGACCGACGAGAAGAACCAGGTCAAGCCGCAGATGGTCGAGACCTGGACGGTGAGCCCGGACAACCGACTGTGGACGTTCAACCTGCGGCCCGGCCTGGAGTTCCACGACGGCGCGCCGGTGACCGGGGAGGATGTGATCGCCTCGCTACAGCGGTGGGGCAAGCGCGACGCGATGGGCCAGAAGCTGATGACCTTCGTCGACCGCATGGATTCACCCACCCCGAAGACGTTTCGCATCTTCCTGCGGGAACCGTGCGGGTTCGTGCTCGAAGCGCTCGGCAAGCCGTCCTCGAACGTGCCGTTCGTCATGCCAAAGCGAGTCGCCGAGACGCCCGCCGACAAGCAGATCGAGGAGTACATCGGCAGCGGGCCGTACATCTTCAAGCGCGACGAGTTCAAGCCTGGCGACAAGGCGGTGTACGTCAAGAACGCGAAGTACGTTCCGCGGAAGGAGGCGCCCTCCGGCACCGCCGGCGGCAAATACGTCTACGTCGACCGCGTCGAGTGGAACCTCGCGCTGCGCGACGCGCAGGCGCAGGTCAATGCGCTCGCCAAGGGGGAGATCGACATCCTCGAGCAGCCCGCGTTCGAGAGCTACGCGGCGTTGCAGACCGACCCGGGCGTCCAGATCGTGAATTCCAACCCGCTCGGCTTCCAGTACATGGGTCGGTTCAACCATCTGCAGCCGCCGTTCAACAACGTGAAGGTGCGCCAGGCGGCACTCGCCGCGATGATCCAGGAGCCGTTCCTGCGCGCGCAAGTCGGCGTGAAGGAGTTCTACCGCAGCTGCGCGTCCATGTTCACCTGCGGCACGCCTTACGGCAGCGCGAAGGGCAGCGACATCCAGTCGAAGTCCAACTTGAAGAAGGCGCAGGAGCTGCTGAAGGCCTCGGGCTACGACGGCACGCCGGTGGTGATCCTGAAGCCGACCGACCTCGCCGCGATCCAGAAGCTACCCGACGTCGCGGCGCAGCTGCTGCGCCAGGCCGGCTTCAAGGTCGACCTCCAGGCGATGGACTGGAACACGGTCGTCTCGCGCCGCGCGAAGAAGGACCCGCCGGCGCAGGGCGGGTGGAACATGTTCCTCACCGCATGGGTCGCACCCGACATCTGGAACCCGCTGACCAACCCGGCGATCGGCGCGCTCGGCGAGAAGTCCTGGTTCGGCTGGCCGTCCGACGAGACGATCGAGAAGCTGCGCGACCAGTTCGCACGCGAAACGGACGACGCGAAAAAGAAAGCGCTCGCGGAGGCGATTCAGGCCCGGGCGTTCGAGGTCGCGACGCACGCTCCGCTGGGCGAGTACGCGAACCCGCTCGCCGCGCGGAAGAACGTCTCGGGTTTCGTGATCGGCCCGGGCAACATCTACTGGAACATCAAGAAGAACTAACGCGAGCCGCGAATCGCGACGGCCTCGGCGCTCCCCGCACCGAGGCCGTTTCTTTTTCCCGACCCCGATGACCGCCTTCATCGTCCGCCGCCTCACCGCGACGCTCCCGGTGCTGCTCGTCGTGGCGGTGTTCGTGTTCTTGATGCTGCGCCTCACCCCCGGCGATCCGGCGGCGATTCTCGCCGGCGACGCGGCGAGCGCCGAGCAGATCGAGCGCATCCGCGCGAGCCTCGGCCTCGACCGATCGATCCTTGCGCAGTTCGGGATCTGGTTCGGGAACCTCCTCGCCGGCGATCTCGGCGAGTCTTTCTACTTCAAGATGAAGGTCACCGAGCTGATCGGCCAGCGCCTCGAGCCGACGCTCGCGCTCGCCACGCTGACGATCGCGATCGCGGTGCTCGTAGCGGTCCCGCTCGGCGTCGTGGCCGCGTGGCGGTTCGGCGGCTGGTTCGATCGCGCGCTGATGGGCTTCTCGGTGCTCGGCTTCTCGGTGCCGGTCTTCGTGCTCGCCTACATCCTGATCTACGTCGTGTCGCTGAAGCTGGGCTGGCTTCCAGTGCAGGGCTACCACCGGCTCGCGGATGGGTTCTGGCCGTTCCTCGCGCATCTCATCCTCCCCGCGATCACCCTGTCGGTGATCTACATCGCCCTGATCGCGAGGGTCACCCGCGCGTCCGTTCTCGAAGCGCTCGGCGAGGACTACATCCGCACCGCGCGTGCCAAGGGCCTTTCGGAGCTGCGCGTGGTGGTGCGACACGCGCTCGCCAACGCCGCCGTGCCGATCGCTACGGTGATCGGCATCGGCGTCGCGCTGCTGATCGGCGGGGTCGTGGTCACCGAGTCGGTGTACGCGATCCCGGGTCTCGGTCGACTCACGGTCGACGCGGTGCTCGCGCGCGACTTCCCGACGATTCAGGGCGTGATCCTGTTCTTCTCGTTCGCCTACGTGCTGATCAACCTGATAGTGGACCTGTCGTACGTGTTCTTCGACCCGCGGATCCGCTACTGATGGACGTGCCGAGCCGCGAGTCCGTCGCGCCGGCCGCGGTTCGGCCACAGGTGGGCGCGTGGGAGCGCTTGCGCGCAAGCTGGTCGGTGCGGCTCGGCGGCGGCGTGCTCGCGGTCCTCGTCCTCGTCGCGCTCGCCGCGCCCTGGCTCGGCACCGTGGATCCGACGCTCTTCGACGCCGCGAGCCGGGATTTGCGCCCGATGGAGACCGGAGAGATCACGACCCTCGACGGCGACGTCCTGCAGCACAAGTTCTGGATGGGCTCGGACTCGTTCGGGCGCGACATCTATAGCCGCGTCGTCTACGGCACCCGGGTCTCGCTGCTCGTCGGGACCGCTTCGGCGCTCGTCGCGCTCGCCTTCGGCATCCTGTTCGGGTTGTGCGCGGGCTATCTCCGCCGGCTCGACGGGCCGTTCATGCGGGTCATGGATGGGCTGATGGCGATCCCGCCGATCCTCCTCGCGATCGCGCTGGTCGCGATCTGGCGGGCGAGCCTCGGGACCGTCGTCGTCGCGATCGCGATCCCCGAGATCCCGCGCGTGGCCCGACTCGTTCGCTCGCTCGTGCTCACAATCCGCGAGGAGCCCTACGTCGAGGCGGCGGTCGCGCTCGGCACGCCGACGCCAAAGATCATGTTCGGCCACATCCTCCCGAACACCATCGCGCCGCTGCTCGTGCAGGGGACGTATATCTGCGCCGCGGCGATCCTCGTCGAAGCGATCCTGTCGTTCCTCGGCGTCGGCCTGCCGCCCGACATCCCGACGTGGGGCAACATCATGGCCGAGGGCCGAGTGCAGTTCATCGCCTACCCGCACAACGTGTTCTTCCCCGGCGTGTTTCTCGCGGTCACGGTCCTCGCGGTCAACATGCTCGGCGACGGCCTGCGCGACACGCTCGATCCGCGCATGGCGAGGCGCCTGTGAGCGTCCTCGACGTACGCGACCTCGCCGTCGCGCTGCCGCGTGGCGCGGACCGGTCCGCGGCAGTCTCGCGCGTGTCGTTCACCATCGCGCGCGGCGAGATCCTCTGCCTCGTCGGCGAGTCGGGCTCGGGCAAGTCGGTGATCGCGCAAAGCGTGATGGGGCTCCTACCGAAGAACCTGCCGGTCACCGCGGGTGAGATTCTGCTCGACGGCGAGGCGATCCTTCGCGCACCCGGGGCGCGGCTGCGCAAGCTCCGCGCGACGCGGATGTCGATGATCTTCCAGGAGCCGATGACCGCGCTCAACCCGGTCATGCGCTGCGGGGAGCAGATCGACGAGGTGCTGCGCGAGCACACCGCCAAGCCCGCCGCCGAGCGTCGCGCGCGGACCCTCGCCATCCTCCGCGAGGTGCGACTGCCCGACCCGGAGCGGATCGCGAACTCTTATCCGCACCAGCTGTCCGGCGGGCAGCGCCAGCGGATCATGATCGCGATGGCGCTCGTGCTGGAGCCGGCGCTCCTCATCGCCGACGAGCCGACCACCGCGCTCGACGTCACGACGCAGGCGCAGATCCTCAAGCTCATCCAGGAGCTCCAGGCGCGGCACGGCACCGGCGTTCTCTTCATCACCCACGACTTCGGCGTCGTGGCGGAGATCGCACACCGGGTCGCGGTCTTACGCCGCGGCGAGCTGGTCGAGATCGCGCCGCGTGACGAGGTGCTCGCGCACCCCAGGCACGAATACACCCGCATGTTGATCGCCGCGGTGCCCAGCATGGCCCCGCACGAACGCCCCGTCGATCCGGCGGCGCCGGTGATCCTCGCGACGCACGGGCTCGGCAAGACCTACGCGGCGGGCGGATGGCTTCGGCGGCGCGCGGCCGTCGCCGCGGCCGTCGACGTGTCGCTCGAGGTGCGGCGCGGCCAGACGCTCGGGATCGTCGGCGAATCGGGGTCGGGGAAGTCGACCGTCGCGCGATGCATCGTGCGGCTCGTCGAACCGAGCGCGGGCGAGATCGTGCTCGACGGTGAGGACATCGCGGTTCAGCCGGCGCGGCGGCTGCGCAGTCTGCGGCGCCGTGTCCAGATCGTCTTCCAGGATCCCTACCGCTCGCTGAACCCGCGCCGCACCGTCGGCGAGGCGGTGATCGAGGGGCCGCTCAACTTCGGGGTGCCGCGCGACGAGGCGCTCGATCGAGCGCGCCGCCTCTTCGAGCTCGTGCAGCTCGATCCGGCGGCGCTCGGCCGCTACCCGCACGAGTTCTCGGGCGGGCAGCGCCAGCGCGTCTCGATCGCGCGCGCGCTCGCGATGGAGCCGGAGTTGCTGATCGCCGACGAGCCGGTCTCGGCGCTCGATGTGTCGGTCCAGGCGCAGGTCCTGCGCCTGCTGGCCGAGATCCGCGAGCGGCTGAAGCTCGCGATGCTCTTCATCACCCACGACCTGCGCGTGGCGGCCCAGGTCTGCGACGCGGTCGCGGTGATGTCGCAGGGGCGCGTGGTCGAGTACGGACCCGCGCGGGAGGTGTTCGCCAACCCGCAGCACGAGTACACGCGCCAACTCTTCGCCGCGGCGCCGGGTAGAGGTTGGGCGTTCGGGTCCTAGGGCGGGATCGGGTTCGGCGAAACCGCGATTACGAGATCTGCGACTGCAGGTAGTTCTGCAGCCCGACTTCCTTGATCAGATCGAGCTGAGTCTCGAGCCAGTCGATGTGGTCTTCCTCGCTCTCCATGATGTCCTCGAAGAGCTCGCGGGAAACGTAGTCGGCGACCGTCTCGCAGTGCGCGATCGCCTCCTTGAGCAGCGGGTGCGCGTGCTGCTCGGCCTTTAGGTCACAGGCGAGCGCCTCGGGGACGTTCTCGCCCACGAGCAGCTTGCCGAGATCCTGGAGGTTGGGCAGCCCCTCGAGGAACAGGATCCGCTCGATGAGCCGGTCGGCGTGCTTCATCTCGTCGATCGACTCCTTGCGCTCGTGCTCGTAGAGCTTCTTGTAGCCCCACTGCTCGAACATCTTCGCGTGCAGGAAATACTGGTTGGTCGTGGTGAGTTCGTTCTTGAGGACCTTGTTGAGGAAATCGAGAACCTTCTTGTCGCCCTTCATTTTTCCCGTTCTCCATCGCACCGCCTGCGGCGCTCGCGTCGGACCATAGCACCGCTCCGCGCGCGCGGCAAAGCGCGCCTCGGACCAGCGCGAACCGGATTGGGAATGAGAACGCGTCGCGCTCGCGAGCGAGCGATCAGGCAGTGGCTGCGACGGCGCGCGCGTTTGCGCACACCCCGCGCTCGGAAAAGATCTCGCGCGCGGTGCCCTCGCATTTGCCGCAGCAGGCTGCGACGCCGAGCGAGTCCCGGAGCTCGTCGAACGTCTGCGCCCCGAGCTCCGCGCACTGGCGGATCTCGCGGTCGGTGATGGCGTTGCAGACGCAGATGTACACGGTGAGCCTCGGAACGCGAATGCGAGCGATTATCAGTCATTAGACTGCTATTTGACAAGGGGGTACCGCTAATGTGAGTGGGTACTTTTCACAGCCTATTGACGTTAAATGACTTTTTTCACAGAACTGACGCTTGACCAACAAAATGAGAATGGTTATCGTTCGTGCCATGTCTGACCGTCCGCCCGGCCAAGAGCAAGGCGCCAACACTCCACGGCCGGTGCCGACCGTCGCGAGCAGCCAGCCCCGGGTACGGAGCGACGAGCTGCTACGCGGAAGAAGCGAGCTCGTGATCGAGCATCAAGGGCGGGAGTACCGACTCCGGATCACGCAGAACGGCAAGCTGATCTTGACCGCCTGACCGTCGCGCCTCGCGTGGGCTCACACGCATGCGCCGTTCAAGGACCGCGTTAGCCAGCCAGGCTCCAGACGGATCTGAGCCAGCCCGCCGAACGTAATGCAGGGGAGCTAGGCGTTTTTGCATCCTATGTTCGCGACAACCGCTAAATCGGCGACGGCGTCCCGGTGGGCCGGCCTCGGCGTCGTGCTCGCACTCCATGCGGCCGTGATCGGGGCGCTTCTCCAGCATCAGCCGGTGCGGGACGCACTCGCGTCCGTGGCGCCGATCATGGTGAGCCTCATTGCGCCGCCAAAGGTGGCGGTCGCGCCATCGCCTAAGCCGCCGATCGATCTGCCCAAACCGAAGCCTCACCCGGTGCGGAAATTGCCCGACCCACCGCCGCTTATCGCGGCCCCGGTCGACGCTCCATCGCCGATCGTGGCCCCCGCACCGCCTCCCGAGCCGCCGAAGGAGGCCGAATCCCCGCCGCCGCCGACCGCGATCGTCGCTCCGGAGCCGCCGGTAACGCCGCCGAGCTTCATGGCCGCGTATCTCGACAACCCCGCCCCGGCCTACCCCGCCGCTTCGCGCCGCATGCGCGAGGAGGGGAAGGTTGTCCTGCGCGTGCTCGTCAGCGCCGAGGGGCTGCCGGAAAAGGTCGAGCTCAGGACCTCGAGCGGTTCGGCCCGCCTCGACGGCGCGGCGCTGGAGGCGGTCCAACGCTGGAAGTTCGTCCCCGCGCGCCAAGGCGACCGGCCGGTCGCGGCGTGGGTGCTCGTGCCGATTTCCTTCACGCTGCAGGGCTGATCCCAATGGAGCATTCGCAGACGCTCGGCTTCGCCCATTTCCTCGCCCAGACCGACACCGTCGGCAAGGTGATTCTCGCGATCCTCGTCGCGATGTCGGTCGCCACGTGGTATCTGATCCTCACGAAGGGGCTGGAAAACCTCGCGCGCCGGCGCCGCAGCGGGCGTTTCCTCGCGACGTTCTGGAATGCCCCGTCGTTCGCCGCCGTCGAGCGCCACCTCGAGGAGCAACATCCCAACGAGCCGTTCTCCCATCTTGCCTACCACGCGATCGCGTCGTCCCGGCATCACGCCCGCCACGGGGTCAACCGCCTCACCGAGGCGGGCAGCGCGGCGGAGTTTCTGACCCGCTCGATCCGCCGCGTCATCGATGAGGAGACGGCGCGGCTGGAGTCGGGCCTCACCGTGCTCGCCTCGGTCGGCAGCACGGCGCCATTCGTCGGCCTCTTCGGGACGGTGTGGGGGGTCTATCACGCGCTCGTGAACATCGGCCTCGCGGGCCAGGGCACGCTCGACAAGGTTTCCGGGCCGGTGGGCGAAGCGCTCGTGATGACAGCGCTCGGTCTAGCAGTCGCAATTCCCGCGGTGCTCGCCTACAACGCGCTGGTGCGTTCAAACCGCCTCGTGCTCGCGAAGCTCGATGCTTTTGCGCACGACGTGTTCTCCTTCCTCACCACCGGCGCCCACTATGGTGAGGCCGATGCGGCTCTGCCGCGCACCGCCATGCCGAAAGTCGTGAAAGGCGCAGCGTAGCAATGGCCTTCGGCGGCTTCGAGACGAGCGGGGCGAGCGCCCGGCCGATGGCGGAGATCAACATGATCCCGCTAATCGACGTGATGCTGGTGCTGCTCGTCATCTTCATCATCACCGCGCCGCTGCTCACGCACGCGGTCAAGATCGACCTGCCCAAGGTATCGAGCCAGCCGAATCTCACCAAGCCCGAGAACGTCCAGCTTGCCATCGACGCCGCCGGCACGGTGTTCTGGAACGGCGACCCGGTGGACCGCCCTGCCCTGCACGCACGGCTCGTCGCCGCGGCGCGCAACGAGCCGCAGCCCGAGGTGCACATCCGCGCGGACCGCGCGGCGCGCTACCAGTGGGTCGCGGAAGTGCTCGCCGAAGCGGCCAAGGCCGGCCTGACGCGGATCGGCTTCGTGTCCGATCCGGCCGACCGCGCGACGGACTAGAACCCGTGCCGATCGCCTCGCAGTCTGCTCTCGTCTGGCGCGGACACTTTCCGCGATGGCACCCATCACATCGCAATCAGCCAGCAATCCGGCGCCCCGTCGGTAGCCAGCCGCTACTCGTCATCAGCAGTGAGGGAGAAGCCGGATGGCTCGCAAATTCAAGCTTCGGCCGATCGCGCGCATCCTTGCCGGCCGCGAGGGCTGCGCGCGCTCGGAGCGCGGATCGCAGCAAGCGCGCGGGCAGCGCAGCGATGGGTGCCTGGCCGAGGCCCGGTCGCGGGGCGATCTGCTGCCGCTGGGCACGATGGTCACTTGCATGGCGCTCGCTCCAGCCGGCGCGCTCGCGCAAGCGCCGGCCCCAACCGATACGACGCTTCCGGAAGTGAAGGTGCGGGACACCGCCGCCACGGACGACTACGGCGCGCCGATCTCGACGGTCGGCGGCGGCAATGTGCCGACGCGGGTCCTCGACATCCCGCAAACGGTGAACATCATCGACCGCGCCGTCATGCAGGCCCAAGGCGCGACCAGCCTGCAGGACGCGTTGCTTTACGTCCCCGGCGTCACCCTCGGCGCCGCCGAAGGGGGAACGATCGGCAACAACATCAACCTGCGCGGGTTCTCCGCGCGTACCGACATCTACCTCGACGGCATGCGCGACCGCGGCCAGTACTACCGCGACGTCTTCGCCCTCGATGCGATCGAGGTCTTGAAGGGACCGTCATCGATGCTGTTCGGGCGCGGCTCGACGGGCGGCATCATCAACCAGGTCAGCAAGTTCCCGTCGCTCACGCCGTACGGCGAGGCGTCGGTTACGGTGGGAACACAGCCCTCGCTGCGCGGCACCGCGGACTACAACCAGCCGCTTTCGGACACCTCTGCGTTCCGCGTCTCGGCGATGGCGCAGGACGTCTACTCGACGCGCGACGTGATGAAATACAAGGACTACGGGATCGCGCCTTCCCTCCGCTTCGGCATCGGTACGCCGACGCAGGTTACGCTCTCGGGATTGTTCCTCCACAACGAGGACATGCCCGATTACGGCCTGCCGCCGGTAAACGGTCGTCCGGCGGGCGTGGACCGCAAGACGTTCTACGGCTTGACTGACGATCGCACGATCCAGGACGTCGCACAGCTTGGGGCAATCGTCAGCCACGATTTGTCACCCGAGCTCACGCTGCGCAACCAGACCCAGTACTTCCACTACGACATCAACGCCCGGGAGTCGGGGCCGAACAGCGTCGGCACCGTGGCAGGCGGCGTGTACACGGCGTTCCCGGCGGCGAACTTGTCGAACTCGACGCTCCTGCCGCTCGCCAGCCTGTCCGTTCAGCTCGGGAGCCACGATCGGCGGATCACCGACGAGTCCCTCTACAACCAGACCGACCTGATCACGCGGTTCGAGACCGGCACGGTCCGTCACACGCTGCTCCTCGGGCTCGAGCTCGGCTGGGACAGCTACCGCAACCAGAACTATTCGCGCGCCCTTCCGGTCGTGCCGCTCGTCGCGCCGCCCTATCTGCCGGCGCCGGCGACCGCGACCTCGATCCCGGGCAACCTCGTGGACGCGAGTGCAACCGACATCGCGCCGTACGTGAACGACACGATGCAGCTTTCGGACCATTGGAAGGTCGTGGCCGGGCTGCGCTACGACCGCTACAAGGCGAGCATCGCGAACACGCTCAGTCCTCCGCCTTCGGCCGACCAGACGGTGGGCTTCACCAGCGTCCGCGCCGGCGTGATCTACGAGCCTACCAACGCGCAGTCGTATTACGTGGCGTACGGCACCTCGTTCAATCCGTCCCTCGAGACCCTGGCGCTCACGAGCGGGCAGCAATCGCTCAAGCCGGAGGAGAGCGAGTCGTTCGAGATCGGGGGCAAGTGGGAGGTGATGAACGGCAACCTGCTGCTCACTTCCGCGCTCTTCCAGATCGAGAAGCAGAACGCGCGGTCGCAGATCTCGCCCGGGGTGTTCCAGCTCACCGGCGACGTGCGCGTGCGCGGCTTCGAGGCCGCCGCCACCGGCCGGATCACCCGGAACTGGCAGGTCATCGCCGGCTATACGTTCCTCGACGCCGAGATCGTGAAGGCATCGGCGCTGGACGCCACGCAGGGCAAGGTCCCGGCGAACACGCCGCAGAACAGCGCTTCGGTGTGGACGACGTACAACTTCACTCCGGAGTGGGAAGCGGGTACCGGGATGGTCTATCTCTCGAACCGGTACGCAGCCAACACCAACTTCGTCTCGGCCGGCAGCTATTTCCGCTGGGATGCCACGGTCGCGTATCACCAGCCGAAGTACGACATCCGGCTGAACCTGCTCAACCTGACGAACGATCTCAGCTTCCTGCAGCTGATCCCGTCCGATCGCGGGCGCTCGGTGCCGGGCATCGCCCGCACCGCGCTCCTCACGTTCACCTACAAGTTCTTCTGAGGCAAAGGAGGTCCTCGCGTCCGTGCTGGTGCAGATTCCAGGGGTCTTGCAGGAGCAAGCGCTGCGGGTCGTCCGCGCGCAGCTGGAGGCGAGCGGTAACTCATGGGTAGACGGCCGCGTCACGGCCGGCCACCAGGGCGCGCACGTCAAACACAACCTGCAGATCGCGGAGGGCTCCGCCGTCGCGCGCGAACTCGGCGAGCTGATCCTCGCTTCGCTCGAGCGCAACCCGCTGTTCATCAGCGCCGCTCTGCCGCGCTGCATCTATCCGCCGATGTTCAACCGGTACGACGGTGCGAGCGGCATGCATTTCGGCAACCACGTGGACGGCGCGGTGCGGCTGCTGCCGGGCACCGCGGCGAAGATCCGCACCGACCTCTCGGCGACGCTCTTCCTCTCGTCACCTGACGACTACGACGGCGGCGAGCTCGTGATCGAGGACACGTACGGCGCGCGGGCGGTGAAACTCCCGGCGGGGGACATGGTGCTCTATCCGGCGACGAGCCTCCATCGCGTCACGCCCGTGACCCGCGGTGTGCGGCTCGCTTCCGTCTGGTGGGTCGAGAGCATGGTGCGCGACGACGCCCAGCGGACGCTGCTGTTCGATCTGGACATGGCCATCGTGCAGCTGACCCGGGACGCGCCGGGACACGCGGCGCTGGTCTCGCTGACCGGCTGTTATCACAACCTGCTTCGCATGTGGGCACAAGCGTGACGCGCGCGAACGAACGGGAGCGCCCCACGAGCCGTTCCGCGCGCGACCCGCGATGGTTCTGGCTGCAGCTTCATCTGTGGCTCGGGCTCACGCTCGGCGTCGCCATGGCTAGGCACGCGCGAGCCCGCCGCGGACTCCGGGTCTCGGCGCTGCGCTTCTTCGTCGTCCTGGCGCTCGCGCTCACCTGTCTCGCCGCGCCCGCGCAATCGCCCGATCCAGCGCACGCGATCATCCACCTGCTCGACTACGTCGCAGTGGACTATCCGGGAGCGGTCGAGGACGGTAGGGTCAAGAGCGAGGATGAATTCAAGGAGATGCTGGAGTTCACCGGCCAGGTGGCCACGCAGCTCGAGGCCATGCCGGCCAATCCACGCAAGGATGCGCTCGTCTCCTCAGCCCGGGCACTCGCCAAGCTCGTCGCGGCTAAGCGCGGCGCAGCTGAAGTGAAGAGCGCCGCATCGCAGCTGCGCTGGGCGCTGATCGAGGCGTACGGCGTTCAGGTCGCGCCGCGGAGCGCGCCGAACCTCGCCGCCGCGCCCGGGCTCTACCAGCAGCACTGCGCGGCGTGCCATGGCGACGCGGGCCGCGGCGACGGACCTGCCGCGAAGGCGCTCGAACCGCCGCCTGCGAATTTCCACGACCGGGAGCGCATGGCGCAGCGCTCGGCCTACGCGCTCTACAACGCGATCTCGCTTGGCGTCGCCGGCACGTCGATGGCCGCGTTCGGACAGCTCGACGACGCCGAGCGGTGGTCATTGGCGTTCTTCGTGGCGAACTTCGCCGCGAGCCCCGACGCGCGCGCGCAGGGCGAGAAAATCTGGAAGTCCGGGACGGCCAAGGCCGCGTTTCCCGATATCACCAACGTCGCCACGCTCTCGGCAAAGGAGGTAGGCGAACGATTCGGCGAGAGCGCGGCGCTGGCGCAAGTCTACCTGCGCGCGCATCCCGCGGCGCTCGCCGCCGGCAAGCCGCAGCCGGTCGACTTCGCGATTGCGGTGCTCGCCGATGCCGTCGCCGCCTACCGCAAGGGCGACGCCGGGGGCGCCGCGCAGCTCGCCGTGCAGGCGTATCTGGAAGGCTTCGAGCTCGTCGAACCGAGCCTGCGCAACGTCGATGCGAGCCTCACGCGGGAAACCGAGCAGGAGATGACGGCGCTGCGCGAGCTGATGCGCACGGGGGCGCCGGTCGCCGAAATCGAGAGCCGGGCCGAGCACATCGCGGCGCTGCTGAAGCGCGCCAAGGAAACGCTCGCCGCCGGCAGCCTGTCGGCGGGGACCGTCTTCACCAGCGCGGCGCTCATCCTGCTCCGCGAGGGGCTCGAAGCGCTGCTCGTCGTGGCCGGGATCGTGGCGTTCCTTGCCAGGACCGGTCGCCGCGATGCGCTCCGGTACGTTCATGCAGGCTGGATCGGGGCGATCGTGCTCGGGCTCGCGACCTGGATCGTCGCGTCCGAACTCGTCGACGTGTCCGGCGCGAGCCGCGAGCTCACCGAGGGCGTCACCGCGCTCGTTTCCTCCGCGATGCTCGTCTACGTCGGCTACTGGCTGCACAGCCGCTCGACGGCGAGCGCGTGGCAGGGGTTCATCAAGGAACGCGTCAGCGCGGCGCTCGCAGGCGGGACGCTCTGGACGATGGCGCTGGTGTCGTTCCTCGCGGTGTACCGCGAGATGTTCGAGACCGTGCTCTTCTATCAGGCGCTATGGCTGCAGGCCGGAGAAGGCGGTCGGATCGCGTTCCTCGCCGGCGTCGGTGCCGCGGTGGTCGGGCTCATGGCGATCGCTTGGGCGATCTTCCGGTACAGCGCTCGGCTTCCGCTATCCTTGATATTCACCGGGACGTCGATTCTGATGTGCGTCCTCGCCGTCATCCTCGCCGGCAAGGGAGTCGCCGCGTTGCAGGAGGCCGGCGCCGTCGCGGCAAGTCTCGTCGGGATTCCCGCCGTACCGCTGCTCGGCATCTTCCCCACGGTGCAGGGCCTCGCGGCGCAGCTTGGTGTCGCCCTTCTGGTGCTCGCTGCATTCCGGCTCGCGAGCCGGCGATCCGCCGCGATCCGCGCGGCTAGCGGACGCGTGGAAACTCGCGATCGAGCCACTCGTCAATCAGCGCCTTCTCGTAGCGCAGCGGATCATCCGGATTCACGCGCGCATTGAGCAGGAAGTTGAGGTCGCGGAGTTGCCGTTCTCCTTCGCGCCGCACCGCGCCACTCGCGTCGCTGAGCGCGAATCGGAGGTCGATGCGGGGCGGGAAGAGGTCGCGCACGATCCGCACGCCGCTCAACTTGGGTCCGAGCCCCGGCTCCTCCTGGCCGGCGCGCTCGAAGCGCGTGAGCGTGACCGCAAGGGTCTCGTCCGCCGGCAGACGACGCGACGCCTCGTGCCGGACGTACTTGCGGATCTCCTCCAGCGCCGCGGCCCGGGTCCGGACCGAGCCGATGTCAGGAGACCACTTGTCCGTATCCGCCGCCGGGACGACGATGTCGACCTGCACGCGACCCCCAGGACCCACTTCCGCCTGCACTGCGCCGGCGACCGAGACCAAGAATGCGAACGCGAACACGCAGGGGAGGTCATGTCGGTTCATGGACTGACATCCATTCGGTGATGCGTGAGCGCTCCGCAGAATAAACAACCTAACCGGCGAGCACAATCCCGCCCGGCTCGACTCGCGCAGCGGTTCGCCGCCTAAAGCGAATCGAAGTACGCGGCGATGCGCTTGCGCATCGGCTCGTCGGGGATGCGGCCGCGCGCGGCAGCGAGATTGTCGGCGAGGTGCTTCGGGTTGCGGGTGCCGGGGATGACGCAGGTCACCGCCGGATGCCCCAGGATGAATTTCAGGAACAGCTGCGCCCAGCTCGCGCAGTCGATCTCGCTCGCCCAATCGGGAAGCGGTCTGCCCTTCACGCGTGCGAACATCCGGCCCTGACCGAGCGGGCGGTTCACGAGCACGGCGACGCCCTCGTCTCGCGCGAGCGGCAGCAGCCCTCGCTCGGCCTCGCGCTCGGCGAGCGAGTAGTTGAACTGCGCGAACTCCGGCCGGTGCTTCCGGATCGCGCCCTCGAGCGCGGGGTGGGCGCCCGCGTGATAGTGGGTGACGCCGAGATAGCGGACGCGCCCCTCTCGCTGCCAGGCGGCGAGCGTCGCGAGGTGCGCGTCGGTGTCGACCAGGTTGTGGACCTGCATCAGGTCGAGCCGCGACACCTTGAGCTTCGCAAACGAAGCTTCCATCTGACGAACGCCCGCCTCGCGGCCCGAGGTCCAGACCTTCGTCGCGACGAAGAGCTTGTCGCCGATGCCGAGCTCCGCCGCGAGCGCGCCGACCGCGTCCTCCGCCGCGCCGTACATCGGCGACGAGTCCACGAGGCTCGCGCCGTGCTCGACGAGCACGCGCAGCGCCTCCTTCGCCGAAGCGCGATCGGGCCCGTCGCGCGGCACGTCGAAAGCCTGCCAAGTCCCGAGCCCGACCGCCGGAAGCCGCTCGCCGGTGCGTGGGATCGGGCGCGTTGCGAGAGCCATGGTCCACCTCCTATGACGTCAGCATGACCGTGCCGCGCTGCAGCGGCGCGGCGATTGCCGAGCGGGTTCGATCGGGGCGATAATCGACTCCTCGAAAACTCCCGCAGCGGCCGTGACCCCAGCGGCCGCAATCCTTGCGATGAAACTTGCCCGCATGATCGGCTCTGCCTGCCTCGCGGTCGCGCTCCTCGCCGCCCCTGCCGCTCGCGCCGCGACGGAGATCCAGTTCTGGCACGCCATGGACGGCGCGCTCGGCGATCAGCTGACGGTGCTCGTCGACCGCTTCAATGCGTCGCAGAAGGACTATCGCGTCACGGCGGTCTACAAGGGCACCTACGATGAGGTCCTCGCGGCGGGCATTGCCGCCTCGCTCGCGGGGAAGGCGCCGCACATCCTGCAGGTGTACGAAGTCGGCACCGCGAACATGATGGCCGGGAAGCACGTCGCGAAACCGGTGTACCAGCTCATGCGCGAGGCGGGCGAGAAGCTCGACACCGCCACGTTCATCCCCGCCATCGCGAGCTTCTACTCCGACTCGAAGGGCAACCTCCTCTCGCTGCCCTTCAACACGTCGACGCCGGTGCTGTACGTCAACAAGGACGAGTTGAAGGCCGCGGGTCTGAAGACCGACGCGCCGCTCCAGACCTGGTACCAGCTGCAGGAGGCGCTGCTCGAGGTGCGCGAGAAGCAGCCGAAGAACTGCGGCCTGACAACCACTTGGCCGTCGTGGGTGATGCTCGAGAACACGCTCACGTGGCACAACGAGGAGTTCGCCTCGCGCAACAACGGCTACGACGGCCTCGACGCGCAGCTCACCTTCAACACCCGGCTCGCGATCCGGCACATCTCGCTCATGACCGCGTGGATGAAGGGCAAGATCTTCAGCTACTCGGGGCGCCGCGACGAGGGCGAGAGCCGCTTCGCGCGCGGCGAGTGCGCGATGCTCACCGCTTCGTCGGCCTCCTATGGCAAGCTCGTGCGCGACGCGCGCTTTGCGTTCGGCGTGCTGCCGCTCCCGCACTACGACGACATCAACGACGCGCCATACAACACGCTGCTCGGCGGCGCGAGCCTCTGGGCGATCGGCGGCAAGACGCCGGCCGAG
>Ga0126383_10000305_pt1 | contig 26053 bp, 23 predicted proteins | sample PanSoiMetPlot_35_FD_96882 | JGI IMG/M metagenome (GOLD analysis project Ga0126383, IMG submission 96882) | Tropical forest soil microbial communities from Panama - MetaG Plot_35 | ecosystem: Environmental > Terrestrial > Soil > Tropical forest > Bulk soil | place: Panama | collected 2016-02-17
CGACTTCTTCCGGGATCTGTAGGAATGCCTCGTCGAACGCACCCACCAGCACTACCGGCCATTCGACGAGACCGGCGGTTTCGGCAAGAAGCCCCTCGTCTTCGAGGAGTTCGAGGCCCCGCGCGAAGGCAAGCTGCTTCGCTTCAGTTTGGATGATGCTCCGCCGCCGTTCAGGGTCGAGCACCACCTTGGCCTTGTCGAGCTTGGCCGCGTAGTCGGCTAGTCGCCGCACCGTGAACGTTTCCGGCGCCAGGAAACGATGGCCGCGGGTTGCGTTGCCCGCGGCGATGCCATCGACCGTGAACGGCACGATGTCCGGCTCCTCGAACTCCGGTCCGAACGTGGCGAGGATCGAATGCAGCGGGCGCACCCAGTTCAGCGCACCGGGATTTTTTGACTGCGCGCCCCAGCGCATCGACTTCGGCCAGGGAAAGCTCTTGATCACCTCGGGCAGAATTTCGCTGATCACGTCGAGCGCCGGTCGGCCCGGCTTCTCGATCACCGCGACGTAGAAATTGCCTTTTTTGTCCGGCTGCACCTTTGCTTCATCGAGTGATTTCAGACCTGCGGATTTGAGGAAACCAGCGACAGCATGCTCCGGCGCGCCGACGCGCGGACCTTTTTTCAACTCGCGCCGATCGGGCTGGCGCACCGGTACGCCTTGCACCGCGAGCGCGAGCCGGCGCGGGGTTACGAAAGCCTTGGCGCCGCCATAGACGAGTCCGGCCTCAATGAGGCGGTCGGTGACCGCCTTGCGCAAGTCTTCCGCCGCCCGCGTCTGCATGCGGGCCGGAATTTCCTCCGACAATAATTCGAGCAACAGATCAGGCATCGGACGCGCTCATCAAAGCCTTTTATGACTCCCGTCGCACATCGGTTTCTTGGCCGAACGCTTGCAGGCGCAGAACCAAGCCTCTTCGGCGGCCGCGGGCTTGTATTCGACTGGACTGAAGGCGGTGCCTTTGTGCGAGCGGTCGCAAAACGGCTGCGATTTGGAACGTCCGCAGGCGCACCACCAATAGCTCTTGCCGCCTTCCAGCATGATCGGAATGGGTCGCCGGCCGCCGATTTGCGGCATGGTTTCATCGCTCATGCGTGTTTCCTCCCCCTTCAGTCGCCAACCATGCTTCGCCGCAAGCCTTGGCCAGTTCGCGCACCCGCAAGATGTAGCTCTGCCGCTCGGTGACCGAGATCACGCCGCGGGCGTCGAGCAGATTAAAGACGTGGCTCGCCTTGATGCATTGATCGTAAGCCGGCAGCGCCATCAGATGGCGCGCGCGATTGCTGGCTGGCTTATCATCGCCAGACCAGCCGGCTTCGAGATATTTGCGGCACGCCGCCTCCGCCATACGGAATTGCTCGAACAACATTTCGGTGTCGGCATATTCGAAATTGTGCCGCGAATATTCCTGCTCCGCCTGCAAGAAGATGTCGCCGTAGGTCACCTTCTGCGCGCCATCACGACCGTTGAAATTGAGCTCGAAAACGTTCTCGACCCCCTGCACGTACATCGCCAGCCGTTCGAGGCCGTATGTCAACTCGCCCGAGACCGGGGCGCATTCGAATCCGGCGACCTGCTGGAAATAGGTGAACTGCGACACTTCCATGCCGTCGCACCAGCATTCCCAGCCCAGCCCCCAGGCGCCAAGGGTCGGGCTCTCCCAATCGTCCTCGACGAAGCGGATGTCGTGAAGCTTCGGATCGATGCCGATCGCGTAAAGCGATTTGAGATAAAGCTCCTGCAAATCCTCCGGCGACGGCTTGAGAATGACTTGCAACTGATAATAGTGTTGCAGGCGGTTGGGGTTCTCGCCATAGCGGCCATCCTTCGGTCGGCGCGACGGCTGCACATAGGCCGCATTCCAAGGCTTCGGCCCGAGCGCCCGTAATGTCGTCGCCGGATGGAAGGTGCCGGCGCCCACCTCCATGTCATAGGGCTGCAGAATGACGCAGCCCCAGTCGGCCCAGTAGCGCTGCAGCGCCAGAATGAGCCCCTGGAACGACCGCTCCGGCCGCATATGCAGCGGCAGATTCTCGTTTCCCGTCTGCGTCATCAGCCCCGTTCTTGGTGAAGGCCGCGGCAAGGTCAAGCCGCTCGCAGCATGATCCCGAAAAGTGGGCACCGGGTTCGGACAAGATCATGCTTGAAAACCCACCATCTAATCGCGATCGAGACGTGATAGCCGATTCCTGATACCAGATCGCGGTTTGGCTGCCCTGAACGGAGGCTTGAGGTGGGCAAAATTCGCATTCTCGCAGTGACCGCGGCGGCGCTGGCGCTGGCCACGGCTCAGCTTGCCGGCCTGGCATGGCCGGCGCAGGCGCAGGATTATCCGAGCCGGCCGATCCGGGTGCTGATCGCGTTTCCGCCGGGCGGGCCGACCGATTTCGTCGGCCGGCTTCTCGCCGACAAAATGTCGATGCTGCTCGGCCAGCGCGTCTACATCGAGAACAAGCCCGGCGCCAACGGGACTGTGGGGGCCGACAACATCGCGAAATCCGACCCCGATGGTTATTCACTATTTCTCACCACCGCGGGCGCTGTGACGATTTCGCCGCATGTCATGGCGAATATTCCCTACGACTCCTTGCGCGATTTCGCCCCCATTGCCGAGGTGGTCACCAACACGACAGTGCTGGTCGTCAGTCCGAACATGACGATCAAGTCCGCCAAGGAACTGGTCGCGCTCGCCAAGCAAAAACCCGGGACGATCCCGTTTGCCTCCACCGGGATCGGCTCAACCACGCATCTTGCTCAGGTGCTGCTCGCCGATGCCGCCAACGTCGAATTTTTGCATGTGCCTTATCGCGGCGCCGCGCCGATGCTGACGGATCTGTTGGCCGGCCAGGTGCAGGTCATCGCCGCCGACCTCACGGTGCTGGTGGCGCAGATCGAGGCTGGGACGGTCGTGCCGATCGGCGCCGCGGCGGATCAACGCAATCAAATCATTCCGGACGTGCCGACGCTTGCCGAGCAGGGTTATCCCAAGACCGATGCGTCGAACTGGTATGCCCTGCTGGCGCCGGCAAAGACGCCGCCGGCGGTGATCAAAAAACTCAACGACGCCGTGAATGCCGCGCTCGCTGATCCCGACGTGCGCGGCAAAATCGTCAAATCAGGCGCGGTGCCCATCGGCGGCACGCCCGAGGCGCTGGCTACGTTCATGCGCGCCGAATACGACAAATGGGGCCGTCTCGTTCGCGAACACGGGATCAGGGAGCAGTAGCGGTCATTCCAGGGCCCGGAATGACGAAGTGGTCAGCCCGGCCGATATTCGCCGGTCTTTGGATCGGGCTTTAGTTTCGGCATGCTGGCGCGGTCGTGCGGCGCGGCTTTGGCGCGCATCTCATCAAGCTCGGCATTGACCCGGCGCACCTCTTTGACGCACCAGCGCGCCAAGACCGTAGCGCCGATAACGCCCAGGGCGAAAACCACCAATGGCGGCATTGCTTCTTTATCTCCTGCCCGACTGTGCACGATCCTAGCGGCAGCGGCCAGCCGAATTATGACCGCAGAGCCTACAACCCAAAACGCGCCCAAATGGCGCGGGCTTCGAGCGCCGAAATGAGGTCATCGGCAACAGCCAAGCCAGCCGGCGCGGCCAACGCCGTCTCGCCGGCAGCGCCCAGCAGACGCCGGCGCAGCCAGCCACGTTCGGCGGACACCAAGGGCGTAACTAGCCTGTCGCCGAATCGTTCGCGCAAGATGCTGCGAAGATCGCCGATCGCATCAACGAGCCCGAGTTCCAGCGCCCGCCGGCCGGTCCAATAGGCGCCGGAGAACAGATCGTCTTCCGCGCCAGTAAGCTTGCCGGCCCGGCGCGATTTCACCAGCACGATGAAGTCCTCATGGATTTCGCGCTGCAATTTTTTCAGCCGGTCAACATCATCGGGATTTTCCGGCAGGAACGGATCGAGCATGGCCTTGTGCTCGCCGGACGTATACAGCCGCCGCTCGATGCCGAGCTTGGCGATCGCTTTATTGAAGCCGAACGAGCCGCCGACCACGCCGATCGAGCCGACGATGGAATGCTGATCGGCGACTATCTCGTCCGCCGCGCAGGCGATCATGTAGCCGCCGGATGCACCGGCATCTTCGATGAAGGCGATCACCGAGCGCTTATGCTGTTCGGCCAATTGGCGAATACGGCGAAAGATCAGGTGTGACTGGACCGGCGAGCCGCCCGGCGAATTGACGACAAGCGCAACCGCGGCGGCCTGACGTATCGTGAAGGCGCGCTCGAGCGTTCGGGCAAGGCCGGCAAGCGTGAGTCCGGGGCGCAGCGGCGTGGAAAAGCCGATGATGCCCGTCAATCGCACCACCGGCACAACCGGACGATCGCGCTGAAAACGTTGCGGGACAAGGCCGCGCAAGCCGGCAAGCGCGCGGCCGGAAAGCTCGCGAATGGATGCGCCCGCGGGAGTGTCGCTCATGCTGCGCAAATAAGCAGGGTTTGGGCGGCGCTCAAGTAACGGTTTTTTAAGGCAGTGGAACGCTTCTTGCTTGAACGGATAGTGCCGGTCACTTGCGGCGGAGGCGAAGAGCCAATGAAGATCTATTTCCTCCTCATGATCGTGAGCGTCTTTGTTGCTCTTTCGTATATTCCCGTCCGGGCCGAACCGAAGCAGAACCCGACGGCGGCACCCGATTCGCTACCGGCGTAATGCCTAAGGCTTAAGCAGCGATACGCTGAAGTCTTGACCGCGACGTACTGGCCTCGCGGGTCAGCGCGCCGTCAAAACGAGCGCGGCACCCTCGCGCAGTATCGCCTCGGCTTGCGCGCTCGGCTTGTTGTTGCTGTCGGTGAGGACCAATCCGGGCAATAAGCATAGCGGCGCCTGACTGTCCTTTGCCGCGCTCACCAATACGCGCACCGCGGCGGCTCCGGGCTTCGGATAAACTGGCACAATCGCGATCGCGCCAAAGCGGGCTGTCAGCGCCGCGAGCACGTCGGCGAGACCATCGGCGCGCCAGATCAGTGTCAAAACCCCCTGCGATCGCAACAGCCGCGCCGCGGAATCGACCCATCGCGCCGGCGAACCGGGCGATGCGGCATGGGCCAGGCGCCGCGCCTGATCGGGCGACGGATTATGCGGCGCGTTGAACGGGGGGTTCATCAACACATGATCGGCGGAATCGAGGGCAAGGCCGGCAGCGGCGAGTTGTGCGATCGGCGCCGCAACATCAAGACAAAGCACCCGCACGCGATCGGCGAGCGCATTGCGCGCCGCGTTTTCGCGGGCAAGCGTCGCGAGATTCGCATCGAGTTCAATGAGCGTGACGCCAAGCCCTTCGACCCGGCGAGCCAAGGCCAACCCGGCAGCCCCGACGCCGGCGCCGAGTTCGATCGCATGCTCGCCCGCTCGCGCCGGTGTCGCCGCCGCAAGCAGCACCGCGTCATGACCAAAGCGATGGCCGCGCAGCGGCTGCCGCAATGTGAGTTTACCGCCGAGCAGCGCGTCTTCGCTGGTCGGCGCCGCTACGGCGATCATTGGCGGCTGTAGGGACGTAGCTCATGGCCGAAGCCCGCGTCTTCAAGCAACCGACGCGCCATCTGGAGTTCGTCCGCCCCGACCAGGATGCGGCGCGGGAAAATGCCGATCGAGCCTTCCAGCACGCTCATATTCTGATCGACCACCAAATGCTTGATGCGCGCGCCATTCAGCAGCGCTTCAATGGCCGAAATCAGCACGGCATCAGTGGTGCGGACGAGCTCGCGCATGGTCAGCTGTTTTGCCGCTTGCACACAGCCGGGTCCTCCTTGAAACATGCAGCTGCGAGCGACATCTGTGCTCCCCTTCCCGAGCGCCGCAGCGGGCGCTGGCACATGAGCGCGCGTCCATCTATATACGCGCGTATTGCCTACCCACTATGATGCGACCATAGCCTTTTCTGCCTGCCCCGTCCTATCGGAGAAATGACCGAAGTGGCTGTCATCGTACCATTCGAAAGCGCGCGCGAGCCATCGATCGATCCCTTGGTCGATCTCGTTGCCGCGGACATGGAACGGGTCAACGCCACGATCATCGCGCGCACCGGGTCGGAAGTGACGATGATTCCCGAAGTTGCCAATCATCTCATCAATTCCGGCGGCAAACGGCTGCGGCCGATGCTGACGTTGGCTTTGTCGCGACTAGCCGGTTATGACAGCGACGGCCATATCAAGCTCGCGGCCGCGGTCGAATTCATGCACACGGCAACGCTGCTCCACGACGACGTGGTCGACGAGAGCGAGCTGCGGCGCGGCCGGCTCGCGGCGCGGCTGCTTTGGGGCAACGAGGCGAGCGTCCTGGTCGGCGATTTTCTCCTCGGCCAGGCTTTCAAAATGATGGTTGAGGTCGGCAGCCTCAAAGCCTTGGAGATTCTTTCCGCTGCCGCCGCAGTGATCGCCGAAGGCGAGGTCATGCAGCTCGCCGCGGCGAAAAATACCGCCACGACCGAGGATGAATATATCGCGGTGATCCGCGCCAAGACTGCGGAACTGTTCGCTGCCGCATGCGAGGTCGGCCCCGCGATATCCGGACGGCAGAAAGCCGAGCAGGCGGCGAGCCGCTCATTCGGAATGAATCTCGGCATCACCTTTCAGCTCATCGACGATGCGCTCGACTATGGCGGCGTGTCGTCGCGGCTGGGCAAGAATATCGGCGACGATTTTCGCGAAGGTAAGATTACATTGCCTGTCGTGCTCGCGTTCCGCCGCGGCAGCGACGCCGAGCGCGAATTTTGGCGGCGCGCGCTCGAGCGCGGCGAAGCGACTGATGCCGATCTCGATCACGCTATCGGACTAATGGTCAAGCACCGGGCGATCGAGGATACGATCGGACGCGCGCATCACTACGGCGATATCGCGCGCGATGCGCTGGCGCTGTTTCCCGAATCAAAAATGAAGACGGCGCTGGCCGAGACCGTCGGCTTCTGCATTGCGCGCACGCATTAGCAAGGAGCCGGGTGCTGCCGCCGGATGATGCCTTTCAGCCATTGAAAAGCGCGAGAAGAACGCCGCCGACGGCGCTGACGATGACGACCGCAATCGGCGGCAGCCGCCATGCGGTCAGCAGCACGACGCCGACGAGGGTAACGGCGAAGTCGCCGGGCGCGTGGACCGAACTGGTCCAGACCGGACTGTAGAGCGCCGCGCCGAGCAGACCGACCACGGTCGCATTGACGCCGCGCATCATCGCTTGGGCGCCGATTTTCCGGCGCAGCTGGTCCCAGAATGGCAGTGTGCCTAACAGCACCAGAATGCCGGGAAGAAAAATGCCGATCAGGCCCAGCACCGCGCCTGGTACGCCATGCGAAGACGGATCGGCGACCGCGCCAAGATAAGCAGCAAAGGTGAAAAGCGGCCCCGGGACCGCTTGCGCAGCGCCATAGCCGGCAAGGAACGCGTTATCGCTCACCCATCCCGGCGCCACGAATGCTTCGCGCAATAGCGGCAGCACCACATGACCGCCGCCGAAGACCAGCGCGCCGGAGCGGTAAAATGCATCGAACAATGCGGCGCTGGAGCCCGCTCCCAGATTGCGCAGAAGGGGAAGTCCCGCCAGCAGGACGAAAAAAATGATCAGCGCCGCCATTCCCATTTTGCGCGAGACCGGCACGACGGCGTGGCCCGGTTCGCTCGGCTGTCCATTGCGACAAAGCCACAGGCCAGTGACGGCGCCAAATGCGATCGCGCCAATCTGCGCGAGCGACGTGCCGCTAAATAGGATGATCAGAGCTGCGATCGTCGCGATCGAGACCCGCTCACGGTCGGGGCAAAGCGTCCGCGCCATGCCCCAGACCGCTTGCGCCACGATGGCCACGGCAACGAGCTTGAGGCCGTGCAGCAAGCCGATGCCGATCGCGCCATGAAGACTTCCGGCACCGTAGGCGAACAGGACCAGCAGGATTGCTGAAGGCAGAGTAAAGCCGATCCATGCTGCCGCGGCGCCGAGATAGCCGGCACGCATGAGGCCGATAGAAAACCCCACCTGACTGGACGCCGGCCCGGGCAGAAACTGACAAAGCGCTACGAGATCGGCATAGGCCCATTCGTCGAGCCAGCGCCGGCGCACGACGAACTCGTCGCGGAAATATCCGATGTGAGCGATCGGCCCGCCGAAGCAACTTATTCCAAGTTTGAGGAAAATGAGCAGAACTTCGATGGGCGAGCCCGCCCGCTTGGCGATAATCATCGGTCAACAATCATCCGAGCAACCTTGTCTCGCAATGTGTCTCACGTTTTATCTAATCGAAATAGAGGACGGAACGACGGGGCCAAAAGAGAAGCGCCGCCCCAGGGGCGGCGCTCTTGAAGAATGCCAACATCAGTAGCACGGCGGATACGGAGCATATCCGCACTGACGACCGTAATAGTTATAGTAGCCGTAACCGGCGGCGCCCGCTGCCGCCGCCGCGCCATAATAGGCTCGCCGGTGGACACGACGATTGACCCCGGCGACGCTCATTGGCGTGAGCGGCCGCCCAACTCTTGCGTCGGCGGTATCGACCGAGAGCGACGGCAGTTTCGCCGGTGACCAATCGACTGTGACGGGTGCCGAGCATAAGAGTCCGGTGACAGCGACGAGACCAAGTGCGCTGAACTTCATGACCATTACTCCTTCACACCCTCGGCGCTGAAAATAGAAACTTTTCGGCCCGCCCGACCTTGATTTGAGTCAAACTGCATTTCACAGATTGGCGACGGACAAAGCGTTTCTGCAGTTTCGTCAGTGATATGGTCAGCCTAAGCTGATTGTTTACGCCTCGGCCGCTGTTGACGCCGCAAAAACAAGAGAGAGTAAGCCATCCCCATGCTGCAGGATCGATTTGTACCGCCGAATGGGGCGTTCACCCGCAGCGTTCCGATTCGCTTCTCGCATTGCGATCCGGCCGGCATCGTCTATTTCCCGCACTACTTCGACATGTTCAACGGTCTGATCGAAGACTGGTACGGGCAGGAACTCGGCTATGACTATGCAGAGCTCATCACTGGCCGCAGATATGGGTTTCCTTTCGTACACATCGAATGCGACTTCAAGATACCGAGCCGGATTGGCGAAGTGATCGACCTGACCTTGCTGATCGAGGAGATCGGCCGTTCTTCGCTCGCCATCGCCATCATCTGTCATCGCGACAATATCGAGCGGCTGCGCGCACGCATGGTCACCGCGATGATGTCACTTGAAAGCAAAAAGGCGGTGCCGATACCGGAAGGCCTGCGCGAGGCGATCGCATCTTATCGCCTGCGAACAGCTGCCGGCGCGCCTTAGATACGGCAATGCGGAGAATGCCGCGCCGCTCCGCATTTTGACTTCTGCTTGAAGCCGGCGCTTTGTCGACTCCACACCTAAGTAGCTTTACGCGCGGCCATGCAAACCTGGAACGTTATATTTTTTTCTCCAGGCATTGCGCCGCTTGTCGTTCCTCCGATGCAGTCATGCCGGCAGCTTGAGCCATCGCTTTAGCCTGCGCTAGACCCACTTGCGCGACGTATGCACGCACTGTTTCGCAGCTGATGCTTGGATGCGAGCTTGCTGCTCGCGCTCGGTGGTGGAAGTGGTGTTTCGCGACGGCAGGATACGACGCGGTGACAAGAATACAGGTCAGCAACACAGTCTTCTTCATGGTTGTGCCCCCAGCCCCACGGATTCACACCATGCCAGCAACGCGATCCAGCCGCAGCAAAAAGAATTGTGTTCTCCCCAGCAAACAAACAACAACAAATAAGAGCGTTTACAACTGCGTCCCGGACGCCGCTTTACGTCACAAACGTTCAAAAGCGCAATTGTGCAGATCACGCGTGTAAATTTATGCAGCGATGCGCGCGTGAGCGCGTTACTATGGCCGCATTGGCGTTTTCACCACCCCGACTGCATGAATTCGTTTGCAGCGGCGCGCTAGTTTTGGAAGCGAGCAACGACCTCGCCTGTTCGCAGTCTTATCGGCAAAGGAAGACTTATGGATTTCGCCACGCCAAAGATTTCCACTTTCATCCGTGCTCTTCCACTGTCGTTCATGATTGCGGTTTGGTTTGCCGCACCGGCTCGCGCGCAGAACTAGCCGAACGGACCCATTCACATCATCGTACCCTACGCGGCGGGAGGCCTCACCGATGCATTGGCGCGCATCACCGGCGGGAAGGTAGCAGACGCGATTGGCCAGCCGGTGATCGTAGAAAATCGAGCGGGCGCGAGCTCAATCATCGGCATGGAGGCATGCGCCAATGCAAAGCCTGACGGACAGACCCTCTGCCTCACCGTGGCGGACAGCCTGTCATACAATCCGCAATTGTTCGCAAATTTACCCTACGATCCGGAAAAGAGCTTCACTGCGGTCATCCGGCTGGCCTGGACCAACAACCTGCTGGTGGCGAATGCCAAAGCGCCGTTTGACGCTTACGAGGAGATGATCGGATACGCCAAAGCCAATCCTGGCAAGCTCAATTGGGGCACATGGGGTCCCGCGACTCTCCCTGATCTCTATCTGCGTTGGATTTCGTTCACTGCCGGTGTCGACATTCAGGCGATTCCCTACAAAGGCGGAGCGGCCCAAGCAAATCAGGCCGTCTATTCTGGGGAAGTCGATATGACCTATATGGGTTTCGGTGTCGCGGCGCCGCAAATCGCTGTCGGCAGGATCAAGCCGTTGGTTGCCGTCGGTAAGAAACGCTCAGCACTGATGCCCGACTTGCCGTCACTTGGCGAACAAGGCGGCGATCCTGGGCTTGCGGGCTATTTCGGCTTGTTTGCTCCGGCCGGTACGCCGAAGCCGATCGTGGCGCGACTGAACGCGGAATTTGCTAAAGCGATCGACACGTCGGAAGTGCAGACTTTCTATAAAGCCTCCACGCTTGTCGCCGAGCCCAACACTCCCGATGAATTTGCCGCGTTCGCCAAGGCTGACCGCGAGGCCGCGGCCAAAGTATTCAAAAGCATCGGCATTACGCCGCAAGCCGCGCCGCAATAGGAGTTGATCATGGTTGATATTCGCGACCTGTATTCCGGCATTCTCAGCAATGTTCATATGGAGAAGCCGCACAAGACGATGGACAAGAAGCTGATCATCAATGTCGCCCCGACCGGCTCGTTTATGAATCGGCAGCAGAACCCCGGCCAACCATACACGATGGAGGAGAACGTCAAGGCCGCAATCGAAGCTCACAAGGCAGGCGCCGCGGTATGGCACGTGCACGCGCGCGATAAAGATGGCGTTCCCAGCAAGGATCCGCATGTCTTGAAAGAGACCATTGCCCGGGTGCTGGACAAATGCCCGGATATCGTCACCTCCGTTGTTCCGTATGCGGACTACGAACATCAAGGAGTCGATCTCCTCAAACGCACGGTGGACGTGTTGACGCATGCCGGACCGGAATTTTTCCAAACTGCCGTTTTGCTGATTCAAACAACCGGTTTCTCGGAGAAGTTTACCTACATCATCACCGAGAAAACGCTGTCAGAACAAGTGAGGTACCTGGAAGATCACGGCGTGCGGCCGGAGTATCAGGGTACGAGCTATCAGGGCATCAAGGACGTGCTCGACTGGCTCGTAGACAAGGGAATCGCCAGAGACCCGCCGCTCATGAACATCATGATGGGCTTTCACGGCTTCTGCCACGGTTCGCCGCTCGGGCCCGATCCATGGAACTACATCTACATGATGACCATGCAGCAGACACTCGCGCCAAAGGCGGTCAAGGGCGTTTGTGCCGGAGGCCGCAATTGGATGCCATTTTGCACGCTGGCGATAATGCTTGGCTTCGACATGGTGCGCGTGGGTATGGAAGACACGGTGTACCTATATCCCCACCGGGAGGAGAAAATTCAGACTTCCGCGCAAGCAGTGCGTAAGGTCGTGGCAGTTGCCAATGAGCTTGGCCGCGAGATTGCGAGCCCCGCTGAGGCGAAGGCTATTATGGGAATCAATTCGAAATCCCGCTCGGCAAAGCAAACGGCTGGTGCAGCAATGCAACGCGGCTAAGTCCGTCAACGTGGGCGCAAGACCCCTCGCCGCTATTTCAATCAGCGACGGACTGCGACTTTGCGACCCGCCGCGAAGGTCTCACGTGATGCCGTCATCGCGGCAGGCCGCCAGAAAGAAGGCGACGCGGCTCGCAACATGCGCCGCGATCTGGGTGCGCAGTGTCTCCAGCTTTTCGCCGAACAGCGCTCGCAGGATCATCGGCTTGAAGACCAGATCCATGAAGAATTGCGCTGTGGTTGCAAGCCGCTCCGGGGCGAAAGCTGGCAATGCGCCGAGTCCGTCCGATTGCGCCATATCATTCAAGAGCTGACCGACGGCGCCCTCGCCGCACTGGCGCGCCATTCCTTGGACCCCGCTCGCCAGATCTGGAAACCGCCGCGCTTCGGAAATCCCGACGCGCATCAAGTCAACAGTATCGCCGGTCAAAGCCCAATCCAGCAGGATAGTGCCGAAACGGGTAAGGCGCTCCTCGATCGTCCGTCCCGCCGGGATGTGGCCTTCGAATCCTCCGACAATTGCCGACACGTTTCGCATCACGACAGCGGTGAAGAGCGCTTCCTTGCTGGGAAAGCGCGCATAGATGGTGGGCTTGCCGGCGCGGGCGAGGCTCGCGATTTCGTCGATGCTGGCGCCAGACAGCCCGCGTTCAAGAAACACGCGGCGCGCCGCGTCGAGGATGCGTTCGTCCACTTGCCCGGCGAGTTCGCGCCGCGGGCGTCCGCTGCGCACCGCCGGGCCCTTCTGCGAAGGCTTTTGCGTTACTGCAACCCTGCCCATTGCTTGCTCCTCCCGGGCCATACACGGTCCCGCCCCGATCTCCGTTAACCCCCGCCATTACCTAGCTAATTTACCGCGGCGCCTGGCAAAAGTAAAGAAACGAAACGGTGCCGTATAAAATGTCTTGACAGGCATTCGCCGCGCTCGCTATATGGAACGAAACCGTACCGTTCTATTTAGTTCACCTTGAGGAGTCTGCAATGCCAGGATGGGACGATGCATCAGTCGACGAGCTGCTGGCCGATCCAATTGTTCGCGAGCTTATGGCTGCGGACGGCGTCGATCTTGGTGAATTGAGGACGCTGCTCCACGAGGTGCAGCGCACGATCGAGCGCTACGCAACCAAGCGGGGGGACCCAGCTCTTTGGTTGGTTTTGCGCAGCTTCACGGCGCGATGCCAAGGTCCACGCCAAGATCGACGCCAACACCGACGTTTAGTCCGGATCCAGCCCAGCCGACGATCCCCCGGGCCAATCGCGATCAATCCGATGTTGGGAAAACCCGAACAGATCTTCCGGACCGTTCAAGATTGTCGATAGCGCCGCTTCGATCCGTGTTCTGCGGATAACCAGGTGCACTGCCAGGAGCTGAACAATGAGTCTGCAGGCAGAACTCGACCGCGAGGAGCAAACGCTGGTCGAATATCCCGAGGTCCGATCCGAGCGCGCTTGGTCTCGCTCACGCGTCGGCAATGCAGCGCTATCCGCCGACGCCGGAACTGAATTTGTCCGCGCGCGCATGCCAGCGCCGCAACCGGAGCCCTCCCCCGAGCGCCGCACGGTTGATTCGCCGCCTGTGCACGGCGATGACCATCCGGATCATGGCGAACGCCAAGAAAGCCGCCGCGCCGGATTGTTCAGGCGCGGCCCGCTGGCATTGGCGTTGGCGCTGCCTCTCGTCTTGGCGACGGCGACAGGCGGCTATCTATACTGGGACTACGCACGCCATTTCCAATCGACCGACGACGCCTTCATCGCGGCGCGCGCCTTTTCCATGGCGCCGAAGGTCTCCGGCTATATCACTGCGGTGCCGGTCACCGACAATCAGCACATCGCCGCCGGCGAGGTGATCGCCCGCATCGACGATCGCGATTACCGCGTCGCGCTCGATCAAGCCAAGGCGCAATTGGCGCGTGATCAGGCACTGCTCGAGCAGGCAAAGACCAATCTCGGCCGCTATCAATACCTCGTCCAGCGTAATGCGATTGCCCAGCAACAGGCGGACGATCAGGGCTTTCTGGTCGTGCAGAACGAAAGCACGGTGGCGCTCGACCGGGCCAAAGTTGACGCCGCGCAACTCGATCTTTCCCACACTACGATCAGCGCGGCCGAACCGGGGCGCGTTGTCAGCCTCACCGCCGCGGTCGGCCAATTCGCGCAGGCCGGCACGGCTTTGACCATGTTCGTTCCGGACGAGATTTGGGTCACTGCGAATTTCAAGGAGACACAGCTCGACGCGATGCGGCCGGGACAGCCGGTGACGCTCGCGATTGACGCTTATCCGGACCGCAGCATCCGCGGCCATGTCGCCAGCGTCCAGCCGGGATCGGGCACCGCCTTCTCGCTCCTGCCGGCGCAAAATGCCACCGGCAATTACGTCAAGATCGTGCAGCGCGTTCCGGTCAAAATCGTCATCGACGCTCCGCCGGCCGACGTCGCGTTGGGTCCCGGCATGTCGGTGGTCCCGACCGTGCGCATCGATCCGACGCCTTCGCTCTATGAGCGGCTGAGGGCGTGGCTATGAGCGCCGCCGCCGGCCGAGCGGGCGGTTCGCGCGGCAATACGGGCGGTAATCCTTGGCTAATCGCGGTCCTGGTCGCCTTCGCAGCCTTCATGGAAGTGCTCGACACCACGATCGCCAACGTGGCCTTGCCGTATATTGCCGGCGGGCTCGGCGTCAGCGAGGATGAGGCCTCCTGGGTGGTGACGACCTATCTCGTTGCCAATGCCGTCAGCTTGACCGGATCGAGCTATTTCGCCCAGCGCCTTGGCCGCAAGCCGTTCTTCCTGATCTGCCTCGCGCTATTCACCGCAAGCTCGGTGCTGTGCGGTTTCGCGCCGAATCTGCAGTCGTTGCTGCTATTCCGCATCCTGCAAGGGCTTGGCGGCGGCGGCATGGTGCCGGTCTCGCAGTCGATTCTCGCTGGCGCATTTCCGCCGGAAAAGCGCGGCCAAGGCTTTGCGCTGTTCGGCATCGCGGTGGTGGTGGCGCCGGTGGTCGGCCCCACGCTCGGCGGCTGGATCGCCGATAATTTATCCTGGCAGTGGTGCTTTCTCATCAACGGCCCGGTCGGCGTGGTCGCGCTTGGGCTCATTGGTGCACTGTTGCGCGAGTCAAATGTCGCGCTCGCCGAGCGCAAGCGATTCCTGCAGCAAGGCCGCGCCTTCGACTTGGTCGGCTTCGTGCTGGTCGCAACCTTCCTCGGCGCGCTCGAGATCGCGCTCGACCGCGGGCTAGAGGACGACTGGTTTTCCTCGACCTTCATTGTCGTCGCGATGGCCATTTGTGCGCTCGCCTTCGTGCTGATGATTCCGTGGGAGCTCAGTCACCGCAATCCGATGATCGACGTGCGCATGGTGGCGACACGGCAATTCGGCGCGTCTTTCCTAGTCATGCTGGGCGCCGGTGCCATCCTGCTCGCGACCACGCAATATCTGCCGCAGCTGGTGCAGCAGAATTTCGGTTACACCGCCACCTGGGCCGGCCTCGTGCTTACGCCCGGAGGCATCGTAACCGTGTTCATGATGCCCCTGGTCGGTCGGCTTACCGGCACGGTGCAGCCGCGCTATCTGATCGCGGCCGGCGCGGCGATCTGCGCGTTTGCGATGTACGATATGACCAGGGTCAATGGCGACTTGGGCTTCTGGTTCTTCGCCACCTCGCGCATCTATATCGGCATCGGGCTGCCGCTGGTGTTCCTGCCGATCATTGCCACGTCTTACGACGGCGTTGCGCCCGATAAGACCGACATGGCCTCGGCCCTCATCAATGTCGCGCGCAACACCGGCGGCTCGATCGGCATTTCGCTCGCCAACAACGTGCTCGCGCACCGCGCGCAGTTTCATCAAAGCAGGCTCGTTGAGCTCGCAAATCCGTCGACGAGCCAATATCAGAACACATTGCAGCAGTTGATGGACTATTTCAGCGCGCACGGCAGTTCGCTCGCGCAAGCCCACCAACAGGCCTTCGCCTGGATCGGCCAGCAGGTTCAGAACCAGGCGAGTTTCCTCGCTTATGTCGACGTGTTCTGGACCCTGGCGCTGATTTCGCTCGCCGCCGTGCCGCTCGCGCTTACGCTGCGCAAGGTCAAGCTCGGTGGGCAGCCGGCAGTCGCACACTGATCAAGTAAGAGGAGGACCAGATGAGCTATCAGATCGTTTTTTGGAGCACGGTCGTCTGGATCGCGGTCTGCGTTGCCCCCCCTACGTGTACGCTCTCAACGATTTGATTACCTGGCGATAAAGCCAGGTGACTTGGTACTCCTCAGTCGCAATGGAGATTGTCAATACCGGCCTCGCTCAGGGCCTCATATTTAAGCAAGCACAGTCTCGCTTATCCACCAATCGGGAAATTGCGCGCGCAGCTTTTTGCCTGCCGTTGTGGTTTCAGCAAGTGACGAAAACAGCGCAAAGCATGTCGCGCCCGATCCCGACATCCGGGCGAGGCGGCAGCCGTCGGTGGCGCGCAGCGACGCCAGCACCTCGGCGATTGGCGGCGCCAGCGCGATCGCGGGCGCTTCCAGATCGTTTGCCTCGGTCGTGAGCCAATCGATGAGCTGCCGCTCGTTCTGCCTCTTCGCCAAAGCGGCGGCGGCCTCCAAGCTCCGGCCCGGATTTGCCGAAGGGCTCCAGCCAGAAAACACCATTTTAGTCGGCACCGCGACGCCGGGATTCACCAGAAGCGCAGACAAGCGCGGCAGCGGCAGCGGCGCAGAGAGAATTTCGCCAATGCCGCGCATGACTCGCGGTCGGGGATCGAGGCAGGCGGGCACATCGGCGCCGGTTGCGCGCGCGACGTCGAGGAGGCGCGGATCGTCGGGTGCGATATTATTGGCCCGCGCCAGCAATCGCAGCGCCGCCGCCGCATCGGTCGAGCCGCCACCAAGTCCGGCCGCAACCGGCAGGTTCTTTTCCAGACGAAAGGCGCCCGTACGCAGACCCGGAACGCGCGCGGCCAGTGCGCGGGCGGCTTTGATCACGAGATTATCGGCCTGCGCTCCGGTCTGCGCCGCGCGCGGCCCCATTACGGTGAGCGTCGGCGCGTCGCCGGCCGTCAATGACAGTTGATCGGCGACATCGGCAAAGACCACCAAGCTTTCGATGTCGTGATAACCGTCGGCGCGGCGGCCGAGCACGCGCAGTGTCAGATTGACTTTGGCCGGCGCAGTCTCAACGAGGTCGGAAGGCAAGGAGGCCGCTTAGCCCCCGTCCCCGGATTTTTTCGTTCTCTCGACCTCGGCCGGCTTTTCGGCGGCCGCCGCGGAGGTCGAAGACGACGTGTCAGCGTGCAAGCCCTCTTTGAGCTTGGCCTCGATCTTCGGCAGCTCTTCCGGATCGGGATTGAGATCCTTGGCGTGCGACCATTGGAAATGCGCCTCGAGCGTGCGGCCGACCCGCCAATAAGTATCGCCGAGGTGATCGTTGATGGTCGGATCCTCCGGCTTGAGCTCGACCGCGCGCTCGAGATTCTTGACCGCTTCGTCGTAATTGCCGATCCGGTAATAGGCCCAGCCGAGCGAGTCGACGATGTAGCCGTCGTCCGGCCGCTGCTCGACGGCGCGGCGGATCATGTCCATTCCTTCGTCCAGGTGAATGCCCTGATCGACCCATGAATAACCGAGATAATTGAGCACGAGCGGCTGATCCGGATAGAGGCCGAGCGCCTTTTTCATGTCGGCCTCGGCAGCCGGCCACTGATGCGAGCGCTCGTAGCAAATGCCGCGGAAGTAGAACATCACCCAGTTGCCCTTTTCCGGCTTCGGCACGTTGTCGATCGCTTTGCCATAGGTTTCGCCACAGTCGGCAAAATTTTTGCGTGCGCGCTGGATGTTGCCGAGCTCGACGATGGCTTCGGTATCCTTGGGACGTTCGCTAATGACGCGCTCGAGAAGCTTCTTGGCTTCGTCGGTGCGGTCCAGCGCGTCGAGATCCACCGCCATCTGAATCTGGGCGTTGCGCGCAAGCACCGAACTGGCCGGAATCCGCTCATAGGCCTTGATCGCGAGGTCCGGCTTTTTCAGCTGCTCGTAAAGATCGCCGAGTGAAAGCAGCGCCATTGGATGTGTTGGCTCCAGATAAAGCGCCAGCTGCAGATAAATCAGGGCCAAGTCTTCGCCGCCGCGGCGGCCGATCGAAGCGCCGAGACCATAAAGCGCCTCGGCAGCGCCGGCCTGCGAAGACTCGACCAATGGCGGCAGCTTGGCGCCGGCCGACACGTCCCTGATCTCCTGGTTGATCACCGGATGATCGGGAAGGAGCTTGGCGAAATCGGTGTAGATCTTGAGCGCTTCGTCTTTGTTGCCGGTGCGCGACAGATAGCGACCGTAGGCCTGCACGGTCCGCAGCGCCTGGGAATCGGCCTTGTACGCGTTGGCGAACCGCTTGCCGGCGCCCTTCTTGTCGTTGCCGAGATCAAGGATTAGACCGGCATGGAGGTCCTTGAAAATTCCGTACCAGTCCGGGCCGGACAGCTTGTCCAGCGTCTCGACTGCGGCGCGGCTGTCGCCAGCGCCGGCTTGCGCCCAGGCCGACAGCAAAGCCGCCGTGAGGTCGGTGACCGGACCGCGGACCGATTGCGCGAGATTTTGCCGCGACGAGGCATAGCGTTTCTGTTTAAGCTCGCGAACGCCCAACACCAGTCGCGAAATGCGGTCGTTCCGATCCATAGTGAGCAGGCGTTCGCCGAGCTTGCTCGCCTCCTCGACATTGCCCTCGGTCAGCACGGAGAGGAATGTGCGGCTGAGCAGGTCGGGATTACGCGGATCGAGCTTGAGGACGTCGCGGTAATAGGCCGCGGCACGGGCAGAGTCCCGCTCAGCGCCGGCGTGGCGGGCAGCCAAATAGCTGCCCGCGGCGTTTTCGGGCGAAAGCTGTGCTTGCGCCGGTACCTGCGCGGCCAAGGAGGGAAAGCTCAAAGCTAAGGCAATACCGAGAATGGCGGCATGCCGAGGCAGCAGCGAGTGAATCACGACGTCTCCATAGGCAAAAACTGGACCGGCGGAACGGGAATCGGCGCGCCTGTTATGCTCGGTCGCCGCGAGAATGTACTTTTTGCCGCAAGCCCGCAAGCACGCAGACCCGGCAGCGCCGAGGTCATTCTCGCGCCAGGACGGCTGGTTAGGCCCTAACGGCGGCAAAATCGGGGCGGGAGCGTGCAGCGATTGCAATGCCACCCCGGCACCAGGGCGCGCCGGCCAACTTTTCTGGGCCAGATTGGCGAATAGCAAAGGCGCCCGATCCGCAACTTCGCTGCTCACCATTCGCGATTTGCTGATCACATATTCGGATAATTCGGGCCGCCGCCGCCTTCGGGCGGCACCCAGGTGATGTTCTGGTTGGGGTCTTTGATATCGCAGGTTTTGCAATGGACGCAGTTCTGCGCATTGATGACAAAGCGCGGCTGGCCGGCTTCCTCGACCCATTCGTAAACGGCGGCCGGGCAATAACGCGCCGACGGTCCGGCATAAACGTCGTGCTCCGACGATTTCTGCAAGGCATTGTCGCGGACCAGCAGATGGACCGGCTGGTCCTCCTCGTGATTGGTGTTGGACAGATAGACCGAGGACAGCCGGTCGAATGTTAGCCTTCCATCGGGCTTGGGATAGGCGATCGGCCGGCACTTCGCGGCCGGTTCAAGCGTTTCAAAATCAGGCTTGCCGTGTTTGAGCGTGCCGAGCACGGAGAAGCCAAGCGTACTGGTCCACATGTCGAGCCCGGCGAGCGCGACGCCGGCAAATGTCCCCAGCTTTGACCATAACGGTTTGGCGTTGCGCACCCGCCAGAGATCGCGGCCAATCGGCGAAGCTCGCCACGCCTGCTCGTAGCCCGAAAGCTCGTCATTGCCGCGGCCGGCGGCCAGCGCCGCAGCGACATGTTCGGCCGCCAGCATCCCGGATAGCATAGCGTTGTGCGTGCCCTTGATGCGCGGCACGTTGACGAGGCCCGCGGCGCAGCCGATCAGCGCGCCGCCCGGAAAAGCGAGCTTCGGTACCGATTGCCAGCCGCCCTCGGTGATGGCGCGCGCGCCGTAGCAAATTCTTTTTCCGCCGGCGAGCGTATCTCGGATCAGCGGATGCGTCTTGAAGCGCTGAAATTCCTCGAATGGCGAGAGATAGGGATTGCGATAGTTCAGATGCACGACAAAGCCGACCGCAACGAGATTGTCGCCGAAATGATAGACGAACGAGCCGCCGCCGGTGCGGTTGTCGAGCGGCCAGCCGAGCGTGTGTTGCACCAGTCCGCTCTTGTGTTTGTCGGGCGCAACCTGCCAAAGCTCCTTGAGCCCGATGCCGAATTTCTGCGGTTCGCGATTCTGCCGCAGCCCAAAATGCTCGATCAGCACCTTGGATAGGCTGCCGCGCGCGCCTTCGGCGAACAGCGTATATTTGCCGCGCAGTTCCATGCCGCGGGCAAAGCCGGATTTGTGATGGCCATCCTTCGCGAGCCCCATATCACCGGTGGCAATTCCGGCGACTGCGCCGTTTTCAAACAAAGTCTCGGTGGCGGCGAAGCCCGGATACACCTCGACGCCGAGCGCTTCCGCCTTGCGCGCCAAATAACGGCAGACCTCGCCGAGCGAGACAATGAAGTTGCCATGATTGCTCATCAGCGGCGGCATCAGGGCGATGGGCAGGCGCAGCGCGCCGGAGGTGCCGAGGACATAGAACCGGTCGGACGTCACCGCGGTTCTGATCGGTGTATCCTCGCCGCGCCATTCTGGGATGAGCCTGTCGAGCCCGATCGGATCGATCACCGCGCCGGAGAGGATATGGGCGCCGACCTCGGATCCTTTTTCGACGACGACGACGGACTTTTCCGGCGCCAGCTGTTTGAGCCGGATCGCGGCGGCAAGCCCGGCCGGTCCCGCCCCGACAATCACGACGTCAAACTCCATCGCTTCACGCGGCGGAAGGTCCGATGTATTCATGAGCCTATACTTTAAGTCCGGTACGCCGATGGCCGATTGTTCACGAATCTCGCGCGCTGACAATCGGCGCGCGCCTGCAGAGCCGGCACGGCGTCGCGCGCGCCTTGAGCTTGCCCAATGATTTCCGCAACCAAAGGCGCGCGCGAACTGATCGCGTTTTACCTCGATGCCGGCGTCGATGCACTGCTCGGCGAGGAGCCGGTCAATCGCATGGCCGACGCGATCGCCCCGCCTCAGCCTGGCGCGGGCCCGGCTGCGGCGCCGGAGGGCAAAACGACACGGCGGGCCCGAAGTGAATCAACCTTGCCGATCGCAAGCTCACAAGCGCCGCCGCAAAGATCCGGGCTAGCCGCTGCTCCCGCTTCGCCCGACGCCGCAGTGATGGCGGCTCGCGGAGCGGCAAGGAATGCAACGACGCTTGACGAATTGCGCGCACTGCTCACCGATTTCGAAGGCTGCGCGCTGCGCGCGACCGCGACCCAACTGGTTTTTGCCGACGGCAATCCGCAAAGCCGCGTCATGTTCGTCGGCGAGGCCCCCGGTTACGACGAAGATATCGTCGGCCGCCCATTCGTCGGACGCTCGGGCAAATTGCTCGACCGCATGATGGCGGCAATCGGTCTCGACCGTACTTCTTCCTACATCGCCAACGTCGTGCCGTGGCGGCCGCCCGGCAACCGCACACCCACGCCGCAGGAAACCGCAATCTGCCTGCCGTTCATCCGCCGCCAGATAGAGCTCGCCGATCCCGACATTTTGGTCTGTCTCGGCGGCCCGGCGATGCAGACCCTGCTTGGCATCAAGGACGGCATCACGCGTTCGCGCGGGCGCTGGGTTTCCTACGACAGCGGGCAGCGTGAAATCCGCGCACTAGCCACGTTTCATCCAGCCTTTCTCCTGCGTAGCCCGTTGCAGAAACGCTTCGCCTGGCGGGATTTTCTGGCGCTTAAGAAAGCGCTCGGGGCTGGCCGCGGCTAACGTTCCAGATCGTGTACTCATAAAATCGAGAGCTCACACGAGATGGAGGACGCATCAGGCTCACTCGACCCAGTGTTACGGCCGCGCCGTGAACGAGACTCCAGGCTTTCGCGCGGGAGCTGGGTCCAATGAGTACACGCCCTAGCCGAGCGCGAACTTCACCGCGAAGATCAGCGCCAGCACCAACACAGCCGGCTTGGCATCGGCGAAGCGGCCGGCAATGAGCTTGATGAGCGCATAGGTGATGAAGCCAAGTCCGATGCCGGTGGCGATGGAATAAGTGAGCGGCATGGTCATCGCCGCGACCACCGCCGGCGCGGTTTCGGTGAGGTCGTCCCAATCCATCTCCGCCAGTCCGCGCGCCATCACACAAGCGACGTAAAGCAGCGCCGCCGAGGATGCATAAGCCGGCACCATGCCGGCGAGCGGAGCAAAGAACAGCGCGCCGAGGAACAGTATCGCGACAAAAAACGCGGTCAGCCCGGTGCGCCCGCCAGCGGCGACGCCGGCGGCGCTCTCGATATAGCTGGTAGTGGTCGAGGTGCCGATCAGTGAGCCGAACATCGCGGCGAAGCTGTCGGCGATCAGCGCCTGTTTCATTCGCGGCAGATTGCCGTCGGCATCGGTCAAGCCAGCCTGGTGCGTGACGCCGATCAATGTGCCGGCATTGTCGAACACATCGACGAACAGAAAACTGAAGATCACGATCAGGAACGACAGCTCGTGCAGGGGTGAGAAATCAAGCTGCAGCAAAGTCGGGCTCAGCGATGGCGGGGCCGAGACCACGCCACCATAGGTGGCAAGCCCCAGGGGGATGCCGATCGCCGTAACCGCGATGATGCCGATCAGCGTGCCGCCGGCGACGCGGCGGTAGTTCAGCGCTGCGATCAGCACGAGACCAAATAGGCAAAGCACCGCTGCGGGATTGCGCAGATCACCGAGCGTCACGAGAGTCGCCTGGCTCGCCACCGTGTCGCATTCGAATTTCGGTTCAAGAATCCGGCGCTGCGGCGCCTGTGGGATGCCGCGTTCTGGGGCGGCTCTCTCTTCGCGACCTTCGCTCAAGGCGTGGTGCTTGGCGCATTCATTAAAGGCTTCAAAGTCGAGGGCCGGGACTTTGCCGGCACGTCCTTCGACTGGTTTGCGCCGTTTCCGCTCGCGATTGGTGTGGCGCTGATGTTCGGCTATGGCTTGTTAGGCGCTACTTGGCTCGTTCTGAAGACCGAGGGTGACTTGCAGGATTGGGCGCGCCTCGCCGCCGCGATTTGTTTGGTCGCGGTTCTCATCGCGATCGCCGCCGTCAGCATCTGGACGCCGCTCGCACATCCCGAAATCGCACGGCGCTGGTTCAGCTGGCCGAATATTGCGTTCCTCTCTCCAGTGCCGATCGTCACCGCGCTGATCGCGCTCGGCGAATGGGAGGCGCTGCGGCGCCGTCACGAACTGACACCGTTCCTCGGCGCCGTCGCGCTATTCCTGATGTCATTTGTCGGCATCGCAATCAGCCTGTGGCCGATGATCGTGCCGTATCGCTATACGCTGTGGCAGGCCGCGTCGTCAGAAAGCACGCAAGCCTTTCTGCTGATCGGTACGCTGTTCCTACTGCCGATCATCCTGATGTACACAGCGTGGTCCTATTGGGTTTTCCGCGGCAAGGTTCAGGGCACTGTCGGCTATCATTGAGTTCCGGCTCCCAAATTTAGGCCGAGTACTTATAATTACTTTGGCCAATGTCCCGTGTCGAGAGAGAAGCGGACATCGCATCGAAATAGCCAATGTCCGCTTATGACCCGGACCTCCAGCGTCGATCCGCTGCAGCAGTGGCGCTTACGTAAGGTGAACGCTGCGTAAAGGGCGACATCCGTTTTTTCGCGCGCGAAATTCATCGGATGTATGCGCCTGACTTTATACAAATCGTCCTGATTACGAGATGAAATAGAGGGCTCTGATGGGTCGCACCATCGTGCTATCCGTAATTTTTTTGATGCTAATCGGTGGAACGGGTTTTGCCCTTCCCGATTGGGTCAATATTTACAATTTCTATAGCACACCGAGTAGCGGCTCTCTTGGTCCCACGACCGACACCGACATTCACAATGCCAGCGGGTTTGGCAGCATGCCCAACGGCGGGTTTGGGCCACCTACGGCCTCATTCCAAATTCAGAACGGCATTTTTTCGGTAGCTCAGCCGCATCCTACCTTACAATTTAAAGATCGCTGGTTGTTTGGCTACGTGTCAGGCTGGCGCCGTCCACACCGTCAGCAACACCACAGGCGACGATGGGTTATCGGCTGTTATCGGTGTACAGAAAATGTACGGCCGCAAGCGTAGAACCGTTATCAAACGTCGCGCCAAGCTGATGGGGCGCATGGTTATGCTCCTCACCGATGGCCTATGCAGAAAATCGTACGAGCAATTCGTGGAGAGCTATTCCAATCCTTATGGCGAGCCGGATGAAACTGAGCGCAATGCTCGCATCTCGCGATTTGAGATGCGCTTCTCACCAAGCTGCTGGTACGAGGCAACGGCGTCGCTATACGAGAACGCACAACCTTGGATTTTCATCGCCGGCGGCGGCGATGATTGCGGTGTTTGCATAACTGTGCGCGTGCCGGCTGATGCCAATGTGCCTTCCTGTCCGGTAGTCGATTTGCGTGTGCCGCGCGGTGCAAAAAAGGGCCACGACGCCGGCGCAATGGTGCGCGCATTGCGAGAAATGCCAGGCTGGAGAGACGTCGCCGCGATTTGAGGTGGCGTTACCTGGTCCGGCGCAGGGTTTTTGCGGATCATGCGCTAGCGCGAAGCGGCTGCGGCAGTTGTCGGAGCGGGCGCCGCGGCGACGCTGCCCGGCCTAATCACAGCCCAGCCGATCCGCAATGGCGCCATGCGTCCCTGCACCGGACGGTCGAAGGCGCGCGGCACTTCGGGCACGAGATCCGGGAAATAGGCCTTGATGTCCGGCGGCGGCGTCGGGGTGGTGTCGGCCGCGAGCCAAACCACGATGGCGCCTTTGGTGCGGATGTCGTCCGCCGTCACCCAGGGCGAACGCTCCGGCGCGGCATCGAACATCACGCTGGGCCGGCTCGGCGCCGCAACCGCGATCAGCGCCGCGGTGCGCGGATCGCCGGTGACGATCGCCAGCGGTCGCCCGGTGCGCCGCTCGAAACTTTCGGCGAAGAAGTGGCCCATCGCGCGCGCCGGCAGCGCAACTTTCAGATCCGTTGCCGCCGCCCAGGGCAACAGGACGATCAACAGCGGCACGAAAACTGCCGGCACGAGCAGCAATCCGGTCCAGGCGTAGCCGAGCACGCGCTGGTGGCGGAGCGCGATGCTGTCGCCGGCGGCAATCACGACGGTTAACCCGGAGAGCGAGACGAGTGGCGCTGCGCCTCCGATCGGCGCCGGACGTCCAATTATGACCGCGATGACGGTGGCGAGCAGCGCCGGAATGGTTGCGAGGACTTTGACGAAAGTTCCGGCAAACGCATCCGTCGGCTGGCGCTGTAACGGCGGCGCCGGCGCAGCGCGGCTGCGCGGCCACCCCACCGCAAGCACGACCAGGATGACGAGCCCGGCATGGGCGAGCGCAAGCGCGATCAGGATCCGCAGCCAAGCCACGGTATTGTCGCTTGTGGCCGCGGCACGCCGCAGTCTTTGCAAAATCGGGACAAGGCCGTCGGCGATCCCTTCCAGCCACAACAGATGCAGAAACAGGAAAAAGACGAGCGCGACGGCAACAATCCACGGTTCGGTCGATTGCAGCGCGGCGCGTCCGCGCTCGGTCAGCACCGTGAACGCGGCCAGTGTGCCCAGCAGGATCAGGGCCGCATCGGTGGTCAGAAACATGAGCGCCGCCGCGGTGCCCGCGACATACCACGAGCGTTTGTTGCCCTGCATGACCGCTTGCCAGTAATGCAAGAGCGTCACCGCCCAGAGCGCCATGGCCAAGATCGCCGGCCCAAAATCGGGGGTCGGCACCGTCAATAGCGCGATGCCGATCATCAAGAGCACGGCAATGGCCGCGTGCGTCGGCCCGATCAACGTGCGGCCGAGTGCGAACACGCACCAATACGTGACAACCACGCAGATCTGCGACAGCAGGTACACGCCGAACAACCCGGCGATGCGAAACGCGATTTCGCCAAGCCAATAAGCGAGCGGCGGACCAACGCCGCTGGCGAGCCGGA
>Ga0126383_10000306_pt1 | contig 25995 bp, 56 predicted proteins | sample PanSoiMetPlot_35_FD_96882 | JGI IMG/M metagenome (GOLD analysis project Ga0126383, IMG submission 96882) | Tropical forest soil microbial communities from Panama - MetaG Plot_35 | ecosystem: Environmental > Terrestrial > Soil > Tropical forest > Bulk soil | place: Panama | collected 2016-02-17
CCGCAGATCACCCGCTCGGCACCACCCCCTACCGCCGCCGTGCTCTTGGCGATGAGGATGACGAGGTTGAGAACCACGAGCGCGCCGATGACGACGAGCACCTTCACGAGCTGACCTCCTGGGTCGCTGACAAGACGGGCCGTAAGAAACGGACCGTCTGGCAGCGACTAGGGAGGTGAGGCCCGTCTCGCTCGGCGTGTGGTGTATAAGTTCTCGCGGATGAGAACTGCGCTCGTTAGCCCAACACAAGCGCTCATGGCGCAACTGCTCGCAGCCGCGCTTGAAAGTTCAGGAGTGACGCAGGCCGAACTCGCCCGACAAGCGGGCGTCACGCTCAAGCACGTCAACCGCGTCCTGAATGAGCAAGCCGCCGCCCAGCAGGGACAACTCGACTACTGGGCTTGGCTTCTCGGACTGCGCTTCGACGTGAAGCTCATCCCAACAAACGAGAAGCCTTCCGGGCATGGAAGGCAATCCGGTCGCACTCGCGACACCGGCCCCGCCCGTTCACGACGACGCGGCGATGCCCCTTCGGGCAAGTCGGCCTGAATCGAGGGTGAAGCTCACGATGTTCGGCGTCGGTCACCGCCCGAAGGTGGTCGGGGTTGATGCACCGCTTCATCCCGCAGAGATGGTGTACCTGGACGCCGCGAGGGAGGTCGTCAACATGGAAGACGTAAGAGAGCCGATGGGCGCGAGTGACCCGCTCGCCGTCGTAGACGAGACCGTAGCCCTTGCCGTCCACCGGCCCCGTCCACAACCAGCACCCGTTCTCGTCCTCGGCGTAACGGGCCATCTTCTCGGCAATCGTAAGATGCTTGCCGGTCGTCACTGACTCCATTATGGCCCGCCCCGCTCGGCGCGAATTGGGTGAGAAGCTGACTCGGTGTTACGGCGAACCAACCCCGGAGCGGGGCGGGCCTATCTAATCGTCTTCGGGCTGGCCCGCCTCCAGGACGGTGTCCTCCCAGTAGTCGGGAGCGAACGGGCCTTCGTCGAAGTTGTAGGACTGCTCCTTGAGCGGATCCTGGTTACTGGTCGAGGCGCTGGCCCACTCTTCGGCGGGCCTGTCGTGCCTGATCGGCTGCGACTTCTGGGTCATCACTTCCTCCTCGGCGCCTTGCGCCTTCGCGACTGGCCGGACTGGCTGAGCGCGATCGCCACCGCTTGCTTCTGGTTGCGCACGATCGGCCCCTTCTTGCTGCCCGAGTGGAGCGTGCCCGCCTTCCACTCGTCCAGCACCGTCTTCACCTTCGCCTTCTGCCCGGCCTTGGTGGTGGGCTTACGCTTAGCCATCGGACGCAGCCCCGATCACCGCGATCATGGTGTCGGTGTCGTCGAAGACCGCGAGCTGGCGCTTGTCGGTCGGGCTGTAGCCCTGGATCGCCGCGTAGACCGCGCAGGCGATCGTGACCGCGCTGATGTTGTCGTAGCTGCCACCGACGAGACTCTTCTTGCTCCCGTCGGGGTTGAGCGTGTAGCAGCCGAACGGGTGCTGGATCGAGGAGACTGCGTCGGCCATCACTTCTTCGCTCCCTTCTTCGGGTGCTTGCGGCGCATGTGGCTCGACAGTGACCCCGCCGCCATCCGCTGCCCGCAGACCGGGCACTGGGTCATGCCGGGACCGCTCACTTCACCTTCTTCAGGTTGGGATTGCGCTTCTTCGCGGCGGGGCTGGCCTTGCGAGTCGCGGAGGCGAGGATCGCCCCGGCTCGCTTCTGGCTGATCCCCTGCCGCTTCGCGATCTGCGACTGCGCCGCCTTGAAGCCCATCCCCTTCTTCGCCTTCGCCATCTCTCCCTCCTCTAGCTCAGCCGTACCGGGAACAGCGAGAACCACCTGACTGCGTAGTTCTGGGTGCCGCTCGCACCACCAACACGGAAGACGGCGGCGTAGGTGCGCCCCGCCGTCAACGCTCCCGGTATCCAGCGCTCGCGGTGGATCACAGCGGCGATGTTGGTGGTGGGACAGCCGGTGCTCATGTTGACCAGGGCGGTTGTGGGCGCGGTCGTGTCCACGATCGCCATGTCACCCTGGGCGTTGGTGATCGATCCCCAGGTGAGCGCACCGAAGTGAGCCTCGTAGACCCCGGCACGAGCGACCGTGATCCGCTGTTGAGTGGTCAACTCGCCGTAGGTCGCCGAAGAGGCGACCTCGTTCGCGTCGGCATCGGCGCGGGCGGGAGTGCCGCCGACGAACTCCCACTTGTAGGTCGAAGTCGAACCGGCGTTGTAGCGCATCCGCCACTGGTAGGTCGGGGCGGTGATCGAGTCGACGAGGATCGCCTCCTGCCCGTCGACCGGAGAGCCGGGCAGGCTGGTGCCGTAGCCGACGACGGTGAGCGGGATCTGTGCCACCGGGACCTTGCCGCCCGAGTCGAGCGAGGCGTACCCGTTTGTGATCCCCTTCTCGACCTTCTGCTGGAGCGCGTTCATGTGCGCCGCATCGAGCGGCGTGGAGCCGTCGACGTAGGTCGTGCTCAAGAGATTCCCCCTCTCAACACGAAGGCGCCCCGAGAGGCGCCTTCGTTCCCAACTACAAGGAGGACGCGCTCATCCCCAAGGAGAGGAGAGCGACCTCATGCAGTGAGCGAAGCGTAGCGGAGCGAATGTGTATGCATCAGTACATCTGCCGCGTGATAGACAATGGGCGGTCAAGGCACTAGAGAGAGGCGCTCTAGTGGACAGACAACTCCCCACGGGAGCGCGCTCCTCTCTACGCTGTTGGCTTCCACCCAACGCAAGGAGGAACGCATGTCCAGCGAGTCACCCGAACTGACGATCGACGAGCAGATCGCAGCCGTGATCCAGCCGCTCAGGGATCTCGATTCGCAGCTCGCCCGCGAAGAGGCCCACTGCCGCAACGAGCTGGAGGAGATCATCGCCAAGCGCAAGCGCCTGACCGCGATGCTGCGCCAGGCCGACCCCACGATGCCCGGCCCTGGTCGCAAGAGGTCGGAAGAGGCGCCAACGCCGAAGAAGCTCGACATCGGTGAGGGGAAAATCAGCCAGGTGCTCGCCGCCGTCTCAGGGCTTGAGGGCGAGTGGACGACGACGATGCTCGTCGAACTGTTGCCACTGGATCGCGGCTCGATCAACAAGGCGCTCATCGTCCTGCGTGAGCGCAACCAGGTGCGCCTGGTGAAGATGATGAAGGGCAGGGCAGGTGGCTCGATCTACGTAACCACCCCGCGCGGCGCCGAGGAGGGACAGCAACGGCTGGTAGTTGTCAGCAACGGCACTGAGTCGACATGAGCGCCAACGGGCGCAAGAAGGTGCAGGGGCGCTCCTTCGACCTCTACGCCTTCTCCGACGAGGAGCTGCTCCACCTGGTCAAGGACAACCTCGACACCGAGGGCTGGGTCACCTCAGCCGAGCTGGCGGACGCGATTGGGATCCCCGCCGACGAGGAGAACCGCCTGTCGGGGATCGGGATCCGGCTCGGCTGGATGCAGCGCTACGAGGTGATCCGCAAGAACACCGAGCCGCCGCTCCTGCCCACGCGCTGGACGCTGACCGGGCGCGGGATCGTCGTCTTGGATGCCACCTTCTCCAAGGCGCTCGACGAGCAATTGCACGGGCTGAAGGGTGAGGCGCTCTGGCGCCTTGCCCGCGAGGTGACGGGGCGCTACGTCGAGACGGACAACGTCTCGGCCTCACTGGTGCGGCGATCATTCCTACGCGCACACAGAGGGAGGAGCCGTGGCTGAGTCGATGATGGGCCGAGAGCAGCCGGTCGACGAGCAGGGGATCGAGACCCTGAAGGAGGGGATCGAGTTCCGCCTCTTCGAGCTGTGCCAGTTGCTGGAGCCGCAGGAGGCGATCGGCTACGTGATCGGCCTCGCCGAGCGGATGCAGCGGGAACTGGACGAGTGATGAGCTACGTGCTGAAGTTCGTCGACGGCCCCCACTCGGGCCGCTATCTGCGCTTCTACGACCCCGACTACCGAGACGGCCTCGGGGCGGTGACGGTGACCAACGAGGTGGAGCTGGCCCAGCGCTTCGACGGGATCATCGAGGCGATGAACGAATGGAAGCGGCCCTCGACCGTGCACCCGATCCGCGAGACGGACGGGAAGCCAAACCGCCCCATGACCGCCTGGTCGGTGACGCCCGAGGATCTCGGCGATGAGTGACCCCTATATAACAGCCACCGATGAATGAGGGCCGAGGGTGTACGTGACCCCGCTGCAGGTAGCGGTCGTGCTCGGGGTCCCGGTGGGGCGGATCACGACCTTCCTGCGGGTGACCTACCCCAAGCACCCGCGCAACGCGCACTGGCGCCTAAGCGCCGTGATGGTGCTGGCCGTGGTCGAGTACTTTGGGGAGGACAGATGATGATGACAGAGCCTGGAGGCGCTGGAGAAGGCGGTCGATGAAGGCTGAGCAGATGGAGGACGCGGCGAGCCAGCGCCTGCTCGGGGCGCTCGTCTCGATGCAGCTCCTCCCCGATCTCTCGGAGGAGTCGGAGCTGAAGGCCCAGCAGCTCGCCTTCGTCGCCACGATCGAGTACGTGCAGCGGATCCGCGAGCTGGAGCGCTGCCTCTCGGAGCATCATGCTGTTGGTGTCCTTGAGGAGCTGATGATCGGTGACCGCTGCCCCATCTGTGCGGAGCTGGATTGAGCGGATGCCGACGAGCCGCTTCTTCGGCCCCGAGGATCACAACGCGCGGGTGAAGAGGATGATGCGTGAGGGCTGGTCCCTCTCGGTGCTGCTCGCCCCCGGCGAGCGCGAGGTGGTCGTGCTCGGCTTCTTCCACGGGATCGTGCAGCGGTGAGCGAGAGCCGTCTCGCTGCTGTTGAGCGGGCGCTAGAAGAAGCACGACGCGAACGGGACGAAGCACGGGCCGACCTGGGCGAAGCCTGCGCATATGCAAAACGTGTAAAGGCAGGCGCAACCCGGATCGGACTGCTCGCGGAGGGCGTCGTTCATGGCGATACGCAGAGCGCGAGCGTTCTCGGTGTCGCGTTGCAGCAGTTCATCACCGATGAGGAGATCACGGTGCCCGAGAACGAGCGTGCACTCGCCGCCGAGCGCCAGCTAGTAGAAGCACGCGAGCAGAGCGAGCGCCTACGAGAAGCCCTGCGGCGACTCACTGAATGGATTGAGCGCGAGCAGAGCGCATGGCCCAGGGCGAGAGCGGATGAGGCCACAGAACTAATCGACCGGTACGTAATGCCGGTACTTCAGGTGCGTGATGAGTGATCCCACGCTTTCGTGTGACGCTCTGGCCGACGAACTGATGGCGGCACTGCACGACCACCCGGCAAACATTCTGACGGCCGCTATGTACGCGCAGGACGGCGGACGTTTGCAGAAGGCCTACAACAGGCTGCGGGATGTCGTTCACGGCCCAGCCCGTGCGGCTCTTGAGGCAACAGGGCCGAGCGAGTAGCTACCAGCCCTCGGCCTCCCCGCCGACCAGTTGCCAGAGCTGCATTACGTGATCCTGCTCGGGCACGTTGACGTATCTGTCAACCTCGGGAAGCACCATCGCGAAGACGAGATCAGGCCCCCCGAGCCGGTAGCGGACCGTCTTGATCTCGTCCCAGCTCGGGTGGCGGTGAGGGTGAGAGATCGAGATGTGCCAACGCCCGCCGTCGAGGGAGAGCAAGACCAGACACTCGCCGAAGTCGAAGGCGGCGTGGAGACCGTCTCCCTCGCGCTCCCGGAGCGGCGGCTCGACGAAGCTCGGCTCGTGGGTGCCGGGGATCTCGCCCTCCCAGAGCTTCGTCTTCGGGTTGAAGGTGCCGGGGACTCGCGCCATCTCGGCTAGCCTACTCGGTGGGCCTCGGGCCGGACGCGGTCGGTTATCTGCTCAAGAGAGACAACACCGATCGCACCACCACGACCGAGGCCTCTCTCTGCGGGTTTGCCGCAGCGGGCTTCCTGCTAGGCTCAGCCCCGGCCTTCGGAGGCCCGAGTAGACGCTGGGGGCAGGCAGAGAGCGGGTGCGCCCCGAAGGTAACTGAGAGGCTCGCCGCCGTGCTCCCAGGTTGAGGCGGGGAGCGGGAGGTCGGGAGACGGACTAGATATCCCTCCTCCAGCGGCGAGCCTCTCAATGCCTCAACCGCAAGGAACGCTAGTCCTTCTTCTGGCGTTTGTAAAAAGGCAGCGAGGAGCAGGTAGTTCTCAGCCGAGCTTTGCGCGTTGCTCGGGCGTGGGGGTGAGGTCGCCCTCCTCCTGTACCGGGAAGGCGACGAGGCTCAGCCCTGCTGGCCCCACAGGCTCCTCGACCGGGGTCCCGTCGAGGGTGTAGCGCGTGACCGTGCCGCTGGCGTCGACGGTGACCTCGACCACCCTGCGTGCCGCCTGCTCGCGCTCCAGGTAGGTGCGCTTCTCACTAGTCGCGTAGCCGAAGTGGTTTCGGATCTGCTCCTCCTCGCGATCCGTGAGGACGATCGTGCCCTCCCTGGCGGCGCTCATCAGGCCCCGCAAGGTCGCCGGTCTCCCGTCGGAATCGAGGCCCCGCTGCCTGGGCGCCTGGACGTTCAGCTTCTCCTGCTCGGCATTGATCTCGGCGCGCTTGCGCTCGCGGTAGGCCCGCTTGCGCTCGCGCTCCCACTCGCGTCTGGCCTCCTCCTCATCCTGTCCCATGCGGCCCGTCCCACCTCCCGTTTGTCCCAGTTGGAGTGTCCCCGGCGATCCAGGCCCCAAAACTCGCGTCCTCGTCCGGGGCGCTCCCGGCGCGCAGGCTCCGCTCGCGCACTCGCGCTCGGGGGGGTGGCCCTGCCACCCCCCCTCTTGCTCGCCGGACGACCCTCCAGGCCTAAGGCCTGACCCCTCCCTGACCCCCCCTGCAAAATCCCTGCAAATGGGCACTTTCTGAGCCGAGCGTCAGCCTAGCAAGCTGATGGCATGCTCCATGTCCTGCAAGGACATGGCCTCTGGATCGCTGATCTCAAGCGACAAGGTCGCTTGCTGCAGCGGGAACGTCGCGTCCAGTGCTTTCAGCACTGCCGACTGCCGCTCGATGGTGCCGAGCTTGCGGTCGTCGAGCGGGCCGTCAACGACGGCCCGAGCCATCTCAGCCGCTCGTTCGTGCGCGCGAACCCGCATGAACGCACGAGGATCGGCACTTCGTGCCGGGCCGATGCCTAGCAACTGCCGACTCAGCTTCAGGCTGCGCTGCTTTGCAGCGGCTTTGAGGCGCATGGAGTCGAGGTCGGTCGTCCCTCCCCCTCCAGCGTGGCCCATGCACAGGCCGTAGGCCTTGAGGCGTGTTCCCCTGCAGCGCCGCTCGTTCGCGATCACCCGGCAGCGCGAATCCTCGCCCGGCTGAGCTAGCTCAGCTCCCTCGGGGATTCGGTGACAGGCAGGGACGGTAGTACCGTCGGCGAGTGTCACCGTAGGCTGCGCTTGCAGCCATGCCAGGGTGCCCCGCTTCGGCGCTGTGCCCTCGCCCCCCTCGGTGCTCGTGACGACTTCGTCGTCCTGCGCATGCACTAGAGCTGGCCGATCCTCACCGTAGGTGGTCATATTCCTCCAATCCTAGACCATTGGCTAGGTCGAGACTAGACCATTGGCCAGTACATCGGCTCTAGCCAGTCTGGCAAGTTGGAATGGCTCGGCCGGAGCAATCTGGCTGAGGCCCGGAAGTCATCGGGACTCGCGACCCCCATAGCCGGTCGCTGAGCAACCCTCCGGAGGCCGGAGGCGGTGAGAACCCGCCTGAGAGCCGAAGGCTGGCGCTCCCAGTGAGCGCCCTGACATGGGGACTGGCGGGACAGCACCGTAAGGTGCTAACACCGACCAATAGGATCCTCCTCCTTGAGCTTCCGTGACTACGTCACGGTGCGTTTGTGGAACTGATGAGTCGCGACGGCGGCAGGCCGAAGCCGAAAGGCTTCGGAATCACTGGCTGCGCACCTTCGGGCACACGGAAGCACGAGCCGAAACGAGCCATGCTGAGAAGGCATGGCGGCAGGTGGCTCGCACGACGGTGCGAGCCTGCAGTTCTGCCAGCAGCCCCTTAGGGGGCTGTCGACCCAACCCAAGGAGTGATCATGACTGCAGCGCAGGCTTTCGACCTGTCCCTTTACGGGACAACGTCCGACTTCGATGCCCAGTTTGGCGACATCGTCCGCATCGACCGCTTCATCGTCTTCAACGATGACTGCTCACGCGGCGAGATCGTCGAGTACTCGACCCCCGCCGACGCCGATGCGGCCTTTCAGGCCGAGATCGACGAGTATCACCGCATCATGGGACGGCTTTAGCCGTCCGTCGACCCAACACAAGGAGGAATCATGGAGCACTCAGACGTTTACGTCTGTGTCGACTGTTACTTCGCCCACCACTACGGTGCCACTGAAGTGGACGGCGAGTGGTTCTCTGGCGAGTCGGACACACCGTGTGATCGCGAGCCGCTCGCGCTGCTCGACGGCTACGACGTAGCCGACAACACAGACTGCAACAGCGACGAAGACTCGGGCATCGACGAGTTCTCGTGGCGCTCGTGCGAGGGCTGCGGCTCGACCCTTGGAGGGTCGCGCTATCGGCTCGCCGTGTTCACCAACGCCTCGTAAGAGGCGTCTCCCCAACACAAGGAGGACCGATGCTTCGCATCGATACCGACCCGTCCACCTGGACGATCGGAACGCTTGAGAACTACATCGGTGGCCAGTATGGCCAGTACGGCCTGTCCCAGCCATCGAAGATGCCGAGCTACGGCTACTCGCTTCCGGCTTCGACCTGCAAGGTCGGCAGTCGGCTGCAAAAGCAGCCGGGAACGGTCTGCTCAGGCTGCTACGCCCTGAAAGGGCGCTACGTCTGGGAGACGACTCTCGCTGCTATGCAGCGGCGGCTCGACTCGCTGAGCAAGCCGCTCTGGGTGGAAGTGATCAGCGAGCTGATCAACCGGCGTGCCGCACAAGGCCACCAGTACTTCCGGTGGCACGACAGCGGCGACCTGCAGTCGGTCGATCATCTTCGGATGATCATCGCGGTCTGCGAGCTGACGCCTGGCGTCAGGCACTGGCTCCCGACTCGGGAATACCGAGTCGTCCGGGACTTCGTCGCCGATGGTGGCAACATCCCTGCCAACCTGAACATCAGGTTGTCGGCGCACAAGATCGGCGGCTTCGCCCCGAGCTTCCCTGCTTTGCAGGGACTGGTCACCGTCTCCACCGTGTCACCCAAGGGTGACAACGAGCATGCTCATGCCTGCCCCGCTCAGCACCAGGACAACTCCTGTGGGAGTTGCAGAGCTTGCTGGGACCGTGGCGTCGACCACGTCGACTACCACCTGCACTAACGAGGGCTTTGCCCTCGTCTACCCAACCAAGGAGGATGTCATGACTGACAACACTCACGCCTACGTCGTGATCAGCGGCTCGCACCACTCGGACAAGACCACGGTCGACTACGTCGAGCACATCGTCTACGGCGACCCCGACAGGGTGACCGCCGTCGACGTCGGTCGCCACTTCGTGGCGCTCGTCGAGTACATCAACCAGGACCACTTCGCAGGCTCGACGTTCCGCCGAATGGCGAGCTTCCCCCACGGGGCGAGCTTGTCTTACGACAAGGCCGTCGCGCTGACCGAGTTCGGCGCCCAGGTCTACCGGCTCGCGCCCGGCTCTCTTCCGAGAGCGGCGTCAGCCACCACCCTGTAAGGGGTGGTCTACCCAACCAAGGAGGATTACGATGTCGAATCGGACAACGAAGGCCATGCTGGAAGCACGGGTCGAGAACCTGAACCGCCGGATGGAATCACGCGGCAGCATCTACCGCTATCAGGTGCAGGGCCGGAACGGCTACACCGCGCTCGACCGCTTCTACCGCGACCCCGACGCCACGATCAACCTGCCCGACAGCGTCCCTGGACGCGGCTACGGCTGGCGTTGCCAGGACACGGTCTGGGCCGGGACGAAGGGTGAGATCTCCGATCTCCTCCGCGCCATGATGATCGCCCTCGACGATGCTGCAACGACCTCTTAGGAGGTCGTCTACCCAACCAAGGAGGAACCATGCGCAAGAAGACGTACGTCTTCACCCCGGTCGGCGTCGACATCTGGGACCGTCGGTCCCACCAGCCCGAGCCGGGAACGCTCGTCGTCAAGGCGCAGCCTTACGGCTGTCCCAAGAACGGCACGATGGGACACTGCTACGTCGAAGACGCAGCAACCGGCACGTTCTACGGCCTCGTCCTGGAAGCTTCGCTTCAGGTCGCCTGATGTGGAACGTCTCTAACCGAGCCGTCGCCACTGCTCTGCTGCAAGCGCAGATGTGTGACGCCAACCCTCACGTCGCGCTCACGGCATCCCGACTCGTCGAGGATGCTCGCGAGTGGATACGGGACTGCTCCTGGGCCGATCTCGACCCCGACGAAGTCGACCAGCTTGGCACCGTCGCGATCGTGCGCGGCGTCGAGCTGCACTACGACGGCGGCTGGGCAGCATTCGTGCTCGACGCCAACGCTCCGTAAGGAGCGTCTACCCAACACAAGGAGGATCACGATGCCCCACCCTGACGCCTACGGCGCTGAGTTTCGCGCCATGCTTCGACCGGTAGTCGAAGACGCCGCCGGGTCGATCGAGTACGCCTACGACGACTTCACTGTGGAGCAGGCCTTGGCCTGGTTCGACGGCACTGATGTAGCCGAGCTGCAGTGGCACATCATGGGCCGCGTACAGGACGGACTGCTGGAGGGAATGCACCTCCAGCGGAACGCCAAGGACGACCGCATCATCCCGACCTCGGAGCAGCCTTAGGGCTGCTCGTCTACCCAACCAAGGAGGATGCTTTGAGTCTCAACTGGGACATCAGCAAGATCGACAACTACGAGGAGCTGCTGCAGGAGACGCCCGAGGGCAAGCGGCTCGACGGCCTCACCGAGGCCTTGATCTGGAAGTCGATGGTCACCGGCCTCGGCAAGGGCTGGGCGCTCGACGCCGAGTTCGCCCCCGAGTTCTTCGCCCGCATCAAGCTGCTGGAGAAGCTCGACGGCCCGCTGTACTACACGCCCATCCTCGACGAGGATGGCAAGCCGACGGGCAAGCACGAGCAGCCGCTCGTGACGATCGAGGACGTGATCCGCAGGATCGGCCTGCACGTCAACGTCAGCCCGGTCAGCCGGACGCAGTTCCTGAAGAACGCCGTCGTCGTCGACCTCGACCGCGACGTGCAGCGCTACAAGGACAAGACCCTCGTCATCTTCGGCGAGGCGACCAAGCAGGAGGCGGGGGCTTAGCCCCCGCCCGTCTTCACCAACCAAGGAGGATGCTATGCCACTGCTCCATATCAGCCCGGACGTGACGCTCATGACCACCGAGAACCCGCGCTTCACACGGCGCGTTCTCCACGTCACCTACCGTCCGGCCACGCATCGCTACCCGACCAAGCTCAAGCACGGCTGGGAGGCGTTCTTCGTCGGCTACTACGGCGGCGGTGACGATCCCCGCTCCGTGATCAGCTACCGCAAGCCCGGCACGAAGCCGGTGACGTCATGACCACGATGATCGACCCGACCGAGCTGCTCAACCAGGGCGAGGCAGCGAAGCTGTCCGGCCTCAGCCTCGCGGGCTTCAAGTACCTGCGCCACGAGGCACCCGATCCCGTGATGGTCGCCGGTCGTCCGCTCTGGCGACGGCAGGAGATCGAAGACTGGGCGGCAGAACGCGCCGCCCGGCGCTCCCAGTAGGGAGCGTCTACCCAACCAAGGAGGATGCCATGTTCGGCAACAGAGTCGACACGAGCGAGTGGACGCCGTTCCGGTCGGTGGTCGGTGAGATCATCCGCAGCCCGAAGGGCAACATCGTGCTCCGCATCGGACGCGAGCACGAGAACGGCTGGTCGCCGACCGAGCACGTCGTCATGACGCCCAACGAGACGGTCTACTTCGTCAACGAGGTCACCCAGGTGCTCAACCCGCGCTCGACCAAGGACCAGCTCACGCTCAAGCTCAGCCGCGAGCTGGCTCAGGAGCTGCTCGACAAGATGGTCAACGACCCGCTCAACGAGAGCAGCGAGCGCTTCGCCCAGCTCTGGGAGCGAATCGCCGCCTTCGTCGCCTCGTGACACTGCTGGAGGCACTCGCAATCGAGGCGTGGGAGCGCTGGGGCGCGTACGCAAAGTTCACCTTCTGCGCGGTCTGCGAGCGGAAGGCGTACTGCCGGTCGAAGACCGGCGAGCGCTACGTCTGCCTCGACTGCCACGACCAGGGGGAGCGTTAGCTCCCCGTCTTCCCCAACACAAGGAGGACCATGGACAAGGACCAAACCGGCTTCGCCCTTCGGGGCGTCTTCCCAACCAACAAGGAGGAGACCATGAGAAGCACCACGAGCTACTACGCCGACAACGGCAAGGTCTACGCGAAGACGCCGACAGGCGTTCGCGAGGTCAGCACGGCGCTCAGCACCAGCGGCAGAGATCTCGCTCGTTTCGAGCGGGCGCTCGATCTCGCCCGCAAGCAACGCAAGTACCAGGGCTAGCCTGCGCCCCTTCGGGGGCGTCTTCACCAACACAAGGAGGATTCATGTCTGACAACACCATCATCGACATCGTTCCGCGACGACTAGCGGGAGCTACGCTCCCGTCTTCCCAACCAAGGAGGAAGCCATGAAGATGGCAGAGATCAGCGTCGGTGACATCGTTGTCATCGGCCGCAACAGAGGCCGGGACGGCACCGAGTCGACCGGCGTGCGGGCAACGGTGCTGGAGACGGGCGTAATGCACGGCCCGTACTCCTTCCGACAGCGTCCGGTCGGCGTGCGGATCAAGGTCGACCAGACCGGCAGAGAGCGCACCGTCGCCTCCCGCGACCTGCTCTCGCTCGCTGGTGCCGAGGAGCTGGAGAAGGAGAAGGCGGCGGCGGTCGAGGAGAACACTCGACGGCGCAACATCGCGGCTACCCGCACGATCGAGATCCGCGAGCTGCTCGCACGTCACGGCCTCACGGCGATCGTGAGCGCGAGCTACAACCCGCCGACCGACGGAGCCGTGGTGAACAGCATCGAGTTCACCAACATCCGCGCCAAGGACGACAAGCAGGCAGACACGCTCGTCGCGTTCCTGGAGCGGCTGTGACCGTGGTCGTCGAGCGGAAGTACGCGCTCGTGCGGGTCGAGTCGGGCGACTACCTGTTGCTCGGGAACGACGGCCGGACGCTCTGGCGGATCTATCGCTATATCGAGGACGGCTCCCTCTGGCAGCACCAAGAGGGCGACCGCTATGGCGAGCCGTCGAAGCAGATCAAGGGCAGCTTCTGGGCCAACGCGCGCTACCAGCGGACGGTCGCCGATCGCTTTCGCGACTACGACGACCCCGAGTTCCTCGACTGGGATCGCTGGACGACCTGGGAGACGCTGATGCAGACCCGCCAGGAGGCCATCGACTCAGCACTCACAGCGGGGGGGTAACCCCCCCCGTCTTCCCTACTACAAGGAGGATTCCAATGAGTGCACCCGAAGCACGGACGAAGGAGCGCGAGTGGGTCGTGATCGCGAAGTTCCGCGTCAACGACACGCCTGACCCAGCCTACGACGTGACCGCGTGCGAACGGATGGCGGATCGCCTGGGCACGCAGATCGAAAGCGTGCTCAACGGGATCGCGCCCATCCACAACGTCGTCGTCGAGACCCTGCAACCCAACGAGGACTGACATGGCGAGGAGGATCCTCCAGGGGCGCGCGTGCTACAGGTAGGCATGCTGCGCCCCAAAGCCCCCGTCCGTTCCGGCCCGCTCACGCGGTGGTCTGGACGGGGGAAGCATAGCCCAGGCGTTTGCGAATCGTGCGCTTGGGGATGCCCGTCCTGCGTGCGATCTCACTGATCGGCATGCCAGCCGCCGCCAGCTCTGCGATTGAGAGCTGGCGGTCGGCGGCTCTCGTGCGCTCGATCAGCCAGGCGGGCACCTTGACCACCGGCATCCAGCTCGCGAGCTGGAGCACCCCGAGGTCGAGCTGGACGACGTGCGTGGGCGCGAGCCGCAGCGGCTGGTGCTCGACGAGCACGGTGCGCACGAGCCAGTAGCGCGGGCGGCGCACGAGTGCGAGCCGGTCGAGCTGGGTACGTAGCTCCTGGTAGCTGCCGTGCCGGTCATAGCGGCGGCGCTCGCGCTCCCAGGCGTAGCTCTCCTCAACGCCGACGGGGACCGGAGCGCGTGGCGCGATCGGCACCGGCAGCTCCGCTGCCTCGACGAGCGGCAGCTCGATGTAGGCGTCCCATTCCTGATCGCCCTTCTCGCGCCGCCGCCAGCCGCGCCCGTCGCAGAGCAGGCAGAGCTGCCAGCCGCCGCGCACGCGCACCTCACCGGCCCGGCGACAGGTCTCGCAGGGCACGTACGCGCTCGCGGCAGGGCCGCTCTCGGGCCGCAGCGCCGTACCCGGCTGCGGGTATGGGTCGTCGAGCGTGTCGAGTAGCAGCCGGACCCGCTGCACCCGTTCTGCGAGGTCGGACATCGGGCCTCCTGGCCTCGCAGGCGTCTGGTGGCTGAAGATTTTACAAAAGAAGTTCCTGCAAATAGCGAACTTTTCGCACAGCTCTATCCGATCTATTCGGACACATCCGACCTATCGGCACACATTGCCACTTTTGGTACGTTGACCGGATAGGGAGGACGGACTAGAACGAGCGCCGTGATGCCCAGTGTGCTCGTTCGCCAAGGGGGCAGGATCGGCGCCAGCAACACCCAGGACAACCTGCGGTGGCTATTCATCTACCGGCTCCAGCAGGAGATGCTGGAGCGGAACCTGGCCCTGCCCTGGCTCGCCGAGAAGTCCGGCGTCCCCGCCACGACGTTGAGCGACTGGGTGAACGGCAAGCACTGCCCGTTGCTCGGCGATCCTCGACGTAAGGCCATCGCCAAAGCCCTCGGTCAGCCGCTTGCCTGGATGAACGGACTTGACGGCAACGAGGAGGCGAAGAGCAGTGGCAGACCAGAAAATCGAAGAGAGTGAGCCGCTCCACATCACCCAGGTCGACTACGACGAGGGCCGCGACTTCTACGAGGCCAAGACCGACGGCTTCCCGAAGAAGCTCTCGACCAACCGGGAGGCGCAGGGCAAGGAGCTAGGCCGCTTCAAGGCCAACGGCGCCCTGATCACCGTCAACTACGTGCACAAGCACAAGGTGCTCGACGACGGTCGCGCCTTCGACAACTACTACTACTACGGCGGCACCATCGCCGAGACGAACGGCTCGGGCGGCGACGACGGGATCACCCGCGTGCGCTCGACCGCCGCCGAGAAGTCGCCGGGCGAGGCCTGGCGGATCGCGCTCTCGGTCGGGAGCGAGCGCGCCGTCCAGCTCGCACCGCACATGGAGGGCAAGAAGGGCTTCGTCGAGATCTGGGCGCTCTCCTACGAGTTCGCGAAGCGGATCTACCTGACCAAGCCGCCGTCGCCCGACGAGCTTGACCCGCTGCCGGTCGGAGGTACGGCTGGCGCTTACGATGACCCGACGCTCCCGGATGACGACGACCAGATCCCCTTCTAGCCACTATGGCTACCTCGGTCGCCTCCACCACCTTCTCCTTCCGCGCGCCCGAGCCGCCTCGGCCCGCTGCGGAGCTGCTCGCCGAGATCCGCGAGCGCGGCGGACGTGTCTACCGCATGCGCGCCCCGGACAAGGTCTTCTGCCTGACCGGCAGCGCTGAAGTCGCCGCCTGGCTGCTCGATCTCGGCGCGCGCGGCTACTCGACCGCAGGCCTCAGCGCCTCCGAGGGCGGCTACCTGCGCGCCCGCAACGGCGTGCGCGAGTGGGACCTGTACGTGAACACGATCCCGGTCGAGGGATCGCTCTGGGAGGCATGCGGGTGAGCATCTCGATCGACCCGAGCGAGCTGTCGCTGCTGCGCGCGCCCGAGTGGTTCGACCTGGAGCGCTTCCCCCGCCTCGACCACGTCTCGCCCTCGATGACCAACAAGTTCTCCGACTGCCCCGAGGCAGGACGGCAGCGCTACATCCTCAACACGCCCGAGCGTCCCGCCGAGGCGCCGCTGATCGGGAGCGCCGTCCACCTCGCCGTCGAGCGCAACATGCGCCAGAAGATCGAGAGCCACGTCGACCTCCCGGTCGCCGAGCTGATCGACTGGTACGACGACTCCTTCGTGTCCTTCGTCGACGAGGAGCAGGAGAAGGCGGGTCTGGAGGTCGAGTGGGACACCTCGGTCGACGAGGCGAGAACGCGCGGGCGGCTGATGCTCGGCGAGTACCACAACCACGAGGCCCCGAAGATCCAGCCGGTCGCCGTCGAGGGCCGCTTCTCGGTCCCGATGGGGCTGCCGGTCAAGGTCGAGGGCCGCTTCGACATCCTCTGCGCCGACCGCGCGATCGACCTGAAGACGGGGAAGCAGAAGACGACCAAGCCGAAGGCCTCCTGGGTGATCCAGGGCGCGATCTACCAGTTCGCGACCGGCCTCCCGGTCGAGTTCCACACCGTCTCCTGCTCGATGAAGGACCACAAGGTCGCGATCGTGACCCCGATCGAGAGCGAGGCGCTGTACCAGAACATGACCACGCCCGAGATCGACGCGATCCAGCACGTCGTGCGCACCGTGATGTACGACGCGCTCCACTACATGCAGGTCTACGGGCCGGACACGGCCTGGCCGACGCGCGGGCGCTTCCACCTGTTCGCATGCTCGTACTGCAGCTTTTGGGAGAGCTGCCCCGCCTGGCCTCCGGGACAGAAGCCAAGCTGATGCCAGCGACCGCCGAACGCCGCCGCAGACTCTCTCTCGATAAGCGCCGCCGCGAGACGCCCGAAGGCTGCTGGGAGTGGACCGGCTCCGTCCATGCCGTGGGCTACGGCCAGTACCGCACTCCAAGCGCCAACCTCTACGTCCACCGGATGGCCTACGAGCTACTCGTTGGCCCGATCCCGGACGGACAACACCTCCACCATCGCTGTGGCAACCGACTCTGCTTCAACCCCGCGCACCTAGTACCGCTCGACCAGATCGAGCACAACCACTCGCACGCCTCCCTGACCTGCATCCGCTGCGGAGCCTCCGACTGGTATCGCAACGCACAGGGCTGGCGTCGGTGTCGCCCTTGCTCCCTTCGATCTCACACAGCGACATGACGACGAAGGAGATCGTCTCGCTGGTGCTGACCGTCGCGGCGGTCGTGGTCATCTTCGTCGTCGTCGGCTCCTGGGTCGCCGACGCCTTCGGGCACTGGAAGGACGAGCAGTGAGCATCTGCCTCCCGATCTCCCGCCAGGTCGTGCTCCGCGAGCACTACTCCGACGGGTTGCGCGACACGCTCGCCTGCGGCCACGTCGTCTACGCGACGAGCCTGCGCGAGGTCGACCAGCGCCGCTGCCTGCTCTGCCTGCGCTCCCGCAAGCCGCGCTCGCGTGGCCGGGAGGGCCGACCACCAACCCACGAGGGAGGCGTCCTCTGATGGCTACGTGCCGCTTCTGCACCCAGCGAGTCGAGCCGACCGACCGGCACGTCTACCAGCGCGTCGTCGGATGGGAGAAGAGCCGCTCTGGTGGCGGCACCAACGCGATCGCGCTGCGCGAGGTGAGGCAGGAGTGGGCGCACGCCTACTGCGTCGACCGAGCCAAGCGCGGCCACCTCGGCCAGACGGGGATCGGATGACGCTGCCGCCCTGGCATGGGCCGCAGGTGCGCGGCGTCGACGGGCCGCTGTACAAGGTCGGGCCGCACTGCTGCAACCCCGGCTGCAACCGCTACGCCGAGCACGCCCACCACATCTTCGCCCGCTCCGACAAGCGGCTGAAGAAGGCGTGGGACTGGGTCGAGATCAAGGGTGCCGTCTACCAGAACAAGACCGGCGTCTGTGCCCGCTGCCACGACGACCTCACCGGGCGCCTGGGCGGGCACGTCGCCGCGATCAAGCTCGTCGGCGTCGACTACGAGTGGGAGTGGATGTGGTGCGTCGTGCAGGCGCAGCCCGACGGCCAGGTGCTCAGCGTCCCGCTCGCCCCGATCGTGCCCCAACCTCTGACGCCGGAACAATTCGTCCTCTCGCAGGCGTCTGGTGATCCGGTCGAGGAGAAGTGCCCCACCTGTGGGCACGTCAAGCGTGCCCGTCCCGCAGCCGCAGCAGGGCGGGCACGCAAGTCTTGGACGATCAAGGTCCCGGCCGACCACGAGGAGAACGGCGCCGAGGTGCTCGACACCCTCGTCGACGACATGGCGCTCGTGCTCGGGGTCGAACCGAACCAGACCGGGCGCTACTACGTGGTCGTCCCCGTCCTCTACTACGCCCACCAGGAGAAGCAGCGCTTCGTCGAGAGCCTGAAGGGGGTCGGCGGATGAACCTCGTCTACGGCCTCCTCCTCGCCACCTTGATCGTCTGCCTCTGGAGCCAGGAGCGGCGGCGATGATCTGGCCGGGACGAACGAAGCTCTGCACTGGACCGTCTCACCCGCGCCCGATCTACCTACCGGTCACCTCCGAGCACTGGCACTTCCACAAGTCAGGCGAGTACGCGGGCAAGCCGCTCGCCCGCTGCAAGGCCTGCACCAACTGGTCAAAGCTGCAGAAGAAGGAGGGGCCACACGGCCTCGTCACCCTGACGCTGCCGCAGCTCCTGCTCGTGCGCGAACTGGTCGACCGCCACGGCGGGACGATCCCCGCCGCGCACGCCGTCGGGATGTCACCGACGAAGCTGCGCGCGATCATCACCGCCGCCGAGTCGGTACGGGTACAGAAGCGCACGATCCAACGCCTGCTCGCCGCGCTCGTCGAGCGCCGCAAGCACGACCGCGAGAACGGCGCGAGCAAGCGCTACCGCAAGGTGCTCACCTACCGCGCCGGTCAGGACGCTCGCCTCAAGAGGGACTATGGGTTCTAGCGCCAACGGGAACATCTGCGTCAACTGCGAGCGCGGGCGCGAGGCCTGTGAGTGGTGCCACGACCTGGAACTGATCGACCACGAGACGATCTGCGACTGCGGCCTCGACTCCCACGGCTACCACCTGCTCGACTGCTCCCGCCGCAAGGGCTACCGCTGGGTGATCGCCATCGACTACGCCTCGGCTGCGGAGAAGATCGCATGACCCTCTCCGGGCGCGGCAGGCGCGCGAAGGGCGTCCGAGGCGAGCACGAGGTGCGCAAGCTGTTCGAGGAGCACGGCTTCGACGTGCGTGGGCTGGAGGGCCTCGGCGACCACTACGCCTCCCGTGGCCGGATCCGCCTCCACCTGGAGACCAAGCGCCAGGAGCGCCTCCGCATCCCCGAGTGGATGCACCAGGCCGAACGCGAAGCGCCGGGCGGGACAACACCCGTGCTCGTCTACCGGCGCAACCAGGACGGCTGGCACGTCGTCCTCGACCTCGACGACTTCTTCGACCTGATCGTATGACGGACAAGCTGATAGCCGCAACCGTCAAGGTTCTGACCGCAGAGGTGCGGATCCTGCAGGTTGGCAGTCGGCAGGTGACGCTGAGTGTCTACCGCCAGCTCGACTGGGCGAACTCAGACGAGATCGAACCTTTTGGTCGAGTCCGCGATCGAGAAGACCAGAAGCACAAGACGCCCGGAGAGGTCTTCGTGGTCGGCGTGGGTCAGGATGGCTCGCTCGTACGGGCCTCACTCCTGCCTCCGAAGATCATGGTGGACGGCACCGATCTCGTCGAGATTCCCGAATGGTCGCAACTCACAAGTGGACTGGTTCACGACGCCGAGAGCCGCCACGTAGTCATCGTTTGGGATCTCAAGAAGGTCGGACGATTCCGCGACTACGGACGAGACGCACGCTGGCGTTGGCGCGAGGACGCCCACGACGCCTTCATGGCTCGTGTCGTAAAACAGACCGCCGCCTACGACGAGGCAGAGCACCGCTACCAGGAGTGGTGCGCATTGTCGTTGATCGTCCTCGCGGGACTGCGCTGATGAGCGAGCTGCCCTGGAACAAGGCGCTGCTCGACTCGCAGGTGAAGCAGGCCGCGCTCCTCTCCGAGTGCGAGGAGGAGGTGCTGCGCCTGCGCGTGACCGTCGCGAACCTGAAGCGACGACTGCAGACCGCACGTCTCGTTCACGCCAACTGGCTGCTGCGCCAGCAAGCCTGGCGCGTCGAGCGCGACGAGCTGCTGAGGAGGTTGAACACGAGGGACTGAGCTGACAACGCCCGAGAGAGCCGGGGAGTTGACGGGCACGGGCGGACGAGCGGGAATAGGTACGGCCACGGGAGTGCCGTGCCGGGCGCTGGCCGATCGAGCGGTGTACGCCACGATGAGTGCCCTGGGTGCCGTTCGCCCTCATGCGATCGGGGACGCTGCCCCTCCTGATCTCGACCTCGGGCGATAGGTGGTCGAAGGACGAGGCCACGGGAGTGTCTCCCACGAAAGGGGAAAGGTCGGCATGGGCTTGGAAGAGGAGCTGAGGGAGACGATCCGCGAGGTCGTCGTCGAGGAGGTGGCGAAGCTCAGCCTACGCCCACGCTTCCGTACCGCGAAGCAGGCTGCTGAGCTGCTTGACATCTCTCCCGCCGCCGTTGCGGCCAGAGTCCGTCAAGGGACACTGCCAGGAGTGATCCACGCAAGGCGTGTCTATATCGACTGGGTCGCCTTTGAGGACATGATCGCCGAGAGGTCTGCTACCTTGCCCGGCACTCAGCTTAGGGACAACCCCGAGCACAACAGAGGCCGGGCGGTGCCGAAACACCCCCGGCCATGAGACAAGGAGGTACTAGCTCCATGCCTGACGAAGAGCCTATCGAGGGTCACGAGAGGGCCGCGATGATGATGGGCATGATCCCCGCTCGCAACGAGCAGGGGAACGGCTGGGTCATCGACGTGGACGACGTAGAGGATCCCGACGCACCGGGTGCAGAAGAAGCTGCGCTCGCCATCACGATGTACGACCCGAGTGCCGTCGACGAGGTCGGCGGGAAGCTCATGTATGCCAAGGTCGTGACGCTCTATCTGTCCGAGTGGAACACGATGAGCCTGATCAATGACCTGTTCTTGTATGGAGGCCTCGACCCCGAGGAGTGGTACGCGGCACGCCACACCCACGACGAGGAGGGGGGCGACGATGGCATCGGGACCTAGGCGCTCGATCGCCCCGAAGCTCCGTGCTCGCATGCTCGTGGACGGTACGGAGGTCTACGAGTTCGGGACCGACGGTCGCAAGCCCAACGGCCAGCGCGATCAGCGCTGGACGACCCTTCCCAGGGACGAGGTCAGTACCGACGAGGAGGCCCTGGAGTGGTGGGGTGCGCTTCGTCGTCAGTCCAAGGAGGGCAAGCAGCCCGTCCCGAAGGGAAACATCCGACTCAACGATGTTGCCGAGGAGGTCTGGGCCAAGGTCCAGCACAAGGTCGAGCGGGGGGAGCGATCCCCCCGCTATCTCGACACGCTCAAGCGCGACTACCGCAACCACGTCGTGTCGTTCCTCGGCAACCCGTTCTTCAAGAACCTCTCGCATCGTGAGGTCGTCGAGCTGCTGAACGAGCGGCGGTCGAAGCCGGGTCGTCGTGAAGGCGAGAAGGCCGCATCCTTCTCGGCCAACAACGTGCTCACGGTGATGAGCTTGCTCAGCCGTCACGCCTACGAGCAGGAGTACATGCCCGTGAACATCTGTGATCGCGTCCCGAGGGACGAGCGACCTCGCCAGCGGGCGAGTGACCGCTACCTGGAGGAGGCGAAGTCGTTGCGCGACGAGGAGCTGACGGCTCTGCTCGACTACATGCGCGAGCACGAGGAATGGTACGTCGGCATCGCCACCCTGATGGCCTACACCGGGATGCGGCGTGCGGAGGCGGCGGGCATGCGCTGGTGCGACTGGGACCAGGAGAAGGGCCGGATCGTCCTGCGTCACCAGCTCCAGACGCTCAAGCCCGGCGAGGCGCCGACGTTCGGCAAGCGCAAGGAGGATCGCAACGGAGCTGGCAAGCGTCGCTACCGCTCGATCCCCGTCTTCCCTCCGCTGCGCGAGGAGCTGCAGCGCCAGCGGCAGCGCGAGCTGGCGAAGGGGAACGCACCGAAGCCCGAGACGTTCTGCTTCTCGGCGATGGAAGAGATCGGCCGTCCCATCGAGGGCGCGACGATCACTCGTGCGATCAAGCGGAGCGCCGAACGAGCGGGCTTCGACAAGCACGTCACGCCGCAGGTGCTTCGGGCGACGACCGCGACGATCTTCGCTCACGCCGGGATCGAGCGCTCGGTCGCTGCCGACATCCTCGGGCACACGATCGAGGTCGACGACGAGCACTACGTCCGGGCCTACCGCGACGAGAAGGAGCACGCCGAGGTCCAGCGGCTGCTCGCTCAGAAGGGGGTGTTCGGACTCGTCGAGGAGGGGTAAGACCACACTCCATCGGCATGGCAGAGGCGTCCTTCGGGGCGCCTCTTTTTGCTCGGGGTACACACGATGTGAACCCCTTTCGGCTTTTTGTGAACCCCTGTTGCCAGATCAGTGCAACAAAAAAGCCCCGATTTCCGGGGCTTTCTCGAAGCGGGCGACGAGGCTCGAACTCGCGACCCTCAGCTTGGGAAGCCTGGGATCCCAGTAAGTTAGCCAAAAGCGAGATCAGGGGTCAGGGTAGAAACACCCATTTCAAGCCATTGAGATAAAGCGGGGTCAAACGAGGTTCCTGACCCCTGACCCCTTCCTGACCCCGGCCTAGTCACCTGGCTAACCAGGGTGACTGTAGTCGACACGGGTGTATGCTCACATCTCCATACGTAGTGAGAGGAGTTGGGATGCAGTTCCTTGTGGGCGAGATCAAGCCCAATCCATTCCGGCACATCGACCGCTACCCGATCAAAGCCGAGAAGGTCACCGCTCTGCGCGAGTCGCTACGGACGACCGGCTTCTGGGACAACGTCGTCGGTCGCGTTCGCGACGGCTCACCCGAGATCGCCTACGGCCACCACCGGCTCGCGGCGCTCAAGGCCGAGTACGGGGCGAAGGAGAAGGTCGAGCTGATCATCCGTGATCTCTCGGACGAGCAGATGCTGCAGATCATGGCGCGCGAGAACATGGAGGAGTGGGGCACCTCTGCGCAGGTCGAGCACGAGACCGTGCGTGCCGTCGTCGAGGCGTACGCCGAGGGAAGGATCGAGTTGGAGCGACTGCGTGTCTCCGACGACACGCGCTTCGCCCCGAGCTTCGTGCCGGGCGTTCGTGACGAACACCGTGACGAACGTCCCTACTCGGTGATCTCGGTCGCTCGCTTCCTCGGTTGGATGAAGCCGGGAGGCGGCGCCCAGGAGAAGGTGGGCCAAGCGCTTGCCGCCCTCCAGCTCGTCGAGGAGGGGATCCTCAGCGAGGCGGACTTCGACGGCCTCTCGGGTACACAGGCCGCAGCCGTGGTCGAGGAGGCCCGGCGCGTACGCGCCCAGCGTGAGCAGGCGGCTCGTCGCGCCGAGGAGGAAGCCGAGCAGGCGCGCAAGCGCGCCGAGCAGGCCGAGCGCGATCGTGCCGCCGCTCGCGAGCGTGCCGATCGCGAAGCCGAGCAGCGTGCCGAACGCGAACGTGCCGAGGCCGAGCGGGTGCGGAAGGCACGCGAGGCTCAGGCCGTGAAGGATCGCGAGGAGGGACGCAAGCAGGCGACCAAGGTCGGTCGTGGTGTCTCGGGTGCGATCAAGGGCGGCAAGATCGGGACGCGCGGCGCACGGGCCGAGTCGCACCGGCACGTCGCGCCCGAGGCGCGGGCGAAGGGGTTGCCGAACGCGGAGGCGTTCATGCGTCGGCTGGCGAGCGATCTCAACAAGGTCCTCGATCCCGACTACGACCCTCGTGTCGACCGGCTGGAGGAGCTGGTCAGGGTCAAGGACGAGCTGCCGACCTTTGAGCACAACGACCTGCTCGTGACGCTGACCGCGTTGCGCGAGCGAGTCGACAACTACATCGAGCGGCTGTCGCCCTCGGAGAGGCCTCGCAAGGTGGTCGCCTCCCAGGCCCCGGCCCTGACTGGTGGGAGAGGATGATGACGTTGTCGGATAAGCAGACCAGAGAGCTGTACGCGAAGAACAAGTCGTCGAACAAGGACAAGGCGTTCACCGACGCGCTCGCCGAGGCGGCGGTCGTGCTCTTCGCTCGCGGGCTGCTCGACCCCTCGGCGCAGGAGATCGCCGAGGAGTTCTTCGGCGAGCTGCCGATCGGCGGTGACATCCACGAGGCCGTGCGCAAGAAGCTCCCGAAGGTTCGTGCCTACATCGAGGAGTTCTACCCCGAGTACCCGGTCATCCTCCTCAGCGAGACCTACTACGTCCGCTACCGGGGCCGCACGATCTCGACCGTCGACGAGGTGCATCGCTGCCTCCCGGTCGGGCAGGGCAAGACCGGCCACGGCCTCTACGTCCCCGGCGGCGGTGACGATCCGCTCTATGAGGAGTGGATGAAGATGAGCGCCGCCAAGGGCGCGGGGATGGTGCGCAACACGACCAACCGCACCACCAACGCCTTCAGCCAGGGCAGGCTCGGGGCCGAGAGCGGAGGCCGCGTCCTGCACTCGGTCGCCGACAACCTCCAGCCCTCGCAGCCCGAGATCGTGGCCGAGCTGTCCAGCGCGATCGGTCGCGCCCAGGAGGAGCAGCTTGAAGTCGGAGACGGCCAGCCCGAAGAGGACTGACCGGGACCACGAGAAAAGCGCCCCTCCCCACGGGGTCTGGGTCCAGCGGTGGGGAGGGGCTATCGCTCGCCAAGCGGGGAATCGCTCAGGGTGGCGAGCTATCTAGACGAAGGTTCTGGCGCCGACGTAGTCGCTACGACCGGCAAGTGTGGACACGCGCACGTCGGCGCCAGTGTGAGGAGCTTCGACGAACTTGCCGCCGCCGATGTACATGCCGACGTGGCCGGGCAGTCCGTTCTGGGGGTCGGCTCCGGTGAAGAAGACGGCGTCCCCCGGCTGCAGGTCCGACTTCGCGACCGGCGTGCCCGCCTGGAACTGGTCGTAGGTCGTGCGCGGGATCTCGACTCCCTGCTGGCCCCAGACGTACCTGAGAAGCCCCGAGCAGTCGAAGCCCGAGGGCGAGCTGCCGCCGTACTGGTAAGGGGTGCCGATGAACTGCTCGGCGAGGTGGACGGCGGCGAGGTCACGGCCCTGCACCTTGCCCTGGATCTCTACCTGGTTGCCGTTCGGCGAGACCGCCGTTCGCACCGATCCCTGGCTCTGCTGGAAGGGCGTGCTCGTGCTGAAGTGGGGTCCGCTCGGGAAGCCGAGGGTGTTGGCTGCGCTGCCGAGGAGGTCGAGGCTGCCGAGGTTCGACCCACCGAGGAGGCCACCCGAGGGCATCTTCATCAGGGGCATCAGGTTCACGTTCGCCGACAACGGTGGTTGGATCGATGTCGGCAGACCGCCCGAGGGCATGCCCCGCCCGTAGCTCGCGAGCGCACCCTGGATCTCGGAGCCGGGATCAGCCGGGCGCTCAAAGCGGCTGACGATGTTGCTGACCGCCTGCCGCCCGGTCATGCCCCTGGCGAAGCCCATCTGGCCGAGCGCGTAGTTGATGCCCTCGGGCGACCAGGCCCAGTCCTGGGACGCTGCCGCGCCCTGCGGCGCAGAGGAGGGGTAGGCGCCGCCGTAGTGGAGCTGGAAGGGGCCGAAGCTCGTGCCCTGGTCGCCGACCCCACCGCCCAGCCCCTCCTGTCCTGCGACCGCGAGCACGGCACGAGGATCGAGGCCACGGGCCTGCGCCATCGCGGCGATCTGCGAGGGCGAGACGCGGTCAGCCATCAGGCGACCTTCTGGCGCACGATCGGGTGCCCACCCGCCTGTGCCTGTGCGTAGGCCTTGAGCGCGAGCATGTCCTTGAGCGACATCCCCTGTGCGGGCGTGTGGATCAGCGAGCCGCCGAGGCCGATCCCCGAGAGGCCGGTGTTGATCAGCGAGCCTCCGCTCGGGGGCGCTGGCATCATCACGAGCGGGCCGCGTGGGAGCGTGGCGTGTGGCACGTTGATCAGTGGCCCGCCGGGCAGTCTCATCGTCGGGACGTTGATCAGCGGGCCACGCCGCAGGAGCTTGCTGGCGTCGGTGAAGTTTCTGATCGCACCGCTAGTGCCGTAGTGGTCTTCCAGCATCCGAAGCGTGTCCTCAACGGTGGCGCCCTTGCTGCCCTCGTACTCGTCCC
>Ga0126383_10000307_pt1 | contig 25965 bp, 5 predicted proteins | sample PanSoiMetPlot_35_FD_96882 | JGI IMG/M metagenome (GOLD analysis project Ga0126383, IMG submission 96882) | Tropical forest soil microbial communities from Panama - MetaG Plot_35 | ecosystem: Environmental > Terrestrial > Soil > Tropical forest > Bulk soil | place: Panama | collected 2016-02-17
GTTTACGTCGGAGTTTCCGATGCTCTTAACTCTCGCAGCAGCAGGCTCTGAATTTCAGGCTTTACCCATGGTGAAAGAGCAGTTGCGATCTATCCCGCAAAAGGGCATCGGGTATGGTCTTCTGCGATATCTTGGCGATGAGCGCGTGGGCGAACAACTGCGTCAAATGCCTCGACCAGAGGTCAGCTTTAACTATCTGGGCCAATTCGATCAAGTCCTGGACCGGTCCGGTCCCTTCGGAATAGCGCGTGAATCAAAAGGACGGACTCAAAGCGAGCGCGGCCACCTGCCTTGTCTCATACAAATCAACGGAAGCATCATCGCCGGCAGCCTGCAACTCACCTGGAGTTACAGCGAAAATGTTTTTTCGCGAACAACCATCGAACGACTGGCCGAGGGCTTCCTGACATCTCTGAAAGCGTTGATTGCTCACTGCCAGTCTCCGGACGCGGGAGGCTTCACGCCTTCGGACTTCCCGCTCGCGCACTTGTCGCAGGCGCAACTGGACCAGGTTATTGGACCAAACAGGCAGATTGAAGACTTGTATCCGCTGTCTCCCTTTCAACAGGGATTGCTTTTCCACACACTCTTCACGCCCGAGGTGGATGTCTACTTTACGCAGTTGGGCGGAACTATCGAGCAGCAACTCGATGCGGGCGCTTTTAAGCGCGCCTTGCAACGGGTCATTGACCGACATCCAATTCTGCGCACGGCGTTTGTTTGGGAAGGCGTCAGTGAGCCTTTGCAGGTGGTCCACAAACAGGTCGAGTTGCCGTGGCAGGAATTCGATTGGCGTACTCTCAACGTCTCGCAGCAAGAGACCGAGCTGGAGGCTTTTCTCACGGCTGACCGGCAACGAGACTTTGTCTTTTCGGAAGCGCCGATCATGCGCTGTACGCTGGTGCGTTTGGGCGAAGATAGCTACCGGTTCATCTGGAGTTTCCACCACCTGCTCCTCGATGGGTGGGCCTTGTTCCAGGTGGCCAAAGAGGCCTTTGCCTTCTACGACGCTTTCGTCGAGGGGCGCGAACTGTCAGTGGCCACTACCCGGCCCTTCCGCGACTACATCGGCTGGCTGCAGCGGCAGGATCGATCAAGGGCAGAGAGATTCTGGCGAGAGGCCCTTAAAGGGTTCGCCGCACCAACTCCGCTAGTAATGGAACGCGCGGCCGATGAGCACGCGGAATTGGAAGAGAACTACCACGACCAGCGTTTGAAGCTGTCGGCTGAGACTACTGAGGCGCTGCAGTCCCTGGCCCGCAAGCATCAGCTCACCTTGAATACAATTGTTCAGGGTGTCTACGGATTGTTGCTGAGCCGCTACTGCGGTGAGGACGACGTGGTGTTCGGCGCCACGGTCGCTGGTCGCCCCGCCACTCTCGTGGGCGTTGAATCGATGATCGGCATTTTCATCAACACCCTGCCCGCACGCATTCGGATTTCGCCCGCACTGGGTGTCCTGCCCTGGCTCAAGCAGCTGCAAGAGCAACAGGTCGAAGCTCAGGAATACGACCACAGCCCGTTGGCGCAGGTGCAGGGCTGGAGCGAGGTGCCGAGGGGTCAACCACTGTTCGAAAGCATTCTGGTTTTTGAAAATTATCCGGTTGATGCTTCGTTGAGCCAGCCACGAGGGAGTTTGAGTCTCAAAGACGTAAAGAGCTTTGACCGGGCAAACTATCCGCTCACCATTGGCGCGTCTCCCGGACGAGAACTACTGTTCCGGTTCTCTTACGATCGTCGCCGTTTCGATGATGAAGCGATCACGAGAATGTTCGGCCATCTTGAAGCGATGCTGGAAGCGATCGTGGCCCACCCGGAAATGCGGGTGGCTGACGTGCCGCTCCTGACCGGCGGCGAGCAGCAGCAAGTCCTGGTTGACTGGAATCAGACTGCGGCTGAATTTCCTGGTGAACACTGTCTCCACCAGCTCTTCGAAGCACAGGTTGAGCGCTGCTCGCAGGCCGTGGCCGTGTACGCCCATGACCAACAACTCTCTTATGCCGAACTGAATGAACGAGCCAATCGAGTGGCCCACTTCCTGCGCGAGCAAGGTGTCGGGCCGGACGTCCTGGTTGGTGTCTGTCTGGAAAGATCGCTGGAGATGGTCGTGGCGTTGTTGGCCGTGCTCAAAGCGGGCGGCGCTTATGTGCCGCTGGACCCGGCGTATCCCCTGGAACGATTGCGTTACATGATGGAGGAGATTAATGCCTGGGTGGTATTGACGCAGGCGAGTGTGGCCGAGCGGCTGCCGGCGCACTGGGGGCAGGTAGTGTGCATGGATGACGAGTCGGAATCGTTTGCATCATTTCCGGCGGCGAATCCGAATGTAGAGGTAAGTAGTGACAACCTCGCCAATCTTATCTTCACTTCCGGTTCACTGGGAGCGCCCAAGGCCACCATGGTCACTCATCGAGGTCTGCGCAATACAATCCTCAGTCGCGTCGCGGCCCTTTCGTTGACTGCGTCCGACCGCATTTTGCAAACCACCTCCTTTTCCTTCGACGCCTCAGTTTGGGAGTTCTTTGCTCCTTTGGCCATCGGAGCAAGATTGATCATGCTCCAACCGGGACAGCATCAGCGTCCGGCTGAGATCGTGGCCATGCTGGCCGAGCACCAGGTAACGACAGTTCAATTGCCGCCTTCCTGGCTGCAGATGGTTTTACAGGAGCGGGGCCTCGTCGAATGCCAGCGGTTAGCTCATGTGGTATGCGGCGGCGAGATAATCACCGCTGATCTACAAAAACAGTTTTTCGCTACTGTCGACGCGAACCTACACAATCTCTATGGGCCGACGGAGACTTCGATTGATGCAACTTCGTGGACTTGCGACCGCGCCGGAGCGAAACGCACGGTGCCGATTGGCAAGCCGATCGCCAACGTCCAGGTTTACCTTTTGGATTCACATCTGCGACCAGTGCCGGTAGGAGTAAAGGGCGAGTTGCATATTGGTGGTGTGGGTTTGGCGCGCGGCTACTTGAATCAACCTCATACCACAGCGGAAAAGTTCATCCCGAATCCTTTCGCGGAGACGCCAGGATCAAGGCTCTACAAGACGGGAGACGTGGCGCGCTATCTGGCCGACGGCAACATCGAATTCTGCGGGCGCAACGACGATCAAGTAAAGATTCGCGGCTTTCGTATCGAACCCGGAGAGATTGAATCCGTGTTGGTGCAGCACGAAAAAGTGCGGGAAGCCGTCGTCATCGCGCGGGCAGACGATCTCGGGATCCGGCGGCTGGTAGCTTACGTGGGCACGGGGCATGAGCCACAGCCTTCGGTAGAAGAACTCCGCGCTTTCATGCAAGGGAAGCTCCCGGCGCATATGGTGCCCGCCTTCTTTGTGATGATGGACGCGCTGCCGCGGAATTTTAACGGCAAAGTAGACCGGCCGGCGTTGCCTGCGCCTGACCAATCGCGACCTGAGCTGGAAGCTCCCTATGTCGCGCCGCGCAATTCCGTTGAAGAAACGCTGGCGGCGATCTGGGCGCAGGTTTTGGGCGTCGAGCGCGTGGGAATCGACGATAATTTCTTCGCTTTGGGGGGCGATTCGATACGCAGCGTGCAGGTATTGTCCAAAGCTCAACAGCAAGGCTTGAGCTTTTCGTTGCAGGACATTTTTCAGGATCAGACGATCCGCAGATTGTCGCAGCAGATCGCCTTCGCCGAAGCAGGCGCTGAGCCAAAGCTGGAGACAGCGCCCTTTAGCCTCGTCTCACTCGCAGACCGAGAGAAGATGCCGGAAGACATTGAAGATGCCTATCCCCTGACAATGTTGCAGGTGGGCATGATTTTTCATACTGACTATCATCCGGAATCGGCCGTCTACCACAGCATTAGTTCGCGCCGGATCCGGGCCAAACTGGACCTCGCCGCCTTACGCCAGGCCCTTGATCGGATCGTCGAGCAGCATCCGGTATTGCGCACTTCATTCCACCTTCAGGGATTCAGCGAACCCTTACAGTTGGTGCACCGCAGCGTGCGAGTGCCGGTGACCGAAGACGATCTGCGCCAGCTCGCACCTGCCGAGCAGGAACGAATAGTCTCCGAGTGGCTAGAGATTGAAAAACTGCGCCCTTTCGATTGGACCCACGCGCCCCTGCTGCGCGTGCACATTCATCGTTATACCGACGCGACGTTCCAGTTTACTTTTAGTTCGCACCACTCGATTCTCGACGGCTGGAGCGACAGTATCTTTTTCGCGGAACTCTTTAAGCGTTACGTGGCCCAGCTGAAGGGCGAGCCCGAGCCTGAAACCGTGCCGACGTCCATCCCCTACCGGGAGTTCGTGTGGCTGGAGCGCCGGGCGCTGGCAGCGGAAGAGACTCGAGACTTCTGGCGTGACCAATTAAGTGACCACGTCGTTAGCCGGCTCCCGCGCTGGCCCGAGACCAACGGCGGCGGCGCCTCGCAACCGCTGCGGCAATTCACAATTCCGATCTCCGACGACGTATCGGACGGCCTCAAACAGATCACGCAGATCACGGGCATTCCCATCAAGGATGTCCTCCTGACGGCGCACCTGAAGGTGATGAGCTTTCTGAGCGGCCGCCGCGATGTCACGACGGGGCTGGTCTCAAATGGACGGCCGGAGGCCACGGACGGAGAGCGGATCGTCGGCCTGTTTCTTAATACGCTCCCATTTCGCGTGAAATTACCGGAGGGGTCGTGGATTGATCTAATCAACAAAGTCTTTGCGACTGAGAAAGAGATACTGCCTCACCGTCGTTATCCACTGGCCCGGATTCAAAGAGACCAGGGAGGACAATCGCTCTTTGAGACCGTTTTTAACTTCACTCAGTTTCACCTTTATCAAGAGCTGAGGGACGTTACGGACGTGGAGGTGCTGGGCAGCATTAGCGTTGCCGAAACGAACTTTACGTTGATGGCAAACTTCGCAGTAGCGATCGCGACCAATCGGATTCTGGGGCTCATTGATTGCAACGGCGGCGAAGTTTGTGAGGAACAGATCAGGGCGATCGGTGGTTACTACGCCAAGACCCTCGCGGCCATGGCGGCCGATCCAAACAGCCGGCACGAGTGTCTCTCACTGTTGGATACCATCGAACACGATCAGCTGATTTCTGTTTGGAACTCAACCCCGCAGCGCTATGAGCGTGAAGACACTCTCGCCGGATTGTTCGAAGCCCAGGTGGAGCGAACTCCGGATGCCGCTGCGTTGATTTTTGACGACGAGGTGTTGAGCTATCGCGAACTGAACCATCGAGCCAATCAGCTCGCGCACTATTTACGGAGCCTTGGCGTAGGAGCGGAGATCCCTGTGGCCGTTTGCCTCGAGCGCAGTCCGGACATGGTTATCTCCTTACTCGCCGTCGTGAAGGCGGGCGGCGCCTATGTGCCAATCGATCCGGCTGATCCGCGTGAGCGCGTGGAGTACTTGCTTCGAGATGCGGGCGCCAGGGTGCTACTGACGACGCAATATCCGGAGGAAGGATTTAGTAGCCAGAGTGTAACCGTGGTCAATCTTGACTCGACCCGGGAGAAAATCGGAGAGCGCAGCGCTAGCAATTGTGCGCCGGTTGTCAGCGGAGACAATCTGGTCTATGTGATTTATACATCCGGCTCAACCGGCTCGCCGAAGGGCGCGATGAACACGCACGCGGGCTTTCGTAATCGCCTGTTGTGGATGCAGCAACAGTACGGATTAAACGAAACGGATCGCGTGCTGCAGAAAACTCCCTACACTTTTGATGTCTCGGGTTGGGAATTTTTCTGGCCGCTGCTGGCGGGGAGTTGCCTGGTCGTGGCCCGCCCTGAAGGTCATCGGGATTGTGATTATCTCAATGAAACCATCCGGAGGTACGGGGTCACCACCATTCATTTCGTGCCGCCAATGCTGCGCACATGGCTGGCATATGAAGGGGCGGAGCAGTGCACCAGCCTGAAGCATGTATTTTCCAGCGGCGAGGCCCTGGATCGTGAGGCGGTCAATAGATTTCATTCATTGCTCGATGCAGATCTTCATAATCTGTATGGCCCGACGGAAGCTTCGATCGATGTAACCTACTGGTTTTGCCGGCCCGATTGGGACCTGAACCTCGTGCCGATTGGACGGCCGATCGCCAACACCGAAATCTATATCCTCGACGAATTTCTGCAACCTGTGGCGGTCGGTGTCGCCGGTGAACTCTATATTGGCGGCGTAGGTCTGGCGCGCGGCTACCTCGGCCGGCCGGACATCACGGCAGAGAGATTCATTCCCGATCCGTTTGCTCGCCGGCCCGGAGCGCGCATCTACAAAACGGGGGACCTGGCGCGGTATTTGCCCAGCGGAGATCTGGTGTTCGTGGAGCGGCTTGACGCGCAAGTCAAAGTGCGGGGCATCCGCATTGAGTTGGGAGAGATTGAAGCAACTTTGGGCCAACACCCAGCCGTTCGCGAGGTTCTTGTCCAGGCTCCGGCAGATGAGTCTGGTGAAAAGCGTTTGGTGGCTTATGTGGTTACGGACTTGGAAGCCGGAGGGGCAGTGGCTGAACTGCGCCGTTACTTAAAGGAGAAGTTGCCGGCCCACCTGGCGCCGCAGGGATTTGTGTTAATGCCCCAACTTCCTTTGACGCCGAATGGCAAGATTGATCGGCGAGGCCTGCCGGCGTGGAAACCACAGCACGAGAATCGAGATGAAGCCTCCGCCAACTCGCGCATGCCGATTGAAGATTTGCTCGGCGGGATTTGGTCGGAAGTGTTGGGCGTCGATCAGGTCCAGGTTGAAGACAATTTCTTTGCCTTAGGGGGCGACTCTTTGCTCGCCACGCAGGTCATCTCGCGAGTGCGAGAAAACTTCCGGGCAGAAGTGCCCCTCCGGAGCCTCTTTGAGATGCCGACCCTGGCCGGCTTTAGCGCCGCGGTGCAAGCAGCTTTGCGTAACGCGCTAGGCGTGTCAGCCCCGCCTATCCAGCGGACGCCGCGCAACGTGCAATTACCTTTATCATTTGCCCAGCAACGGCTCTGGATTGTCGATCAGCTGGCCCGAGGCGCCGCGGTCTATCATGTGCCGGCGGCAATACGGCTCAGGGGACAGCTGAATACGGAAGCGCTGGAACAGAGTCTCAACGAACTCATTCGCCGTCACGAGTCATTGCGCACCACCTTTGCCGTACGGGATGGTAGGCCCGTGCAGATTATTGCCCCAGCTCTGAACTTGCCATTGAAGCTGGATGATCTCAGTGACCTGCAGGAGGTAAGGCGCGAAGCTGAGGCCCGACGAATGGCCGGCGAATGTCTGCAAGCCCCGTTCGATTTACGGCGTGGTCCATTGCTGCGAGCCCAGTTGCTCCGCCTCGCGCCGGAGGAGCACATCGCGCTATTCGTGATTCATCACATCATCAGCGATGGCTGGTCGATGGGAGTGGTGATCAATGAGATCGCCACCCTGTACGACGCTTTCATTCAGGGAAGACAGTCTCCGCTACCAGAGCTGGCCATTCAATATGCGGACTTTGCTGCCTGGCAGCGAGAGTGGTTGCAGGGAGACGTTTTGGAATTGCAGCTTGATTACTGGCGCAAGCAACTGGGCGACAAGCCGCCGGAGTTGTTGCTGCCCTTGGACCGCCAGCGCCCGCCAGTGCAGACGCATAACGGGGCGCATCAATCTTTTTCGCTTTCGGCTGAACTTCAGCGCAGGCTCAACAGGCTCAGCCGTCGTGAAGGCGTAACGATGTTCATGACTTTGCTGGCGGCGTTTCAGACTCTGCTCTATCGCTACAGCTCTCAGGAGGACATCGTCGTCGGAACTGACCTGGCGAATCGCAACCGGGCCGAGACTGAGCGCGTGATTGGCTTCTTCGTGAACATGCTCGTCCTGCGTACCAGCCTGGCAGGAAATCCGAGCTTCCGGGAATTACTCGGTCGCGTGCGAGAGGTAGCGCTGGGAGCCTACGCGCACCAGGACCTGCCCTTTGAGACATTGGTTGAGGAGCTTGAGCCGGATCGCGATCCCAGCCGCAACCCGCTTTTTCAAGCAGTGTTCGTGCTGCAAAACACGCCGGCCCAGGATCTAAAGCTGGCGGGAATCAGCTTGAGCCCATTCCCAATTGAAGCGCATACAGTGCAATTCGATCTGATTCTGTCCCTCAGCGAAGGCCAAGAGGGCATGGGCGGCGTACTCGCTTACAATACAGATTTATTTGACGGCGCGACCATAACCGAGATGGTGAGCCGCTTTCAAAATCTGTTGCAGCTGATCGTCGAAGATCCCGATCAGCACATCGCCGATTTCCGCTTGATCAGCAATGCCGCGGCCAGCGGCTTTAGCCGGACCGATTTTCCCAGAGCCAATCTTAGCCAGAAAGATTTCGAAAACCTGCTGGCCCAACTGAGCACCACTTCCGAGTCGGTTTCCTAGACACCACATCGCGATCGGCCTTCGGGACTTACCGCCGCCCATCCGCGGGCGGGTCCGCCAGTGGCTGGCGCGCACCTGGTAAGGCCATCGCGGCGAACGCAATGAGTCTGACAAATGTAGAGGACATTTATCCGCTGTCGCCGATTCAGGAGGCATGGCTTCCTCAAGATCCCGCCGGCGCAAGTAGCGGCGGGCAGTGCGCACAGCTGACTGCCGTCCTGACCGGCCGGCTCGATCAGAGTGCATTCGAGTGGGCCTGGCAGCAGGTTCTTAGTCGCCACGCCATCTTGCGCACTTCCTTCGTCTGGGAGCGCATCGATAAACCGGTGCAGCTCGTGATGCGGCAACTGCCAGTCACGCTTGTCGGCCGCGACTGGAGGTCGCTCGCAGTCGAGCAACAGCACGAACAATTCATCCAGCTGCTGCAAACCGAACTGCGCATGGGGGTCAATCCAGCCAAGGCCCCACTGATGCGAATCGTTCTCTGCCGCATGGGTGATGAAGTTCATCACTTAATCTGCACTTATCACCGTTTGATCCTCGACGAGCGGGGCCTGTTTTTGATGCTGGAGGAAGTGCTGGCTTTCTACGAGAGTTTTGGTAACGGTCGCAATCCCCAACTGGCCCCCAGCTGTCCCTATTGGGCCTACGTCAAATGGGCCAACGAGAAAGATTCGGTCGAGCGGGAAAAATCGCGCCAGCAACCGTTAAAGAGTTTTCGCGAGCGCACTGCGCTCGCCGAGAGATATCTCCACGATAATCCTGCAGGTCAAACTGATGGCTATGGTGAGGAGTCGTGGGAGTTACCGGCCTCAACTGTGACTGCGGGGTGCGAGTTCGCGGCTCGTTGCCGCATCCGATTTGAAACTCTGATTCAGGGCGCGTGGGTCTTGCTGTTGAATCGCGAAAACGATGAGGACGAGATCTGTTTCGGTCTCGTGGTCGCCGATTGCCCGGCGGAACTGAATCGCGACGGCAGAATGCTGGGCCCTTTGATCAAAACCTTGCCGGTGTGCGTGCAGGTTCCATACAACACCTCCGCCGGCGGCTGGCTGAAACAGTTTGACCGATACCTCGCGGAACTGCGTCAGGATCAATTTCTTCACTTGAAGGAAACTCGGGAATGGAGCAGTGCCGCATCTCCGCAGCAACTATTCGAGACGGTCTTTCTTGACGGCGAGGCCCTGGTGCATGAAAGAGCGCAGCTATCGGGCGCCAGCCTGAGGATTCAGAATGTTCGCGCCGTTAGCGCAGAGCAGACGGGGCTGCTTGTCAAACTTCGGCCTGGACCGGCTGGGGCGTTGCAGCTGAGTTATGACCGCCGCCGCTATGCGCCTGAAACAATCCGACGAATGCTGGGGCATTTTGAAAGATTGCTCGCCGGCATCATCGACGATCCGGATTGTCTCATTCTCGACTTGCCGTTCCTTACCGCCTCGGAAGCAGCGCAGGTGTTGAGGGAGTGGAACCAAACCGAGACCGCCTATCCGCGCGAAAGCTGTATTCACGAACTGTTTGAGCAGCAGGCTCATGATCGTCCTGAGGCGATCGCCGCAGTTTACGAAAACGAGGAAATCACTTACGCCGAATTGAATTGTCGTGCGAATCAGTTGGCGCACCATCTCCAACTTCTCGGAGTTCAACCTGAGAGCCGGGTCGCCCTGTGCGTTGAGCGGTCGCTGGGGATGTTGGTTGGCATACTGGGGACTCTGAAGGCTGGTGCTGCTTATGCGCCGCTCGATCCGGCCCATCCTCTGGAGCGGCTCGCTTTCATGTTGGAGGATCTCCAGGCCCCCGTGGTCTTGACCGAACAGCGATTGCTTGATCGGTTGCCGGCCCATTGGGCCCAGGTGGTTTGTTTAGACACTGACTGGGTGACGATCGCTTCGCAGAGTCGGGAGAATACTTGCAGCGGCGCGAGCGCCGAGAATCTCGCCTACGTGATGTATACCTCCGGTTCGACTGGCACACCCAAGGGGGTCAGCGTTTCTCATCGGGCAGTGGTGCGGCTGGTGAAAGAAACCAATTTCGCAGAATTAAGTTGCCGGGAGGTCTGGCTCCAGTTTGCTCCGCTTTCGTTCGATGCTTCGACGCTGGAGATCTGGGGCAGCATGCTAAACGGCGGGCGACTGGCTGTGATGCCCGCCTTGTGGTCCTCACTTGACAGTCTCGGACAGGCTCTGAAGAAACACGAGGTCACCACTCTTTGGCTCACCGCCGGCCTGTTTCACTTGATGGTAGATGAGAGGCTGGTCGACTTGCAGTCAGTCAGACAATTACTGGCAGGAGGCGATTCATTGTCGGTCCCGCATCTGCGCAAGGCTTTTCATGCGCTGCCCAACTGCCGGCTGATTAACGGCTATGGACCAACCGAAGGAACCACCTTTACCTGTTGCTATCCCGTGGTGGATATCGCAGAGGTCCGCGGCACGGTTCCGATTGGCAAGCCCGTTTCCAATACCCAGGTTTTTATTTTGGACCGCTACCTGCGCGCTGTGCCCCCGGGGGCCACCGGCGAACTGTACATAGCCGGCGACGGGCTGGCTCGTGACTATCACAATCGAGCGATGCTCACGGCGGAAAGATTTATTCCTAACCCCTACAGCGATGCACCCGGAGGCAGACTCTATCGAACCGGAGACCTGGTTCGCTATCTGCCGGATGGAAACATCGATTTCATCGGTCGCCGCGATCTGCAGGTAAAGGTGCGCGGCTTTCGGATCGAACTTGGTGAGATCGAAGCGGCTTTAAACGGGCATCCGGCGGTCCAGGACGTGGTGGTCATCGCCCGCGCGGACATGCCGGGCGAAAAGCAGTTGGTCGCTTATCTCGTCACTTCAAAAGAGACTTCGGTGTCGGTACAGGAGCTTCGTGACTTCCTCAGGCAGAAGCTGCCTGATCATATGATGCCGGCGGCTTTTGTCATGATCGAAGCACTGCCGCTGACCTTGAACGGCAAGGTGAACCGGCAGGCCCTGCCAGCGCCTGGTGGACACCGCATGGGGCTGGCTGAGAACTTGGTGGCGGCGCGCACGCCGTGTGAAGAGGTTTTGGCGGCCATCTGGTCGCAGGCGTTAGCAGTGGACCAGATAGGGATCGACGATAACTTCTTTTCGCTCGGAGGAGATTCAATCCGGGCCGTGCAGGTCCTGGCCAGGGCCCAGGAACGTGAGCTGGTTTTCTCGCTTCAGGATCTCTTCCAGTACCAGACAATTCGAGAGCTGGCACAGATTATCAATACGGCGGACCAGGAGTCCGAGGGATCGGAAGCGCATCAGCCGTTCAGCTTGATTTCAGAGGCCGACCTTTTGAATTTGCCTCACGACATTGAGGATGCTTACCCGCTGACCATGCTCCAGGCGGGCATGATCTTTCACAGCGAACTCGATCCCGAAACGGCGGTCTATCATGACATCTTCAGCCATCATCTGCGCGCGCCTTACAATCCGGACGCGCTGCGGATGGCGTTTGCGTCGTTGCTAAAACGTCATGGCGCATTGCGCACCGGCTTTGTTCTTCACGGTTTCAGCGAGCCGCTGCAACTGGTCCATCGGACTGTTCCGGTTATGTTGCCGGTGACGGATTTAAGGGACCTCGATCCAGCCGCGCAGGACGCCTTCCTGCGAAATATGGTTGAGACTGAGAAGGTGCGAGTCTTCGATTGGGAGCGCGCCCCGCTCCTGAATCTTCAAATCCATCGCCGCAGCAACGAGAGCTTCCAGTTCACCATAAGTTTTCATCACGCGATTCTGGATGGCTGGAGCATGGCGTCGATGCTGGTCGAGTTGTTTCAAACATATGTTTCGCTCCTGCACCAAAATGGATCCCAGCCGGAAGTGCTGCCGCCCTTGGCTGGCTCGTATCGCGACTATGTGGCCATGGAATTGAGGGCCCTGCGCTCCGCGGAATGTCAGAATTATTGGACAGAGAAGCTCAGCGGAAGCAGCATTGCGACCTTGCCTCATTGGCCCCAATCGGGTCTGACGCGCGATTCGCAGATCCACCGCATCGACGTGCCAATTCCCGCAGAGGTCTCCGCAGGTTTGAAAACCCTGGCGCGCTCCGCCTCCGTGCCGATTAAGAGTGTATTGCTGGCGGCGCACCTCAAAGTCATGAGTCTGATTGCCGGCCAGACCGACATCATCACTGGCGTAGTCTCGAACGGTCGCCCGGAGCAAAATGATGGGGATCGCATCCTTGGTTTGTTTCTCAATACAATTCCATTCCGCGTGGCTTTGCGGCCAGGTTCCTGGGCGGACCTGGTGCAGCAGACATTTCAGACCGAGTGGGAGGCGCTGCCCTATCGTTGGTACCCACTGGCCCAACTGCAGCGCCAGCAGGGCGGTCAAGCGCTGTTCGAAACGGCCTTCAACTACACGCACTTTCATGTGACGCGCGGCCTCCAGGATCGCAGCGACGTCGAGATCCTGGAGAGCATTAGCTTTGAGCGAACCAACTTGCCGCTGGTCGCCAACTTCAGTTTTCAACCGAATTCATCCGGCATTCATCTGCTGCTGGTCTTCGATCCGGAACGGTTCGGCGCTGAACAGGCCGACGCCGTTGTCAATTACTATCGCAAGGTGCTGGCGCTGATGAGCAGCGCGCCAGAGGCGAGACATGAAGCTGCCGCGCTGCTGTCTGAATCTGAACTCCGTCAATTGCTCGGAGAATGGAACGATACCGCGGCGAACTTCCCAAATGATCTCTGCCTGCACCAGTTATTTGAGCAACAGGTAGAGCGCACGCCGTCAGCGGAGGCACTGATCTTTGAAGAGACGCGGGTAACGTACCGAGAGTTGAATGAACGAGCAAACCAGCTCGCGCAATACTTGCAGCAGTTGGGAGTCGGTCCCGAGCAATTGGTCGCCGTATTTCTGGATCGATCGGTTGAAATGGTGGTGGCAGTCCTGGCGGTACTCAAGGCAGGCGGCGCCTACGTCCCAATGGATCCGGCGTATCCGCCGCTGCGACTGGCGCTGATGCTGGACGATGCGCGTGTTCCGGTGATCATCACGCAACGATCCCTCATGACAATTCTGCCGGCCAGCAACGCCGAGGTTGTCTGTCTTGATACTGACTGGGAGACGATTTCGAAGGGCAGTAAGAATAACCCGCCGGTTGGCGTGGGTGCCGCAAACCTGGCCTATGTTCTCTACACGTCAGGTTCGACCGGCAAACCCAAGGGAGTGCAGATTCCCCATCGCGCGGTGGTCAACTTCCTGTTTTCGATGCGCGCCGAGACAGCCCTTACAGAAAAGGACGTCATGCTCGCGGTGACCTCCTTATCGTTTGATATTGCCGCGCTGGAGCTTTTCCTGCCTTTGATGGTCGGCGCCCGAGTTGAGCTGGTAAGCCGGGAAATCGCGATTGACGGAGAACGGCTCACGCAGCGATTGGCGAGTTCCGGCGCGACCGCGATGCAGGCGACGCCCACCAGCTGGCGTTTGATCGCTGATAGCGGGTGGGAACAACCCGGCGGTTTGAAGGCGTTCTGTGGAGGCGAGGCCCTGAGCCGGGAACTCGCCAATCGTTTGATCGAAAGGGGCGCCACACTTTGGAATCTCTATGGACCAACAGAAACAACTATCTGGTCGACCAGCTGCCGGGTTGAGAGCGTTAACGGAATCGTTCCGATCGGTCGGCCCATCTCCAACACACAGGTCTATATTCTCAATGAGCACTTACAGTGCCTGCCGGTTGGCGTAGCAGGCGAGCTGTATATCGGCGGCGAGGGATTAGCGCGTGGCTATCTCTCTCTGGCAGAATCGACGGCTGAGAAATTCATTCCCAATCCTTGCAGCGCGCAACCGGGCGCCCGTCTTTACCGGACGGGGGATCTCGCACGCTATCTGCCTGACGGGAACCTCCAGTTCATGGGGCGGACTGATCAGCAGGTTAAGTTGCGCGGCTTTCGCATCGAACTCGAAGAGATCGAGTCCCACTTGATCGCGCATCCGGCGCTGCGCGAGGCAGTCGTGCTGGTGCGCCAGGAGGCGTTTGATGACGCTCGTCTGGTCGCCTATCTCGTTAACGACGAGGCGCAGCCTGCGCCCACGTCGGAGGAGCTGCGGGCCTACCTGCAAAAGTTTCTGCCCGACTATATGGTGCCCTCCACCTTCGTCATCCTGCCGCAATTGCCGCTTACGCCTAACGGGAAAATCGATCGCCGCGCGCTGCCGGTTCCATTCGTTGACATATCGCTCTCCGACGGCGCACCGGCGGCTCCGCGCACTGAGATCGAGCGACTGCTGCTCTCCATATGGGCGGCGGTGTTGAAGGTGGATGGCTTCGGCGTTAATGACAATTTCTTTGCCCTGGGCGGTCACTCGCTGTCAGCGACGCAGGTGGTAACCCGGATGCGCGAAGCACTACAGCTGGACGTGCCATTGCGTCGGATGTTCACCCATCCGACCGTGGCCAAACTGGGAAGCTGGGTAGAGACGGCCTTGCGCGATCAAACAGCGCCGCCGCCGCCATTGGTCGCGGTCGCCAGAACCAAGCCGTTACCGCTCTCATTTGCTCAGCAGCGGCTGTGGTTCATCGATCAACTTACTCCGGGCAGCGTGGTCTACAACATGCCCCTGGCAATGCGACTCCGAGGATCGCTGCAGGTGGACGTGCTGGAGCGGGCGTTGAGTGAGATCGTGCGGCGTCATGAAGTGCTGCGCACCAGTTTCGAAATGGCCGGCGACGGACCGGTGCAGGTAATTGCTCCGGCCGAGCCGGTGCCGCTGAGACTCGAAGACTTACGCGAGCTGGACCCTGGCCAGCGAGATGAGGCCGCTCGTGAACGCATGCGCAGCGAGGCGCACGAGCCGTTCGATCTCAGCCGGCCGCCACTGTTGCGCGCCCGGCTGTTGCGACTTGACGATGAAGACTACCTTGCGTTGTTAACGATGCATCACGTCAGCAGCGATGCCTGGAGCCTGGGCGTGTTGGTGCGCGAGGTGGCCCTGCTTTACGGCGCGTTCGCTCGGGGCGAGGACTCACCGTTGCCGGCGTTGGGCCTTCAATATGCGGATTATGCAGCGTGGCAACGAGGGTGGCTCCAGGGTGATGAGTTGGCGCAGCACCTCTCATATTGGCGGGACGAGTTAGGTGGAGCGCCGGAGATCCTCGAGTTACCTGCGGACCGTCCGCGGCCGCCCGTGCAGTCGCATCGCGGCGCGCACCACAGGTTTGCTCTGAATGCCGGGCTCAGCGATCGCGTCCGGCAGTTAGGCCGTGAGGCAGGCGTGACGACCTTCATGGTGCTGCTGGCAGCTTGGCAGGCGTTATTGCACCGCTTGAGTGGAGAAGAGGACATCAGCGTGGGCACGGCGGTTTCCGGGCGGACGCATGTCGAGGTCGAGCCGTTGATCGGTTTTTTTGTGAACACTTTAGTGCTGCGCGTGCAGCTTGGCGGTGATCCTTCGTTTGCCGAATTGGTGGAACGTGTGCGAGCGGTGTGTGTGGGCGCTTACGGTCATCAGGAAGTGCCCTTTGAGAAGTTGGTGGAAGAGTTAGCGCCGGAACGAAGTATGGCCCATACGCCTTTGTTCCAGGTGATGATGGTGATGCAGCCGGAAGCTGAAGCGATGGAGCAACCGGAAGGCTTAGCGGTGAGCGGCGTCGGCGCTGAGCTTGAAAGTGCGAAATATGATTTGACGCTATGGCTGCGGGAGGGCGCAGGCAAGCTGAGCGGCGGGTTGGAATACAACACGGATATCTTCGATGCGGCGCGGGCGCAGAGGATGGTGGAGCAGTGGGAACGCGTGTTGGCCGCGGCCGTCGAGGACCCGCACCGACGTCTCTCAGAGTTGCCGCTACTCAGCGATCATGAGCGAACGCGAATGGTGACGGAGTGGAATGAGACCGCCGCGGAATATGAAGCCGGCAAGGCATTGCCGCAGTTGTTTGAGGAGCAGGCACAACGCTCGCCGGAAGCGATTGCGCTGGTCTGCCAGCATGAGCAGATCAGTTACCGGGAACTAAATCGTCGCGCAAACCAGCTGGCACATCACTTAAGAAAACTGGGCGTCGGTCCGGAGCGGTTGGTGGGAGTGTGTATGGAGCGCTCGGTCGAGATGGTGGTGGCCCTGCTGGGGATCCTCAAGGCCGGAGGCGCCTATGTGCCGCTGGATCCAGAATATCCAAGTGACCGCCTTTCCTTCATGCTCGCGGACGCGCAGACCTCGGTACTGCTCACTCAGGAACGGCTCGTTGCGAAATTGGCGCCGCGGACATCGCAAACACTTTGCCTTGACACCAACTGGCCGTGGATCGCCCTCGAGAGTGACGCCGACCTGGAAACGAGCGTGGGCGACGGCAACCTGGCGTATGTAATCTACACTTCGGGCTCGACCGGGCAACCGAAAGGCGTAATGATTCACCATCGCGGGCTGACTAACTACTTGAGTTGGGCGGCGAATGCTTATAGCGTGAGCGAAGGTTGCGGCGCCCAGGTGCATTCCTCCGCCTCTTTTGATTTGACGGTAACCAGTCTGTTTGCGCCTTTGCTGGTCGGTAAGAGTTTATTCCTGCTCCCTGATGGTATTGGGGCCCTGGCGGCGTCGCTTGTCGAGCGAGACTACAGTTTCTTGAAGATCACCCCGGCGCATCTGATAGCGCTCGCTGAATTAATGCCGGCATATCAGTTCGCGGGCCGGGTGCGCGCGCTGATCGTTGGCGGCGAGCCTCTGCACCTGGAGAGTCTGACAGATTGGCGTCAGCATGCGCCGGCGACCCGCCTGATTAATGAATATGGACCGACTGAGACAGTCGTGGGATGTTGCGTTTATGAAGTTGCCGCTGATGATGCCGCGGCGGGCCCGGTCCTGATCGGTCGTCCGATCGCGAACACTCAGATTTATCTGCTGGACCAGCATCTGGGGCCCGTGCCGATCGGAGTGCCGGGAGAGTTGTACATCGGCGGCGATGGAGTTGGCCGTGGCTACTGGCGGCGTCCGGATTTCACCGCAGAGCGCTTTGTCCCGGATCCATTCAGCGCGCAGGAAGGCGCCCGCCTGTATCGCTCAGGTGACTTCGCTCGCTTCAAATCTGACGGGCAGATCGAGTTTCTCGGTCGTCGTGACCACCAGGTAAAGCTGCGCGGTTTCCGCATTGAGTTGGGCGAAGTCGAGAGCGTTTTGCGCGAGCATGACTCGGTTCGAGAAGCAGCGGTGATAGTGCAGGGATCAGGAACTGAGACGCGGCTGGCAGCTTTCGTAGTAAGCCGGGGCCCCACGCTCACGGCCGGTGAGTTGCGACTCTACCTGAAGGCGAAGCTCCCCGATTACATGGTCCCCTCAGTCCTGGTGTGGCTCGACGAATTGCCCCTGACTCCCAATGGCAAACTGGATCGTCGCGCGCTTGAAGCAGCCCAGCCCGGCCTGCGACTTGAGGAAGTGTTTGTGGCGCCGCGCGATGTTTTGGAATTTCAGTTGGCCAGGATTTGGGAAGAGGTGCTCGACGTCCGACCCATCGGGATGAAGGATAACTTTTTTGAGTTGGGTGGCCACTCGCTGCTGGCAGTCCGGCTGATGACGCAAATCGCGAGTGCAACAGGAAGGACGCTGCCGCTCTCAGGATTGATTGAGGGCGCGACTATCGAATCTCTCGCCAAACTTATTCGGCAACAGGGGGAACCCTTGACGCCTTCGCCGCTGGTAGCCATCCGGCGCGAGGGAGATGGGCCCGCTTTGTTCTGTGTTCACCCAGCGGGGGGAAACGTGCTTTGCTACGCGGCTCTGGCCCAACATCTGGGACCGGGGCGACCCTTTTACGGACTGCAAGCGCGCGGCCTGGAAGACGGCGAGGAACCGTTTACCAGCGTTGAAGCGGCCGCGGCTCATTACGTGGAAGCAATACGGACCATTCAGCCAGAGGGTCCTTACCTGATTGGCGGTTGGTCGACCGGAGGTCTAATCGCATTTGAAATGGTTCGCCTGCTCCAGGAGCAGCGCCAGCAAATTGCGCTGCTGGCCTTGTTTGATTCCCGTCTCACATACGAAAAACAAGTCGCGGAAGATGACGCCACCCTGCTGATCAATTCCGCGTTGCACATGGGTCTGCCGCCTGAACATGTTTCGGCTTTGCGTGAAGGCATTCAAAACCTGAAGGCTGACGAGCAACTGAACTTCGCAACGGATCATATCCGCCGCCTCAACCTGTTGCCTCCGGGTATCGAGGCCGCACAGACTCGAGCCCTGATCCGGGTCTTCAAGGCAAACCTGCAGGCTGCGCGAAGTTACGTGCCGCGTGCCGGCAATGCCAGAGTGACACTCTTCCAGGCAAGCGATCCGCACTTTGGATCTCCGGCGAATCTGGCAGCCGATTGGCGTTCAGTGGCCCGGGACGGAGTCGAGGTTCGGGAGATTCCCGGTGATCACTTCGCGATTATGCGCGACCCACACGTCAAGGTGTTGGCCGAGCAATTAAATGAGTGCCTGCTAAGCGCTTTAGACGGGGCTCATGCTTGAGCTAACCTCGTTCCATAACGACCCTGATTCTTAGGCGTCTTTATCATCTTTGGCGCCGCCCGTCCTGCTTCATGCTCCGGCAACGCTTTCGCTAAGGAGAAATAGTCGGTGGAGAACGGAATGGTCTATCTCAAAAGCAACATCCAGGCGGAGCCCCTATTTAACCACTGGTACGCCTGGCCCCTGCTGGTGGCGCCCGCCAGTGCCGCGATGAACATCGCGAATGCGCACCTTAAGATTATGAAGTCGTACGTGATGGCGCCGCATATACACGCGGCCGCCAATAAGAATCCGGCGATGCGCGGAGGCCCCTTCATTGATTATGACGGGAAGCGAGTCAACGAGATCAAGGGGCTGATGGAGCGAACCCTCAAAGAACAGGAGGAAAAGATTCGGTTCGCGTCCGCCGTGGTCAGACTCAACGAACTGCTGGCGAATGAAGCAAAGGGATACTCTCTGGAGCCTCTGTATGCGAACGTGCCCGCGGAATTAAAAGGCTACGTGGAACTTACTTACGACTTGAACAATTATCCGTCAGTGCGATTCGTCGAGGGCCTGCTCTACGGAAGTAAGTACTATGATTCGTCGCTGCAATCCGTGGCCCTCTCCGAAGTGACACAGGATGAGCGCGCCTTTGTTTTCAGCACTCCGCGTTTGCCGGATGAACGCCATTTGCATCTGAACATTCCCTTCAAGCATGAGGCCATCGACGAGTTATTCAAGATGCGCAGCGTGCCCCAGCCGCTCGGTTATATCAAAGAGCTGCTGCAGTTGGAGAGTGAACATGATGAACTGTTCAATTCATTCTTGTCGGCCGAGCCACCTCGGCCGGCGCCGCGCTACGACGGCGACGGAGTGCGGATTCGCTATTTTGGCCACGCCTGCATCCTAATCGAGACCAGGAATGTCTCGATCATGACCGATCCGCTGATCAGTTATAGTCACCCAACCGAGTTGTTCCGTTATACCTACCTGGATCTACCGGAGACCATCGACTACGTGGTGATAACCCACAGCCACGCCGATCACCTGATGTTTGAAACCCTGCTGCAGCTGCGGCACAAGATCAAGAATGTAATCGTTCCCAAGAATGGCGGAGGTTTTCTCCAGGATCCGTCTTTGAAGTTGATGTTGCGGAGTCTGGGATTCAAGAACGTCGTGGAAATCGACGAGATGGAAACCGTCGAAGTACCCGACGGCGGGATCACGGCCGTGCCATTCTTCGGCGAGCATGCCGATTTGAACATCCGGAGCAAGTCAGCCCATCTGATCCGGCTGCTCGGGAAATCAGCCATGTGTGCAGCTGACTCGGCGAACATCGAGCCGAAACTTTACGAACACGTGCACTCGCTAACCGGCGACATCGATCTGTTATTTATCGGGATGGAATGTGATGGCGCGCCATTGACCTGGGTGTACGGCTCTTTGCTCACCAAACCCGTCGACCGAAAAATGGACCACTCGAGAAAACTGTCCGGCTCGGATTGCGCGCGAGGCATCGGCATCGTCGAGCAGCTCAACTGCAAACAGGTATACGTGTATGCAATGGGCGCCGAACCCTGGTTGGATTTTGTAACCAGCATCAAGTACGACGAAACCTCGAAGCAAATCGTCGAGTCAAACAAATTGATCGCAGAATGTCAGGAGCGCGGTCTGAAATCTGAAAGACTATTTGGCAGCAAGGAGATCTTTCTATAACAGACCGCGAGCCACGCGCAACTACCAGCCGCATAACTTCACAAAGAACAGGAATCCAGACGCCAGGTCGCCATACCAACCGGTCCTGCCTCAAATGAGGCTTGACGGGAGCCCACCTAATTAAGACTAAAAATTCGGGCACGAGTCGCGCACAACGCTCGTTGTCCTTTTTGACTGCATCAAGCACCGCTGACCTTCATCGCACGAAACGCAGATAAGGATGTCGACGGTAATGACCTTAAGTCACATGCTGGAATTTCCAGAGAGGAGACACACATGATTGGTCGTGATGAGTTTAGAGAAAAACTGAGAACGGAATTAACAAGCCGGCTGACGTTGGATCATCCTTTGATTCACGAAGCCGCACTTCCACAAAAGAACCTGCCGCTGCTGAGATTGATGGCGACCCAGGGATACCAGTTAACCAAGGTGTTTGCCCGATATATCGGCGGCCTCTACTTTCATTGTCCGCCGATTCCGCGTTACTCCGCCCGACTGGCCCATAACCTCTATGAAGAAGAGACCGGCCGGATTTCGAAAACCGCGGGGCACCTGCAGCTGATGCAGCGCTTTATCTTTGCGCTCGGGGTGACTCCTGAGGAACTGGAAGCGGTTGAACCGCTGCCGGAGACGAAAGAATTAATTGATTACCGGATGCGCTGGGTGCGTGACCCGGCCAATTTTCATCGCGGCGCGGCGGCGGTGATGATTGCCAGTGAAGGACAAAACCTCGAAGAGAAAGCGGGAAAGATGCGCCACCAGATGTTTCCCGATGTCTATGGACTTACCGAAAAGGATTTGATCTTCTTCACCGTCCATGCGGCCGAGGATGTCTATCACGTCAAAGAAGGGCTGGACCTGGTGTCCCTGGTCTGCACCACGGAAAAGATGCAGCAGGAAGCCGTCGAAACGATTCACGAAACCTGTGATCGCTTCTGGTGGTTCTATGACGGACTGCAGCGCGTCTATGAATCCCAGAAGCTTTCGGCTAGCGCCGTAAACTAGATCTGCCTCGATCCCCTGTCTCACGTTAAGGAGAACAAATCATGAACATAAACGTTGTGGAAGCCGACCTGCGGCCAACCGCAGAAGTTCATGCCGCGGTGTCTCAGCTAACGAAACAGATCCGGAATTGTTGTCAAACGGTTCGCAGTGGTCCCCTCAGTTTTCCGGAGTTGCATGAGAACATCCTGGCGCTCGAAAAACTGGTTTTTGCGGAAGAGGCAAATAGTTCCGCGGCCAACCTGACGCTCAGTCAAATCACCGCCGACGAACGCGCCGACCTGAACCGGGCTTACTGTCTTTGGGAAACCGAACTCGAAAATCAGTACGCCAGAGAGATCCTCTCCGGCCGAGAAACGACGCTCGACAACTATCTGCTGAACGAAAGGTTCGAGCGACTGATTACGCGCGAATTATCGCTGCTCAGCGGCGTGAATCCGCAGCGCGTCTTGTTTGTCGGCAGCGGCCCGCTGCCCATCAGTGCGTTTCACATGCATCGGATTACGCAGCGACCCGTTGACTGTGTGGATCGAGACCCTTCTGCCGTGGCCGCCTCACGGGAGGTCATTGAACGGCTCGGCTTTTCAGATTCTCTAAGAGTGTTCAATGGTCTGGGAGAGAAGTTTGATATTTCTCAATACGATCTAATTCTGATTGCCCTGCTGGCGTCACCGAAGCGTTGGATCCTGCGCAATCTGCGCAAGAAAGCTTCGCCGAATTGTCGCATCCTTTGCCGCACCTCGCTGAGTTTGCGCACTTTGGTTTACGAGCCCACGCCCGTGGAGGTGCTTGGCGGTTTTCAGCTGATGGCCCAACAGATCGCGGAAGGCGAACAGACAATTTCGACGCTCCTGCTGGAAGGCGCGCTGGCCAAAGCTCCGCACGTCAAGCTGCGCTGGTTGACGGAGATCAACGAGCAAACCGGCGCCGGCATCCTCCAGGTCATGAACGAGGTGCTGAGGAGTGAAACTACGATCGGCTTTCCGGGCCCGCTCGACTTAACGTCGGGCCGGCGCATTATGGACAGCCTCGACGACGATGTGAAGGCGGCGCGCTGTCACGTATTGGTGGCCGAACAGGGCGACAAGGTCGTCGGTCAAGTCATCCTCACGCCCCATCGCCTGCCAAACTGTAAACATCTGATCGAATTATCACGGGGCATTATTGATCCGTCATTTCGCGGGGCCGGGTTGGCTTTGAGTGCCTTTCGCGAGATTGCCAAAAAGTGCGATGAGATCGGAGGTGAAGTGATCTACCTCGACGTGCGCGCCGGCACGGTCGTCGCCGAATTGTGGAAGTCGTTTGGGTTTGTGCCCTTCGGCAAGCTGGCTGACTATGCCCGCGCGAATGGCCGGCGTTACCAGGGCTTGTACATGTCGCAAAGCGTCTCTTCGTTGAAGGGAACGCTGGAACGAATCTCGCGAGGACGTAACGGAGTGCGACGCAGCCCGGTACAGACGGAGGACCTGCCGGCATTCGCCGACTACGTGAAACGGCGAGTGCAGCCGCTCCCGCCGCTCGAGTTTGCCGACTGGCGGCTGAAGGTTCACGGCATCAACGCCGAAGGTAGAGACCTCGATGCCGTCCTGGTTGACGCGGCCCGCCTGGCTGCCCAGGATATTCTCCCTCGCCCCGGTATCTCTCCACCGCAAAGATATGGCGTGGGCTTCATGATCATCCACGCGGCTAATGACGTCGACTTTGTTTTGGTCTGCTGGTGGGGCGCTCAGAACGAACTGTTTCTGCGCGTGCTAACTGCGCCGGCGGGACGTCCCCAGCAATTGCGGCAGCACTCAAATATGGAAAGCTCGATTGCCTGCGTCTGGGATCTGGCGATGCTCTGGTCTGAACGCGAAGCCTGGACGAAATACATGATGCGTTCGGAAGGACCAGATCTTGACGGCTATCTGAACGCCATGGCCCATGGAGAGATCTGAGAGCGTCCCAAGCCGAACGCCAGCCATTGGGGGCAGATCGATCGCGGAGATCGCATGCAGTTCGCTGAAATACTGAACCGGCTCTCTTCCTTTCCGGAAAACACCATAACGTTCTATGACCGGGCCGGAGAGGTCGTGCAACAGAGTTATCCGGCCGTGCAGGCGGACGTGCGGCGCGCGGTTGATCAGTTGCAGCAGTGGGGCGTCGGACCCGGCATGCGGGTGGGGATCATGGCAACCAATTCTTATGAATGGGTGGTCCATGATCTGGCCCTGATGCGCGTGGAATGCACTTCGGTAGCGTTCCCTGAGGAGTTCGGATCGAAAACCAGCGACGAGCTAATCGAGAAATATCAGTTGAGTCTCTTGCTCCTTTCGCAGCGCGATCACTGGCTGCGGACCGGCCCCGGAAAGTGGACGGCCTACATCGACGATGAAAACCCGGTTGACCTCAAGGTGCGGCCCTGCGAACTCCAGGTTGACGATCAAGCACCGATCTTTTCCCTGACTTTCTCATCAGGCACAGCCGGCAAGATCAAGTGTCTGGTGACGAAGCAGCCCGGCGCGGAAGAGACGATCGCCAACTTTTATCGATTGTTTGATTTTCGCAGTGACGACAGATTCCTGGTCTTTCTGCCGCTCTCGAGTTTTCAACAAAGACTGATGCTGTACGCCGGGTTCTATTACGGCTTCAACCTCTTGTTGGTAGATCCTCCGCAGGTGCTGAAAGCCTTCAAGGATTTCAAACCGACGCTCTGTCTCGCGCCTCCGCTCCTTTACGAGTCGATTCACCGGCAATTCAAGAATGCGGTGCGCGGTCTTAGTCCGACGCGCCGGCTAATGCTCCGTTCGTTGAGCACGCTGGCCTCCGCAATTCCCATCAAACTTCTCGGCGATCGCCTGCGGCGAGTTTGTTATGGAAAGATCTATGACAGTTTAGGCGGCCACATTCGCCTGATGTGGACCGGCATGGCCCCGATCAAGCGGGCCACGCTGGATTTTTTCGCGCAGATTCGTGTTCCGCTGTTCGAAGCGTACGGCCTGACCGAATGCGGAGCCATCGCCACCAACACCCCGAGTCACAACCGGCGCGGCTCAGTCGGCCGGCCGGTAGTTGAAGGCAGCGTCTTTCTTGCCGGCGATGGAGAGATCATGGTGCGGCAGGCGAATCTTCAGACCAGCGGTTATCTGGAAGGCGATGCCGACGAGCAGGCTCGTACCTATGTGGCCCCCGACGTCGTGGCGACGGGTGATATTGGTCGCTTCGATGCGGATGGTTATCTCTACCTCACCGGACGCAAGAAGGAACTGATAATCACCGGGCAGGGTTACAAGGTTCATCCCGAAGGCCTGGAAGCGTTAATCGATCGATGCCCCGAGGTGGAGCGCGCCGTGATCTTCGGCAGTGGCTTGCCTTATCTGGTGGCGCTGATTTCCATACAAGAGCCGCAGAATGCGGACGTCGAACGGAAAATTAAGAAACGCATTGAACAGATAAACGCAGAGCTGCCGCCGGTCGGACGCATCGTCAAATCTGTCATCACTACGCTGCAGTTTACCCGCGACAACGGATTGTTGACGCGCAACTTGAAGCTGGATCGGCGAGCCATCTTCAGTCACTTCCAAAACAAACTAGTTGGCGACGACCAAGGGCGTCACCCGACAGCCGTGTCAGTCGCCGACGCCGCGTCTGCCGTCGTGCCGAAACCAATGACGCCGCCTGAAACCTCGTCGCCCGATCTGGCAAGGACCATCACCGCCGTCTGGCGGGAAGTGCTCGGCATAGCAGACGTGCGCAGCGGCGATAACTTTTTCGATCTCGGCGGCAACTCATTATTGCTGACCACAATGCGGACCCAATTGGAGCAAACGTTGGCGCGCGAGATTCCTTTGCTGGAGTTGTTCAACCACCCGACCGTCGACTCGCTGGTGGAGTATCTGACCACAGAGCAGTCAGACCCGCAGGCAAACGCTGAGGCTGCCTCGCCGGCCTCGACCTCGGTGTTTGATAAGCAGCAAACAGCGGCGGACCCGAGCCACTTTTTCGGCGGCCGAGAAGATCATCAGTGGTCGCGCGAACCGATCGCGATCATCGGTTTGGCCGGCCGCTTTCCCGGCGCGAAGAATACTGACGAACTCTGGCGCAACCTCTGTGATGGCATTGAGTCGATCTCCTTCTTGTCAGACGAAGAGTTGACCGCCGCGGGTATCAGCCCGCGCGTGTTCAATCGTCCGGGTTATATCAGGGCCAAGCCCATCCTGGCTGATCTTGATTTGTTCGACGCTGCTTTCTTTGGTTTCAATCCCAGAGAAGCCGAGATCATGGACCCGCAACACCGGGTCTTTTTGGAGTGTGCCTGGGAAGCGCTTGAAAATGCCGGCTATGACGCGGAGAGGTATCGCGGCAGAATTGGCGTCTATGCCGGCGCCAGTTTGAGTACCTATGTTTTCAGCGCGTTGGGAAGTCTGAACGGGCTGGAGTCACTGGGAGCGCTGCAACAGTTGAGCA
>Ga0126383_10000308_pt1 | contig 25963 bp, 26 predicted proteins | sample PanSoiMetPlot_35_FD_96882 | JGI IMG/M metagenome (GOLD analysis project Ga0126383, IMG submission 96882) | Tropical forest soil microbial communities from Panama - MetaG Plot_35 | ecosystem: Environmental > Terrestrial > Soil > Tropical forest > Bulk soil | place: Panama | collected 2016-02-17
CCCCGCTGGCTCGAATACGATGCGGGCATCCGCCTGATCGGGTACGACGGGCGAGAGTTCGCGTTCGATAACGAACGCCCGCGCCATCGCGTCTTCCTCGAGCCGTTCCGGCTCGCCGACCGCCAGGTCACGAACGGCGAGTACCTCGCGTTCATCGCCGACGACGGCTACGGGCGGCCCGACCTGTGGCTCTCGGAGGGCTGGAAGACCGTCAAAGAGCGCGGCTGGACAGCACCGCTCTACTGGGAACAGATCCAGGGCGAGTGGTGGCAGATGACGCTCGCCGGTATGCGGCGAGTCGATGCCGCGGAGCCCGTCTGCCACGTCAGCTACTACGAAGCCGACGCGTACGCACGCTGGGCCGGCAAGCGCTTGCCCACCGAAGCCGAGTGGGAAACCGCCGCTGCGGGCGCGCCGATCGAGGGCAATTTCCGCGAGTCGGGGCGGCTGCATCCTGCGCCCGCGAACGACGCACCGCAGCTCTATGGAGACGGCTGGCAGTGGACGTCGAGCAGCTACTCGCCCTACCCCGGCTACCGTCCGCTCGCCGGCTCGCTCGGCGAATACAACGGCAAGTTCATGGTGAACCAGTACGTGCTGCGCGGCGGCTCGTGCGTCACACCCGTCTCGCACATGCGGCGGACGTACCGGAACTTCTTCTACGGCCCGGACCGCTGGCAGTTCAGCGGGATCAGGCTCGCGGCGTAACCGCTGGCTCCGCACCCGCCAGGGTGAGGAAGCTCGAGCAGCCGCCCGCGATAACGACGACCGACGCGATGCAGGCGCCGGCCGCTCGCGGGCTCACCGGCTCGAGCCGATATAGGCGACGGCCTCGATCTCGACGAGGATCTCCGGGTTCGCGAGCGCGCTGACCTCGACCAGCGTGGAAGCTGGAAAGTCGCCGGTGAACGCCTCTTTTCGCGCGCGCCACACTTCGGCGTTCCTACCGATATCGGTCACGTAAATCGTGATCTTCACGACGTCACTCATCGCGCCGCCTGCGGCTTCGACGAGGTGCTTGATCTTGGCAAAGATCACCTTCGCCTGTTCGTACTCGTCCTTGCCCTGGATCGTGACGCCGTCGTTCGCCCGCGAGGTCATGCCGGAAACGTAGACGGCGTCGCCGACACGGATGCAGTTCGACCACAGGCCGGGCGCCGGCTCGGCGACTGCAGGACTGCTGACGCGGGTGCGCTGAGGCATGGTCAGGCCTTCTTGGGCACGGGATTTGCGGGGAATTCTAGCCCACGGGACCCGCACCAACGGCCGAGCGTGAGATGATCCCGCATCACGTAGACGACGCACAAGCCCGTAGGGGATTCTTGCCCCGGCGGGAGCGGAGTTTGCATCGCGGCCTGGAACGCCCGCGCGACGAGTCGTGGCCGGCGCGAAAGAAGGAGCACGCCTTGCGTCTGCAGCTGCTTCAACCCACCCGCGCGGAGCTTGCGGCGCGCTGGCCGTGGCTGCGGGGCGTCGCCACCGCGTTCATCGCCATCGCCGCGGGCCTCGCCGGCGGGGTAATCGGTTTCGTTCCGATCCCACTCGCCGCTTTGCTCGGCTGGTCGCTCATCGGGCTCGGTGCGAGCTATTGCGCGGCGGGATTCGCAATGCGCGGCGAGCGTACGCGGTGGATCCCGCTCGCCATCGGCCCGGGGTACGCGGTGTCCGGCGCGTTCGTGCTCACCGACCCGCCGATCGCCTCGCTCCTGCTCCTGCTCGCCATTTCGGGAACGTTCGTTTTTGGCGGGCTCGCGACGATGATCGCAGCGCTGGTGAGGCGCCACGCGCAGCTGCGGCGCGCGATCGCGGCCGGAGGATTCGCCGCCGTGATCGGCTTGATGGTCGGTTTCCAGTGGCCGCTGTCAGGGCTTTCCGCGCTCTGCGTCGCGTTCGCGGTCATCGCAGCCGTGCAGGGCACTGCGTACCTCCGGCTCGCGCTGGTCGGAGAGCGCCTCGCGCGGGTCCGACCGCTGCCGGTTCGCGCGACCGATGAACCCCTGATTGGCGATCAGGCCGAGGCGTGACCGGGCTTACAGGAACCGGTTCGGCCGGAGAAAGAACCCGATGACGAGGCAGCCCTCGGGCGCGCGCGCCACGTGGCGGCTGCCCTTCGGCCGCCACACGTAGTTGCCGGCAGTCGCCTCGCCTTCGTCGTCCACGAGCCGTCCCTCGAGCACCCAGCTCTGCTCGAGATCGGTATGTTCGTGCATCGGCAACTCGGCGCCCGGGGCCATGCGCGTGAGCGTCGTCATCAGCCCCGACACCGGGTCTTCCATGAGCACCTTGATCTCGACGCCTGGAAACGGCGTCGGCTTCCACGGCAGCGCCGCCACGTCGACGTAGCGCGACGCGAGCGCGGCGAGCGCCTGATGCTTGCCTTCGAGTCCGGGCGTACGGGTCGTCATGTCTGCTCCTAGGGGTTACCGATTCTCGCGCAACCGAGCGAAACCGGCGGCCAGATCCGCGAGGAGGTCGTCCGGATCCTCGAGGCCGGCGTGGATCCGGAAACACGGGCCGGGATAGGGCCACTTCGTCGCCGAGCGCAGCTCCTCGGGATGCGTCGGCATGATCAGGCTCTCGTACCCGCCCCACGAAGCGCCGAGGCCGAAGAAGTCGAGGCCGTCGACGAGTGCGGCGAACGCCGTCCGTTCGACCTGCTTCAGCTGGACGCCGAAGAGACCCGATGCGCCCGCGAAGTCGCGCTTCCACAGGGCGTGGCCGGGGTCCGCAGGGAGCGCCGGGTGCAGCACGCGCTCCACCTCGGGCTGGGCGGCGAGCCACTCGGCGAGCCGCACGCCCGTCTGCCAGTGGCGCTTCAGCCGCACGGCCATGGTCCGCAGCCCACGCTGCGCGAGGTAGACGTCGTCGGGGCCGGCGCACTGGCCGAGCTCGAAGTACGCGCTCCGCAGCTTCGGCCAGGTTTCCTTGGTGGCGGTAACGACGCCGAGCATCGCGTCAGAATGGCCGACCACGTACTTCGTCGCCGCCTGGATCGAGAGGTCAACGCCGTGCGCAAGCGGCTTGAAGTACAGCGGCGTCGCCCATGTGTTGTCCATCATCGTGGCGATCCCGCCGCGGCGCGCGACCTCGCAGATCGCCCGCACGTCCTGCACCTCGAAAGTGAGCGAGCCCGGCGATTCCAGATAGATCACCTTGGTGTTTGGCCGGAGGAGCTCCGCGATGCCTGCTCCGACCAGTGGATCGTAGAACGCCGCTTCGACGCCGAAGCGCCTGAGGAACCGCGTCGCGAAAATGCGCGTAGGCCCGTAGACGCTGTCTGGCACGAGCACGTGCGCGCCGTGCTCCGTGAACGCGAGCAGCGCGACCGCGCACGCGGCGAGGCCCGAGGGCAGGAGTATGGCCCGATGGCCGCCTTCGAGCGCCGCGAGCGCCTCTTCGAGCGCGCGCGTGGTCGGCGTGCCGAGGCGGCCGTAATACGTGCCCGGGGCGTCCATTGCCCGGTCGAGCTTCTTTTGCTCCCACTCGGCGAGCGAGCCGGCGAGGATGGTCGATGCATGGAAAACCGGTGGGTTGACCGCTCCTTCGAAGCTCTCGGGATGGCGGCCGGCGTGCACCGCTTTCGTGTCGTCGCGCATGGGGCTTTCCGGGGTTGTCCGAACCGGCCAGTATTTTGCCCGGCGCCGCCAGAGTTCGAGCGCGCCCTCTAATCCCGACCCGTGCCGGGAACTTGCCCGCGCCGCTGGCCGTCTATCCGGGTTCCAAAAATTCCATCAGAGGAAGCAAAGTCATGACGACCCAGATGTTCACAGGGGCCTGCCAGTTCCACGGGGGGCAGAAGGACGAGCACGGATTCCTCGTCTTCTGCCGCAAGCCCGCCGTCGAGGGCTACAGCTACTGCAAGGATCATCACCGTCGGATCTATCAGCGCGCGCCGAACGGCTCGTACGTTCCACGGATCGTGATGGCCGACACCACCGCGGCCGAGCCGGCCGAGCTTCCGGTTCCGGAGCTCGAGCGCGAAGCTGCGTAGCGACACGGCAGACCGAAGGCGGCGCCGGGCATCGCTCGGGGATTCATCCGAGGCGCCGTAACGGGAGATCCCGCAACGGCATGGACCTCCTCGACTCCAAGCTCGGTGTCGGGAACGCGACAACCCGACACCCGCGCTTTCAAGAAGAGGGCGCGGTCGCTTGGCCAGTGCATCAAAACCGCGTCAGGAGTAGCCTCCGCTAAACCGCGGTCCGCTTTCCATCGTCCCCGCGGGGAATGACCTGGAGGACGGTAGTGGAAAAACTGCGAGGCATAGGAGTCACGAGCACGGAGAAACCCGGCGAACTCCTACTGACGGTGAGCGTCGCTGACCGCGTTCACATCGCGTCGGTCACCACCGGCATGGACCCAATCGAAGTCGCGCGGCGTCTGCACGCACTAGCCGAGGAAATCAAAGAGCGATCGAGTAGTTTCGGGAAGTGACGAGCCCACCTCAGCCTCGTTTCCCGACTCTCAAAGGCGCGCGTTGCTTCGTGGCGACGCGGCTGCGTCGAGAGGCCCTCCTTCACCGTGCCCGAGCTCCACGCGTGACATAAGTCCTAGCGGCGCGGCGCGGGAGTGAATGAATCACAAGCGCGCTGGCAACGACTCACCACTCACGCAGTCCGCGCTTCGCTACGATCGTAGCGGGTCAACCAAGCTTTCATCATCGGCGGAAGTCGATCGAGGAAACGCTACGAGCCAAGGAGGACAGAATGGCATCCGGCATTCGCGTCGTGGTGGACGAGACCGAACGAGGTCTCACCATCCGCTGGTTCGAAGACGGCTTGGAGCGCCACGTCTGGGTGGACCAGCAAACGTTCGAGCAATTCTTGGCCACAGGCAAGACCGTCTACGTCGATACCCCGGCCGTCGCAGTTCAAACGCATTAAGCGTTCGGAAAGCAGCGCCGAGGGCCGGTCGACGCTCGTCTCCTAGGGCGCGGCGGTCTCGGGATCCGAGGTGCCTCTCCCAGAGAGCGCCGGCCTTTCTCAGTCGTCGTCGCGACGCGAAGTCCCCAGGTTCTTGAATTTTTGCACTCGCATGCCCTGGTCGACTTCGCCGGTGTAGAGGTTGCCTTTCGAATCCACCGCCAGGCTGTGCACAGCGGTGAACTCTCCGGCTTGCCGCCCGCCGCGGCCGGTCAGGCTCAGCACCTGCCCGGACTTGCGGTGGAACGTCCAGACATGCTGATTCTCTCCGTCCGCGTTGAAGAGAAACGTCTGATCCCGGTCCGGAGACAGCCCCGCGTTGTAGGCCGAGCCGTTGCCGCGGGTATTCCGGTCGGTGAAGAACTCGCGTACGAAGCCGCAATTGCCGGGTTGACGGGCCGGGTTCTGGCACGGCGATCCGACCTTCTTCTTGTCGAACACCTGAATGCGGTTGTTCAACCGATCGCACACGTAGACCAGGCCGTCGGTGGCGACCGCGACGCAGTGCACTGGCGTGCGGAACTGCGCCGGCAGAGGGGCGGCCGGGTCGTACGGCGGCAACGGATCATCGCTTGGCGTGTTGCCGTAGGCTCCCCAATGGCGCTTGTATTGCCCGGTCGTCGCGTCGACCACGATGATCCGCCGGTTCTGGTAGCCGTCGGCGATATAGAGCTCGTTGGTCGAGCGATCCAAGTCCATCTCGGCGGGCCGGCCGAGGAGCGGCGTGCCGTTCGGCGCGAACTGCACCGGATCGCTGCTGCCCCGCATTCCCGCCTTACCGATCTGCATCACGAACGTGCCGTCGCGCGTGAACTTGATGACCTGGTAGTCCGGCCCGCCGTTGCCACCTATGTAGACGTAGCCGTGGTGGTCGACGAAGATGCCGTGCTCGGTGTCCGGCCAATCGCACCCCATCGCCGGCGTGCAGCGCGTTTGCAGGAACCCGGGATCCGACGGGCCGCCCCAGGCCTGGACCAGATCGCCGTCCGGCGTGAACTCGAGGACCGACGGCGCCGGGAAGCAGCAGGTCGACCGCGGCGGCGTTAGCGTCGGGCCAAGATAGCGCTCCGCGATCGATCGCGGGCGCTGCAGGAGCCAGATGTGGTCGCGGGAATCGACCGCGATCCCTCCGGTCTGACCGATCACCCAGTTGTTCGGCAGGGTCTTCGGCCACGACGCATCCACCTCGAACCGCGGTGCGTGCTTCGGCCGCTTGCCGTCCGCCCCGGCCGTGGACCAGAAACCGGCAACCAGCAACAGCGCCACCGCGCCTGCGACCACATGAACGTAGCGAGCCCACTTGGACATTTTTGTAGACATCTCTCTCCTCCTGGTCAGAAGGTCCTGCGAGTCGACAAGGTTATCGCGCCGGCCGGGGCGCGAATTGGTGCGGCGAAAAATAAAGCCGTTTTGTGAACGTGCCGTCGCTTTTGCAAATGCGGGTCCCTGGCGCCGGTCAGGCCCAGCGTGGACACGCGTGGGTTGCCCAGCTCCGGTTCGAGCTGTGCCGGGCCGCTCATCGCCTGTTGCGAAATCGCTCCGTTATTGCGATTTCGCCTTTGTTTTCTTGACCGTGCCGCACCTACGGTCGCCGACGCCATACTGATCGCCGGGAGTGCGGACACTAATGGGTCCGTTGGACCGAACTCGTTGCCGCCGACCCGATCCCCGATCGCTCCACTAGCGACAGAGAGGACACCATGTCACTCCGCGTCCAAGCAGTGCTTTCGGCGGCCCTCGCCCTGGCAACAGCCATCGCCGCGGCCCACTCCAATGACGAGGTGACGATCGAAGCGGTCTCGAACCGGGCGGACCTGGTGTCGGGCGGAGATGTGCTGCTGCGAGTCACCTTGCCGCACGGAGCCAAGGGCATCCTGTCGCTCAACGGCGTCACGATTCACAATGCGCTGCACCTGGCGCTCAACGGGCGCGGCCATCTTGCGCTGGTGACCGGCCTCGCGCTCGGCGAGAACACCGTGACGGTGTCCGCGGGCAAACACAAGGCGCACCTCGAGGTCACGAACCATCCCATCAGCGGCCCGATCTTTTCGGGCCCGCACCTGCAGCCCTGGCTCTGCACGACCGAGGCGAACGGCCTGGGCGCAGCGCTCGACGCCGACTGCAATGCCCCGACGCGCTTCGCGTTCTTCTACAAGAACACCGCGACGCCGCCGGCCTTCGTCGCCTACGACCCGGCGAATCCGCCGGCCGCATCGATGATCGCGATGACCACCACCGATCAGCACCTTACCGTGCCGTACATCGTGCGGCAGGAGACCGGCACGCTCAACCGCACGATCTACCGTATCACCGTGCTCTTCGACCCGGCGAAGCCCTGGACCCCTTGGGCGCCGCAGCCGGCGTGGAACGGCAAGGTGTTGTACCTCTTCGGCGCAGGGGCCGGGTTGCAGTACACGCAGGGCAACATCGCCGCCACGTTCGACGACAACGGCCTCTCGCGCGGCTTCGCCACCGCGGCGGCGGTGATGACCAATCACGGCACCAACGCCAACGCGAAGCTGAACGCCGAGGCCCTGATGATGGTGAAGGAGCGGCTCGCCGAGACCTACGGGCCGATCCGCTACACCATGGGCTCCGGCTGCTCGGGCGGCGCGATCCAGCAGCACAGCATCGCCGACCAGTATCCCGGCCTGCTCGACGGGTTGTTGCCGGTCTGCACCTATCCCGACATCTGGTCGCTGGCGGTCAACAGCCACGATTGCCACGTGCTGACGCGCTACTTCACCGCCACGTCGCCGACGCTGTGGACGAACCAGGCCGACCGCCTGGCGGTTCTCGGACAGACCTCGGAGCAGGAGTGCCCCGGGCAGGATGGGCCGGGGGCGTTCGGCGGCCGCTGGTTTCCGGTGACCAACGCGAGCTGCCTGCTGCCACCCGAAGCGCTCTACGACCCGGTGACGAATCCCCACGGCGTCCGCTGCGCCATCAAGGACTACCACATCAACGAGCTCGGCGTGCGGCCGCAGGACGGCTTCACCTATCAGGTGTTCGACAGCGTCGGCGTGGAATACGGGCTCAAGGCGCTGCTGGCGGGCCGCATCACGCCGCAGCAGTTCGTCGACCTGAACGAGAAGATCGGCGGCCTGGACATCGACGGCAACTACCAGGCCGGCCGCACGATCGCGGACGCGAAAGGCCTCGAGCGGATGTATCGCACCGGCCTGATCACCTACGGGCGCGAGCTCGGCAAGTACCCGATCATCGACGCCCGCACCGATGACAACCACGAGATGCACAACAACTCGGAGTGGATGTTCACGCGCTTTCGTCTCCTGCGGAGCAACGGCAACGCCGCGAACCAGGTGCACTGGTGGGAGAACAGCAGGGTCGTCAATCCGACGGGCAACGTTTCGCGTCCTTCGCCCGCCAACGCGCTCAGATCGTTCAATCTGCTCGACGAGTGGCTGAGCGCCATCGAGGCCGACCGGAGCTCGCTGCCGCGAGCGAAGAAAGTAACGCGCAACAAGCCCGCCGCGGCGCGCGACACCTGTTTCGTCGACGGCGTCGAGTACGAGTGGACCGCGGGATCCATCTGCGACGAGCTCTTCATCTACACCGGGCTGATCCGCATGACCGCGGGCGGCCCGGTCACGAACGACGTTCTGAAGTGCCAGCTCAAGCCGCTCAGCCGCGTCGATTACAGCGTGGCCTTCACCGACGAGCAGTGGGCGCGGCTGCAGGCCACCTTCCCCTCGGGGGTCTGCGATTACTCGAAGCGCGGCGTGGGCCAGGCAAAACCCCGGCCCTGGCTGAGCTTCGCGGACGGCCCGGGCGGCCGACCCCTGGGCAAGCCGCCGGTTTCACACGCCGGCAACCGTCGCGGCGACGATCACCACGACAAGGACCACCACGATCACGACGACGACGATTGAATGCCGCTCGCCCCGGTGCGAAGGGGTCGAGAAGCGTAGGCGCGACGCAGCGGCGCGGCATGCGTCGTATCAGATAGGCCCTTAGATTCGGCAGACAGGCGTACGCGGTGAGCGGACTTCGGCCCCGGGGGGCGGCGGGGAATCGCGAAGAAACGCCTCGAGCGGGTCGATCAGGTGGGACAGCTCAAGCCGTGCTCGGCACGAGGTGTCGGTCCGTTTGCGTCACTACTTCACAGACACTTTCAGTGTCGCCGAACCAGTTCTCGACCTTGACGACCGCTCCGCCCTCCATCACGGCCCGAGCCCTGGCGTAGACGGTGGCCTCTTCGCGCGTATCGAAGGACACGGCCTCGCCGTCGTGCTCTTTCACGACTTCCCATCCGTCGAACAGCGCGGCTGGGTACACGATGTATACCGACGCCCGCTTCTCCGCATTCCGCATCGCGTTTCCAATAAGACGGTTGTCTGCCTGGGGAGCAGACTACCGAGATGCGGCTCGTCGGGGTGGTGAATAATCACGTGGGTCGGGTGGGGTAGTTGCGTGCGCGACTGCCCCAGGGGCGCCTCAGGCAGCCTCCGGGGAGAGCTACCCGGCAACAGGTTCGCCGGGCCGCTCGACGCAATGCGCAAAGTAGACGCCCTTCAGCGCGTCGAAGTCGTCGAGCGGGGCCTTGGCGATCCGATCAATAAGTGCCTGACAGACATCGTTGTAGGGTCGATGGCGCTTTAGGAGGACTACGGCTTCTTCGAGCCGGTCGACGGGCGTCTGCCCCAAGACCTCGGTGGTCGAAAGTTTTCCGGAGCGAATCATCCGCTCGAGGACTGTTTGATCCATCTCTTTCCCCTGTCTCGTTGTGTGACACGCGTCTTCGCGGGCCTGCCCGGATACGGAAGCAGCTTCTGCACCAGATACCGTGCCCCGTGCACAACGTCACGGAGTGTCCACCACCTTTCCCAGGCGTCCGGCCGCTTGTCACAATGATCCCGCCCCCGAACGACAATCGTCCTCGCCGACTTCGCGGCGCACCGCCGCTGGGCGTCACAGATCGACGCTCGCGGGCCTCGGGCTCGGAGGAGCTCTACCGCTCTTACTTCAGCTCGCGGCGTCGCGCAAAGGTGAGACCGGCGAGGGCGAGGCCGAGGAGCGACATGAGGCGGGCTCCGGCGCGAACGCCAGGCTGCCGAAACCTCACGACGTTCTTGGAGGCTTCTAAATTCGGGCGCCGTCGCATACTGCGACGAGCGGAAGCGGACGGAGATCGGGAAGACTCGGTAGCGCATCGGCCTGGGCGACGGCCCGTCGTTCATCCGCTGTATGCGGGCGGGCCCACCGCGGGAGCCTGAACCGAACCACCCGAAGAATGACGACTTCGAGTTGTGCGAGCCAGGGCGGGCGCGATCGCTAGCGCGCCTCGCCCTTCGCCGTCTCAAGCGCCGATGCGTACCTCAGCCTCTAGCGTGAGCGCAGCGCTCGACACAATCACTGCACCGTGTAGGTCGTCGTCGGCCCTGGCTGCGATCAGGCGCCTCGCCGCCGCCTGGATCAAGTCCTTGTGATCATCGAACGCGAGCAAGCAGCGTTGAAAGAGGTCGGTGTCTTCGCGCAACGCGCGCGCACGCTCGATGAGGGCGTCCTGCTCGACGTAGCAGCGCACGCGGTGCGCGCCGATTCTGGCGAAGAACAAGACGCTCTTCCGGGGCGCGACGTACAGCCTCCGGCTCTCAAAGGCGACGTCCACTACTGTCCCTCGTCCGCGCAGTGCGCGAGGAAGACGGCCTTCAGCGTCTGGAAATGCGCCAGCGGCGCGGAGCAAATCAGATCGATCATCGCCTGGCGAACCTCGCTGGCCGGCCGATGCTGCTTGAGTGCCTTCACTGTTTCCTCGAGCTGTTCGATCGGCGTTTGCTTCAAGATTTCGACCGTGGACAGATGCGCTTCTCCCGCGGTCCCCATGCGTAGCGGCTTCGTTATAACGTTCATTTTTCCTTTCCCCTGGCGGCAAAGTCTCCGAACACAGTCGGAGCACCGCCGTTCGAACTAGCAGCTTCCGCGCCAGAAGGTCAAACCCTGTCACCGACGTGCAGGACGTCACGTCTGCATGGAGCAGCTCCTCGCCGGGGCGTGACGCCGTTCACGTAGAAGCTGCACGTCGCTGACAGCTCCGACGGCAGTCCGTCGAATCGGCGCGGTCTCGATCTTGGCGATCCTCGGCCATCATGAAGACGCGTGACTATTCGCCGCAGGCGATCGCTCGCGCGTCTGTGCCGTGGAGTCGCGGCGCGTGCGAACTAACCAGCAAACAGCGTGCCCCGGGAACAAGGATTGCTGGTCCTGAAGAACTAGCCGATTTCGGACGATTACGCACATCTCGTCCCCGCAGCTGGATGACGCCCCCTCGGTCCTCGCTCGATGCGGCCGATCACGGCGGGAAGACGGTGCTACGCATTGAAGATTGAAGACTATGCGCTGATCGGCGACTGCCACAGCGCGGCGCTGGTGGGGCGCGACGGCTCGATCGACTGGCTTTGCTGGCCGCGTCTCGATTCCCCGCCGTGCTTCGCTGCGCTGCTCGGCACCCCGAAGCACGGCCGCTGGCGGATCGCGCCGGCGGGCGTGAAGACGTGCGCGCGCCGCGCCTATCGCGGCCACACGCTGGTGCTCGACACCGAGTTCGAGACCGCTGAGGGAGCGGTCACGCTGGTCGATTTCATGCCGATCCACACCACGCAGCGCGGCCTTATCCGGTTGGTGATCGGCCGGCGCGGCCGCGTGAGGATGGATCTACAGCTGATCCTGCGCTTCGACTATGGCGCATCGGTGCCTTGGGTGACACGGATGCCCGACGGCTCGGGGTTGCGCGCGATCGCCGGACCCGATCTCGCGGCACTGCGAACCACGGTACGCCTGGAGGGCAAGGATTTCACCACCGTGGCGCAGTTCGAAGTCGGCGAGGGGGAAATCGTGCCGTTCGAGCTTGCGCACCAGGCGTCGCATCTCGGCATGCCGGCGGTCGTGGACCCGCTGGCCGCGCTCGCGGAAACCGAGGCGTTCTGGGAGAACTGGAACCGCCGCTGCGCGCTGCGCGGCGAGTGGAGCGAAGCGATTCGGCGCTCGCTGATCACGCTCAAGGCACTCACCTACGACCCGACCGGCGGCATCGTCGCGGCGCCCACGACCTCGCTTCCCGAGCAGCTCGGGGGGGTGCGCAATTGGGACTACCGATTCTGCTGGCTGCGGGACGCGACGCTCACGCTCCTCGCCCTGATGAACAGCGGCTACTACGAGGAAGCGGAGCGCTGGCGCGAATGGCTCGTGCGCGCTGTCGCAGGCGCCCCCGACCAGATCCAGATCATGTACGGCATCGCCGGCGAGCGCCGCATGCCCGAGTGGCCGATCGGCTGGTTGCCGGGCTACGAAGGGTCGCGCCCGGTGCGGGCGGGCAATGCCGCCGTGAACCAGTTCCAGCTCGACGTGTACGGCGAGGTGATGGACGTGCTGTACCAGGCCCGCAAACGCGGGCTTGCCGGGAGCGACGCTGCGTGGGACCTCCAGCGCGCGCTGATCGGCCACCTCGAAACGGTTTGGCACATGCCCGACGAGGGCGTCTGGGAGGTGCGTGGCGCGAGGCGCCCGTTCACCCACTCGAAGGTCATGGCGTGGGTCGCGATCGATCGCGCGATCAAGTCGGTCCAGACGTTCGGCGTGCCCGGCGAGGTCGCTCGCTGGAGCGCTCTGCGACAGCGCATCCACGACGACGTGTGTCGGCACGGCTATGACGCGAGCCGTAACTCGTTCGTCCAGTACTACGGCTCGCGAGAGCTCGACGCGAGCCTGCTCCTGATCCCGATCACCGGGTTCTTGCCAAGCAGCGATCCCCGTGTCAAGGGGACGGTGGACGCGATCCAGCGCGAGCTGATGGTCGACGGCCTAGTGATGCGCTACCGCACGCATGAGAGTCTGGACGGGCTGCCGCCGGGAGAGGGCGTATTTCTAGCGTGCAGCTTCTGGCTCGCGGACAACCTCGTCCTGCAGGGGCGGCGCGACGAGGCGCGGGCGATTTTCGAGCGATTGCTCTCCCTGCGGAACGACGTCGGCCTGCTCTCGGAGGAATACGAGCCGGCAGCCAAGCGATTCCTGGGCAACTTCCCGCAAGCGTTTTCGCACATCGCGTTGATCACCACGGCGATGAATCTCGCCGAACGGGCGAAACCGGTCGAACAGCGGGCAGAGCAGGCGGCCGCTGGCTAGCCGATTTGGCGACGCGCGTCAGGCGACGCGCTTCATCGAGTGCGTTGCAGCGCCGGCTGGCCGTCGGCGGTGCGCGCCAGCGCCGCGGCCGCGGCCTCGTCCGCGAAACAGGTCGCGCGCTTCCGCTCGACCCATGCGCCAGGCAGCGCCCGATCGCGGCGCTCGAGGCCGGCGAGCGCGGCCGCCTTCTCGGCGCCGGTCACCAGCCAGGCGATCGAGCGCGCGCCGTTCAGCGCCGCAAGCGTGAGGGTCAAGCGGGCGTGACCTGCGTGCCGGCCGCTCGCACCGACGAGTTCGCTTGACGCCAGGGCCTCGGGGTCGGCGCGGAAGAGCGAAGCGGTGTGACCGTCGGGGCCGAGGCCGAGATGCACCACGTCGAGCGCCGGCGGATCGCCGGCGATGGCCGCCAGGGTTTCCGCGTATCGCCGCGCGACGCGCGCCGGATCGCCGAGCTCGATGGGGATGGGATGAATCCTATCGGCGGCGAGGTGGCGGGCGAGCGGGCTACGCATGAGCAGGCCCAAGTTTCGAGCCAGATGATCGGACGGCACGATGCGCTCGTCAACCTGGAACACGTCGATCGCCTGCCATGGTAGGGGCTGCTCGGCCAGGGCCTCGAAGAGCGCCGTGGCCGCCCGGCCGCCGCTCAGCGCGAGCGTTGCGCCCCGCTCGCGCGCGAGGGCGCGCGTCAAACGATCGCCGATGAACTCGGCCGCTGCGCGAGCGGCGCTCGTCGCATCGCGGGCGACAACGATCCGCATGCCTAGCACCCTGCGACCGAGTTATGCCAGCCGCCGACGTCGGCCGCGAGTCGCTCCGCGCTCGCCGGACCCCAGCTCCCCGGTCGGTACGGTTCGGGCGGCCTTGCGGTGCCGCGGAGATCGTCGATCAGCGCCCATGCCGCCTCCACAGTGTCCTCGCGCGCGAACAACGCCTGGTCACCCCGGAGGGCATCGCCGATGAGCCGCTCGTAGGCGCTCATACTGCGCATCGTCTCGTCACACATGAGCAGCTCCTCGGAGCGCCCGACGATTTCCTCGCCTGGCTGCTTGACGCGCACCCCGAGCGCGGTCGCGACGCGGTCGGGACCGAGCTTGAAGCGCAGGTAGTTGCCGTTCGCCGGCAGGGTCTCGCCGAATAGCCGTTGCGGAGGCTCGCGCAACGCCGCATACACTTCCGTGGCGGTCGCGGCGAGCCGCTTGCCCGTGCGGACCAGAAACGGCACACCGGCCCAGCGCCACGTCTCGATCCCGAGCCGCAGCGCCGCGTAGGTCTCGACCACCGAGTCCGCGGCAACGCCCTCTTCGGTGCGATAGCCCTCGTACTGGCCAAGCACGAGGTCCGCGCCGCCCGCCCGGCGGATCGCCCGCAGGACCTTGACCTTCTCGTTGCGCAGCGCCTCGCTCTCGAACGCGACCGGCGGCTCCATCGCGAGCAGCGCGACCACCTGCAGGAGGTGGTTTTGCACGACGTCCCGCAGCGCGCCGAGCTCTTCGTAGAGCCGCCCGCGGCTCTCGACGCCGAAGGCTTCCGCCAGCGTGATCTGCACGCTCGCCACGCGGTCGCGGTTCCAGAGCGGTTCGAGGAATGAGTTGGCGAAGCGGAAGTAGAGCAGGTTCTGCACCGGCTCCTTGCCGAGGTAGTGATCGATGCGAAAGATCTGCGATTCGTCGAATACCCGGCGCAGGCTCTCGTTCAGCGCCTGCGCCGACGCGAGGTCACGGCCGAGCGGCTTCTCGATCATCACCGCTGCCCCGCGGGCGCAGCCCGATTCGTCGAGCTGACGCACCACCTCCGTGAACAGACTCGGCGCGATCGCGAGGTAATGCAGCGGCGCGCGCGCAGCGCCCAGGGTCGCCCGCAGGCGGCGGAAGGTCTCGGGATCGCGATAGTCTCCCGGGACGTACCGCAGGCGCTCGCACAGCTGGCTGAATGCGTGCTCGTCGACGCCCCCGCCATGCTGTTCGAGGCTCGCTTTCGCACGCTCCTTCAATCGCTCGAGCGACCAGCCCTCGCGCGCCACGCCGAGGACCGGAATTTCGAGGCGGCGCCGGCGAGCGAGATTCTGCAGCGCAGGAAAAATCTGCTTGAACGCGAGATCCCCGGTGACCCCGAAGATCACCAGCGCATCGCGGTTCGCATCCGACACGGCGAGCGTTCCATGCAGACCCCTCGCGGGGCATGTGGCCAAAAGGGCGCCCCAATTTTCATGCGACACCGAGGTTGCGCACGGGGTTCCTTCGCTTCTCCAAGAGTTATTGAGCCTCCGTCCTCCGACTTGATGCGCGAGAGGCTCATCCGGAGTAGCCTGCCCCGGGACTATCGCACCCTGGAGGGGGAATGAGCGACATCTTTATCAGCTACGCAAGGGAAGATCGCGATCGCGTCGCGCCGCTTGCGAGCACCCTAGCAGGGCACGGCTGGGACGTGTTCTGGGATCGCGCAATCCCGACCGGAAAGACGTGGCGGGAGGTGATCGGTGCCGAGCTGCAGGCGGCGCGGTGCGTCATGGTGATCTGGTCACGACACTCGATCACGTCGGACTGGGTGCTGGAGGAAGCCGACCTTGGGAGGGAACGGGCCGTTCTGGTCCCGGTCCTGATCGACGACGTGAAACCACCGCTCGGATTTCGTGCCGTGCAGGCCGCTAGCCTATTGGGCTGGGATGGCGCCCCGAAGTCCCCAGCGCTCGCACAGCTGCTCGCCGATATCGGGAAGATGCTAGCGGCACCAACCGGGGCGGACAAGCCGACGAGGGAATCCGAATCGATCAGCCCTCCGAGCATCTCCGGCGAGTGGGTGACTTCGCCGTTTTCTTCCGCTTACTCCGCCGGCGATCGGTTCAGCTTGCTATTCGAATTTGTTCAGCAAGAGGACACGCTGCTGGGTACGGTGGTCGAAGCGCGCGAGGGCACAGATCGCGGCGTTAGCAGGGCCATCGTCGATGGAAAGATCAAGGGAGGCGTCATCTCCTTTCACACGAGAGGCGAGATGACCGGTGGACCCGACGGTGCGCTCTTGCCCTACAACGAGATGTATGCCGGAACTCTCGTGCACGACGGGCAACAGATCGACTTTCGTCGCTATAACGACGCACCTAGCGGTGGGCGAATAGAGAGATTCATCGCCAAGCCGAGGCGATGATGCTCCTTACATTGGTGCCGGCTGACCGAATCGAACGGACGACCTACCGCTTACAAGGCGGTTGCTCTACCAACTGAGCTAAGCCGGCCCGGGCGCGGATTATACGCGCTGCCCGAGCCGCTCCCGCGCTTCACCCGAGTGCCGCCTTCACTCGTTCCGGCGTGAACGGAACTGAGCGCAGCCGCGCGCCCGTGGCGTCGAAGATCGCGTTCGCGACCGCTGCGAACACCGGCGCAGCCGCCGGTTCGCCGGCACCGAGCGACGGTTGGTCGGGCCGATTGATGAGCGCGATCCGGATCTCCTCGGGCGCGTCGCTGAACCGCAGGATCGGGTACGACGCCCAGTCGAGAGCGGTGACCGCGTGCCGGTCGAACTTCACCTCCTCGAAGAGCGCGCGGCTGAGCGTCTGGACGACGTTGCCCTCGATCTGGTTCCTCACCCCGTCCGGGTTCACGACCAAGCCGCAGTCGTGCGCGACGTACACGCGCTCGACTCTGACCTTGCCGCTTGCCCGATCGACGTGCACGTCGACAACCATCCCCACGTACCCGCTGTGATTGTCGTACTGGACGAATGCCGCGCCGCGCCCTGCGCCCGACGAGCGGTCACCCTTCGGACCCGGGCCCGGATCCCAGCGCGCGAGCTTGGCGACCTCCTCCAGCACGGCGATCGCGCGCGGATCCTTCAGGTGACGGAGCCGGAATGCGATCGGGTCGACGCCGGCCGCCGCCGCGAGCTCGTCGATGAACGACTCGTTGGCGAACGTGTTCTGCGGCGAACCCAGACCGCGCAGCGCGGACGCGCGGAGCACCGGAGCGTTCAGGAGGCTGAGCCGCACCCGATCGTTCGGGAAGCTATAGGTGGGCTTCGAGTTGCGGTCCGCGCCGACGACGTTGATCTTCTCCGGCAACCCGAGCTCGGCGCCAGCCAGGAGGTTCCCGCCGGCGGCACCAGACGGCCGGCTGCTGTGGTTCTGGCTGAAGACGCGGTAGTCCCATGCGACGACGTAGCCCTTCGCGTCGAGCCCGCCGCGGACCGTCATGACCATCGCCGGGCCCTTGGGCTCGCGCCCGTGCTCGTCGGCGCGCATCCACTGCACGCGGACCGGCTTGCCGAGCGCCTGCGACAGGAACGCGGCGTCGCCGGTCACATCGTCCGCCCCGTTGTGGCCGTAGCACCCCGAGCCCTCGACCCAGATCAAGCGCACCTTGTCCGGCGGCAGGCGGAGCAGCGTCGCGACGCTGTCGCGGGTCAGAAAACTGCTCTGGGTCGGCGACCAGAGCGTTGCGCCGTCGGGCCGCACGTCAGCCACCGCGCACGACGGCCCGATCGACCCGTGCATCTGGAACGGGACGAAGTACTCGGCGCTCAGCGTCTTCGCCGCAGTCGCGAGCGCGGCGTCGACGTCGCCGTTCGCTTGCACGGCGCGCTCCATGGCCGGCGCCGCTTTGATCGCAGCGGGAAGCGCAGCCGGCTCGGGGAGCTCGGTGCCGTTCTTCCAGTTCACCTTCAGCGTGCGCGCCGCCGCGATCGCCTGCTCCTCGCGGTCGGCGGCGACGCCTACGAAGTTGCCCTCCGCTACCACGCGGACATTGCCGGGAAGGCCCGCCACCGATGACGGGTCCACGCCGGCGAGCGTCGCGCCGACGAGCGGCGGCCGCACCACGCGCCCGTGCAGCATCCCCGGCACCCGCACATTCTGGATGTAGGGATGCGTCCCGTAGACCTTGCCCGGCAGGTCGACGCGCGCAATCGGTTTGCCGATGACGTTCATCTCCGCCGCGGTCTTGAGCCGGCCGCGCTTCGAAAGCGGCGCATCGAAGGGCTTCCCGCCCAAGAGCTCGCCATAGGTGATCCGATTCCCGCCGGGAGTGGCGATCACGCCGTCCCTCACCGTCAGCTCACCAACCGCCGCGCCCAGGCGCCCGGCGGCCATCTCGAGCAGCGTCTGGCGTGCGTCGGCCGCCGCTTGACGGATCTGCGGTCCAGCGCGATAGATCGACTGGCTGCCGACGGTCGGCCCCTGGTTTGGACAGCGCTCGGTGTCGCCCATCACCAGGCTGACGCGCTCGAAAGCGACGTCGAGTTCATCGGCGACGAGCTGCGCGATCGCCGTTTCGACGCCGGTGCCGAGCTCCACCTTCCCGCAGAAGGCCGTGACGCGGCCGTCTGGCGCGACCGCCAACCACGCATCTAGCGTCTGGGCAGGTTGCGCGGGCGCCGGCCCCCCCGCTTGCGCGAGAAGGTCGACCGGGATGCCGAACGAGACGACGAGCGCGCCCGAGCGCTTGAGAAAGTCGCGCCGCGAGGTGCTCATGCCGCACCTCCCGCCGCGCGGCGCACTGCGCGCAGGATCCGCATGTGCGTGCCGCAGCGGCAGAGGTTGCCGTCGAGCGCGGCGCGGATCTGGGCCTGGGTCGGCCGCGGCGTCTCCGCGAGGAGCGCGACCGTGGTCATGATCATGCCGTTCGTGCAGTAGCCGCATTGCGCGGCCTGTTCGACGACGAAGGCCGTCTGCACCGGGTGCGGACGTTCCGGGGTGCCGAGCCCCTCGACCGTTGTCACTGGCGCATTCACCGCACCGACCGGCGTCGCGCACGATCGCGTCGGCTTCCCGCCGATGTGCACCGTGCAGGCGCCGCACTGCGCGAGCCCGCAGCCGTACTTGGGCCCGTAGAGGGCGAGCTCGTTGCGCAAGACGTAGAGGAGCGGCGTGTCGGGCGTGGCCGCCACCTCGTGTGGTTTGCCGTTCACCGTGATCGCAGCCATGTCTCCGGCTCTCCCTCAGCGTTTCATCGCGGCATCGTAGAAGCTCGGGTCGTAATACTTCGCCGGATCCGCGAGCATCTTCTTCGGCTCCCCGTACTTCGAACGGAGCTCGAGCACCGTTCGCACGCCCTCGAGATCGATCCGCGCCTGGCGCTGAAAGCCGTCCTTCGGGCTCAGCAGCACACCATAAGCGATCCGGGCGGTTGCCTCGCCGGCCGCCGGCAGATTCTTGGCGAAGATTGCGATCGCTTCCTCGCGGTTCGCCGGCTCGTAGAGCCACTCCACGGCGTCGGCGTACGCGCGGATGTACCCCACCACCGCGTCGCGGTTCTGGTCGGCCCAGCTCTTCCGCGCGCCGCCCACCAGCCCCTGATAGCGGCCGAGCACGTCGAGCGCGTTCGCCAGGCGATTGAAGCCCTTCGCCTCGGCCTGCACCTCGAACGGCGAAAGCAGCAGCGTCCCCGCGTGCTTCTTCTCCATCAGCGCCTGGAACCGCTGCAGAACGCCGCCCGCGCGCTCGAGCGAATAGTCGGCGGGCTCCTTGAGCCCGGAGCGCTCGAGGACTTCGATCAGCACGAACGCGTAGCCGGTGGTGCGCGCATCGACCGAGAGCGTCTTGCCGCGGAGATCCGCGAACGATTTGACTTCCGGCACGGTCACGAGGCGCAAGAACCCGGTGTCGGCGCCCATGAACGCGATCAGGTCGGGGCCTTCGATCTTCGCCTCGCCCTGCCCTTCGCGGTAGGCGATCAGATTGTCGATCGCGGTCATCGCGATGTCGAACTTGCCCTCGATCAGCCCGGTCAGCTGGAAGGCCGATCCCGGCGTCGGCGTGAGCTTCGGCGCGACGCCGTTGCGCGCGAACAGCCCCTTCTCCTGCGCGACCCAGATCGGCCAGTTGAACCCGCCGGGAAAGACGATGAGATTGACGGTCTTTGGCGCCTGAGCGAGGGCAGGAGCGGCGAGCAAGGCGGCGGCGCACGACACCGCCCGAATGACACGGGACATCGCGGACCTCCTTTGTCGGCCGCCTCGCGCGCGGCGCGAGTGCGCGGGCAGGATAGCGCAATCCGCGGGGCGGTGAGCGCGAGGGAAGCGGGCGTCTAGCGCGCCCGCATCTGCGGCGTCATTTGATGACCCGGAGCTTCCGCTTGCCGCCGCCGGGGGCGGGTGGCGGCTCGGGCTTGGTGACGGACTCGACCTTCGCGACCGCCTCGCCGCTTGCCTCCCAAGGCGTTTCCCGGCGCTCGATCTCGAACGACATCCCGTGCCCGTTCTCGCGCGCGTAGATCGCCGCGACCTGCCCGACCGGGATCACGAGGTCCCGCGGCACCCCGCCGAAGCGCGCCGCGAATTCGATGAACTCGTTGCCCATCTTCAGGCGGTGCGCGGCGAGCGGTCCGACGTTGAGCACGATCTCGCCATTGCGGACGTATTCCTGGGGCACGCGCGTGTTGGCGTCGACGACGACCGAGACGTACGGGGTATAGCCGTTGTCCACGCACCATTCGTACAGCGCGCGCAGCAGGTACGGCTTGGTCGAGGCGGGTTCGGCCATGCGCGCGAGTCTACGCTTTGCGGGGCCGGCAGTGTCGCGGGCGGCGGATCCGGGGCGAGCGCATGTCCCGCGTCGCGGTCACTTCCGCATCACCTTCTCCGACGGCGTGAGCGCGTCGATGAACGCCGGCCGGCTGAACAGCCGCTCGGCGTACTTCATCAGCGGGGCCGCCGATTTGGGCAGCGACACCCCGTAGTAGTCGAGGCGCCAGAGGAGCGGGCTGATCGCGACGTCGAGCATCGAGAACTCGTCGCCGAGCATGTATTTCTGCTTGGTGAACACCGGCGCGAGCTCGGTGAGCCGGTCGGCGACGTGGCTGCGCGCCTTGTCCTGCTGCTTTGCGTTCCCCTGCTCGAGCGCATCGATCTGGCTGAACAACTCCACCTCGAAGTTGAACAGAAACAGGCGCGCCCGCGCCCGCATCACCGGGTCGGCGGGCATCAGCTGCGGGTGGGGAAAGCGCTCGTCGATGTACTCGTTGATGATGTTCGCCTCGTAGAGGATGAGATCGCGCTCGACCAGCACCGGCAGGCGGCCGTACGGGTTCATCACCGCGATGTCTTCCGGCTTGTTGTACATGTCGACGTCGATGATCTGGAAATCCATGCCCTTTTCGTAGAGCACGATGCGGCACCGCTGCGAGAAGGGGCAGGTGGTTCCGGAGTAGAGATTCATCATGGGGCTACCCTTGCCCCGGCGAGCCGAGGCTAGCTGCTAAAGAAAAAGCGCGGGCGCCATTCGGCCCGCGCCCTTCGCATATGCGGGCTCAGTGCACGTCTTTCCAGTAGGCCCGCTTGAGAAAATAGGTCAGGAAGACGAGCACCACGAGTGCGAATAGCACCCAGATGCCGACGCGCCTGCGCTCGAGCTGGGTCGGCTCGCCCATCCAGGCGAGGAAGTTGACCAAGTCGTATACGGTCTTGTCGTATTCCGCAGTCGATTGACTCCCGGGTCTCAGCATCTCGAGCCTGATGACCTTAACCGGCCGGCCATCCGCGCCGAGGATCGGCTTGCCGTCTCTGCGCATCTCCTCTTCCTTGAGGATCCGCTCGCCCTGGAGCTGCCAGAGGATGTGCGGCATGACGGGGCGCGTGTAGACCAAATTGTTCCAGCCGGTCGGGCTGCTCGCGTCGCGGTAGAAGGTGCGCATGTAGGTGTAGAGCCAGTCGGCGCCCCGCGCGCGCGCAATCACCGAGAGATCCGGTGGCACCGTGGCGAACCACTCCTTCGCATCGACCGGCGTCATCGCGATCGCCATCGGCATGCCGATCTTCTCGGCGGTGAACATCAGGTTGTCCCTGATCTGGTCGTCGGTCAGCCCGATCGCGAGCAGCGTGTTGTAGCGCACGAGCGACGCGCTGTGGCAGTTGAGGCAGTAGTTGACGAACGTTCGCGCGCCCGACTGGAGACTGGCGATGTTGTGCACGTTCACCTCGATCGCGTCGAGCCTCGCACCCTCCGCGGCGCGCGCGGGCGCCGCGCTGGCGGCGAGGGCGGCAGCGACGGCCGCGAGGAGAATCTTCGTCATGATTCAGGTCACCCTCTCCGGCGGCTGCTTCGTCTTGTCGATCGCGGTGTACCAGGGCATCAGCAGGAAGAACGCGAAGTAGACGATCGTGGCGACCTGCGCGATGCGGGTAAGCAGGGTGTTCGGCACCTGCATGCCGAGATAGCCGAGCACGACGAACGCGACCACGAACAGGAAGAGCGCGAGTTTGTACATCCAGCCCTTGTAGCGGATCGACTTCACCGGGGAGCGGTCGAGCCAAGGCAGGAACGCGAAGATCACCACCGAGCCGCCCATCAGGAGCACGCCCCAGACCTTCGCATCGAGCACGAAGAGCCCGGCGATCAGGACGACGCCGGTCCCGAGCAGCACCATGCGGGTCGTGTTGCTTCCCCGCCGCAACAACGCCCAGATCATGAACACGACGACCGCGATCCCGATCACCCACTTCAGCTCGTCGGTCGTCGCGCGCAGCACCGAGTAGTACGGCGTGAAGTACCAGACCGGCGCGATGTGCGGCGGCGTCTTGAGCGGGTCGGCCGGAAAGAAATTGTTGTCTTCGAGGAACACGCCGCCGAACGCGGGGGCGAAAAACACGATCACCGAGAACACCAGCAGGAACACCATCGTGCCGAAGAGATCCTTCACGGTGTAATACGGGTGGAACGGGATGCCGTCCGCGGGGTGGCCGGTCTTCGGATCGATGCGCGCCTTGATCTCGATCCCGTCCGGGTTGTTCGAGCCGGTCTCGTGCAACGCCAAGATGTGCGCGGCGACCAGGCCGACCAGCACCAGCGGCACCGCGATGACGTGCAGCGCAAAGAACCGGTTGAGTGTCGCATCGGACACGACGTAGTCGCCGCGGATCCAGATCGCGAGGTCCTCGCCGACGAACGGGATGGCGCCGAAGAGGTTCACGATCACCTGCGCGCCCCAGAAGGACATCTGCCCCCACGGCAGCAGATAGCCGAAGAACCCCTCGGCCATGAGGCTTAGGAAGATGAAGAACCCGAACAGCCAGGTGAGTTCCCGCGGCTTTCGGTAGGAGCCGTACAGGAGCGCGCGGAACATGTGGAGGTACACGCAGATGAAGAACGCCGACGCGCCGGTGGAGTGCAGGTACCGAATCAGCCACCCCCAGGGGACCTCGCGCATGATGTACTCGACCGAGGCGAAGGCGAGCGTCGCATCGGGCTTGTAGTTCATGGTGAGAAAGATGCCCGTGACGATCTGCAGCACGAGCACGAGGAGCGCGAGCGAGCCGAAGTAGTACCAGAAGTTGAAGCTCTTCGGCGCGTAGTACTCGGAGAGATGCTCCTTCCACAGCTGGGAGAGCGGAAACCGGGCGTCGACCCACTCGAACAACCGCAGGGCCCAGTGCTGGTTTCGCGTCGTGGCGCCGTTCGCCATGGGCTACGCCTTGTCGTCGCCAATCAGCAGCTTCGAGTCGGACAGGAACCGGAACCTCGGGATGGTCAGGTTGTCCGGCGCGGGAAAGTTCGCGTACACGCGCGCGGAGAAATCGAAGCGCGAGCCGTGGCACGGGCACAGGAACCCGCCGAGCCAGCTCTCGCCCATGCTCGGGTCGCCGGCGGCGAACCTAGGCACCGGCGAGCACCCGAGGTGGGTGCAGATGCCGACCGCCACCAGCACCTCCTTCCTGTCCTCGCGCGCGCGCCAGATGTTCTTGCAGTACTCCGGCTGCTGCGAGCGCCGGGAGTCGGGATCGGCGAGCAGCGACTCGTCCTTCTTCAGCGTCGCCAGCATCTCCTCGCTGCGGCGGAGGATCCAGACGGGCTTCCCCTGCCATTCCACCGTGAGCATCTGCCCCGCCTCGACGTTGGAGATGTCCGCCTCCACGGGGGCGCCGAGCGCCCTTGCGCGCGCCGAGGGCTCGAGGCTCGCAAGGAACGGCCACGCGACCGCGCCGGTTGCGGCGCCGCCAGCGATGCAGCTCGCGAGGAGAAGTTTGCGGCGGCTCTCGTCCACTTCGTCGCCGTCGGCGGCGAGTGGCATGGTCCCTTCGGAAGGGTTGCTCATGAGGCGCGGGGTTCCTTCATTCGTGTTGTTGGAAGTTCGGTAAGCGGGCGGGCGCGCGGATTATAGCTGAACGGCCCCCTTGAATGAAAGTTTTTGCTCGTAACCATTTGTTTTGGATGAGAAAAACTGATTTTCCTCCGAGCGGGTGCCGCGCTCTCGGACACCAGCGTCGAGGAACTGGTGCGCGAACCGAGGGCGCGAGAGAGATGCTTGCCGACTCCGGTTTGGGCAATAATCGCGCACCCGGGAGGCGTCGAGCAGCTGGTCGACACGTCGCGCCAGCGCCTCGCGTACCTCGCCGGCCTCGCTCGATTGTTCCGCGCCGCGGCCCGATCGCAGTCGCTCGGGCGGCCCCGCAACGCCGATGACGCTCAAAAGACTTTGGCTCACCTTCGCCCAGGCCGCGACGATCGCGCTGGGAGTGCTGTTCGTCGTCACGACGCTCAGGCCCGAGTGGCTCGCGATGCGCGATGCGCCGTCCCCCGTCTTCGTCAAGCAGGCGCCACCGAGCGTCGCGCCGGTCGCGAGCGCCGGGTCGTACAGCGAGGCGGTCGGGCGCGCCGCGCCGGCGGTGGTCAACATCTTCACGTCCGGGGCGGTCAAGCAGCGTCACCCATTCGCCGAGGACCCGATCTTCCGCCGCTTCTTCAGCGACATGCTCGACGAGCCGCGGCGCGCCGCGAGCCTCGGCTCCGGCGTGATCGTCGCTCCCAAGGGCTATGTCCTCACGAACAACCACGTGATCGAAGGGATGGACGAGATCGAAGTGCTGCTCGCCGACGGCAAGACCCGGCTGAAGGCGCGCGTCATCGGCAGCGACCCGGAGACCGACCTCGCGGTGCTCAAGGTCGACCGGGAAGACCTGCCGGCGATCACCTTCGGCAATGCCGATTCGGTGCGCACCGGCGACGTCGTCCTCGCGATCGGCAACCCGTTCGGGGTCGGTCAGACGGTAACGATGGGAATCGTCTCCGCGGTCGGGCGGCGTGGCCTGAACCTGAACACCTACGAGAACTTCATCCAGACCGACGCGTCGATCAACCCGGGCAACTCGGGCGGCGCGCTGGTGGACGTCGCCGGGAACCTCATCGGGATCAATACCGCGATCTTCTCGCGTACCGGCGGATCGCTCGGCATCAACACCTTCGAGAACTTCATCCAGACCGACGCCGCGATCAACCCGGGCAACTCGGGCGGCGCGCTCGTCGACGTCGCCGGCAACCTGCTCGGCATCAACACCGCGATCTTCTCGAGGACCGGCGGCAGCCTCGGCATCGGCTTCGCGATTCCGGTGAGCACGGCGCGCCAGGTGATGGAGAGCCTGATCAAGGACGGCCGCGTGACGCGCGGCTGGATCGGCGTCGAGCCGCGCGACCTCACGCCCGAGATGGCGAAGACGCTCGACCTGCCGGTGAAGCAGGGGGTCCTGATCGCCGGGCTGGTCGAGAACGGGCCGGCGAGCGAAGGCGGCATCCGCCTCGGCGACGTCGTCGTCAAGGTCGCCGAGGCGCAGGTCAACAACACGCCTCAGCTGCTCAACGCCGTCGCCGCGCTGAAGCCGCGGCAGACCGCGACGCTCACTGTGCAACGTGGCAACAAGCGCCTCGACGTCCCGGTGACCGTCGGCCAGCGGCCGCCGACGCGGCCGGTGATGGTCGACCGCTGACGAACGTCAGTCGCCGGCCCTGCCGGCCACCGACTCCTCCGGCGGCTGCGTGTACTTGATGAAGACCTGCGCCGCCCAGATCCCGATCTCGTAGAGCAGGCACATCGGGATCGCGAGCGCCAGCTGCGAAACGATGTCGGGCGGCGTCAGGATCGCGGCGATGATGAACGCGAGGACGATGAAGTACGAGCGGAAGCTCTTCAGCTTGTCGATCG
>Ga0126383_10000309_pt1 | contig 25888 bp, 24 predicted proteins | sample PanSoiMetPlot_35_FD_96882 | JGI IMG/M metagenome (GOLD analysis project Ga0126383, IMG submission 96882) | Tropical forest soil microbial communities from Panama - MetaG Plot_35 | ecosystem: Environmental > Terrestrial > Soil > Tropical forest > Bulk soil | place: Panama | collected 2016-02-17
ACTCCTCTGCACTGCGAATGAGAGGGAATCGATCATGGAAAGAGAAAAAGAACTAACCAAGCTAATTAACGTGCTGCGCCGCACGTCGCGGATGGCGATGCAATCGGAATGGACCGGGAGCAATCAGGACGCCGCGGCCTATTGCGTTGAGCAATACAATCGGGTGCTGGCGCGGCTGAAAGAGATCGATGACAGCGTGGGCACACTCTTCGAGCCGTTGCCCAAGGGAAGTTCCCTCACGGTGGTGGCCATGGCTTGTCGTCAGTTGGCCGCTTATTACGAAGATGAGACGGGCTCGCAGAAGGGCTCTGACCGAGCGTACGGTTTTGCCTGCGACCCGCAGATGTTTCGCGACTTCTGGCAAAAATCCTCCCGCGAGTTCGAGGACCTCGGTGAATTCATCCGGGAGTGCGTCAATGAGTGGGCCCGGGTGCGCAAGGGTGATAAGGAAGAGCCCAGGAAAGAGAACTGACCGCCAATCGCCTCGTTCAGTCTGGCTTGTAACGCAAACTGTTAGTTTGCGACGCAATCCGGACGCAATCTAACAGATTGCGTTACAGCATCAGGCCGCCATCCAAGTCTTGACACACGTTGCGCAGCGCAATATTGTGCCCTCGCCGCCGTTGAAGACAACGGCATTCACCCATCACTAAGAAAAGGTTCGTAATTTTGGAGTGTGCCGGCTCGTCGGCGCTTTGCCCGCGCCGGAAAAGCCGACAAGCCGGGCACTCCAAACAAGGAGGTACGGATGATGACAAAGCTGCTTCGTTCCATCTCGCTGGTGTTGGTTCTGCTTTTGCTCTGCCTTGTTGCTTTCGCTCAGCCGAAGAAAGCCGATAAGGGCACGCTTAACAAAGAGACTTTCATGGACATGGAGAGCGTCACCAATCCGGCCATCTCTCCTGACGGCAAACAGATCGTCTTTACCCGCTCGTGGGTCGATAAAGTCAAAGACGAGCGCGTCAGCAATCTCTGGATTGTCGATGTCGACGGGACCCGGACCCGGGAACTCACCAGCGGCACTTGGCGCGATAGTCAGCCGGTCTGGTCGCCCGACGGCAAGCGCATCGCGTTTCTCTCAGACCGTGACGGCACCACGCAGTTGCACGTCCTTTGGGTCGACACTCGCGAAGCCGCGCAGTTGACCCATCTGGAACAAGCGCCGGCCGGCATCAACTGGTCGCCGGACGGTAAGTCGATCGCTTTCACTGCTTTTGAGGCCGACAACGATCCGATTCTCGCCGTCAAGCTGCCTGAGCGTCCCAAGAATGCGCAATGGGCCAAGCCCCCGACGCTGGTCAATCGTCTGGCCTGGGCCGCCGATGGGAGGGGACCTTTGCCGCAGGGCTTCACCCAGATTTACACGATTGACTCAGTGCTGGGAGGCACGCCACGCCAGATCACCTCGGGTAAATACAATCACAACACACCCGAATGGTCGGCCGACGGAAAGACTATTTATGTGTCCGCGATTCGAAAGCCCGATGCCGAATACCTGCGCGGTGACAGCGAGATTTACTCGATCGATTTAAAGACGCTCGAGATCAAGCCGCTGACAAACCGCAACGGTCCCGACGGGAATCCGCAGGTTTCGCCCGATGGCCGTTGGATCGCTTATACCGGATATGACGAGAAGAAGTTTACCAATCATGTGGCCAGTCTCTACCTGATGGATAGCATCGGCGGCAGCAAGCGAATTTGGGCCGACAAGCTGCCGAGTTCTCCGGCGGACGTGCGCTGGGCCGCGGACGGATCGGGCGTGTACTACTCGATGGAAGAGAAGGGCACATCGCACATCTATTTCATCGCGGTTGACGGGAAGCCGCGGCAGGTCACCCAGGGCGTCCCCATGCTCGAAGGGTACTCGATCTCAAACAATGGCCAGGTCGCCGCAGTGCGGACCAGCTTCAAGGAACCAGGCACCCTGGTTACCTTCAACGTCAAGGACGTGCTGAACGAGAAGAAGCTGGTTGATGTCAATGACGATGTGCTGGCGGGCGTCAGGATGGGCGACGCGGAAGAGCTCTGGGTCAATTCGAAGGACGGCTTGAAAGTGCAAGGCTGGCTGATCAAGCCGGTCGATTTCGATCCGGCCAAGAAATATCCGATGGTGCTTTGGATTCATGGCGGACCATGGTCGATGTACTCGGTGGCCTTCAACTGGTCGTTCCAGAATTTCTCGGCGAATGGTTATGGCGTTTTGTATATGAATCCGCGCGGCTCGACCGGATACGGCCAGGACTTCGTCAACGGGATTCAATATTCATATCCGGGCAAAGACTATGACGATTTGATGGCCGGCGTCGACGCGGCCATCGGCAAAGGCTGGATTGACGATAAGAACCTTTTCGTGTGCGGCGGCAGCGGCGGCGGCGTGCTGACGGCATGGATTGTGGGCCATACGGACAGGTTTGCCGCGGCCGTCTCAATGCGCCCGGTGATCAACTGGCATTCATTTGTCGGCACCACCGACGGTCCAAACTGGTACTACCAGTTCGACAAATATCCCTGGGAAGATCCGATGCAGTACGCCGTGCGCTCGCCTCTGAACTATGTCGCCAACGTGAAGACCCCGACGATGGTCATGACCGGCGAGGCCGACTTGCGCACGCCGATCCGCCAGAGCGAGGAGTTCTATCGCGCGCTGAAGATGCTGAAGAAAGAAACACTGTTAGTGCGTATGCCGGATGAATATCACGGCTGGCGCCGCCCTTCACATCAGTTGCTGCAACAGCTTTATCTCCTGGCCTGGTTCGAGAAGTACAGCAACAAAGGTGGCGCGATGGAGACGAGTTCGCAGCGGTAGCCGGTAGACAGTGACGATAGCCCCATTGGAGTCGGTACCATCTGCGTGAGCAGATGGAATAAAACAATCCAACAGCCTTCTTGATCCCAGCCGCTGACGCAGCTGGTACTGACTCTGTTCCTGGTCTAGCCAGCTTTCTTTTGCAGCAACTGGACCGAGCTGTCATTGATTTCAAATTGCTGGTTCTTTAGCAGACTGATCATCTCGGCCCCGGCCAGAAGAACCGGTCCATAGCCATGCGCGGCGAAGGCGCTGGTCGGCCGAAAGTAATAGAACGCGGGATCAAAGGCCATGCCCGTGCCGACGCATGTTCCATCGACCTGGCCGCGCGCGTTTACCTTAGTCGAGACGGCATTCCAGGCCAGCAAGGTCATCGGCGCATAGGCCAGCGGGTCAATCCAACCGCGATTGATGGCGCGCGCAAAGGCGTAGGTGTAGATCGCGGTCGCTGAGGTCTCAAGATAGGAGTCCGGCCGGTCCAGCAGTTGATGCCAGAATCCCGATCCCGATTGATAGGCGGCCAGGCCTTTTGCATGGGCTCTGAGTAGTTGCAGAATCTGCGGCCGCGACGGATGGTTTTCCGGCAGGACGTCCAGCAGTTCAACTTCAGTCATGAAGGCCCAGCCGTTGGCCCGCGCCCAGTAAAACTCCGGATGCTCGGTCATACCTTCAACCCAGCCATGAAAGAAGACTCCCTTTTCCTTATTGAACATCCGCTTCGCGAAACTCAATACCTGGCGGCAGGCTTCGTCGTAGTATTTGGTTTCGCCCGTCAGCTTTCCCATCTGCGCGATCGCCGGCACACTCATGAAAAGATCATCGAGCCAAATGGTCTTTGGCTGTGGCCGGTTGCGCGCCAGGGTTCCATCGGCAAGGCGGAACTCTTTGGTCATGATGTAGCTGATGTGGCTTTCGATTAGCGGTTGCAGATTGGCTTTGCTGCCGTCGCGCTTGGCTTTGATCATCGCCGCGCACATGGCGCCGCAATCGTCGAGCGCCCGCGGCTGTAATAAATTTCTCAGCGGAAGCTTGGTGCCCCAATCAGCATGCGCTTCGGTGGTGCTGCGAAAGTACGGAACCGAGTCGGCGATGAACTGCAGACGCTTTTCGGCGTAGTCCCGGAAACGCGGATCGCCGGTCGCCTGGCTGGCCAGCAACATGCCCGCATAGGCCACCCCCCATTCATAACTGACGATGCGAAAATCGCCGGGCTTCAGCGTGGTGTTTTCGTCTATCCGGGTCAGATCCGTGAGCACGTCGCCGGTCTTTGAATTTACGAACGCCGGCGGCGTGACTTGATCGAGATAGCCATGAACGCGGTTCAGGACCGCGGCGATCTCCTCTGCTTTGGCAATGCCATAGGGCACCGGATAGTTCGGTTTCAGTTGGTGCAAAGGAGTATTGGCATCCGTCTGCGGCGCCTGCTGTGATAGCGCGGTTTGGCAGAGCAGCATGAATAAGAGCAATAAGGCTGTTGTCTTCATAGTCATTTCAGTGCTGTGGTTTGGTTAACATCCCGGTCCGAATTACTTCCAACCGAGCCAGCAAGGCAAAGGCGCGGAAAAGCGTCTGGAGTATATAGCAAGAAGGTTCTGGTTGGAGCGAGAACAGGTCAGTGCCATTCGCGTTCGCGGATGGATCCAGGACCAACCTTAAACAGTTAGGTCTCTTCCTTATCCCATTCGCTTACGCGAATGGTACTGACCACCCGGCCCAAGGTCAGGGTTCGACCAAGGGGTGGTGAGTAGAAATCAATACCTCCAAACACTCTGCGGAAAACGGACGGCGGGGACCGCCGTAAATACTGTCAGATTTAACAGTGGAGTCGGCTGGCCGGTAATGGTATAAATAACCCACATCCTTTAGTCCTGCTCCCCAAGTCGCCTGGTCCATAGCAAAAAGTCATTCCCCATGAGGCCGCAGCGCCGAACAGTTGTTCTTTGTTTGGCTCTACCGGCCGGAAGAACATTCGAGGACTCAAAATGTTTAAGGCGCGGATCTTCGCCACCTGTTTCCTGCTCGCGGGACTTCACTGCGCCATCGTTCAGGCCCAGGACGATTCGGGCGTGAGACCTCGGCGCAGCCAGATAGAGGGGATCACTTCAGCCAAGCCGCCTTCGCGCGCGGCCATGGCCGAGGCAAGAAAGCTTTATAAGGCCGGAGAGAAGTACGGCGACTCCGGGCGCTTCGCGGAAGCCGCCCGTAGTTTTGAGCAGGCCTTGAAATTGGATCCGGAATACGCCGACGCCTACCTGGGCCTGGGCCACGCTTATTACGACCTGCATCAGTGGGAGCCGGCCATTGAGAATCTGCAGCGCAGCCTGGACTTGAAGCCTAAGGACAAGTTCGCGGCCGATTTGTTGACCTCTGCGCGCTCAATGTTGGAGCGTGACGCGCCGAAACCGTTGGTCGCGAACGTGGCCGACGCATCGTTGAGCAAGACCACGACGGCGAGATCAAAACCGGACGAGTCCGCACTTACTGCAATCTATCGTGTTGGCCCAGGCGACGTGCTGGATGTGCGATTGACCGACGCCGTCTCTACTGAGCCGGCCCTTTTTACAGTTACCTCAGCTGGGCTGCTCGAACATCCGGATCTGAGCGCACCGCTGCCGTCCGCCGGGCTTACGGTGGAAGAAATCTCCGCGCGTATGTCCCGCATGCTAAGGCAGAGCAATCGCCCGAACGTCTCAGTCGCAGTCAACGAATATGTCAGTCACACGATCCTGGTGAGCGGTCTGGTCAAAGAGCAGGGCACCAAGATCATCCGGCGCGAAGCCATTCCGCTTTACGTTGTCGTGGCGGACGCTCAACCTCTGCCCGAAGCGGGTGCGGTGACGGTGCTGAGGCACAACCCGCGCGAAAGTTATGTCGTCGATCTGGCAAAGAACTCTGAGATGAACTTACTGGTGCGGCCCGGCGATGTCATCACCGTGCAACCAGGGGCGGCCCAGTTCTTTTATGTCAGCGGCGAGGTGCGATCGCCGGGCGAAAAAAGTTTTCATCCCGGGCTGACGCTGACGCAGGCGATTATCATTGCCGGCGGCTTGACCAAAGAATCGAAAGAGGCCCGGCTGGCTCGCGATAACGGCAAAGGATACCTGGTCGTGAACCGCTACAAATTGAAAGACGTCAATTCCGGAAAGCTCGCTGATCCGGTGTTGCAACCCGGTGACCGCATTACGGTAGTCAAATGAGGTACAAAGCAAGATGAAGGCACAAGGCAAAGTTCCAACCGATCGCCATGCGCTCCCCCATCTATGGCAAATCGCGGCAGACGGTAATGTCGAACAGTTGGAAACGATCTTAAGTCTCGGCGCCAATATAAATGCGTTCAATCCTTCGGGACTGACCGCACTGATGGTCGCGGCCTATCATGGCCGGAGCGAAATGGTGAAGGCGCTCATCGAGAATGGCGCCGACGTGAACGCTGCGGATGGTGACGGTTTGACGGCCGCCACGATGGCCGATAAAGCGGGCTATAATGAAATCGTCAGGGTTCTTGGCGGAAATCCCGTAAAGCGAAGACCGTCAGCCCCGGTATCTGAGGCTGCTTCAATTCAAGCCACTGAAGAAGAACTGCCGGACTTGTCGAGTGAATCGGTTTCAGCAGTGGGCCAGGCTCCGCAGATTCGGACACTCCATGAACCGCCGGACATTTGGGACATGGTGCAAGAGGCTCCGGCCGATTTTAATCCCGGATCGGCCTTCTTTGGGCGGCTGCCGGTGAAAAAAATTTTGGCGCCGCTGGCGATGCTACTGGTCATCGGCAGCGCCGGTCTGTTGGGCTTTAATCCCTTGCGGCGCTGGCTCAGCGCCGGCGCTCCGCCGTCGGGCGTGCGCGCCGAAGACAATGAGAAGAAGGCAAGCGTAAGTCCGATCCCGCTTACAAAAACCGTGAAGGTTACGTCAAATCAACGACCCGTCAAAGAACTTCCGCGGGAGAAGATGACTAGCAGCGCGATCTTTAATCCCAGAAATATTACTGCCGGCGCGACCGGGGTGCGCTCAACGCAAGTCTCCACGGAGGGTCAGCCGAATCCAAACGTGCTGGCTGCCCGTGCCACTCCAGCGTCATCCCGATCTGAAGAGACAAGTGATACTCGAAAACCGGTTTCGCGAATCGTGAATCGCCCGACTACCGCCGCGAAGGTCGAGAATTTAGGGAGTCAATTATCAATGAATCCCGGTTACCGATCAGAAAATGAGAGACGAGCTAGCCCCGTCACAATCAAGCGAGACGTCGGTAAGGCTACGAGTCCGGAATCGAGTCCGCCCAAATCCAGCCCGAGTCCCAGAGGCAAGGTGATTGAGTGGCCTTAGGCGCGGCCTGCGCCAACAGCTCGGCCGCGTGGGCCGGTGCATAACCTCGCCGAAGGAGACCCCAGCTCACGGTCGGGCTACTTCCCCGAGTCGCCGCGTTAAATTGGTTCGGGCACCGCTTCCCAAAGTTCGATCTTGTTGCCATCCGGGTCCGTTACCCAGGCAAATTTCCCGTATTCATAGTCTTCGCTCTTATCAATCGCCACGCCCTGCGACTGAAGATGAGAAAGAGTGTCGGCCATGCTTTTCACGCGGTAATTGATCTGTCCCGTGCGCGGCTTGCCGTCAATTTCGTTACCTGACGATAAGATGGCCCAGGCCGTCGTTCTCTTGACCGAGGCATCAGCTAAATCGCGGTATTCAAAAGTGGCATAGAAGGATTTGCAGTCCGGGCTCTCGTGATAACTGATGCCCAGGTTGTCGCGATACCACTCAGCCAATGGCTTGGGATTGTTTGAGAACAGAAACGCTCCCCCGATGCCGTCAATTAGGTCCATCATTATTTCCCCCAAATAGTAACTTCGTTGCCGTCCGGGTCGTGAAAGTGCGCGAACTGGCCCTGGTCCGGATCTTTTTCGGTCTTATATGGCAAGAGCCCTTTGCTTTTCAAGGCCGCCAGGCTCGCTTCATAATCTTCAACCCGATATACCACTGAAATACTCGCCGAACACTGCTTGGGCGCATCAGCTTTTTTCGGATGAATGCCAAAGGCAAACAGGCCCGCGGCGGTGTTGAGCTTGCCGTAATATCCACCCTGGTATTCCCGGGTCTCCATTCCAAACCGCGAATACCAGTCGGCCAGAACTTTCGCATCCTGGCAGGGATTGATCGAGATCGCACCGACATACAGAATTTTAGCCTGAGGCGATTGGGCAAACGCCGGCGTCGCCAGAAGCAGGAGCGCGATCACAAGATATACTTTTCGCATCGCCATAGCTGTAATCATCGTCATGAATTTCATTAGCCTCTCCTCGTTTTCAAACTGAACCCAGTTTCCGCACCGGTATACAGAGCTCCAATTCAAAATGCGACCAGTCCAAAGCCTTTTCCTTATCTAAGAAGACCTCAAGTCCAGGCGCATGTTCGGGTTCGTAGTCACTATTGATCAGCCAACCTCTGAAAAGGTAATCGGTTGCCGTAGTTATCTTGCGAATATCGCCGGAAACCCTGGTGGCCGCGTATCGCATGGCCGGCATTTCTAATTTCGAGATTCCCTCGCGGCACTCAAAGGGAAGAGACGAAGCCAGACAGACTTCATATCGGTAAAGATGCTTGGGGGTCACGTGTGGATCGTCCAGCGACATGCCGAAAAGAATTCCCTGCGAAAAGACCCCTTCGGACTTGGCCCAATCGATCATTTTTCTGAAGGCGGCAATGACTCTGTCCATCTCGAAGGCATTGGTAACTCGAATGTAGGCGACCTGCCTTTCGGATACGTCGATCAATCTCACCGGGAAAGCAGCTTTCTTTTCTGCCGCACTCATAGGGAGAAGATATCCTTCGGCCGAGAAAAGTTCTTTGCAAATCTTGCTCTTTTTGACTTGGCCGCTTTTGCGAAACTGGCTGGGCGAAGTCTCGTAGCCCGATCGGAAGGCCCGCGAAAAAGTCGCCGATGAAGAAAAACCGCAATCCAGGGCAATCTCGGTCAAGCTCTGTTCAGAGTAACGCAGCAGACGAGCGGCCTTTTCCAGGCGAAGCCGGTTGGTAAAGTTGTTCAGCGTCTCGCCCGAGACCGCGCTGAAGATTCGATGGAAATGAAATTCCGAGAAGCAGGCGACTTTAGCCAGCTCGTCCAGTTTCACCTGCCGATCGAGATTGAGGCGCAGATAGTCTATGACCCGATTAATTCGCTGGGTATATTCGCTGTTGGCGTGAGTGTTTTGGCCGGGCACAGATTTACCTTGGACATGTGTCCAAATCCTCAATGACCATCACGGGGCGCGAAGTGTAATCTGTCGAATTAAATCGCACAAGGGCGATAGTAGCGGTAAGGTTTGACGTTTCTCATTCACACCGCGGCTTAAGCCCGGTTGCCAAGCATCATAACGGGATCGAAAACCGTTTAAACGGCATTGAGATACTTGACTCACCAGTCCGCTGAGCGGACGACGGCATAAAGTCTGGGGCGTAAGCCCCAGGATCAATCGCAGAAAGAATTCGAGCCCGCGGAGCGGGCGACAGCCCATTGCTGTCAACGTAGAACCACCGCCAGGGCTGTCGCCCGCTCCGCGGGCTCATTGGTCCGAAATGTCCGTATTCCTGGGGTTCCTCCCGATAAATCGGGATTCACCCCAGGCTTTATGCCATCGTGCGCTCCGCGCATTGAGCATCAGGTGAGTCAACTATATGACTGCCCTTTAAACGGTTTCCAGCTTCTGGCTCAGCCAACTCGCCGCGCTAAAGCGGCAGCGTGAATGAGAAGATTCTCTCAAACGAACCATTAACGCTAATTTAAGTAGTGATACGTCGGACCAAAAACGTACCACCACCAGGGCGTTAATACACTTGGTATCGAAGTCGATTTCTGAGACCCTATTGCTCATCGCTCTGTCACGTCTGACAGCCGAACCGCCGCGGTGCGGAGCTTCTCATACCATTTTGTGGGAATTGGCGAACTGCGATCACCATTCAGGATTGCGTCAGTCTTCGCGAAGGCTCTTAGGATATCTTCGTTGGTCCGCCGGCCGGTTTGCCGCCAGGCATCCGTAAAAACCGCAACGACTTCGGCCATGGAGGAATTTATTTTCAGAAACTCGAGAATCAGGTCGTGATTCGCGTGAAAAGAATGATGAAGTTCGGGCAGTTGCTCGTGCAGAAGTTGGTCAATCTGTGGCTGCTCGAACATCAGCTGACCGACACAATAAGAAAGCCCCTGCGAATAGGCGGTAAAGCGATCGTGCTCCTCGGGAGTGAATTCCGTGCTGGTCGTGATATTGAATCTGTCCCGGAGAGCGTTTGAGATCCATTGCACTTCTTTCGAGAGCGGATGGAGATCGCCTTCACAGGTGGCGGTGAGAATGTTCCTGAAAGTACTCGCCTCAAGCTCGGTAGCCCGAAATCCATTCGGCCCGTACATTGGGTGGACAAAAACTGTCGAGAGCAGGGGATTGCCGACGCGCTCAAGAGTACTGGTGACGGCGCGCCAAACACCGGCCTGGACCGAGGGAATGAACCAGAGGGTCAACGGAGTTTCCCGGCCGCGACACTGGTACACGAGGTCGCAGGCTAACTCGGCATATCCGGCCAGCGGCGTCGCCACCACAATGTGACGGGCCTGTTGCAGACGACCGGCGTGCTCTTCGGGTCGAGTTTCGCGATCGGTTGCCAGGACATTTTCGATTCCGAGTCCAGGCAGGATGCTCTGTTGCAGGAATTGGCCGAATTCGCCGCGGCCTCCCACAATCAAAACGGCGTTGCGCGTTACGGAGTCAGGCGCCATTAAGTGGAATTAGCGGCGGCGATCAGAACCGGTGAATAAAGATTTTGCAGACTGTTAGAACGCGGAGTCTGACTTTAACGGATCCGCCGCGATTGGACAAAGGGCGGGAACCGGTGCGGACTAATCAGGAACCAGCGCCAGTGAAGAAGCTGGCGCTGCGAATGTCATCGGGACAGATTCCGTTCTGTCACTTGATCGGTTCTTCGATTGTTACCGGCGAATCCGTGTCAAACGTTATCGTCATATGCTTGACCACGCCGCTGGCATTCTCGATGTCGCTCTTTAATGGAAGTCCCGAATTCTTCGCGATCCACATTTTGGCAACAATCGGGAAATTTCCCACCAGCATCATCGCCTTGTACGAATAGACCAGTGCCGGCTTACCGTCGAGGGTCTGCTCGCCTTCAAATTTGACGTCAGAAAGCGTTTTCATGACTTCATCGCTGTACGAATTGCGAAGCGTTGGTGGTGGGCTCTGGCCGGGGTCCGTCTTCCAGGCGTCGCCCTCTTTGTGGTACGAGTGGTCGCCGATAATAATTTCTTCAGTCGCCGCGCCCGTGGCGTCAACATATGAATAATGATATCGGTCCGGTGCGACGAAATCGACGTGTTGCTTGAACGAAGTGTCCCCGACGGTCTCGATATTGCCGGCCAGCGCTTTCAATGCGTAGAGCTTATGCGCAGCGTCGATCACACTGGCCCTCGGGTCCGAGGTGGCGGTCCGGGAACTGCCTTCTGTTGCCTTACTACAGCCCGAAGCCACACCGGCAATAAGCATGAGAACAAGCGTTAGTTTTTTCATGGTCACTCCTTGGCGGGGCGTTAACAATTCGGCCCAAATTTCTTAAACGCTTGGCGACTTGGCGACTGAGTGGCGACGAGGTGAGAGAAAGAGTAAAGCTCAAATTAAGCTGCTTTACTAAAAACTATCGCAGAATCAGGGTGCACGGTACTGTCAAAATGTACAGGTAAGGTGCCAGCGCTCTCGGTTGCGCGCCTAATTTCCCGCCTGATTGCGATCCTCAGCAATGGCCAATAGTTAGACCGATCCAGGTGCGTAGAAGAAGTCAGTTGGTTTGGGATCACAAGCCCCAGCCCTTCAAGGAACGACAAAGAGAGCCGTTTGAGCTTCGACTGCTTAGCGGATTGTAACGGTTTGAAATATTTGGAGGCGGCGATCGGAATCGAACCGATGAATAAAGGTTTTGCAGACCAATCAGGACGCCTGTCACCGAGTATCACTGAGTATCATTGCCCGATAAACAGGCGCTTTTCAGCCGGCACGGAACAATGCATATTACTCCATAGCATTCGGTGCGTGACACAAATTTGGCCACAGTGGTTCTTTTTTATACGTCCTCTTTCGTTAGACGCAGGATGGGTCTGACGATCTTTACTTTCCAACGTGACCGCGAATAGACTCCGCTGCATGAAAATCCCCTCGGCTCTCGCGGTCCTTGTATTGTTGGCTGCTATTCTCGGGTGCGTCCTCGACACGCGTGAACACGAAGTCGTCTATGAGGTGAAGGGAAGTGCGTCATCAGCTTCGCTTACGTATCAGAATCAGCATGGCGACGGCGAGCAAATAGAAACCGTCAATCTGCCGTGGCAATTAACAAGAAAGGGTAAGTCGGGCGACTTTCTTTACATTTCCGCCCAGAACCTTGGTGAAAGCGGGACCATCACTACTACTATCTCGATCGACGGCAAGACCGTGAAATCGACAACGTCAAAGGGCGGCCATGTTATTGCGACTTCGAGCACGAGCTGCTGCCGCGGTGATTAGGGGCGTGTAGGATTCTATATTCTAGGTCTGAACATATATCAGGACCTAGAAAACCTATTCCCGGCATATTGAATTTCAGTGCGTTGTGAGCATTTCGGACTGGTAAGCAATCTCGTCCGGGTTCGTGGCCTCTTTCTCTTTCGCAATTCTCTGCAGCTCGATTTCGATCATCTTGTTCAGTTCTGCCGGCGGGATCGTCGCCCGTGATTCACGCCAGACCTGGGGTCTTCGGCCTTTGAGCAAGAACATCAACAGCACGTCACTGCCGGCGAACGCGCGGCGCCGGGCTTCATCCTCGAGGAGATCGCAAGCCTTCTCGATTGCTTCATCCCACAGCTTCGCAAAGACAGAGTCGTTGTACCTGTGCTGATAGACGTTCGAGCGTCCAACTTTCGCCGCCGTCGCTGCTTCGGTAACGCTGCCGGTTTGTTCCAGGGCAGCGAGAAAAGCCTTTTGCCAGTGTCGTTTCATTTGATAGCACCTCAGTACATCCTTAGTTCCCGAACCGGCCGCGAGGCCAGCCAGACGGCCATCGCCAAAGACAAAACCAGATCGTCATGCTTTCCGGTTCGGGCCTCGTAAGAATCAAACCCCGAATCACTGATGCTCACCTCGAAATTCTGTAGCTCCTGGGTGAGAATCGAAACTTCCGGCAAGTCAGCCGCAATCTTCAATCTCCCCGTCTGCAAGGCCACCTGAGTTGCGCCGACCAGTTCGCGTTTAGGGACGCGCCAGGTGCCATGTTCGCTCACCGCGCGATCGCCGCCATGAATCAGGATTGGTTTCAGGTCAGCATTGATCTCACCTTGCCGGAACATATCAACCACGGCGACGCCGACTCCGGTTTGATCGATTGCCAGCCGCGGCCTGTTTGAAAGTAAGGGCTCGCGCCGGCAAAGTTCGCGCACTCGCAAGATTTGCGTCGGGTAACTCGTGCCCAGCTTGAACCGTTCGAGGTAGCGACAATGCAAGCTCGTCTCTGATTCTTGGCCGCGAATCTCCAGGACGCACAGCGCCGTGTAGTCCTGGGCTTTGCCCAGGTCCAACCCGATCATGTATTGCAGCAGCTCCGGCACCTCCGGCCGCTCTACCGGTTGGAACCGTCCGTTCACAACGCGAAACTCCGTCACAGTGCCCAAAGTGGCTGCACCTCCGCTGTTATTGCGGCTTGAATGTCTGCGGTCGAAAAACATGCTTCCAGGTTGTCAACGAAACTGCATCCGTACTCCTGAGAAAACCACCAGTCACCAATCCGCTGGCGCTCCTTTTCCAGCCAGGCCCGATCAATCCGCGGACACTGGTCGGCAGTCACCCGGACGCGCTTCCAATCATCGCCGCCTTCGGTCCACTCTTTGAAAAAGAAGCCTCGCGATCCGAACGGAGTCGAGAGCAAAATGATCTGACCGCCGGAGACGGCCAGCATCGGCCGGATGCTCTGATACAAAGCATCGTCAATTCGCGCCGCCTCGTCGCAAATCAGGAGATCAACACCCGAGAAGCCTCGAACTGTCTGTTCCTTTCCCGGCAGCACCTGGACCCGTGAACCGTTCGCGAGTTCAAGCTTGATGCTTGACTCCTGGGTAAGCGCGGGAACGTCAGAAAGCAGGTTGTAACTCTCGCGGATCTTCCGGTACGTTTCCATTGATTGCCGCTGCGACGGCGACAAGACCAAAGTCAAAGAGCCTTCCTGGTACAGCGCCGTGTGCAGGGCCTTGAGTGCTGTGCTAGTGCTTTTCCCTGATTGCCGCGAACAGTTCAAAATGATCTGACGCTCAGTTGATTCGAGCAAATCCGTCTGCCAGGGATCGGGCTCGACACCAATCCGCTGGGCCAACTGAAGCGGCGTGAGACGTTCAGAACTCGCAGCCGGCGCGCGGTCGCGAAGAGCGTCAAGCAACAACTCCCGCACCTCGATCGGCTGTTTGCGCCAGTCAGTTTGTTTTGCAGCGAATGCCATTTATCTAAGAGACCAGCGATGATTTATGAAGCCGGACTTTTGGCCGGCGAGAATCCAATCCTCGAGATGACGGAACGGAACGCCATCGCCCAGGTGCAGGCGCGCACGTTCGGTTTTTATCTCCGCGGCGTACTGTTCGGTTTCAGCTAACAGACTCTCAGCCTTGTGCAATCGCTGCCGCGCTTCCTGCATTGTAAGTTTGACGTCCCGGCCATCTCTAAGCTGTCCTTCACTCGCCAGGTATCGAACGCGCTTCGCGCGCTCAGCTGCAAGCCACTCATCCGAGCCGCATCCGCATGACCCACAACCGCACTTCTCACCGAGCGCGGCCAGGGCTTTATGTCTGACCTCGTTTGACTGCTCGCGCATGATTTGAGCCTCTGACAGCCCGCAGAGGCGCATCATCTCCGCGAAAGAGAGGCTTTCATAATCCTTGGCAGGAGTGACCCTTGTGCGGCCGCTGAGCGCGCATGCGCTCGACGTAAGAGACACTTCAAAGATCGGCCATGTGATGATCCGCGTGAACCTCTGCTCTTTTCGCTTCTCGCCGCCATTGGCGCCGCTGCTGATGGCCATCGCATCTTCGTCACACAGCTTGACGATGTTCCGCACTTGCGGATCAAGCGGATTCTCAAACGCCCAGCGAATCTTTAACGACTTGCCAGGGACCAGTTCATAACTAGCTTTCGCCAGTCTCTTCTTGCCGATCGTTGGATCTTGCTGATGTGCGAAGAACAGCGGCAGGAATTTTCGCTCGTCATCAAGGCCCAGCCTTTCGAGCGTCATTCCCGGATCGAATACCTCACCGTCACAGTCCGGCTCATCACCGAAAACAACGGCGTCCGCTTCGTAGTGGCTATCGCCCAGGCGTTTGATGGAAGGCGAGGCCGTGAATTGAATTTGCCGACCTTCGGTTTTCATGCTGCAGCCTCGAGATCGGGCAGACAGCGCAAAAGCTCACTCAAGTTTGAGATCTCGGCCTCGAGCCGGTCCAACTCGCGACGCTTCGCTTCAAGCTCGCGAAATACATCGCAGTAATCGCTATTCGCCTGCTCATACGCGAGTCTCGCCTCTATGAGCGGATCGAGCGGAAGCGTGGCAAATCCCGCTTCTTCCTGCTTCAATGTCAGCGATCCCATGTCGTTGCGCCCGCCATAGGCTGCTGCTTGTGGTCGCGCCGCCAATTTAATCGCGCCATTCAGCTCCAACCTCGCATTCATGCGTGCGTTTCCCAGACGGGCCAGGGTTCGCCCCATGGCCACGATTTCGCTTTGCAGCGCCTCGCGTCGGTTCGGGTTCGGTTCGCCCGCACCGCGCGGCGAGAATAAGAGTTCAGCTAGTTTTTTCATTTTTCTTTCTCCTCCAAGATGTTTTGGCTCGCGCCCGAAGCGGGAGCGCCGCTGGGCTCAATCAGTGGGGCGTCGCTCAACCGCAACGCGACAACCGCTGTCTCGCGTGAGCGCGAGCCAAACTTTCAAAGCCTCTGAGCATCAAGACACGCCTCGATGCTTGCCTCATCGCCCGGCACACTTGCCGGGATGTAAATCTCGTCCGACAACTCCAAAGCGAGCGAGTACAGAAACGGATCGCCTTTGCGACCGGCGCCCGTTCGCGTCAACTTACCTTCATCGAACAGCGCACGGACCGCTTTAGAACTCAATCCGCCATTGGTGCCGCCAACTAATTCTTTGATCGTTGCCTCAGGCACTGGATCGCGCGTGATAACGTCGAGCACAGCTTTCTTCCGCTCGCTCAAGGTAAATTCCTTCATGTCGCCGCACGCTGAAACGATGCCGGTCCCTGGATCGAGTTGAATGATCGTCTCCGGCAAGTCCTCGCCGTACCGTTGAACGCTTTCGATGGTTCGGGCTTTGTCGCGTTTGCGGACCGTGAGCAAGGTATCGACGGCGCCAAAGAAACCGGTCGATCCCAGGAGCGCGTCGCCCGTTTCGCGCAGGTCACCGCCCTTGCCGTTGTGATGAAGCGCCATGATGTGCGTCTGACACTTCGACAGGCGGGCCATATCGATCAAAGGCTCAAGCTGGCGAGTGACCTCGCCGTAGGAATTAAAGTCAGTCACGCGCACGAAGCGCGACAGAGGATCGATTATCACGAGCGCAGGTGAATGCTGTTCGATCGCGATTTCCAAAGCGGTGAGCGCATCTTTAGGCGTTGAGCCGGTAAATATCAGGATGGTGTCGCCGCTCGCTTGCATCCGCCTGAAGTGCGCGGCGACTTCAGCGCGCTTTTCTTCCAGGCAGAGATAGATTACAACCCCTCGCCGCGTGACGGCACGATCGAGAAAGCGGTTTAGCTGAGCGACCGCGACGGCGAGGTTTCTCGCCCAGGTGCTCTTTCCGGCCTTTGGCTTTCCGGCAAGGATTGAGAACCCTCCGCAAGGAAGCATCCGATCAATAACGAAGGTGATTTGCTCTTTGGGTTCCGCGAGCAGGTCATCAAGCGACGTAAAGCCGAAGTGGAGCCCGTTAGTTTTGGGCTTCACAACCTCCAGCGAACGATCATTCTGCCGCGCGCGTCCGGCGCGACGTTCTTCTTCGTCAAACTTTTTCAATTCTGCGAGGACAGGGGAAGGCGTCATGCGGCGATCCTTTCTTGTCTGACCCTCAACGTGAACGGCCGCTGATCGCTCACGCTGCGAAACACGCGCAAGCTTTGAATGAATGCCGGGCGTTCGGGATCGCGAATCGGCAAAATAACCCCCCGGCGAGCAAGCCTTTCGTCAATATCGATCCACCAAAGCCCACGGGCTCGGTAGAAGCCAGGAACATCGCCCAGATCACCAAACCGCTCGAAACACGCGCCAGCACCAATCAGGTTTTCGACGAAAGTAGGCGCCGATCGAATCTCCAGCCGCTGGATCTCTTCCGGCTCAAGCTGCCAGTGGCGCTGAATATCGCGGAAGGTATCGAGCCGCAGACTAATACACTCGCGGACAAGATATTCGTGGACAAAGGCCAGGCGCAGACTCTTGGTCATTCCGAGCCCTCTTAAGCGACTTGCGCGCCCCGACCGTCGGCTTCGAGCCAGGTAATTAGATCTCGGTGCCGAATCAACACACTTCGGCCCGCGCGAATTACTTTGATTTCGCCGGCTGCAATAATCTTTCGCCAGTAGGCCTCAGACATCCCGGTAAGGTCCGGAAGCTCTGAAACTCGCCACGTCAGCCGCTCCCCTGAATTTTCTTGGTCAGCCTGCATAAAACTTAGTAGCCCCCTATCTGCTTCCGTGTTATAGTCTGCTGCAGGTGGCTTGTCTACGCCCTTGTCTCCAAGTATGGTGCTTTTTATGGCTCTTAAAAGATTACAATCGCAAGCTAATCCTAGGCTCGCTAGACTGATGCGACTCGTCAACCTCCTACCTGAGGAGTATCTGGGCGATGATCTTCAGCGAGCGGATGCGCGGCTCTTAGTGATCGAGTCGTTGCCCCTGGAATTGGCAGATTACATCGCTATGGGTGACACGGAGGCGGATCGCGGGGAACTTGACCTAATTGCGGAGGGAGGCGTTCTCGGACGTTATAGCGATTTGTGGATTGCTCGGGTAAGGCTTCGAAATATCGCGCGGCTCGCGCAGGGACAGCTTCTTTACTCCATCAGGAGAACGGATGTCTGGATTCTTGATGCGATTGCCGGCGATGGAACGATTTACACGGCGAAAGATCTATTTAGCGAAGCCACGGTTGACGTTCAAGCAAACAAGATAGGTCGGTGCCTGATCTGCGGTGACATCTTTTGGAAAAAGAGAAGCCACGCCAAACAGTGCGGCAAGCCTAAATGCAAGAACGCCCTAGCGGTTCAAAACTTTAGGGACCCAGACCGCCGAGCGAAGTATTACATCAACCGCAAGGTGAGGGAATACGAACAGCAGGAACAACGAAAAAGCAGCGCAAAGAAGCGGACCGCCACAGCGCGCAAACGCTGAGACGGTCCTAACCATCAACCCTTTGACTAGAAAGGATGACAGCTAACTATGAATATATACGATCGTGATGGAACCTACTGGTTTCGCTTCATGCACAACGGCCGCCGCTTCAGAAAATCCACCGGCATAAAAGTGGCCGCACAGACGCGCAAGCAACGAAACCAACACCAAACAGACGCAGAGGAAATCGCCGCCGCGTACCGCACCAAAATGGCAAAGGGCGAAGTCGGAATCGAAGAGCCAAAGAGGATTCCGACCCTCACCCAAGCAATGAAGGATTTTCTCGAATGGTCCGAACAAGAATACGCAACGCACCCGAACACGCATCGGCGTTATGAGATTTCAAGCGCAGCCTTGCTCCGCTACTTCGGAACTAAGACCCTGGATCGAATCACGTCCGATGATGTTGAACGCTTCAAGACGTGGCGCGCGAAGCAAAAGAAACTGCCGCAAGGTAAGAAGAGCAAGAAGGCTCGGAAATCAGCCAAGATGCTCAGACCCGCCACGGTCAACCGCGAGCTGGCTTGTCTTAAACACGTCTTCACCCGCAACTGTGAACTGGTCGCCCGCAATCCGGTCAAAGGCGTTAAGTTTCTGGAAGAGGACAACGAACAAACTCGCGTTCTCACACTTGAGGAAGAGAAGCTGTATCTCATGGCCGCAACCCAGCCGCTCCAAGACGTTGCCACGGTAATGTTAGAAACCGGTATGAGGCCCGAAGAGGTGTACAGAATCCGCCGCGAGAACGTCTATCTCGATCAAGGCTACCTGTTCAATCCCTACGGCAAAACAAAGGCAGCAAGGCGCAAGATACCGCTCAGCGAGCCAGCATTAGCCGTTCTCGCCCGACGCATGGAAAAGGCAAGGGGTGACTATCTGTTTCCCGGTCGCGCACCTGCGGGCGAAGGAAAGCCCAAAGCAGAGCGGACAGACTCAGACAAGCCAATCGTGAAACTAAACGCGGCACACACAGCCACGGTCACACGTTGCAAGGTTGCGCCGTTCAGACTCTACGATCTCCGGCATACCTGGGCGACCCGTTCAGCACAGGCCGGCGTCGATCTCGTTACACTGGCGGCGATGCTCGGGCACTCCCGCATTCAGATGGTTCTGAGGTACGCACACCCAACCGAAGAGCATCAATTCGCGGCAATGGAAAAGCGGCTGCGCTATATGGCAGGGTAACACGTTCAATTTAACCCCAACGCGGAAAGCGGTGAGCCTTTGGGCTTGCCGCTTTTCGTTTGTTTGGATTATCGTCTCGCTGAATTGGGACCGTGAGGAAATGCAAGCCGAACAGCAAATCGGATTACCGGATAATATCGCAGTGTTTTTGAACGTTCGAAGCCTAGTTGACTTCGAAAACGCTCAAATCGTTCCCGGCCACTTCGCGCGGCGCGCGACCGATGACGAAATCAACAAGATCCGAACCGGGTTAAACCGTCTCGCTGGCGAGTATCGGCGCCATGTTGTCTCATTGTGGGAGTGGAGGTGGGATGACAACCATACTCAGACGGTGCGTTTGGAACGCAATGAGTGGCGTTACTTTGTGATTGCATTTCGCGGGGATAACGGAACCGTGAACGACCTATCATTAGCATCCAACATCTCAACGCTGGGGCCAGATATTGGGCCTATCCTTATGTACGGTGAGTGGAATAGCTTTCTCCACAATCCTGTAAGCTTCTTTCAATCAACCGAACACACGTCCCAAAAGGGAGAATCGGCCTTTGTTGATCTTACGCTTGACGGTCTTCAGGAACTCAGCTCAATCTGGAGCAAATTGACCGCAGACCGCGAAAATCCGGTATGGCAAACTGTTAACCAGCTACACCACCTTAAGGGCCTACCCGCCTATTCAGCAATGAAATTCTTAGGGTATTTCGCTGTGCTTGAATCCTTGCTGACTCATATGCCTGACCCGAGCGATCCTTACGATGCCATCACTAGACAAGTAAAGAAGAAGATGACGCTGCTCAACAATCGCTTCGATAGACCTTTAGACTATGCCGCTTTTGGAAACACTCCTCCAGAAACCATTTGGGCTAAGCTTTACAGGTATCGAAGCCTGATAGCTCACGGCGTTATCGGCCGAGGCAATCAGCAAAAATTCGAAGGGGAACTGGCCGCCCTGCGAGGCCATGACATGGCATTCGATCTTGTGAGCGCAGCCGTCAAAGCCGTAGCGCGTCAGAGTTTGCTGGAACCGAAGCTGCTGACGGACCTTCGCGACTGCTAAGGCCATCCGGCCTCCATTCTAGGTTTTCCGGGTCTTTCTAGGTCTCAGACCTAACAAACAGAATTTTAGGTCATAACTGACCTAACCTCTTACTACCCTCTAAAGCTATGTAATTAACCTAAATCGGGACACGTTTTTGGCCACAGGCGCCTTTCGACGTGACCACGCGCGTTAGGCCGGCGAGTGCTAACTAATTGTTATTGTTTGGGATATTTGGAGGCGGCGATCGGAATCGAACCGATGAATAAAGGTTTTGCAGACCTCTGCCTTACCACTTGGCTACGCCGCCGGGAAAGCTTGCGATGAAAGATGAAGGCGGAAGGATGAAGAACAGTTCGCGGCTCTCAAGTTTGCAGATTTCAGCCCTGACCGCCAGATTTTAGCGGCAGCAACACTGAAAACCGAAAACTGAGAACCTGTTCTTCATCCGTCCGCCTTCGAAACTTTCGAATTTGGAGCGGGAGACGAGATTTGAACTCGCGACCCTCGCCTTGGCAAGGCGATGCTCTACCACTGAGCTACTCCCGCTTGTCAAAGACATTCGATTCTAATGATTGGAGGTGAGTTGTCAAGCGAGGAGCGCCTGGAGTGCAGGCATCCTGCGCGCAGATCGCAGGGCATCTTGGCCCGCATTGTGGCGGAGAAGCGCGTCAAGGATGACGGCGAACCGCAGGCAAAGATGCCTGAGCTCCGGTTACTGGGGCAGCGGTGTTGCCAGGACGCCCGCTATGAACTCATTCAATCCTACATCCGAGCCGTCATGCCGGAACTTATAAAACTCAGTCAGACTGGCTCGCCATGAGGTCATGGCCGGGGCTTGTTGCGGGTCCTTCTGGGCCAGGGCGACAGCGCGCGCGTAGGCATCGATCATTTTGTCCACGACCTTGTTGACGCCTTCCAGGGCGGCTTTGCTTTCGGCAGATTCGGCCTGATTGGCAAACCGTTTACTGTAGTCATCAGACAGGCGCTTGTATGCGCCGTTCCGGTAAGACAGCGCCAGGTAATAGTAAGTCGACGCCGAAGTCTTGCGGTCGCTGTTTATTTGCGCGGCTTTGACGAATTCCGGAGCGGCCGCCTCTGGCCGCGGCTTCAGCGCGTAGAAGCCTTCCGCGTAATAGAGCGACGCCAGCACATCTTCTTTGTTCTTAAACGGCGTCCAGTTGTCCGGCGTCTTGCCCGCTTCAATCAATTGAATGGCTTTTCGTGCATAAGTCGCCGCATCGTTATTAAAAGCTTCGTTGCGCCCCTCGCTGGCAAGCACACCCTCGTAACCAAGCGCGATCAGAACCTTGACGTTGTCGGGGTTATCGGCGAGCACCTGCTTGGCCATGCCGTAGGCTTTGGCAAAATCCTTCTGCGTGAAACTTCCGAGGAGTTGCTGCTCTCGGTCTTCTCGCTCGGCTGCCAGTCGCCGGGCCTTCTCGTCCGCTTCGTACGCGTTGATCCATTGGCGCAGGTAACGCGTGTACTGATCATCCTCCTTGCTGTACTTGGCCATGTAGTCCTTGGCGGCCTGGTACGCGACGACCGGATACTGTTCGCGGTTGTCGACGAATTTTTTATAGGTGGTGACCTTGTATTCATCATCCGTTTCCTGCACCGGTGTGGACGTGCGGGGCTGGGCGTGAACGCGAGCGGTGGCGCCGACGGTGAGCGCGATAGCAATAAACAGTGTCAACTTTGCGTATTTCATAAAACCTGAAAGGCCTCCTGAGCAGGTACCGCGTCTAAGATGCGAGTATCGGGGAAAAAGTTTCAAGCTGAGTGACAGTTTAGCAGAAGGGTGGCAGAAGCCCGACCGTCAGGGAGGGCAGGAATCGCCTGCCACACCTTCAGTTTGCGTAGCTTCGCACTGCCAGCTGCCCTCCTTTACGGTCGGGCTTCTGACATGATCAGGCCACTACTTCGGCTTCAATTTTCGCGGGCAGATCTACGATTTCCCAGGCTGATCGATTGCGGAGCAGAGAAGAGGTGAGGGCCGCGTGCAGCAAGTGTCCGCTGCGTTCGGCGCGCACCCGGCCGAGCAGCGTCATGCCCAGCAAAGCGAGGTCGCCGATGATGTCGAGGATTTTGTGACGCACGAACTCGTCGGCGAACCGCAGTCCAGTTTCATTCAGCATACCGTGCCGGGTGAGAACGATCGCGTTATCGAGTGAGCCGCCGCGAATCAGGTTTGCGCGGCGCAGCGCCTCGACCTCTTCGATGAAGCCAAAAGTGCGGGCCGAGGCAATGTCGCGTCCGAATGATCCGTTATCAAGCCTCACTTTCCGGTGCTGGATGCCGATAAATGGATGAGGGAAATCGATGGTGCAGTCGATCTCGTAAACGTCCGATGGCTCGATGGTAATACTGCGATTGCCCGATGATGCCGACACGGGTTCTCGCACCAGCAGGGCGCGGCGGGCGAGCGGCTGTTCCGTCACGCCGGCCCGGTCAATCATTTCCGCGAAGGCTTCGGACGACCCGTCCATGATGGGAACTTCGAGATTGTCAACGTCTACGTAAGCGTTGTCGATGCCGCAGCCGCGTAAGGCCGCGAGCACATGCTCGACGGTTGACAGCATTACGCCGGTCCGCATCAGCGTGGTCGCATAGCTGCAATGGGCCACTGATTCAACCGTGGCGGGAATTTCAAAACCTCCGAGATCGCTGCGACGAAAAACATAACCTGTGTCCGGGGGAGCGGGCGTCAATCGAAGGGTAACCGGGACTCCGGTATGTAAGCCGATACCGCTGACTTCGACAGACTCGGCGACGGTGGTCTGTCTCGCGTTTGAAAGATTCATGCTATCAATAGGAGCAAGGATTGTTCCTCGCTATTAACGGTGAAAATAAAGCGCTTCGGTTGTGAACTGTGGCGAAGCGGCAACTGGCTTGTAAGCTGAATGCGGCGACGACGCCACTTCGCCAGAATTGTTGTCGTACTCAGAAGTGGGCAGCGACTCGACCGTTAGGGAACGCTTCTTATCGCGACATTTATCAGCCCTCCCTTACGGTCGGGCTACTGCCCCAGCCGAACCACTCATGATAAAACAGCAACCAAAGCACCGGCTTGCGTAAGTCAATCGTGCTCCCTATGATCGATTGCACAATGCCGCAAAATAGTTTCCCTGCCGGTGCGAAACCGTTTGAGCGAGTCTTTCTCATCGACTCGATGTCGCATATCTTCCGCGCTTATTTCGCGCCGCTCGCCAACCGCGCGGCGCCGCTGATGACGACCAGAGGGCAGGTGACCCAGGCGGTCTATATCTTCACCAACATGCTGCGCAAGCTGCTGCAAGACGAGCAGCCGAAATATATCGCCGCGATTTTTGAATCGAAAGAAAAGACCTTCCGGCACGAGTCGTACAGCGGTTACAAGGCAAATCGTGAACAGATGCCCGATGACCTCGCTTCCCAATTGCCCTACATCAAGCGGCTGTGCGAGGCCTACAACATTCCGATGATCAGTGTGAGTGGGTTTGAAGCGGACGACGTCATCGGCACCCTGGCCCACCAGACTGCGAACCGCGGTTTGCAAGCCGTGATTGTGTCGAATGACAAGGACATGTGCCAACTGGTGCGTGATCCCTCGGTCATCTGCATGCGGCAGAACTCGCAAGTGGTCAAGCGAAAAGAGCCGGTGCCGCCCATTGAATGGTGCGATGAAGCATGGGTCGAAAAGAAGTTCGGGGTGCCTGCAAGCAAACTGGTCGATCTGCTTGGTTTGATGGGCGATTCGATCGACAACATTCCCGGCGCGCCCGGCGTTGGCCCAAAAGGCGCGGTGCAGATCATCCAGGACTACGGTTCGATTGAGAACGCGCTCGCCCACTGGGAAGAGATTAAGAACAAGCGGTATCGCGAATCGCTGCGCGACAATGCCGATTTGATTCGCAAATCGCGCGAGTTGGCGGAAATCAAAATCGACGTGGACATTCAATTGAATCTGGATGAACTGTTGACGCGTCCACCGGATCGGCTGGCGGCTTACGAGCTGTTCAAAGAACTGGAGTTCACAAATCTTTCGAATGAGTTCGCCGATGCCGCGCGACCGGTGGTTGCCTCTGAACGCCGGTATTCAGTGATCACCACGACGCGTGAACTCAATGCCTTGATAGAGAAACTCTGGCAAGCGGAATCGGTCGGCCTGGCCCTGACCAACTCATCACCGCCCGGGGCGGGTCAACAGCAGAGCGAACGTGATGAGCAGGGCGCGCGCGGAATTGCCTTGTCGGCGCGGGCGGGCGAGTCAGCCTTTGTCGATCTGGAGAACTTTGAAGAGGGTCGCGACGCCGCTATCAATCTGCTCCGTGAACTGCTGACCAACGGGCTGGCGGAAAAATCTGTTCACGATCTGAAACGAACCACCGCGCTGCTCTCGCCGCTTGGAGTGGAGCCAGGCGGGGTCAGCGACGACACGCTGATTGCGGCGTATGTGCTCGATCCCTCGCGAAGCAAATATGAATTAAGTGATTTGGCGCGCGAGTTGATCGGCCTTGAAGGCGGCGGTCCGCCGCACGCGGGCTGGAGTGAAAGTGGCTGGCAGGCTGCGGAGGTTGCCGATCTGACGGGACAAGTCGCGCCCGCTTTGCGGCAACGGATTGAAGAAAACAACCTCGAGAATATTTATCGCGAAATCGAGTTGCCGCTGGCGCCGCTGCTTTATCGAATGGAGCGCGCCGGTATCCGCGTCGACTGTGAAGTGCTGGGCGAACTCTCGCGTTACCTGGGGGCGGAACTCGAGAAGCTGACGAGCAAAATCTGCCAGATAGCCGGCCGGGAATTCAATATCAATTCGCCCAAGCAAGTCGCGGAATGTTTTGAATCGCTGAACATCGTCTCCGGACGCAAGACGTCGACCGGCCGGGTGTCGACCAGCAAGGCCGTACTCGAAGAGTTGGCACTCACGCATGAGTTGCCGCGGCTGATTATCGAATATCGCGAATTGGAAAAGCTCAAGAGTGTTTACACGGACGCGCTGCCGCACCAGGTGGCGGCCGACGGCAGGATTCACGGATCGCTTAATCAAACGGTGGCCGCCACAGGCCGTTTATCATCGAGCGATCCAAATTTGCAGAATATTCCGATTCGGACCGAACTCGGGCGTCGCATCCGCCGGGCCTTTGTGGCAGAGCAGGGAAACAAACTGATCTCCGCAGACTATTCCCAGCTTGAATTGCGTCTGCTGGCGCACATCACCCGCGATGAAGTCATGCTCGACGCGTTTCAGAAAGGCGATGATATTCACAATCGCACGTCGCGTCTGGTGTTCGCAGCGCAGACTGATGCAGAGCTGAAAGAGAAGCGGCGCTTCTCAAAGATCGTGAACTTTGCGATCGCTTATGCGATTGAGCCGTGGGGTCTGTCGCAACGCGTCGGCATCAGCCGGCAGGAAGCGCGCAAGGTGATCGACG
>Ga0126383_10000310_pt1 | contig 25859 bp, 23 predicted proteins | sample PanSoiMetPlot_35_FD_96882 | JGI IMG/M metagenome (GOLD analysis project Ga0126383, IMG submission 96882) | Tropical forest soil microbial communities from Panama - MetaG Plot_35 | ecosystem: Environmental > Terrestrial > Soil > Tropical forest > Bulk soil | place: Panama | collected 2016-02-17
CTAGCGGCTTCTCGACTGTGGGCAAGAAAACCAGCTGGCGATATTCGCAACTTGAAGCGCAGATACAATACGGTGTAAGTGGTAGCACTCTTCTCTGACATTTCGATTCTCCAATATGTTTATCTCTTCTGTGGCAGACATAGGTGAGTCTAGGACTCCTGAAACGTTCCCAGATGAGAGCATGATGAGAATATGATGAGAATTTGCGAACTGCGCCGGCAAAACCCAACTGACACTTCCTACGCAAGTTGAAGGCGACCGCGAACAAAGGCCGGGTCGAACGCGGCGAGCTTAACCTCTATCGCAAGACCCTATGCTGACACGCTGCACGACGAAGGCGTTTGAATAAACACGATTCGCATCCGGATCTATGATGAATTGCTGGATCTGCCGCTCGCCTACGTCAAGGGGAAGGACGCCGAGTCGAAAGAAGCGCAGGAGTACGCCAACAGCAGCAGCCTGGCTCCCCCCTTGCGAATATCGAAAACGTTTCGCCTGCACAGCCTCGTGAGAAAGTGACGTTCACGTCACTGCAACATGAGGTAGAGGAAAAGATTGGCTATCTGGCTCCTAAAGGACGACAAGTGAAGCACTAGATTTTTGCTCTTCGTTCGGGTCTGTTCACGTTCTTTCATAAGAGAAAAACGATCCTAATGCGCACATCGCGTGGAAGTCTGCTCTAGGATTTCCTGGTAAAACGCCTGCCGAAATCGCCCCAGATTACCGGAAGTTGTCCGAAGCCGCTCTTGGTCTAACAAGGAAGATAGTGCGCAAACTCGCGTCAATATTGCACTTTCCCTTTATTGGTGGTATTTTCCTGCAGCTCTTGGAAATGGTGGGAATAGATTCCCCTCCCGGCACCAGCAACTTTGGTTTCAACGGGTTACGGTTATTGCCTAGAAGCAGAAATAGACCGACAACGAGGTCTGCAAATCGTTGAAAATCTCCTTCGCACCATGACCTAGCTTGAGGTCTGCGATACCCCGCACCTGCCGAACATGGATGACCCTGCTCGTTCCATTCGTGCGGATAACTTCCCACACGGGAGAGCGGTAAACTGTGCGATTCGGACTCGGATTGCTCCATATGAGTTCCATAGGTACCTCTTAGCCAGGCCTCCACTCGTGCAAGGTCGAGTACCCGGCATCTTTGCGCGGGAGGGATTCTTGCCCGGCCAAGGCTGCACGTATCCCGGCTGTGGTTATGTTGCAGCCTGGGACATCTGCCATCACCGGCGGGTCAGGCGCGAGTTGCGATAACTTCCAGGTACTCTGCCTGAACGACTGTCAGCCCGTCGCCTGCCCGATTATGCTCGGACCACAATGCTTCGAGTTCTTTACGGAGCTGTCGCGCTTTAGTTTCATTCAGCGATACGAACGCGCGATTGGTGGGCCCGTAGTACTGACGAAAGAACTCCACGACTTCCGCTGGCGGGAAGGGATAGGTAAAGCCGTACTGGCGTCGCGTCATCTTAAGATCCGAGATCCCGTGGCCCAACCTCTCCCGCACCACAGTCTCATCACCCCACAGCACCGGAGCTGGCATGCCCGAGGGAGCGATGAACTTGGCAAAGGTTTTGAACATTTGTCCCACGAATCCTTCGCGCGTCCAATTTCCCATGGCGATGGTGCCTCCGGGACTGCACACCCGCAGGAGTTCACGGGCCACGAGTTCCGGCCGCGGCGCGAACATAGCTCCGACCAGACTGATTACGACGTCAAAGCTGGCGTCATCAAATGGCAGTGCTTCGGCGTCGCCTTCCATGAAACGGGCGCTGAGACCTTCCGCCCTGGCACGCGCCTCCGCACGTTGTATCAGGTTGGGGGCGATGTCCACGCCGATTACGTTCACTCCATCACGTGCCGCCCACAGCGCAACCTGACCCGAGCCGCAAGCCACATCGAGCAATTGGCATCCAGCGGCAACATCGAGTTGTTCGTAAAAAATGCGTGCGCCTTGTTCCATGTAACGAGAGAAGCGGTCGTAGTCTCCCGCCATCCAGGTTTCTTTCAGCCGTGCCTTCAGGCCGTCCATTTCCAGTGTTGCGGTAGTTGTGTTCATGTTTCCTCCGGTATTTACTTCTTGCCTGCGGTAAGGGCGTTCGCTACCGTGCCTCGTGGGGTCAGAAACGCAAGGACGGCAGCGACCATAAGCAGTGCCGGGACGTCGCCCCAAAAGTGTCCAATTTGGTCGGGGTTTGCCAGTGCCTGGACTGCCATGATTGCAGCGTGTACAACGCTGGACCATACTGTGAACCAGATGAGGCTCAAGTGTGAGAGTGGGTTGCGACTGGCAATCAACAGAAACGTTCCCAGCGTGGCATAAACACCCAAAATCATCTGGAGATAGTGTGAGGTGTGGCCCGTGTGCCATACCCAACCAGATGGCCAAACAATGCTCAGCGTGTAAATTCCGAAAATGAAGATCAGGCCCACCAGCTGCAGCGCGACTCGCAAGTACTGCATGCGGGCTGGTTCGGCCGCGTTTGTTACCCTTGAGGCCAGGGAATAGGACTGCGGCTCTCGGGCAACTTCCGTGATTGGTTTCTCTTGAATGACTGTCATACTTCATCCTCCGGTAGTGCGAATTTCGAATCGACTAGCGATGCTTTGCTTCGATTGTGTCGACGTAGCCACTATGCGGCAGGATTCCTGCGTGACACTTGTCTGCGCGTCCGGCATTCTTGTCCATAACGCAACTGCCGTATCATGGCTTGCTCCAGAGTCCGGAAAGGTTTGCCGATGTTCTGCGGGAGACGGATATGGATGTGCTGTCCGAAGTCTTGAAAGTGGTGAAGCTTCAGGGAGCGATGTTCTACAACGGGGAGTTTTGCGCTCCGTGGAGCTTTCGCTCACCGGCATCGTGCAACGTTGCTCCCTTCGTGGCGGCCGGTGCCGAGCACGTGATTATCTACCACTTGCTCACGGAGGGGCGCGCTTTTGCTCGTGTGGAAGATGGCCAGCGTGTGGCTCTCGATGCCGGCGACGTGGTGATCTTTCCCCATGGCGACCCGCACATTATTGAGAACGGCCGGCCGATCAAGACTGTAGACCTGACGCAGGAACTGGCCCGGATTCTCTCCCAGGGGTTGAGGTTGGCGCGCTCGGGTGGCGGAGGAGAGGTTACGAAATTCGTGTGCGGCTACATGGCGTGTGAGCCGCGCCTGAGCCAAGTCTTTCTAAGTGGTCTGCCACCAGTCTTCAAAGTCAGCATTCGCAACGATGCTTCGGGCCGATGGTTGGAAAACTCGATCCGCTTCTCCGTCGATCAGGCAGACGCTTCCCAGGCCGGGGGAGAGGCTGTTCTGGCAAAGCTCTCGGAGGTCTTGTTTGTCGAAACACTGCGGTTGTACATGGTGCAACTGCCGCCGGAACATTCAGGTTGGCTGGCCGGCGCCCGCGATCCGGAAGTCGGAAAAACTCTGGCCTTGATGCACCGCAACCCTGCCCATTCGTGGACTATCGCCACTCTGGCTCAGGCAGCGGGAGTGTCACGTTCTGTATTGGCTGAGCGTTTCCGGCACTACCTCAATGAACCGCCGATGGCGTACCTGACGCGCTGGCGTCTCCAGCTAGGTGCGCAGATGTTGGGCTCAACCAATTATTCAGTGGCTCAGATCGCAGCCGAAGTGGGCTATGAGTCCGAGGCTGCCTTCAACCGTGCGTTCAAGCGCGAGTTCACAGTTCCTCCCGCGCGTTACCGCAGTCAATCGAGATCGGCTCATGCGACTTTGTCTCAGACAAGATCCGTTAGACGCAAGCTCTCAGATGGCGACAATGGTCCCGGCAAAACAAGTGTGCAGAGGATACCCGAGACGTTCTAATGTGGGTAGCGGACGATCGGTCGTGGCGTTGCCTCATGCTCTTCCGCACCTTCGGCAAAGGCATGATTTCCCCGTGGCGCCAATGGGTCGAGAACAACCACCTAGCCGCCCGATTCGACACGAGTTGATGTGACGATACATTCTCCAACGCCAGGCGGTGCCCAGGTAGGATGACGGATAGGCCAGATCCAGAGAGTTGTGGGGACGTTGGTGACTCGAACCGCACTGAGATCGCTCATATGCGAAGCGCCCGGTCCAGGTCTTCAATCAAATCGCGGGGCTCTTCCAAACCAATCGAGAATCGAACCAAGCGTTCACCATATTGTTTTGCGTTTGGGGCTTCGTCCAAATCAGGCAACACAACGAGGCTGGTCACCCCGCCCCAGCTGTATCCAATGCGAAATAATTGAAGACGGTCGATCACGGCACAAAGGTCGGTCCGCTTCCACGGAGATCTGAAGACAACGGAGAACAGTCCAGAGGACCCCGTGAAATCGCGCTTCCAAGTTGCGTGACCAGGGCACGACGGTAGTGCCGGGTGCAGGATGGCGTCAACGTCCGAACGAGCCTCGAACCATCGGGCCACTTCCAACGCTGACCGTTCGATCGCTTGCAGTCGGACATAAAGGGTCTGAAGGCCACGGAGAGCGAGCGAGCACTCGTCAGGCGAAACTGAGAATCCTAGGTATTGACGAACGCTGCCCAGCCGCTGATAAAAAGTCTCGTTTCGTACCGAGACGGATCCGAGCAGCAGATCGCTGTGTCCACCAATGTATTTGGTGATTGCTTGCACCGAGATATCCACGCCGTGGCCAAAGGCGTCGAATAGCGTACCGGCTGACCAGGTGTTGTCGAGGGCTACAATCAGGTTATGTTCATGTGCTGCTTCGGCAATGGCGGGCACGTCTTGTACTTCCATTGTGATTGAACCCGGACTCTCACACCACACAAGCCGTGTAGTCGGCTTGAATTTTGAAGCGATCTGTGCGCCATCCAATGGATGGTAGTACTCCACGTTGATACCGAAGCGGCGGAGTACGTGATCGGCAAACGTCCGGCTCGGCCCATACACGCTCTCTGGAATAAGAACGTGGTCACCGGCGCTCAAGCAAGCTAAGTACACAAGCGTCAATGCTGTTTGGCCACCAGGCGTTATGAATGTATTGTGGGCTTTCTCGAGTTCGGCAATTCGAGCAGCCAACTCGAGCGTTGTTGGCGTGCCGTATGATCCGTAAGTGTATGGCACATCAGATTGATCCCAGGTGTCCTTGATATCGGCAGCATGCTTGAAAACCGTAGTCGAGCCTCGGAAAACCGGAGTCACTAGGGAAGAAAACCCTGTGGGCGGTGCCGCTTCGGAGTGGATAAGACGTGTTCGCCAACTCGTGTTCATTCTGACCTCTCCCTTCTCCATCATTTCCTGCGGGTGGCAAATCACTAGTGTATCCGGCGACTCTCAATCGAATTGTCGCTTTGCACTACCGAGAGGCTCTAGCACACGCGCGTGGTGTGGGAGCCTCCTGCGTTTCAGGTGAAGCCGTCCCATTCGGCCTCTGCTCCTGCGATTTCGGTCTGTTCCGTTTTCCCTGCTAAGCACTGAACCGCGCCGATCAACGCACAGATCATTGATCCAGGGGATTGGCCCGACATTCTGGGAGAGGAATAGGGCTCTGGTTCTGACAGATAGACTGGTTGGGGGCGCATCCGATCCGTTCGGCTAAGGGGATCGGCGTTCTGCCGTCTGCGGTGACGGAGGGACTTCGGAGGCGGACGTGGTCGGATCGTGCCTCTCACGAGATCTGAGCGGCAGAGCAGGGTGGTTCTAGGCGAGGGGTGTAACGATTCATCGGAGCAGGGTTGGGACCAGTGTCGGGGCGACAAGCGAAACGAGAATCGCAGCGAGCACCATCGCGATTCCTGCAGCAGCTCCCTGCACCTCTCCCTCGATAACCGCTTGGGCCGTGCCCTGGCCGTGTGAAATAGTACCGAGCGCCAATCCCCGAGCCAAAGGAGCATGAATGCCCGCCTTATCCATCACCCACGGCCCCAACATAGCGCCGATGATCCCGGTTGCAATGACGAATGCGGTCGCTAACGTCGAATCGCCAGTGACCATGGGGGCGAGTTCGATAGCGACCGGAGCGGTGACGGACTTTATACTGACCGACGCACGAATGACTTGTGGCAAATCAAATAGTCCCGCCAAAACCACAGCGATGATCAGCGTAGACAATGAACCGACGGCAAGTCCTATGGCGACGGGAAGCAGATTGCGGAGTAGCATCTGTCGATTGTTATAGAGTGGTACTGCAAGTGCGACAGTCGCGGGCCCCAGAAGAGAGACAATGACGTCCTTCGCGGGGCGATAGTCGCAAAGATGCATGCCGCTTAGCAGCACTACTGCGGTTACAATTGGCGTGCTAAAAAACACAGGCGACGTAAGTGGTGAAGGATAGCGCTTCCCCACGAGCCTGCTAAGGGCGTAAGCCAACACGGTAACACCAATGCCGGATAGTGCCAGCAGTAATCTCATGGCACTTTACCTCCTTTTCCTTAAATGCTTGGGCAATCGAGCCGCAGAGGAGAATCCCAGCCGTGGCACTGATAATGAGCGTACCCAAGATGGCAAGGCCGTGCTGCAGAAATACTTCCTTGAAGGCGATAAGGCCGACGGCAATCGGGATGAAGAAGAAGGCGAGATGCCGAGTCAAGATCGCCGCCCCCTCCTGGATCCACTCCAAACGGACCAATCGGCCTGACAGCAGCGCAAAGAGAATCAGCATTCCGATGAGGTTTCCTGGCAGGCGCAAAGACAACCCGTGGGCCAACATGTAACCCGCGTGATTAATTAGAGCCAAGAACGCCAATTGCGAGATGATGATGACCAGCTTTCTCGGATTCATAGGGCCCTCCATCAGAGGATGAGTTGCGACAGCTCCGCCTGCCGCTCCACCCAACGGTGCCGGCGCTAGAGAATCCAATGGTTGCTGGTCAACGCGTGCTCCTGTTCGCACGACACGGCTACTCGCCGAGGATCGGCCGGCCGGAGTGGTCCTGTTCGACCTCGATCATCTGCGCCGGTACCCTGATCTCCGCGAACTGCTCAGCCTCGGTCGAGTCCTCCAGCGCTGCCAATGACGACTGGCCGCTAGCGATTACCTGGGTGACTTCATCGAAGTATCCGGTGCCGACGAAGCGCTGGTGCTTCACCCCGGTGTAGCCGTGGCCGAACTCGCTTGCAAGTTCCTTCTCTTGCACGCGTGAGTAAGCGGTCATGCCGGTGTTTTTGTATGCGCGCGCTAGCTCGAACATGCTGAGGTTGAGCACGTGGAAGCCGGCCAGTGTAATGAACTGGAACTTGTAGCCCATCTCCGCAAGAGCGGGCTGGAACCGCGCGATCGTGGCGTCATCCAGCTTCATCTTCCAGTTGAACGATGGAGAGCAGTTGTAGGCCAGCATCTTGCCGGGGAACTTTGCATGGATCGCATCGGCAAAGCGCTCGGCTTCCTTCAAGTTCGGCTCCGAAGTCTCGCACCAGATCAAGTCAGAGTAAGGCGCGTAGGCAAGTCCGCGGGCTATAGCCGAGTCAATACCCCCGTGGATGCGGTAGAAGCCTTCCCGGGTGCGCTCGCCGGTGAGGAATATCCGGTCATAGGGGTCGACATCAGCGGTCAACAGATGCGCGCTGTTGGCGTCGGTGCGAGCCAGTACTAGCGTGGGAACGCCCAGGACATCGGCCGCAAGACGTGCCGCCACGAGTTTCTGCACCGCTTCCTGAGTCGGGACTAGCACCTTGCCGCCGAGATGGCCGCACTTTTTCGCGGAAGAAAGCTGATCTTCCAAATGCACGCAAGCCGCGCCGGCTTCGATCATCGCCTTCATCAGCTCGAACGCGTTCAGCGTGCCGCCGAACCCAGCCTCAGCATCAGCGATGAGTGGAACGAACCAGTTCAAATCGTTCTTCCCCTCGGAATGATGGATCTGATCGGCGCGAACCAGTGCATTGTTCAAACGGCGCACTAGGTTGGGAACCGCGTCGGCGGGATACAGGCTCTGGTCGGGATACATCTGACCGGCGTTGTTGGCATCGGCGGCAACCTGCCAGCCGCTGACGTAGATCGCCTTCAAACCGGCCGCCACCATTTGCACCGCCTGGTTGCCGCTCATGGCGCCCAGGGCGTTGACGTACTTCTCGCTGTTCAGTAGGTTCCACAAGCGTTCCGCGCCTAGCCGTGCAAGCGTGTATTCGATGTGCAACGTGCCGCGCAGGCGCACAACGTCTTTCGCATCGTAAGGACGGGTGATCCCCTTCCAGCGGGGATCCGTCTTCCATGACGCTGCGATTTCGTCAGCAGGGTTGGGCTGATACAGTGTCACCTTCTTGATCTCCTCTCGGTTCGGGTAATGAGTAGCGATCTGCCGCCAAGCCTCTCAAATGGCGAAACGCATCTGTTCAAGGAACCTCGAGCGGCTCTTGCTATTAGTCATAGCAAGCTTCATGCCATGCAACAAGTGAAAGCGACTATTCCGTTTCGTTCGCAGATGCTGAATATATGCAGTGAGATACGGATATTAAATTCCTTCGCACAAGAACGCGTTCTCAGTTTCGAGTCGTTTTCGCTCACCATAACGGATAATTGGGGTTAACCGTTTGGTTGCTTGAGAGGCGGCAACGGACGGTTCAGAGACATTAGCAGCGAGAACTGTCCATTGGTGAGTCCGATCGGGCACAGCGCAGTATCAAGGTATCTCGCCAGCGCCGCGGCGGCACGTTGCACATGAAGGCAGAGACAGACTTCCGCGCCTCCAGTGTTGTTGCCAACGTTGGGTTCAGAACCGCGAGCATATCCAAGTAATATTGATATCAACAGACCGAACGATGAAGCAACCTTATCGGATAAGTTGATATCAATATGTGCTAGGTAGATTTGCGGATCAATCCGGAGGGGCAAATGAAAGTCAGTGTGATCACAATAACGAGTCTCACTGTGGCTGTTATGTTCGGCACAGTGTGGTACGCAATTGCACAAGACGGAAGAAACCCCTATCCCAGTATGGCGCCGCTCGATCAATACCTGATGGACCGCGACGCAGAGATTGCTTTGGCGCGAAGTGCCGCCCCAGACTCAATCTCCCGTGACGCGACGGTTATGGTTCTTGACCGTCATGGTTACGAGAGCGCGGTGCAGGGCAAGAACGGTTTCGTGTGCATCGTGGAACGTTCCTGGACTTCTCCAATCGATGACCCGGGCTTTTGGAATCCCAAGGGGCGCGCTCCAATCTGCTTTAATGCCGCAGCCGCACGCTCCTATCTTCCGCGCACGATCAAAAAGACGGAGGTCGTCCTAGCTAGACACTCGAAGGATCAGATGGTGGAGGCCATCGTAGCCGCAATCGAAAAAAAGGAATTGCCGACAGTGGAGCCCGGAGCTATGTGTTACATGCTGTCAAAGCAAGGCTACTTGAGCGACGGTGACGGGCACTGGCACCCGCACCTCATGTTTTTCGTTTCTCAGGCTGACCCTGCGGCATGGGGAGCAGGCCTGTCGGGTTCTCCCATCATCGCTTTCAATGACACCTGGGAGGGCCTGACCACGTTCCTGGTTCCGGTGCGAGTATGGTCGGACGGAACGGCGGATCGCTAGGGAGCAACCTGATATTCGCGCATCTGTCGCTCGATCCAGCATTCGTGTCCTCCGGCGTGACGTCTTCAAGGCTCGCGGAATAACAACCCCAAGGTTGGTTAATGAGTGGCACACATGCTGCCTCCAGGACGGAGTTTGCCCTTTCCAGTTGGGTCCAACGAGCAGATCCAGGCCTGGCTTCGCTCCGTAGATCTTCCCCCCGTCGGCAAAACTATCAGTGCGTTGATCGACGATCCGATAAACCAAAAACCTGTCCCCCAAGTCGGGAACCTGTTTACCACAGTCGAGCCAGGGTTTAGGGAGGCCATAAGCCCGGATTATCGCCAATGAAAATTACTGTTTGGACGCGGGTCCTATTCTTTGCACCAGACTGCAATATTAATTTGGTTAACCCTGTTTACTAAAGGAGCGCAACTAAACTACATGACACAGCAGGTCATTGACCTCGAAATCAGTTCTCCCGGAGCAGCGCCGGGCGCGGCAAACATGAAGCAAATAGAATCCATCATATTTAGCCACGGACGGCAGTCCCTGGATCGTTCAGTCTTGGTACAACGGTTTGTCAATGACCTATCTGGCTACCGGCGAAGATACGCACGGGGGCTCGCGTTGATCGAAGCAGTCGCCAGGAGAGGCAATTGGCCGCCTCCCCATATCCATCATCGGGAAGATGAAATCTTTTACGTACTGGAGGGCGAGATCGTCGTTTCGCTTGGCGATCGCACAATCAAGGGAACGGCCGGAACAATGGTCTTCTTACCGCGCGATCTGCCCCAGTCATTCACAATCGAATCGGAGCAGAGCCGGACGCTCATTCTGCTCACCCCCGCCGGGCTTGAAGGATGGTTCGAGGAGTTCAGTGTGCCGGCACCGGCCATGACGTTGCCGCGAGCGATGAACCCGAATACCGCGAGTTACAAAGTATGCTCGAGGCCGCTCCGCGATATGGCGTAGAATTTGTGTTGCCATAGCACGATGAGTGGAGCTGTTTGAAAGGAACGAACATGGCGCAACAAACCGGCGCGCCGCATTAATCCTTCGGAGGGGTCATCCGACTCCGACCACTCATGGTCTATCTTCTCGTCACCGGCGAGACTTCATCAGGCTGCAGTGAGGCGTTCGAGCTGACGTGGATGGGCGGGGACCGAGTGATGGCGCCCGCCCATAGCCACAACCATTATGAAGATTGTTTGCGATCGAAGCGAGTGAGGACAGCAAGGAACCCAACCCGACATGCCTCTGGCCGACGGGTCCGGCAGCCGCGAGGAAGTTCTAGTCGTCGTTTCTCCTCCCGAAATCATCCGGGAAATCCAGTTGGTAATTGTAACCAGGCGGTCGCCGCTCGAGACGCACCCGCGCCCCGTCTTGACAGGAAGTCGATTCTGGATAACAGTTTGCATTGAAGGAGAGGAATCGAAGGGCAGCAATACCATGAATGTCGCGCAAGAGGACACAAACGGGTCCCCGCCTTTGACCCGCCTGGCACTCGGGTGGCCTCAGCTCGATGTGATACAAAACCAAGGATCGCTCAACATCAGGATCAATGACCGCCATGACATTGACTGAAGCGCGCTCGTCTTCCACTACGTGGCTGCTAAAGCCCATCGCCTGGCTTTGGACGGGGCTGAGATTCTTATTCCACTTCCTTGTCCTGGCCTGGGCGACGCTTGCGCTCTATTGGTCGAATCTTCCCTGGGCGTGGCTACGCCTGGTTCTAGCAATCGCGTTCCTTGGGTTCGGCATTTATGCGCTGTGGTGGAAGCGAAGCCTGCGCACTTATCTTGTTTTCGCCGGGTTGTTCCTCGCCGTGGTTGCTTTGTACATGTCTATCCAGCCTTCGTTCGACCGCCCCTGGCAGACAGAGGTGGCCGTGCTGCCGCAGGCGTTCCGTGATGGCGACCGGGTGTTGCTAAAGGATTTTCGCAACTTTGACTATCGCTCGACTACGGACTTCACGCCGCATTATGAATCACGTGAAGTGCTGCTCTCACATCTGACTTCGCTGGATTTCTATATCTCCTACTGGGTGCCGGGACCGATAGCGCACACATTTGTGAGTTTCAATTTCGATAACGCGCTTCCTGTGTGCATCTCGATTGAAGCAAGACGACAGATTGGACAGGGATTTGACCCTCTCTCCTCGCTCTTCAAGCAATTCGGCTTGATCTACGTCGTGGGAGATGAGCGAGACATCGTTCGGGTACGCACGAACTACCGCCACGAGGACGTGTATCTCTACCATGTTAAAATGCCGCCCGAAAATGCGCGTCGGCTCTTCCTCGTCTACCTTGACCGCATCAACGAAATTGCGAGCCGGCCGGAGTTTTACCATCTCCTCAGCAACAGTTGCACCATCAACATCGTGCGTTATGCGAGGGTCGCCGGTAAGCTCCACGACTTTGACATTCGTTTCTGGCTTAATGGGTATTCGGATCGGGGCCTGTATCGGGCAGGCTTGCTGAATCCCACCCTGTCTTTCGCAGAGTTGCGGCGTCGTGCATGGATCAATAGCGTGGCCCAAGCTGCCGGCGATGCTCCGGACTTCTCCCAGCGTATCCGAGCGTCCCTGCCTGCGGCGCAACCATGATGTTCCGCCTTCCCCGGATGCTGCGGAATTCACCAGGGCCTATTCCGACAAGTTCGGTTCGCGGAAGGGAAAACCAACCAACTGAGAGGAGCCTGTGATTTCTCGAAATTCGAGTCTGTGGCTCTTGTTTGCGCTCACCGCGGCAATAGCCTTGATTGCCGTCTTGTTGCCCCCCATTCCGCAGCCACAGTCGTATCACCAGTTCGCGGACCAGCGCAGTTTTCTCGGCATCCCCCACTTTGCCGATGTGACTTCGAATTTCCCTTTCGCCGTTGTCGGTATATGGGGCCTGATCTTCTTGTTTCGGCGCGATGCAAGTGCGACGACCGGACCGTTTAGTGATCCGCGCGAGCGATGGCCCTATCTGCTCGTCTTTGTGGGTGTGTTCCTGACAGCGCTCGGCTCCTCTTACTATCATTGGTCCCCGGGTAACGGCCGGCTCGTGTGGGACCGCCTGCCCATGACGATCGCATTTATGGCGATGGTGGCGGCGGTGATCGCAGAGCGCATCAGCCTTCGACTTGGCCTAGGGTTACTTCCGATCCTCCTGCTCGTGGGGTTGGCCAGTGTGCTGCAGTGGTACATGAGTGAAGCACGCGGCGAGGGAGACTTGCGCTTCTATGCTGCCGTGCAGGTGTATTCGGCGCTTGTTCTCCTGCTGGCACTTCTCTTTCCGCCACGTTACACACGGGGATCGGATCTGGCGGTTGTCGTCGGTTTCTATGCTCTGGCAAAAGTCCTGGAGATCCTGGACAAGCCCATTTTCTCGCTAGTGCACATCGTCAGCGGCCATACGCTGAAACATCTTTCCGCCGCGACGTCCGCTTATTGGATCCTTCGAATGCTGCAGAAGAGAAGGCCGTTATCGTCGTCGGCTTGAGTCAGGGTGACGCAACCCAGATGCGGGACCTTGCTCCACCACCCGGGACGGCAAGCTCAAGGGGAGCTCGGAGGGAAGCTGCAGACTGGAAAGCTCAAATCTCTCGGCCAATCCGTCGTTGGGGAACCGGCCCGATAGCGCCGCCCGCAAGTCGCACTGCTGCGCCAGCTGCTTGAGCAGCGGCAGCAAGGTGGCAGTGACCTGCGCAACCTGGAACTTCAGCGGAGACGTCCAGCCGGCTGACGTAACCTTCCTCAAACGGCGTGCGCAATACTGAAGCATGTTCGTGTTGATTTCAATGAGTTGCTGCGTCGCCTCAATCGGCAAAGGCCGGCGATGGAACTGACGATAAGTAAGAGGCGGGCGATCGAGAACATCGTGCAAAAAGCCAAGGGCGCAAGAGGGACTTCCACGAGAACAACGCTGTGCCGGACCAACGAGGCGCTGAACGATCGGTGTGAGGGACGCGCAAAGGCGGGGGACTTGGAATTGGACAAGCAAGAAGAAAAGGAAAACGGACGGAAGGGCCACTGGGCCGGGCGCAAGCCTGCCATGGTTCTCCTCATGACCTCCTCCGCTCCCTCCCGGCAACATGCCAAAGTCCCTGCGCAGTCAGCAACCGGCCGGCACTAGTTTGACCGCACCGGTTGCCAGGGGGCTTATGCTGATGGGCGAGCAGAGGACAGCGTCAGTGGGCTCTGGACACGAGGAACCGTGAGCGCAATCACTGTCTTACGTTCGGCTCTCCATTATGCTGATTGTGTACTTGAAGGTTGGCCATGAGTGTCTCCGGTTTGCAGCTCCACCGCCTCGAGCGAATTCTGTTTGCGTGTGCGGTCGGCCTCGCCGGCCTTCTCATCCTGGTTCGCATTGCAGCGATACTTTTCCTTACTTTTCTTCGTCACGCTCGGTAGAATTACCCGTTCCCCAGCTACATCACCGATGTCACCTGAGTTGCGCCTGAAATAAAGTCCCAACGGGGCGTCCCAGATCGTGGGAATTTTCCAGTGGAGGCTTCGTATGTCTTTTCGCCCTGTCTTCATCGCCGTTGTTATTGCATTTGCCCTCATTTTGGCGGCGTTCCTGCTGAATCGCGCCCGGCCAAAAGTGGAGACAGAGCAACCGACTGCCGACCTGGTGCGGGCCACCGGAAAATGTGCGGAATGTCACACCAGAACCCAATATTCGGTGGTGCACGAGTTCGAGATGAGCATGCACGCCCGCAAAGGTGTGAACTGCCTCGAATGCCACCAGCCCGCCCAGGGCCAAGAAAAGAAGGATCACCACGGATTCGTCATCTCCGCCCAGCTGACGCCGGGAAACTGCCGCGGCTGCCACGAGAACATTTATCAGCAATTCCTTCGCAGTCGCCACTCCGCGCCTGCCTGGGCTGCGGTTTACGGCGAGAAAGGACTCACACCCGAACAGGTGAGCTTTTCGGAAACCTACCAGCCGGGCGGCACTCGCCGCCCCCCCAATCCACTGGCTGAATTGGAAGGAACCTCTGCCAAAACCAGCGGATGTGATCAGTGCCACAGCGTGGGGAAGCCGAACACCGACGGCACTGTCGGGAACTGTACCGTTTGTCACACCCGGCACACCAGTTCTGTGCGCATAGCTCGCCTCCCCACCACCTGTGCGCAATGTCACATGGGGCCGGATCATTCACAGATTGAAATCTACGAGGAATCCCGCCACGGAATCCTGTTTCAGGCCCAGGAAAAATTGCTCAACCTCGATGCGCCCCCCCAGACGTTGACCACGCGCGACATGTTTGTTCCCACTTGTGCTACCTGCCACATGAGTGGCATCAATGGAATCGGTGTTACTCACGACCCCTCCGAACGCCTGTCCTTCTATCTCGCCAACATGATCACCGACAGACGGCCGAACTATGCGGCAGCCCAGGCCAGAATGAAGCAGGTATGCTCGCAATGTCATACGCCGGGTCTGGTTGAACGCGTCTACGCCCAGGCGGAACAGGTGGTGCAGACGACCAATCAACGGGTCCAGAAGGCACAGGACATTGTGAACGGGCTGCGCAAGGGCGGCGTGCTGACCGGTCCTCCTTTCTCGTACCCGATCGACTTTGTCTTCTTCAACCTGTGGCACTACGACGGACGCACGAGCAAGCATGGCGCCTTCATGGGTGGAGCCGATTTTGTCCAGTGGCACGGCAACTATCCCATGCTGGAAAAGACCGTCCAACTGAAAAGTATGGCGGAAGAACTCAGGAGACAACATGGCCGGGTCAAATGAGCGCTGGTGGAATCAACCCGAGTTGTGGGTGGAAGTCTTCGCCATCCTGAACATCGCCTTCCTGACCTTCGACATTTATCTGGCGCACTCGGTTAACCAGTTCCGTAACCCCGCGGAGTACATTCCGCTCCTGTTTTCGGCAACCTCGCCTGTGGCCTTGATTGTGGCCCTCACACAGCGCGTGCGTCGCCGGATTTGGTGGAAGATCCTGGGACACCTTGTCGGTTGGTCGGCCATCCTGGTGGGATTGACTGGGGTGAGCCTCCACCTCGAAAGCAGTTTCTTTTACGAGCGCACGATACAGAGCCTTACCTACTCGGCTCCGTTCGCAGCCCCTCTCGCCTATGCCGGCCTGGGTTTTGTTCTCGTCATGAATCGCATGGTCGATCCGGGATCCGTCGAATGGGCGCGATGGATATTACTGTTCACCATGGGCGGCTTCATTGGCAATTTCATTTTCAGTCTGGCAGATCACGCGGCAAATGGGTTCTTCCTGGCTGTGGAATGGGTGCCCGTCGCCGCCAGTGCCGTGGCGATTGGTTTTCTTTGTATTACCTTGCTCACCGAAGTTCCGCGATGGTTTATCGACGTCAGCGCCGCGGTTCTAATCCTCGAAGCCGGTGTGGGCCTTTGGGGATTTGTGTTGCACACGATGGGTAATCTTCGCGGGCCTTCGGTCCACGCGTTCGACAATTTCATCTTCGGAGCGCCTCCCATGGCGCCGCTGCTCTTCCCAAACCTGGCGGTGCTTGGACTCATCGGGCTGTGGCAATTGAGAAACAAGGAGTACGCGGAGCCATTAGTGACGGTGACCCAGGGAACCTGATTCCCGCCGCACAGATGCCGGTCGATTTCTGATCCGGAACTCTACTCTCACTCACCATGCCATCCCTACTTCGCTATCTGCACCACCGCAACCTTGTTGACCCCGCTGCATGCCAGGTACAGCCGTCCATTCGGAGCCGAAACCATGTTGCGTACCACCCCGCCGCCCGAAGGGATTTCCTTCCGGCTGAAGTTCTGCGACTGGGGGTCGAACCGGATCAGCGTATTGGGCTTGACGCCCGACTCGCTGTACCAGACTTCACCGTCATCGGTGATTGCGATTCCGTAGGGTTCAGAGGCAGTTCCTCCCGGTGACGCCCATTCTTTCAGCAGTTTTCCCTGCACAGTATCGAAGTGCCCCAAGTATCCCCGCGCATAGTCGGTGTAGAAAACGGAGCCATCCGGCGCCAGCGCCAGCCGCCTGGGACGCGCGCCGGCGTTTGGCAGCGCGTATTCACGAATCGTCATCGTCCTCGGATCAATCGCGGCCAGCCTGTTGGTGCCGAACTCGCAAAAGAACGGCGTATTGTCACGCAGGATGACAATGCCATACGGCACCGCATGAGGCGTCGGCAACTTCGTCAGCGTCATCTTCCCGCTCTCGGGATCGAGGCGGCCGATGAAGTTTGTTTCTTCGTTGGTGAACCACAGAATGCCGTCGTGATCGAGAGCGGGTGTGTGGGGGTCGATCCGGGTGCCGTCGGACGGACGGTACTCGGTAATCTCACCCGAGTTGGGGTCCAGCTTTCCCACGTAACCTCCGGAAATTGCGGTGAACCAGATCGCCCCGTTTTTGTCGGCGACCAAGCCATGCGGGCCGGAATTGGGTGTCTTCAGCGGATATTCCTTAAGCTCTCCGGTCCTGGGATTGAGCCTTCCGAGCTTGTTGGCGACTTGCCCGGTGTACCAGAGGGAGCCATCGGGCGCGACGGCGGGATCATGCGGCCGCGATCTGGGGGTCGGAACCTCATACTCGGTGATCTGCACGTTCAAGGTTCCCACCGAGGCGAACGCGGCAATGGCGGCGACCGTCAAGACCAGGCCCAATCTGAATCGCGACATGGTTGCCTCCCGAGGGGAACATTGTAGTTCCCCGGCGCAAACTGAATCACCATTTTGGATATCTGAACTGTGAGGATTAAGGCAGTCCAATACGGCGAAGCAAATCCTGAAAGCCTTTTTCGCCACGCAAGGGTTCAAAGACAGGGCTTCCCAGCCACATCATGAATGAGGAGTGCAGCTGATAGTCCTGATCCAGCAGCTTCAGGGCTTTGTCCGTGTTCCCCAAAGCCGCCCAGACAATGGCCTCCCAGCCGGGGTCGAGGTACTCGCCTTTACGAACCCGATGCAATTCGTCGAGAGCAAGCAAGGCCTCCTTCTTTCTGCCGGCGCGGGCACAGGCGTAGCCCAGAAGTATCAAGTCCTCGGCGTCCTCAGGTTCCGCATCAAATGCTGCGCGGCTCGCCGAAATGGCCCTTTCGTACTCGCCTTTTTGCACATACACCAAACCGGCAACGAATCCCGCGCTGGGGTCCGACCCGTGCAAGATCGGCGGTGTGTCGAGGATATGCAATGCCTGGTCATAACGCCCGGCGAGATAGTAGGTCTCAGCCTTGATCACGTACAGCGTGGGGCTGAGTGGTTCCAGATCCACCGCGCGATCAATCTCGGCGATGGCCTCGTCGTGCCGCTTCAGGGCGCCGAGCAAGAGGGCGTACCAGTGATGGGCCCGGGCCAGCCCCGGATTCAGTTTGATCGCGCGTCGGTATTCCTGCTCAGCCCCGGCCCAGTCCCACTCCGTTTCTCTCGCGGCAGCCAGCATCACGTGCGCTTCCGCCAGAGTAGGATCCGCCGCAACAGCTTTCAGAGCGGCCGTCCTTATTCTGGGGTTGGCCTCACTTGCCGGTATGTGACCATCGTCCTCAAGAAGTATGTAGGAATCAGCCAGGCCCGCGTAGGCACGCGCATAGTGGGAATCCTGAGCGATGGCCTGTTGATAAAAGGCGATGCTTTGCTCCAATCCCACCCTGGTCTTGTTGTTTGCGAGATACATGGCCTGAAGGTAAGCGCAGTGCGCCTGCGGCGGCACGGCACGGGTTGAGGCAGCTTCCGCCGGCGTCAACTGAACCTGAATCTCGCGGGCCACTGCCTGGGCTAGTTCCGACTCCAGCATGAGAACGTCGTCCAAGTCGCGATCGAAGCTTCGCGCCCAAAGATGTGCGTCGTTTCTCCCGTCGATCAGCTCTGCGTTGATGCGGACGTGGTCGCCCGATCGCTGTACCGAACCCTCAACGATGGCGTCCACTTTCAACTCATGGGCAATGTCGGGCATGGATTTGTGTGCTGTTTTGTACTGCATCATCGTGGTGCGAGAGATCACACGCAACCCTGCGATTCGTGACAGATTGTCGATCAGCGCTTCCGTCATTCCATCGGCAAAGTACTCCTGCTCCGGATCGCGTGACAGGTTTTCAAGCGGAAGTACGGCGATCGAGCGAACTCCCGCGACGGTCGTGACCCTGCGGGAGATGCGCAGATAGATCGAGGACACCGCGACCAGGCAAGCGACTACGGTGAGAACCGGGATCAGTTTCCGGCCGAACTTCGGTGGCGGCGATTTCCCGATGGATTGAGGTTTTACGGGAGCGATGAGGCGGTAACCGCCCTTAGCCACGGTTTCGATCATGTGCGGCTGTTTCGCATCGTCCGAAAAAACCCGCCGCAACTCCGAGATGATACGCGTCAGCACCTCGTCGCTGACGAATGTGTCCTTCCACACCGTCCGGATCAGTTCTTCTTTCGAGTGCACCTGGCCAGGGCGACTCGCCAGACATACGAGCACCTGCATCATCTTGTGCTCGATGCGGACGACGCCGCCCTCGCTTTCGACGGTGTTCAGCTTAGGGCAGACAAGCCACGAGCCAACCCGGAAATCTCCATCCACATCAACTGCTCCTGGATGGAAATGGTAGCGCGGGTTCTCTCATATGGGAACCTTATTCGTCCATATTCCATCGCAACGCCCGATGCTCCCAGTCGAATGCGATGCGGGCAATCCCCAACGCGGCAGGACCGAGCACCCCATCGATGCCTTGGAGCGCGCTTGGCGGGCGTGGAAGGATTACAGGTTGCCTGTCGGATAACGCCTCCCTGATCGCGAGCGGCCGGAGTGCAGGCGATTCGCTCTCCGTCTTTTGCGGGTAACGGGAAAACAGCGCCAAATGGTCGGCGCCTGTATCCAACAAAACGTGGTAAGTGTGTCCGTCCAGGGAAATGGGAAGGATCCAGTACGGGGCTCCTGCGGCGATGCGGATCTCAGCATCGACAACATGAAAAGCTGTTCCCGAGAGTCCGCAGATGATCTTCTGATGCTTGTAGTCGATGGTAAAATCCTGTCCTGCCAGCAGATCGAGTCCAATTACTGCGTCGATCCGCAAGCCGAGGGACTTTTCAAAGCGCGTCAAATCGACCACAACTACCGAAAGGTTAGCGGCACGAATCGGTCCGAGACGCACATCCGTAACGGTCACATACCGGGCTTCCAGTTCTTTGTCCAGCAACGCGAACATGCCCCGGCTTCCGCCCGCGCCTATCCGGGAGGCGATTCTTTCGCCCACAACGCTGGGCGCGGCGCCTGTATCAAGCACAAAATTCAGGTTGCTCAGAGGGCCGATCCCGCCCTGGACGACGATGGCGAAGTTCCGCACCAACGTGAACGGGATTTCATTTGGCAACTGACTGCCGCGTGCCCGGGAGATGAACAGCAGTATCAGGAGTGATACAAACCAGGCCCTGTCGATCCGCATGCGCACCTCAGCGACCAGAGTTCATTCAGCTGAGTACCGCAGACATGGTTGGCCGTCCTGAGGGGACCCTGAGGTTGCGCTTAGGTTGCGCTGAGGTCGAGGAATTTCGCTGACAGGACAAAGGTCTGGTGTTCTGATGGGGTGTCTGGTCGGGTGAGCCGGGGCTAGAGCACCAGCGGCAATCGGCCTTCGAATGCGGTTCTCTCGACCTGGGGCGCTGCGTTCGCGCTCCATCGCTTCAAGCGGTGAGTCACGCGGTAGGCGAGCGGTCCGCCGTCGGGTGTGGTGCTTCTTTCGAGCGGCCGTGGCAGGCACACGAACTCTACGTCTAAGGAGTCCCGTCTGGCATGAACGAGCGCATAGCCGTGTCCGCCCGCGTCGAGGAAGGAAAGATGTGGACCCACGTCGGGATTCGACGCAGCCCGCGCCTTCTGGGGATCTCCAGTCTCCTGCAACGCCAGGCTCGCGCGCACACCGCGCATCGCCGACAGATTCATGGCCGGCTGCACTCCTCCCCCGTCCGCCGGCTGGTAGAGATAAGCGGCGCGCAGGAGATGGTCCTTGGGCAAGCGATACTCCACAGCCTCAAAGATGGTGGGCGCCGACACCGAGCCCACAATGAATTCCGCCGCGACCGGCTGAAATGCATCTGGCGGCAGAGCGGACGAGAGCAGACCGGCAAAAAACGCGTGCCGGTCCCCGGCAACCGTCACCATGCCGGTGATCTTCTGCTGGGAAAGAAAGTTCAGAATCTGGTTGCGCTCGGTGCGATAGCCCGCCCAGTCGTCGGCGGCGAAGGCCGCGTAGCCGCTGTCGGGCCAGCGCAGACCGATTTCCTCTGGAAGATTCTGGAAGTCCGTGCGCCAGTCGAGCATGCCAACGGAATTTCCCCACAACTTCCAGGGAGCGCGCGAAGTATGCAACTGCTCAAGGAACCATGTTTTCTGCGGCTCGCCCAGCATCGACGATGCAGCAGCGTCTTTCCGGAAATTCGACAATTCCTTACCGCCAAAAACAATCGTTGTCGGCGGATGGCCGTGGTTGTAGGTTTTTCCCGCATCCAGAATCTCAATCACATCCTGAGAGAAGACATAAGGAAAATCCTTGCTCCGAAATGCGCTGGTCCCGGCCATGTCCACCACGGGCTGAGAACGGAACGACCGGTTGTCGGTGAGGATCAGATCCACGTTACGGCCATAGTGGAAGGAGCGGTACAGCTTCAGGCTGTTGATGGCCGCGAGATTCCCCGCCTCTTCGCCGAGGCCATTCGCGTCAAACTCGGTGACGGGAGCGTCCTTTACGTCCGGCGGCAGGTAGCGGTCGTCGTTCGGATTCGCCTTCACCACGCGCGCCGGTTGATATTCGTACCAGGCCTGGGCGGCGGCAACTTTCCGGGTTTGTGACGGGCGCGGGCTGCCGAAGTCCTCGAAGCTCTGCCAACCCTTCCAGGAAAACTCATGGTTGTCCCACATGCAGACGAAGGGCCAGCGGGCGCGAGCATCCTGCAAGTCAGGATCGAGCAGGTAGCCGCGATACGCCGCCCGGTAGTCGTCGACCGTGGTGGGTACATGGAAATCTTCAATCTTCTCGCTCTGCGCGTAGCGGTAAACATCGCGCAGGCGCCGCGCGTACATGCCCTGCGGCCGGTCTTCCGGATACCAGGTGATTTCGTAGATGAAGTCCCCGAGATGCAGAACGAAACCGAGTTGATCCGAGGCCGGTTTGCGCTCGTCTTCGTAGATCATGCGGCGGTAGGCATTGCAGGCGCCCTGGGTCACGTTCTGGCAGCTGACGAAAGTAAAGCGCACAGGCCGAGAGTCCCTGACCGAAGGCGCGGTGAGCGTACGGCCCACGCGGCTACCAAACCCGTGTTCGTCGGTGAAGCGGTACCAGTACTGGTGACGGGGCTTCAGATTCGCGGCCAGCACACGGCAGGTCCAGTCGGTTTCTGGGGAAACAGAAGCGCTGGCGGTGGCGGCGACGCGCGAGAACGTGGAATCTTCGGAGACTTCCAGCAGGAGCTCGCGCGCTTCGCCGGCGCTCGAAGGCGGCCGGCGAGTCCAGAGAATAACGCTGTCGGGATAGGGATCGCCGGAGGCGACTCCTTGCGGATACAAGTCGCGCCGCTCCCTCCAGCTTACCTGTGACGTGCGAGCATCTGCGCTCCGCCATGCGAGTGATGCGCCGAACGCCGCTGCCCTGGTGAGAAAGTCGCGGCGGGTGATGCGATTCATTGCCTGTCTCCCGTTAGCGCATTTTGACTCTTCCGAAAACGAAATGCTAGCTCAACCACAAGAAGCGGGCGCGCGACCAACGTAAGCGGTGCCCATCGGTAATGGCCATCGTTGGGTGCTCTTTGGATTGCTGTCTCGTCCAGGCTTCAAAAGGCGGGTTTGTTTAACGCTCACCAAACAACAAGGCCTGACCTCGGGGAGATCAGGCTCGACCCTCGGAGTGGGCGTGATTTATCCGCGGTACTCCGCGTCCATGCGGCGCTTGGCTTCTTCGTACGCCTCCCGCGGGTCACGTCCGGTGACCTCCTTGTACCAGGCGGGGTGGAAGGTCCACGCCCAGGCTTCACTTACGGTTCCGCGCGTCATGGCCTGAAACGTGCCCGGTTCGCCGATCGTGCTCAGGTAGATGTGGATGAAAATACCTCCTAGCATGACGAGCGCAGAAATACCGTGGATCACATAACTAACCGCCACCGCGAGGCGTCCGAAGGTGGGGGCGCCGATCCAGAGGATGACCCCGGTGATGATGAAGGCGATGCAGCCGACTACGATTTCCCAGAACTGAGCCTTCTGGCCGGCATTGAAGAAGCCCGTCTCCGGCGCTTCGAGTTTCTCCTTGCCGCTGACCACCTTCCGGATGTTCTTCATCCACTCGGTGTCGGCTTTGATCCAGGTCATGGGCTTGATCCAGTTCAGCACCTGCAGGAAGAAGAACACCACAAAACCCAAGCCGAACCAGGGATGCATGCTGCGGTTCAGCGCCCCTCCGCCGAAGACGGGCGTGAACCAGCGGAACAGCCAGGGAAGATAAATACCGAAGCCGGAAAACAGCGCCAGGAAGAAAAATAGCGCCACCGTCCAGTGCAGCACGCGCGTGTAGACGGGATGACGTGCGAGCTCTCCGCGGTAGACCTCGGTCTGGCCAATGGCCTCAAACGAGCGCCGGGCCCGGTCATCAAAACGCTCGATCGCGGAACTCATCGCGTCTCCTCCCTCTTCGGTGGCTCGGGCTGCGGGCGGCGCGGGCCGACAGTCACGTAGTGGAAGAACACGCCCAGCAGTCCAAACAGGGCAAACGTCCCCAGCACCGGCTTGGCCAGCCACTTCCAGACGGTGTAGCTCCAGGGGATAGTGGGATTGCTGGGCAATCCTCCATAGCGCTCGGGGTCGGTGGCGTCGTGCAGCACATAGATGACGTGGGTGCCGCCAATCGATTGCGGATCGTACACCCCGGCTTTCTCCATGCCGAAGGTGTCGCGCAGTTGCTTGGCGCGCTCGTTGGCGATGAACAGCATGTCATCCTTGGTGCCAAATTTCAGACAGCCCGAAGGACAGGCCTTGATGCAGGCCGGCTCCAGTCCCTGGCCGACGCGGTCCGAGCACAACGTGCACTTGTAGACCTTCTTGGTCGCGGAGTTGAATCGGGGAATGTTGAACGGACAACCCGAAATGCAGTACTCGCAGCCGATGCAGTTTTCCTGGTTGAAGTCGACTATGCCGTTGGCGTACTGCACAATTGCGCCATCCGCCGGGCAGGCGGCCAGGCAGCCGGGATCGGCGCAGTGCATGCACTGATCCTTGCGCATCAGCCACTGGATGGTGCCGTCCGGGTTCTGGTGCTCGTTGAACTTAATCAGGTTCCAGAAATTCCAGCGCGTCTCCGGCATGGTCTGGAAGGTGTTGTCGAAGGTGGTGGGAGAGAACGGCATATCGTTCCATTCCACACAGGCCACCTCGCACGCCTTGCAGCCAATGCAGGTCGTGGTGTCGACCAGCTTGCAGACTTTCAGATCGCGCTGGGCTTCATAACCCGGAGCCGTGCCGGAGTGTCCCGAGATTCGTTGCGCTTGCAATGTCTTGCGGTCGCCCATCCTGGTGCACTCCTTTCTAGGCTTTCTCGATCTTCACCAAAAACGCTTTGAACTCCGGCGTGAACGCGTTGGGATCAATCACCGTTGGGGTCAGCTGATTGGCCAAGGTCTTGGCGGTCCTGCCCTCGTCTTCGGCGATGCCGCGGAATCCCCAGTGAATGGGAATGCCGATCTGGAACATCTTCCTGCCGTCGACGTTCATGGCATGAATGCGGCGGGTCACCATGGCCCTGGCAATATAGCTCGAGCGCGCGCTGGTGACCTTCACCTTTTCGCCTCCGCTCAGGCCCATCTGCTCGGCGAGTTCGTGAGGAACTTCCACGAAGGGTTCCGGCACCAGCTGCACATTCATGGGATTGTTCTTGGTCCAGTAGTGATAGTGCTCGGTGAGCCGGTAGGTGGTGCAGATCACGTTGAACCCCTGATCCGCGGCGGCGTACTTGTCCATCTCCGTTCTGTATCGTCTCACGACCGGATTGTTGGACTGACCGGGATGCAACGGATTTGCGATCGGGCTCTCGGACGGTTCGTAGTGTTCGGGGAAGGGGCCATCGGCCATCGCGCCCAGAGGCACGAACAGCCGGCCTACGCCCTCCGGATTCATGATGAACGGGCCCATATGATCCTTGGGAGGCGAGTCGGCCTTGAAGTCCGGGACGTCGTTGCCGACCCAGGTCTGCTTGCCTTCATCCCACCACACCTGCCGGCGTTCGGGATCCCAGGGCTTGCCCTCCGGATCGCACGACGCCCGGTTGTACATCACGCGCCTGTTCGCGGGCCAGGACCAGGCCCAGTTGGGATAAATGCCCAGGCCCGAGGGGTCCTCGGTACCGCGCCGCTGGATCATGGCTCCGGCTTCGGTCCAGGAACCGCTGTACAGCCAGTTCCCGCACAGGGTCGTGCCGTCATCTTTCAGCCATGCGAAGCCGGGAAGCTGCTGCCCCGCCTTGATGGTCACGTTGGTCTTGGGATCAGTGATGTCCGCCAGGGCTTTGCCGTTAATCTCCTTCGCAATCTCTGCCAGCGAGGGCGCGTAGGGGGTGGTGTAGGGAAACCACGCGTTCAGGATTGGATCCGGGTACTTGCCGCCTTCCTTCTTATAAAGCTCGCGCACTTTCAGGAAGATGGTTGCCAGGATGTCCTGATCGAGTTTCGCTTGTCCGGGCGGGGGAACGGCGACATTCTTCCACTGCAGCCAGCGCGCAGAGTTGACGAAGGTCCCGTCCTTCTCCGCAAAGCCGGCGCCCGGCAGGCGGTAGACGGTGGTGTTGATCTTCTTCATCTCGTCCGCCGGGATGGCGGGCGCTCTCCAGAATTCGCTGGTTTCGTCGGGATAGACTTCGCACACCACCAGCCAGTCCGTGTTTTTCAGCGCTTGGATGTTCTTGTTGGAATCCGGACCGATCATCACTCCGTTCATGCCGAAGGCAAAGAACCCTTTGATCTTGCCGTCGTACATGTCGTTCCAGATGTTTACCCAGGAATAGTTGCGATCAATCTTCGGTAGGTAGTGGAAGCCGAAGTCGTTTTCCTTGGTGGCCGCCGATCCATACATCGCCTTCAGGAAAGAGACGGCGAACTTGGGCGTATTGGACCAGTAATTGTAAGAATCCCACGGGTCCGGTTTGGACGGCGCCGGAGTGATGCGCTTCAGGTAAGCCGCAAAGTCGGCGTCGGTCGGACTGGGCATCTTCAAGTAACCAGGCAGAATTTCGAAGATGCCCGCCAGGTCGGTGGCGCCCTGAATGTTGGAGTGACCGCGGAGGGCATTCACGCCCCCGCCGGCGCGTCCCACGTTGCCCATCACCAATTGCAGCATCGCTGCCGTGCGGATGATTTGGGTTCCGGTGCTGTGTTGCGTCCAGCCGACGGCATAGATGACGGTAGCAACCTTCTTCATGTCTCCGTCTTTGCGCACGGAGGTGAACA
>Ga0126383_10000311_pt1 | contig 25856 bp, 44 predicted proteins | sample PanSoiMetPlot_35_FD_96882 | JGI IMG/M metagenome (GOLD analysis project Ga0126383, IMG submission 96882) | Tropical forest soil microbial communities from Panama - MetaG Plot_35 | ecosystem: Environmental > Terrestrial > Soil > Tropical forest > Bulk soil | place: Panama | collected 2016-02-17
AAACTCAGATTTTGCAATTTTTATCACGCAATTTGAGTTAACCGAAAGGTGCATAGAAGCTTTTTTTTCTCAAGGGTCACGTCGAGAGATGATCGAAGAGTTTCAAAACACACCGCTTCTCGTCATCGACGATTTGGGAGCAAACCTTCGCAAACCTAGCGATTCCGTGTTAGATTTCATTCAATCTTTGATCGATTTTCGCTGGAAAAACCGAGATGTTTGCGGAACGATCATCACAACGAACATGAACGCGCAAGAAATGCGAAATCTTTTCGGCGATGCTTTCACCAGCCGTGTTGCTTCTGGAATGATAAAACGTTGGGATCATGAAGATCGAAGGTATGTAGAGTTTTAGGTTGAATTGGCAATCAAAACATGCTAAAATACCTCTGTAATATCTATATTATGAGGTTTAAAAATGAAAGACAAGGTTTGCCCTTACTGTGAAAAAAAAATCGAAGGAAAGCATTCTACGATAAAAAAGTATTGTAGCAGGAAATGTGCGAATCAATTCGCTATTGACAATTTTAGAAGAAATAATCCTGCAACTATTTTACCAAAAGGAACGATAGGAACAATTTCAGAACTTAAAATTTGTATTGATCTTTTACAAAAAGGATACGAAGTATTCAGAGCTGTTTCGACACATTGTTCATGCGATATAGCTTTTTTACATAAAGGAAAACTTTTTAGAGTAGAAATTACTACAGGATACATAGGATGCAATAATAATATAATTCACGCTAAATCTGATATAGAAAAACATAAATATGACTATTTAGCGATTGCAACAAAATGCGGAAAAATAATCTATCAACCCGAACTAGAGGTTTTATGAATAAAATGGAAATTATAGACGATCTGACCAATTTGCGTGATTTGGTCGATGTGTGTTCGCAAGCTTTGCTTTACGAAGAAGCTCGACCACTTATCGTCGGACATGTGCTGTATTTTCATGTCCTAAAACAAATCGAAATTATACAGGAAAATTTAGAAGCCGTACAGGAGAAATAACATGCTTCAAGAACAATTCGAAATCATTGGATTTTTTGGTGATATAATTTATTTTAAGATAGAAGAAAAACTTGTCACAATTTCTAACAAATTACCTAAGGCAGATTTAATTCTTCGACTTAAAGTAGAACCAGAAGATATTAAATCAATTAGAGATGAAATTTTAGTTCAAGCTAGTAAGAAACCTTTAACCTATGAAGATAAAGAAAAACTAATCAAAGGAAAAGTATGATTGAAATTGTTAATTATAAACCAGCAAATCACGAAGTAAAACAAGGTTCATTTAATATTAAAATTGCCAAATGGGGAAATTTTCTTATTCGTGAACTGTCTTATTTCAAAAAAGGAAACCAGAGATGGATAAGTTTCCCCTCTAGGTCCTATGAACAAGATGGAAAGAAAAAATACTATGCATTTAATGGATTTGAAGATCAAAAAACATTCCTCTCGTTCCAGGAAAAAGTATTTGAATCTCTAGATGCATATCTCTCTTCTCATACTCAAAAACCTGTAGAGGAAGAAGAGGTTCCGTTTTGAGAGAAGAAGAAATAGATCGAAAAACTCCTAGAGATTCTCTCATCGAAGAAGAAAAATATGAGGGTCTTGAAAAAGTACTCAATACCCTCACTGACAGAGAAAAAATTGTTATTCAGATGCGAACAATTGAAGGTCAAACTCTTAAAAAATGCGGAGAATATCTAGGAATTAGCACAGAAAGAATAAGGCAAATCGAATCAAAAGCTTTAAGAAAGCTTAGACATCCGTTAAGAGCAAATAAATTAATAGAATTATTTGGATTAGAAATAAAACCATTATTGGAACAAACAAAATATCCAACCTCACCTTCAATAAAAGAAAACAAAATTAAGAAAACTACATTTAACACTATCAGTAAAACAAGAGAAGAGATATTAGCTGAAATACAACTCAGAGAGTTTTGGAGACTAAGGGAAAAGTTCACAGTAGTCTATCTCGGCAGACCAGATCATCCTTACTTCTGGTCCCATACAACAGAAGAAGATAGGATTAAAAGAATTATTGGTTATAAAGATTATTATAAAACAAACTTCGAGGAGTTAAAGCTTATATTCAATGAAACAGATATTTCAATGGCAATTGCCTATCTACACGGTCAGCGAAGCGAACTCGAGGGAACATTGGGCGAAAAAAGCTGTTAGACATGATACTCAAAGACGATGGATATGGGCGACTTTCAAAACAGAAAAGCCAAATATTCCATTTCCTTGTCATATCAAGCTCACTCGAGTAGCTAAGAGATATTTAGATTCAGACAATCTTCCTGTATCGATGAAGTACATCCGTGATGCAATAGCAGATCAAATATTTCCAGGATTAGCACCAGGACAAGCTGACAATGATTCAAGATTATCTTGGGAATATAGTCAAACCAAAGGAAAAGAATGTTCAGTTATTGTGACTTTTTATCATGATGATACATCAAATGAGCTTTAAATTCAGCGTCTTGTTGAGCTAATTTTCCTTTAAATTCTGCATCTTGTTTTGCCATTATGCCCTTAAACTCAGCGTCTATTTTCTCTAATCTTCCATGGAATTCTTTAGATTCTTGCTTCATTTCTCTAATATCTTCTCTAATCGATAAATGTAAAGCTATCGTAACTCCAAAAAAAGTAAGCATAATCACTAAATTTGAACCAACAATTGTTAAAACTTGCATCCATGTTTCTGGCATATCATCCTCTACAAATGTTCCTTTCGATTATTTCTAAACGATTCCTCAGATCACCACACTCTTTATTCAACTCATTAATCCTTGCATAAGTTCCTTTTCTTACTTTGTCAGCAGACTTTCTAACATCTTCAATTACATTTCTCAAAGTTATGAGCTCACATTCTTCTTTGCTTCGGAAAAGATCTAGCTGAATCGGAACCATTACAATCTCATCGTTTTTACATTACATTATAATTCAATGCTCTCTCTGAAACAACTAAAGAAAATTATTGACTTATGTGTAAAGACAAATTAAAAATATGTTTTAACCAGAGGTGTTATGGCTCCCCCTAAAGGAAATAAATATGCTGTTGGAAATGAAGGAGGAAGACCAAGAAGATTTGATCTGAAAGAAGAAGCAAAAGCATTAATTGAATGGGCAAACAAAAAAGACTCTTTAGTGCTTAGATTATTTGCTGCAATTAGAGGTTATTCTGCTCAAAATAAACTTCAAGAATATTGTGAAATGTCAGATGAGTTTCGCGATGCTTATAATCAAGCCAAGATGATTATTGGTGCAAGAAGAGAGCAATTACTCCTCAGTGGAAAAGGGCATTATGCGCCCTTCCAACGTTATGCAGCACTATATGACCCAGAACTGAAGCAGCATGAAAAAGAACTTAAGCAGCAAGAAAATTTAGATAAGCAGATCGTCTTTGTTCCCAAACTTCCCTATGACAACGATGACAATACAAGAAAAACTTGAGATAGTTTATCCACATAAATTTAAATGCCGTCCTTATCAGATCGATGCTTGGAAGGCATTGGATTCTGGGAAAAAACGAGTGGTCTGTGCATGGCATCGTGGAGCTGGTAAAGACTTATTTGCTTTGAATTATCTCATCTGGAGAGCACTGGATGAGCCCGCAGTTTATTTGCACTGTTTTCCAAAATACAATCAAGGTAAAAGAGCAATTTGGAATAGCGTTCATCAGACAGATGAGGGCGAAGCTATGTCCTATCTAGATCACTTTCCAAAAGAGATAGTGAAGTATAAAAATAGCTCAGACATGCGTTTAGAGTTAATTAATGGTTCTATCTATTCTGTTATGGGATTGGATGGGAAGAATGCCACTCAAGCTCGTGGCATGAACCCAAGCTTCATTATCTTATCAGAATATGCTTACATGGACCCTGAAAGCTGGTATACCATTGAGCCGCGGATATCACAGAACAATGGAACTGCAATATTCTTAAGCACGCCCAATGGGCAAAATCACTTTTATAATTTATGCAATTATGCAAGCAGGAAGGAAAGTCCAGATTATTTTTACAGTCTTTTAACTATTGATGATACAGACATTTTAGACTCTTCGCATGTGGAAAAGCTAAGAGGCGAAGGAATTCCTGAAGACTTCATTCAACAAGAGTATTACTGCTCATTCACAAGAGGAGCCGAAGGATCGTATTATGGAAAATATATACAGGCTGCTCGCGACGATGATCGTATTACCCATCTGCGTGTTCATACTGATTTACCTGTGCATACCGGCTGGGATATTGGGATTGGGGATGCTTCTGCGATATGGCTATTCCAAATTCTTCCATCGGGAAAAATAAACTTTCTTCACTACTACGAAAACAACAATGAGGGGTTAGATCATTACTTACGCTATTTGGATGATTGGAAGAGCAAAAACGGTGCAATATTCGGTACACACTATGTACCACATGATATGCAAAACAGAGAATTTACTTCCGGCATTGATCGCATCACGACAGCCAGGCAAATGGGCTATTCAATGCTGGCAGTACCGAAGGCAAAAGTCGAAGAAGGAATACAAGCAATACGGTCAACGCTTCCTCATTGTTCATTCGATGCAAAATCATGTGAAAGAGGCATTAAATGTTTGGATTTTTACCGTAAGAAATGGAACGAATCTTTGAAGGTTTATTACGATTCTCCTTTGCATGATCAATGGAGCCATGGAGCAGATGCTTTTCGAACAGCGATTATGGGAATGAAGCATATAAATCCACAGTCAGTTAGCAAACTTTCTGCTGAGTCAATTAGAGAAATGAGACAAAGGAATTTGGGATATTAATATGAATCTAAATAAAGAAACAATTTTGCTTTATATCAGAGAATCTGAAGATAAAATCAAGATAATTGAAAACGATATTTTAACTTATCAGATTAGGATAAAGAATGACGAAAAAGAGATAGAAACCATCAAGTATTTTATAGATCAGTATAGGAAAACTTTAACTCTCATAGACAAACCTAAGAGTGAATGCATCTAATGTATCTTTATTGCGATGAAAGAACAGGACAATTTGCTTTCATTAAGCCCATCAATTTGGAAAATAAAGATAGCCGTCTTTGGAAAGAGTTTCTAAAGTTCCACGAAGAACATCCCGAAGTTTACGAACATCTCAAATGCAAATGTTTTGATGCTATTCAGGAAGGAAGAAATAGAATTGGAATGAAGCTTCTTTTCGAGCTGCATCGCTGGATTGATCCAAATGTTAAACTTAAGAAGCTGAACAACAAGTTTACGGCATATTATGCCAGGCTATTTATAGAAGAATATCCACAATATCGTGGGTTTTTTGAATTAAGAAGAATCAAAAGAAAATAGGAAATTTATGGATAAACAAATTCGAAAGATTGAAAAAGAAAGCAAGAAAGTCGGAAAAGATCTCAAAAATTTAGAAAAAGCTGATAAAAAACGGGACAAAGCATGCGAGATGGGAGAGAAGATGATGCATTCAAAGAAAAGAAAATAAGCTGTTTGAGATGTGGTGAAAGATCTTTTCAGGCGAAATTTATAAAATTAAAAGTTAAAGGAAAAGATCTAGAGGCAACAGCTTGGGTTTGTTGCTTTTGCAGAGAACCTTTGATGGATTCTTTTCAGATGAATGAATTGTTAAAGAAGGCAAGATGAAGAAAGGGCCAACAAAAGCTGGCCCTTAAGATCAAACAACGAGTAGGAGTACTAGACATCTTATTATATTTTGTTTAGAGTGACAAGTAATAATTTGATTATTTTAATATAGACTATTATAACTCTAATTGATATAATATCCATTATTTATATGGAGATTATATGAAGACAATAGAATATAAAGGCAAAAAATATACAAAACATTCGAATGGTTATTATTCTAGAATGGAGCGTGTCCAGTTACACAGAATAGTTTGGGAAGATCATTTTGGACCTATACAAGAAGGGTACTGTATACATCATAAAGATAAAGATAAGACAAATAATGACATTGCGAATTTAGAATGTATATCGAAAAGCGATCACGTTAAACATCATTGGGAAATTGGAGGAGAAGATCTTAGACAAAAAGTAAAAGAAAATATAAAAAAAGCGCATTTATGGAGAGGAACAGCTGAAGGTCGTGAGTATTCTTCTAAACATCATAAAAAATTATGGCAAAACGCAAAAATATATAAAAGAATATGCACTGTATGTAATAAAGAATTTGAAAGTCTATCTAGGAAAAAGAATATATATTGTTCCTCTTTATGTCACAGTCGGGGATATTATGATAAAGTCAAAGAACAAAGAATCTGTCAGATATGTGAGAATAAATTTGAAATATACAGATATTCTAAAACTATGACCTGCTCAAAAACATGTACACTGATTAAAGCAAATAAATCGAGAAAAAAGACTATTGAAATGAAAACAAAAGAAAGAATAGAAAAACTATTGGAATAAAATACAAGAAAGGATAAAATCAATGACATGGCCCGTGAGTAATCCTATAGCAAGAGAATTAGATGATTTCTGGAAAGAAAGTCAGTCATTATGGCAACAGTGGTGGTATGAAGCAGATCTTGATACAAAGATGGCTACAGGACAGCAAGATTATTGGAATACATTTTATAACGTCAATTACCGCAATCAAAAAATTCTAATGTTTAACAAGATCCTTCGAATCATAAACATGATTGGAGGATATCAGCGTGATAACCGTCTAGCGACTATTGTTTCACCGTCCGATAATGACTTAGATTCTGGAAAGACTTCTGATCAGTTAACTAAGATTGTCAGTTGGATGATGAGGCAGGATCAAACATATGAGAAGATTTCTGATTGTTTTGATGGTTCGAATATCTGCGGTCTTAATCTGTTGCATCTTTGGATCGATTTTAGGGAAGATCCTGAAAATGGTGAGATAAGATCTGATAGAATCCCATTCAATTCTTTTCTAATGGATAACTATTGGACAAAAGCAGATTTGTCTGACTGCGACCGTATTTGGACTAGGAAATATGTTACTACACGTCAGCTGGAAAGTATTGTTCCAGGGATAAAAAAAGATATTGCATACTTAGGAAAGGGTTATGCAGCCAAAGATGGTAAATTTCAGTTTCTTGCCCAGAATTGGTATCAATATCAGCAAGAAATGTATGCCTATGATGAGTATTGGGTAAGAGATTACCGTGAAGGATTTAAATTATTAGATCGTGTGAGTGGTGAAGTTGTAGAGTGGAGAGGAACCCGCGAACAGTTCAAACTGTTAAAAAGATTTAATCCAAATGTCGAACTCATTAAAGCATCGATTCCAACGATAAAATTAAATGTTCTAGTTAACAATCACCTCATTTATGAAGAGAGAACACCCTATGGGCTGGACAGGTTTCCTTTTGTACCTTTCGTGTGTTACCATTTTCCTGAAGTACAAAATTACTCGTACAGATACCAGGGAATTGTAAGGAATATTCGTGATTCTCAAATCGAGCTTAACAGAAGACGAAACCGTCTTTTGGATATTCTTGATGCTCAAGTTCAATCTGGGATTATGGTCAAAGAAGATGCTTTGGTAAATCCTGAAGATGCTTTTATGCAAGGTCCAGGCAAGGTCATGTATTTCAAGCAAACGGCAAACTTAGCTACAGATGTGACCCCATTTCCCCCACCTCCCGTCGCATCTGGATGGATGGAACTCATTCAAACTATAGAAAAAGAAATCATGGATATCGTTGGACCAGAAGAGCTTTTTGCCCAGAATATGGGTTCAAAAGAAATGACTGGTGTTTTGATGAAGCTGAAAATGGGTGCTGGATTAATAGGTTTGAGAAATATTTTTGATCGACTAAATCAAAGCCAAATGTTTGTTGGAGACATCATGTTGGATATGATGCTGAACAATTTTGGTATAGGGAAGATATCAAAAATTATAGGAGAAGAACCATCAGAAATCCTTAAAACAGTCATTACACCTGAAAATCAATTGATGAAAATGGCTGCTATGATGCTGAAATATAATTGTATTGTTGAAGAGGGAGAACTTACTTCTACACAAAGACAGCTTCAGTTTATTCAAGCACTGCAAATGCGTCAGATGGGAATTCCAATTTCCAATGCTTACATTTTGGATAAGAGCACTCTTCAAGGAAAAAATGAAATTATCCAAGACATCGAAAAACAAGAACAGCAAGCTATGCAAATCCAGCAAATGCAAACTCAGCAAGCCATGGAACAGCAAGAAGTTCTTACAAGATCTCTTGAGGCTAAATCTCAGAATGATTTTGCAGCAGCTCAAGAGAGAAGAGCACGGGCTGTTTCAGATATTGCACTTGCTAAAGAAAGAACATCACAAGCAGTTCATGATAGAGCATCTGCTGCGTTAGAAAACGCCAAAGCTTTAAAAGAACTCGAAGAAATGGATGAAAATCGTCTTATAAAACTTGCTCAATTCATTATGGATCTTCAAATGGCTCAGAGAGACATTCAGGGGGATGAAGAAGGAGATTCCATAGAAGAATCTCTTGCTTTAGGCTCACCTGTAGAGCAAGCAAAGCAGGAAAGTGAGCCCTCCAATCTTCAAAAGAAACTCGCAGCAGCTTCTCGATAGTGTTTCCTTAAAAATTGAATTTTGTATAAATTTAAAAATCGATGTATTCATTAAACAAGGAGACACAAATGAAAAAACATCTACTTTTTTCCTGTATATTTCTCGCACTTTGCTCTTGTTCTTCCCCTGGAATTTTTGGAAGATCGAGTAAAGGTGTATCTGGACATGGTGGCATGAGAGCTGCAAATGCTCATGCATCATCAGAACACCCCGGAGCTGCCTATGAAGATTCTGTAAGAGCAGCAATAAATGCTAATCAATATACTTTGTGTAGAGATTTAACTGATGATGAAATAGAAAATGCTGGAAATGCTCCTGGATCTGGTTATCACGACAGTCAAGAAGCTGCTGAAAATTCTGATAAGTATGCTGAAGTGGAGCATTTTGAAATGGACGATGGAACATCCATTATTATTGACGAAGAAGGGGTTCATGTCATTTCTTAATTTCAAATAGAATACGAATGGAAGTAGTTTTTTAAAATTTATTAAAATTTCCCTTCGTATTCTTCTAATCTAGAACATCTGTTATATTCTGTGATGTCAACACAACGTTACAGGAATCCTATGAGTTCAGTATCTAATAATCCTTATTCTTACAATTCTGAAATTTACAAACCGAAATTCGAAATTCTTGATTCAGATACTGAGGGGATGAAACAAGCTAAAAAGTTATGGAATAGTTCTAATAATGAATCCTCTCCAAATTACATGGGAGGGATAGAGAAGCGTAAAATATTACAAATTCACCAAAAAGAATTAGAAGAATTAAAGCAAATATGGGGAGACAAAGGGAGAGATGATCCTGAATTTTTTTTCATATATAATAAATCCAAAGAAGAAAACCCAAAATATAGAGCAGTGCAACAGTCTTCTTCCGAAGACACAACTAGCGCAACGTATTATATCAAAAAAGCTTTGATTGTGGTTGCTGTAGCATCTTTGGCAATCGTTTTTTTTGCTAAAGTTCTTCCAGAAATTTCAATAATAACCATACCTACAATATCTCTTCTAGCATCCGCCGCTCTCTACGAGGTATACGCACATTATCGTGGAGATATAGTGATATCTCCATTCATATAAGTTTTATTCAACAAACAAATAGTCAAATTTTTAAATATATAGGAATTTTATGAGTATGTCTTTGCAGTTAAATACTGCTCTAGTAATTATGCCGGAAAAACAACAAATTAAATTACAGACCGATGATTCTTTTTTATCAGAAGAAAAAAGAATGTACACATTTTATCAAACTCAAGAAAAAAAGAAACCAACAGAAATTACCATAGAAATAGCTGAAAATGTATTTAAAGGGGCTGCTGAAGGTGCTTTAGGTGGTTTTGTTGGAGGGGCATTAGTTTCTGGACCAACTCTGGGAGTAGTAGGATCAATCTTTGGTGGACTTCCAGGATTTGTGGCTGGATATAAAATAGGAGTTGCTCTTTCTACAGCTGGAGAAATAGTTGAAGGCGGATTAAGAGGATATAAAAGATTTAAGATTAAATTCATGTCTTCTGATGCATACAAAACATGGGTTTCAGAAGCGCGGAAAACTGATGTGTATCCTGTTTATAGGAAAATCATCGAAGAAGACAGGCGCTTTGACGAATATCTATGTCCTTTGACATGTGATTTAATCTCTTTACCAGTGTGTGCTCCAGATAAAAGAATTTATGAAAATGAAAGCATCACTCTTTGGATAAGACAAAAAGAAGAGAAAATAAAAATAGCTATAGATTCAAAAGCATCTCCTGAAAAAATACAAGAACTTAGAGAAGGATTAAGTCCAATAAGAGCTAAAGTAAATTCTTTTACAGTCGAGGATTTGAGATATTATCCAGAATATTTTACTGCGTTAGATAAATTAGCAAAAACCAAGATAACAGAGATGGAACATCAAGAGGAAAAACGAATTTTTCAAGAAGCTATGCAGGCTATAAATTCGTCGCATATACAAGACAGAAAACAAATAATAAAGCTTCAGATCGCTGAAATCACAATGTATGTAGTGAATAATGATTTGGATTTAAACATAAGTAAAAATGTTTGCAGAAAGCTGATGGAAGAAATAAAAATTCTTGAGAAAAGAGAAAAAGAAAATCATGTTTAGGATATATCGTGGATATTCCTTTTCTGATTAAGATTTATGAAACAACATTTTATCTTCCGGTGGATTCTGAAATGTTGTTTCAAATATCCGCGGGTTATTCTATAATACATAAATGATAAATATAGCATTTAGACAAAACTGTCACCCACCTAGCAACAATCATATAATTTCAAATAATCACAACCAATTTTCAGATGAATTTTCAAGACGTATAGAAATCCAAAAGGCATATGTTATTCAGAGAGAAATTGAAGGATTAAGTAGATACAGTTATCCTAGAGTGGGAGAAATTGACCTTTTATTTAAAAAATCAATGATAAAACAATATAAACTTGGTGAAGGAATCTCAGATGGAATGGATAAGACCAGCAGATAAACTTCCTCCTCAAGGAAAGAAGGTATTATATCTACAAAAAGGAGATGTATATGTGGTTCAAAGATGGGGAGAATATTGGCTTCCAATTCCTTTCTATGATTCAAAATACGCTTTCCATGATAAGCCAGAGCTTTGGGCAGATATTAATCTTCCGGATGGATTAACCGGAAAAGTGCATGTGAAAATAGAAGGAAATATGTGTGATATAGATGAATTACAAGAAAAACATCCTAATGAATATAAAGAATTTTTAAGATCTCAATTGAAAGTATGGGAGATTGTTTTATAAAATGAAAGAACATCCAATTGGCACACGCTGGGTAAATGATGATTGTGAAATCTATGAGAAAAGAGATTGGGGTTGGAAGTTTTTAGGAGTCTCAAAATCTCAACATCCAATTCATGTAATGGAGGTTCTAACAACGGATTGCGATCATGAAAAAGATATCTACCAAACAGATGAAAATGACAAATCTTTGGATGCCTCTAAACCATGTTGTGAGGGCACATAAAATTTTAAATCAAGACATTTTGATTCAGGATAGGTTGTGGAAGCACTTGACGTAGAAAATAAAGAAACATAGGATCTATTATCAGACCATGGATGAAATTCCAGAAAAATATACAATTGATGAGCTAATCAAAATATTTAAACGGCATTCCATAGAGTATGAAAAAGAAGAATCTGAAAGAAAGAAAAAATGGAAGAAAGAATATGAACAAGAATATCCATATGAATCTTTTAATCTTCCAAAAGCTTTACTTTGTATTTTAGAACATCTAAAAAATCATTAAGTAATTATTGAAAATGTTTGCTTTCGATAAATTTAAAGTATTAGAAGAAGTAGAAAAAGGATTGGGAGATGGAGATTTAACACTAATCATTCTCTGTTCCAAATGCCACGCGAAGTATGAACTAAACCCAGAAAGTGTTGTAATGGCTATAGGGTTAAATACTCCTTTCATAGAATATTTAAGATTTGTTCAAAGCTCAAAATGTCGTGTATGCAACAAGCAAGATGAAGTATGAAAAAATGGACTCATTTATCTTGGAAACAAATTCATGAACTGCAAATAGAAGAATTTCATCAGTTAGCACTCAAACAGAAAGATTTATTTCCTGATATGCTAGAATTTTGTGATGAAGATGAAATTATAAATATTTTCTACACACAATACAAACGTGAAAGAAGGTTATAATTATTTGAGAAACTTTATAGAGAAAAATACGAAGCCCAATTCGATGAATTTTTTCCTTCAAAAAGACAAAAAAAGCAATTCGAAAAATGGTTTAAGGGACAGGATAAAAAATCCTGATAAGTCTGCAACATAGGATCGAAAGGTCGGATCAGGCGTGATTACGGCATACCGCAGGATTGCAGTCCAATGCCGTTTGGGGTCACTCATCTTGAGTGCGCCCCCTTTTGTTTTTCACAATTCAGTGATTTATTTTTATGAAACAAATATGCTCTCAATGTTGTCTTCCTTTTGAAGAAACATCTATCCAATATAACCGTCGAACGCAAAATAATGGGCCAAAAATATGTCAAGAATGTTATAGAATAAGTCATGCAGAAAAAAGATATATAGAAAGATTGAGAATAAAAGGAAGACCAGTTGAAGAGACACTCTTTGATAAAGCACTAAAGCTAAAAAAACGACATAAACGGATAAGTATACCATATCTAATTAAGGAATTTAAGATAAGTAACCATGAAGCGTGTGTCTTGGCAGATCGACTTGAACAAGGAGAATCCTATGTCTAACATAGCTATTCATGAAAACGAAGACAAGAAGATAATAGCTAAAATCCAACATTTTTATGATGTTTTAAAAGAAAGAAAAAACACTTCCTTTGCTGTCCGAGATTCGTTAAGTGTAGATCAAGAACTAGATATTCTAATCCAACATTTCGAAAAAGTTTTTGATAATCTTATCTATAAGTCAGATTGACCCTATTTATTATTTTTTTCCTTAATTAAATCTACGAACATTCTATAAAGTTGATCTATCCTCTGAGCATGGCCATCTAATCTTCTTCCTAAAGAATCGATATCTCTGTCTAATCGTTTTCCTATAGAATCAATATCTTTTTCAATTCTTTGAAGCATGAAAAACATAAATCCACCTAAGATACCTACAATTGTGAAAACTTGTAGCCAGTCCATAAATATATCCTTTGCAAGGAGTATACTACACCTAGTTTTTATCCAACAGAAATAACTGTTAATTTTTATACAAATTCCCCTCTCCCTCATTTTCATCAAATTTTGTTTGGTTATTTTGTAAAAATATTTCTTGAAATTACTCCGTAATACTGCTATGTCTTATGTGTAAAGTTAAAATTTTAGCTTTACATTTCTTTTACGGAGGAATTATGCCAAAAGAACGATCAAGGGCTGATGCTCACAGCATTAAGCAAAAAGATCCCGATCGTGGTCCGCCAATGATTGAAGGCGCTCATCACTGGGATAAAGGATATGATTCTGATGAAGAACATTTCTCTCCGAGAGGTGCATATCCTGACAATCATATGAGGGGAAATCCTTATATGAACCTGCAAAATGAGATTGTTCATCGTGATTCTAAAAAACTTAACAGAGAGAAGTTTAGTAAGATCGCATGACAATACTTATTCCATATCAATCTTCTGGGCAGCAACTTGGTGAAACTCGTCAAGCGATGACAAAACGTTTGATGAAAGATCTTGAAACCATCATGGATGCAAATCAGCAACGTGAAGGCAAGTACTACATCATGTTCCATGCCAAACCTTGGCCAAAGCATCCTAATATTATCAAAATAAAGCCGCTTGGTTTTACCAAAAAGCCCCCAATGATGCTGTCTTGCATTCTCTTTGGGATTGATAACCAAACAGGAACTTTGACTTTAGAATGGGCACTTCCTGGAGATTGGCCAACGTGGTCTGTTGGTGGAAAAAACGAACCTGTTCCTGAAGTGATAGCTTCAGTGACAAAGGCTGGCGTGAAATATCATTACGATGATTTCCTGCCGTCTTAAAAAATTTTGTCAAAACTATCAATTATTTTTTTCAAGTGTCGCCGACTCATGGGCGTAACCAGGATCATTTCGTGCATATCAACGGAATGATCGTCAAATGGGCGTAAGGGCACAGTCGCCGTGTGCAAAGGGTATATATGACAGAAACAGAAATTGCAAAAGAGGAAATTGTCCAAGAGACACAAGAAGTAGTCGAACAATCTCAAGCACAAACTCAAGAGGTAACTCAAAAAAATAATGAGAATATCAATTGGGAAAAAGCCAATGAGGTGATGCGTCTTCAAAAACAACGCATCGATGAGCTAGAGGCGAGATTTGCTAAACAGCAAGAAAAACCTCCAGAACCAGATCCATTAGAAAAAATGGATCCTTCTGAATATCTCACTGTAGAACAAGCCAAAATGCTTGTTCATCAGAGTGCTGAAAAAAAAGCCGAGATAAAAGCTCGTCAAGTCGTCGAAGAATTTGCTGCTCAGCAAAAAGTTGTTCAAGACGAACAGAGGATGCGTTCTAAACATGAAGACTTCGATTACGTAATAGAGAATTTTGCAATTCCGATGATTAAAAACGATCCAGCCTTAGCGCACAAGATTCATATGTCCAAGAATCCTGCTGAGGCGGCTTATAAGTTGGCAAAAATTTCAGATGAGTATGAGGAAACGATGAGCAAACAGCAAACCAGTCCAAAGGCAGAAAAAATCATGAAGAATGCTCAAAGACCGGTGTCCTCTAATGCTGTGAGCGCTTCTCTAAAGACTCAGGCTGATGATTTTTCCAAACTAAGTCGAGAGCAGGTTTGGGAGATGTCTCAAAAGTTCGCAAGAGGTGCTTAAAAGAGGTTTTAAATGACAATAACCACTACAAATGCTCTACCAGCTCCAGTACAGCAATGGTTTGACAACGTGCTTTTGTCACGTCCCATGCCAAAGCTGATACATAAACAAATGGCGCTGAAAAAAGAGCTTCCTCCAAATAGCGGTCGTATTGCTCGTTATCGTCGATATACGAACTTGCAAACAGCGACTGTACCGTTACCCGACTCAGGTTTAACACCTCCAGGTCAGGTATTAAATGCCGTCGACATAGATGCCAGACTGGACTGGTACGGCACCTATGTGACGATCACAGATCAGGTCATGTTTATCAACCAAGACCCTGTCCTCAATCAAACCGTATCCTTACTAGCACAAAGTATGCGTGAGACTGAAGACGAGCTGATCCGTAACATGTTAGCATCTACTGCTTCTGTAATCAATAGTACTGGTGGCGTCAATGGTGACAATCCAACAGAACTATCAAGAAGCGATATTGATGCTGTAGTGCTCGCCCTTCTTGGCAACGATGCCATGATGATCAGCGATAACATTGAAGGTTCTTTAAAATTCGGTACTGCTCCTGTAAGAGAAGCTTTCTGGGGCATGATGAATACTGCAATTCTTGATGACCTTGAATCTGTCGTTGGTTTCATTTCTCAGGCTCAATATCCAAACAATATGAACATTTTGAATGCTGAATGGGGTTCTGTCGGTAACGTCAGATTCTTGTATAGCTCCAAAGGTTCACTAAGTCCAAATGCTTCTCTGAATGGAAACACAGTTTATAACGTGTTTGTCACAGGTCAAGAAGCATATGCGATTGTTGAGCTAACAACAGCTACAGCAAGCTTTATCTATACACCTCCTGGTGGACCCACCGATCCACTTCGTAGGTTGCAATTGGGTGCGTATAAATTTGCTCAAGTTCCACGGATATTGAATGACGCATGGATATTCAATCTTCGTGCGACGCACTCATAGGAGGTAAATTATGCCTTTTGCAGAACATTTTATGTTAAGCGGGGTAACAACTGCCGCACAAACAGCAACTTTGCCAGCAAGAATCAATATCAACCTTGGTTTCTTGCCAACAAAGATCTGGATTGTGAATGAAACACAATTCGGAGCTTCTGGCACAGGTAATGAGAACATCACTGAGATGTATTGGGATTCTGTATTTCCCACACAAACTAAAGTTAAATACTGGAATGCTGCAGGTACTGCCATTTTAAATGCTGTAGTAACCTCTAATGCCATTTCTTTATATGATGGCAGAAGCAGTGTTCAACTTGGTCCATCTATCAGTGGAACAACTATCACAAAAGCAAATCCTGCTGTAGCTACTGCTACTTCTCATGGTTTGCAAACTGGTGATGTTGTTCTTATGACAAACAATGCTGTCATGCAGCAGCTTTCCGGAATGTATTTTACTGTAACTGTTACAGGAGCAAATACATTTACAATACCAGTAAATACCAACACAGCCAACTTTACTCAAGAGACATCATTTGTCATTCGTAGAGTAATTGTAGGTCCTCTCTTCTATCCATCAAGACTATGGATTAGCAATATCACCCAAGCAAATCCTGTTGTTGTTACTACTACTCAAGCTCATGGTTTGACAGTAGGACAGCAAGTACGTCTTCGAGTGCCATCCACTTTCGGCATGGTAGAAGCAAACAACCTTCAAGGCGTAATTACAGCTGTTACATCGACTACTTTAACGATAGGTAGTATCGATTCTTCAGCATTCACAGCGTGGGCATGGCCAGCAGCATCTGCTGTTCCATTCACACCTGCGTTTGTAATTCCTGTTGGTTCTGGACCTACGCCGACAACTGTTGGTTTGGTTACTTACTACCAAGACTTGCTAGACGATGCGACGACTAATCAGCAATTCCAAGGGTTTACCATTGGTGCTGGTCTTCTTCAAACATCGGCAGCAGGAACTATTGGAGTTACTGCAAGCGATATCCTTTCTTGGACAGCCTGGAGAGGTGACGTTTAGATAAATATAGGTGGGGGACTTTTTGTCCCCTTCCTTTATTGAAGGTTTTTATGAGTTTTACACCTGTCAGGATTCCTATAGAAACAATTTCTAATTCGAATCCAGGAGTTGTGACGACTTCAACAGACCATAATTTAACTACAGGTCAAGTAGTGCGTCTACATGTGCCTCAGAACTATGGTATGGTAGAATTGAATAACATTCTTTGCATCATCACAGTACTGTCAGCCACAACTTTCAGTATACAGGCAACACAGGTGCCTCCTTCTGTAAATATAGACACGTCCTTTTTCCCTACTTTTGTCATCCCATCAAATCCAAGATTTACAGCAGAAGTACTTCCTGTTGGTTCTGGACCTACGCCAATCACAAATACAGAACCTCAGCAGATAAATAACGTTTGCGATTCCCTTCTGGGAGATGCCTACGACAATATTTCAACAACACCTATTCCATTTTAAGGAGAAAATTATGGCAAAAATGATCGTTCCACAAGAAATAAAGAAAGATCCTCTAGTTCATATGAAGATTAACAAAACTCCGGTGAATATCGAATCTATTGAAGCAATGACACCAGAAACAGACAAAAAAGTATCTGGAACATTTGTCAATATCGAATGTCCAGGTCAGCCAGGGAAAATTAGCGGAAAATACTACAAGGGCATGCCTTACTTTACCAAAACATTTGAAGATGGTGAGCAAGCAACTATTCCCCATTCAGTTGCGCGCTGGATCAATGAACGTTCTGGTTATGATCAGCATAGTTATCTTCAAGATGAAAGAGGAAATCCTATAAAGACAGGCAAAAAGCAGCCTAGATACAAATTCATGATTGAATCTATGGCAGCATAATGACTGTTTGGGATCTTTCACGCATTCGTTATACGATTCGTAAATTAACTGGACAATTCGACATTGCTCAGCTTCCAGATACTTCCCCGGTTCCTGGAGCTGTCAGCGTTACGAATCCTCCTGGCATTGACGACTATATTAACGACTTTTATCTCTACGATATGCCTGAACATTTCCGTTCCCTAAAACTGAAACGATTTTTCACTTTTACTTCTGTTCCAAATTGTGGAACCTATTCTTTACCACAATATATCTACCAGGTTGAACCTCCTATTTATGTAGATAACTATCAATTTGCTTGGTATCAATCGCCAGATATTTTTTACCGTATTTGGCCAGAGTTAAACTTCATTGATAGAAACCTATTTGAACCTGATGGTTTTACTACATCTTTTACTTTTACATTAACCCAGACACCTGTACAACAGGGAACCGTTGTCATAGGATTGCAGCCAAATATAGACGGAAACCCCTCTCCGGCTCTGGAAACATTTACCGATCAAGACCAGCCCATTCCTTTAGATCTTCCCGTCCAGCAATTCTTTGTGAATCCTGGAACCCTCACGGGAAATCAAGGCGGAACTGGAACTGTCGATTATCTCACTGGTGCCGTAACACTCAATTATGCAACTGCACCACCCAATGGAACAAATTCTTCTTGCCACTATCACCCCTATGTGGCAAGTAGACCACGAGATATCATGTTCTTTCAGCAGCAATTGTTCCTAAGACCAATTCCTAATGACACATATTCTGTTAAAATGCTTGCTTACTATACACCGACTGTTGTTTTAAATGCAGCAACAAATTCAGGCGGCGTTCCTGTTTTCAATACAACTACGAATGAAATCCAGGGTTTCGATGGAAATTCTGCTCCTCCTTTTGGATTATCTGACCTTCCTCAATTTAATGAGTGGTGGCAGATGATTGCCTATGGAGCGGCAATAAAAATCTTAATTCAAGAAGGTGATTACGAAGAAGCCAACCAACTTAAACCAATCTTCGAAGAACAAAAACTTTTAGCTCAAAGAAGAACATTGAAACAATTATCTAATCAACGAATACAAACACCTTATGCCGAGAATGTTTCGGGACCTGCCTTTCCTATTTTTCCTATATACTGAGAGATTTAGATATGCAAAACAAATATGTGCGTGGTAAGATTTGGTCTCCTAAAGAAAGGAGACTACAATGGTTAAATGTACAAAATGTGAAAAAGAAAAAGATGTTCTCGAATTTTATCCATCATTGCTTAAAAAAAGCACATATGTTTGTAAAAAATGTCGTAATGATTGGTTGCTTGAATATAGAAAAAGAAGACCAGAGATTACAAAAAAATGTGAAGAAAATTATAGACAAAAGAACCGAGGAAGATTTTGTCCTCAATGCAATCAAAAATTTATCAAACAATCATCAGCACTTGAATGTTCTACTAAATGCAAATTGTTATTTAGAAAAGAAATTAATGAAATTACTGGATGTTGGAATTGGAAAGGTGATCATGACAGAACAGGATATGGAAGGATATCAATTGAAGGAAAATCAGAAGCAGCTCATCGAATTTCATATAAAGAATTTAATGGAGAAATTCCTGTCGACATGGTTGTTTGTCATAAATGTGATAATAGGCAATGCATTAATCCAGAGCATCTTTTTCTTGGAACACATGCAGAAAATGCGATTGATAAACGAAATAAAGGAAGATGTAATTTAAATCGGCTAGATCGATTGACAAATGAAAAAGTTAAGTTATTGAAACGATTATATAGAGAAGGAATGGACAAGAGAAAAATTAAAGAAATTTTTAAAATAAGTAAAGAACACCTAAACAATATTATTCGTGGTGGCGTATGGTCTCATGTGGAGTAACTTATGGTAGTCATTAGAAATCCAAAGCAATATATCGACAAGTCTAAAAGAAAAGGGAAATTAACTAATGTTCCCATGGGAGAAAGAGGACATGAATCGTCCGGAAAATCCGTTAAGTTGACTAAAGATGGAAAAGTATACAGAAATGATCTTTTGGATACCGATTCCACATCTCAAATAGCCACAAGAAGGAAAATAAAAGGAGTATAATATGGCTAATACCTGGCAGGATATTCCTTTAGCAGCGGATTTACTTTCTGATAGTCAGGATGATCTTAGACAAAACTTTGGTTATCTTAATACAATCTTAGGAAATGATCATCAAATAGCTTTCTTGGATACAGATACAACTGCGGGAGAAGGAAGACATAAAAAGGTTTCTCTTCTTACACAAGCAATGGCACCAGCTTATGTGGCTGCTCAAAATTACAATAATGCCATCTGGGCAGATAGTCAAAACTTTTATTGGCAAACAGGTGCTGGTGCGGTAAATATCAGACTATCAAATCAGCAGGGAACTAGTCTAGGAACAAATGGATATAGTTTTCTCCCTGGTGATTCAACAAATGGTCTTTTATTGCAGTGGGGAACAAGTGCAGCAGCATCAGTTACTTCTCGTACTGTCACTTTTCCTGTAGCATTCTCGGCTATTCCTTACAATATTCAAATCACTGGTTTAAGAGCGGGTTCTAATCCAGGAAATGACAATGAATTTTGGGTAGTTACAGGATTTTCTGCTACGCAATTTGATATTTTTAATAAAGGTGGCCATAGCTTTGCATTTATGTGGATGGCTATAGGAACAAAATAATGGCTTATGAACCACGCCTTATAGCTCCATTTGAGGGTGGCGGATTAGTCACTTATTATAAACCTTGGCTTATTGGTTTTGAAGCTTTTCCAATTCTAGAAGATGCATATTTGTGGAGAGGTTCATGCCGAAAAAGAGAAGGTTTTTCCTTATTAGCTGTTCTTCCAACAACTCCAGTTCAAGGATTAAAATTATATTATACCACAACAGGAAATCAACAACTTGTTGGATTTAGCACTACAAAAGCTTACCTGCTAATTTCTGCACCTAGCATCATGTGGTTTGATATTAGTTTCTTCCAGACTACAGGTGCTCCAATATCTTGGACCGGAGGAAATGATGACTTCTTTTGGACAACAAATTTTGCAAGTTCTCTTTGGGTAACAAATAATGTAGATCCTCTTCGCTTTTGGAATGGTAGTACAACACAGGGATGGAATAATCAACGTCCTATTGTGAATGGAACTACCAGAATGACTGCTTGTCTGCTTATTATCGCACATAAAGGAAGATTGATTGCCCTAAATACAACTGAAGGGGGAAGCACTTTCACTAATCGTGCCAGATGGTCTCAAATAGGAACTCCTTATGTATTAGCAAGCGGAGGAGATCCTGCTGTAGTTCCACCAACTCCTTTCGCAATAGATGACAATGCATGGAGAGATGATATCCCAGGAAAAGGAGGATTCATCGATGCAGATACAAATGAGCAGATAGTTTCTTGTGCTATTGTTCGTGATGTACTTATCGTTTTCTTTCAAAGATCTACCTGGAGATTACGCTATACAGGAAATGAAATCCTTCCATTTATATGGGAAAGACTTAATACACAATATGGGTCTGAGTCTCCCTTAAGTTCTATTTCGTTTGATGAAGGAATTTTATCTTTTAGTCGATATGGATTCATCGAAGCGGATACAAATTCTGTAGATAGAATCGATCTAAAAATTCCTGATCAGTCTTTCTTCAATATGAGATTCGGCACAACTCTTAATTCTTTAAGAAGAGTTCAAGGAATCAGGGATTACTATCGAGCAACTGCATACTGGTGTTATGAAGATGTAGATACGAACACAGGAATTAACAATCGTGTCCTTGCTTATAATTATCTAGATAAAACTTGGGCTATTTTTAAACAGCCGTTTAGATGCTTTGGGTACTATAAGCAGTTTAATGATCTGCAATGGCAAAATGCCACATTTGCTTGGGAAACAGCTAATCAGCCATGGTCTGGACCGGAGCAATCGCAATTTCCTCAAGTAGTAGCTGGTGATGCCGATCCAACTTCTGGAAATGTCTATGTGACATATGAAACAATCAATGATGCCGATGACAATGGAACCAATTTTGGTTTCGATATCTGGACTAAAAAATTCAATCCATATATCCAACAAGGTTTAAGATGTAGACTACAGTATGTCGATCTTTATACTACAAGAACAGCTACCGGAGAAATCACTTTAAATCTTTATATAGACGATGAAACAGATACACCTCAAATGACAAGAACAGTCAAAATTAATGTTACCACAAGAGGAGAGAAATATGAACGTGTGTTCTTAGGAGCCATCGGAAGATTTTTCCAAATAGAACTCACTCTTACAGATGCACAAATTGCAGATGATGATACAGGAAAAGAACAATTTGAACTTCAAGGCATGGTCATTTGGACTCGTCCAGAAGGAAGGGTAAAACAATGACCTTTGGACCAGCCAATACAATTAGTAGTTATCTTCCGATTGAATTTCAAGTTCAGGGAGATGAAGAGTTTTTTCGTCAGCTCACTGCGGAAAGACATCGTTTGATATCTTCGATCGTCAATATAAAAGAGAATGCGCAATATGAAAAAAGGGAACTTCTCTCTGCTCAACAATGGTTTACATCTCAGGTTGCTGGAGCTACAAAATCAAACTATGCACTGAGGTTATCTTTTGATTTGACGACATTTAATGCTCCATTTGCTTCTGTCCCTGTTCCAATAGGGGTAACTAATTTTGTGTTAAATGCAGATCCTGCGGTGACACAGCCAAGCACTATTAATGTACCTACAAATATATTTCCTGTTCATGGATTTGGCGCAGCTAGTAATGGAACAAATTTTTATTTTATTAACGATCCTCTATTATTTGTACGTACTAACGTGTGGACAAATGCTTTGCAACAGGTTACAGTCACAAATAATACTGGAGCTCCTCTCACATGGTGTGTTTGGGTAATGGAATATTTTAAAACTTGAGGTGAAATATGCCTTCATTAACATCTTTACAAAAAGATTTTGCTAAAGACCAGCTGAGAGGTCGTGGTCTTGAAAGCAATCCTGCCTATCAGGAAGGATTAGCATATATTTTAGATTTAATTAGAGGTTCTCCAGAATCAAGACAAGCTTTCGAAGCTCCTTATAAGGAACAATTCGAACAGTATACAATTCCAACTATTGCAGAAAGATTTGCCGGTAGGGGAACAGGGGCTGGAGCTTTGAGCTCAAGTGCTCTTTATAATTCTTTATCCCAAGCAGGAAGAAGTCTTGAAACAGATCTTGCTTCGATGCATGAACAACAGAGAATGAACTCTCTTAGTCAATTACTTCCTTTCTTGCAACAACCTTATTCAAACAAGATCTCTGCACTTAGGTATCAAAAACCACAGAAATCACAGAAACCATCTATTTGGGGACCTTTAGGCGGATTATTTGGTGCTGGAGTTGGATTCTTAGGAGGAGGTCCAGCAGGTGCGGCGTTTGGTTATAATGCCGGTTCTAATGTCGGAAATATGTTTTAAGGAGTCATTATGGCAAAAGGATTTCAGGAATTTTTAGGTGGAGCAATCCAAGGTTTTGGGCAGACGTTTTTTCCTCAACTAGAACAGATGCGCACTCAGCATTTACAGAGACAACAAGAAGCTCAGCAGAAATCTATGCTCAACCAAGCATTGACTGAAGCACAGAAAGTCTACTCTGATCCGAATCTGTCTCCAGAAGAAAAACAGATTGGGTTATTTCGGGCATTAAGTAACCGACCAGAAGTTGCTAAAGTTTTGGGTGAACAATTAATTTCCCAGCAAAAAGCTATGCAACCAAAATCCCCTCCAGGTGGACTAGGAGGACAACCAGTTCCACAAGAAGTCTCAGGAGCTATCCAGAATGTTTTGGATAAAAATCCTGAAGCATCTGCTGATCAACTTAAGGCTGCTTTTGATGCAGTTGGTTTACCTCCTGCATATACAAATCCTTATGTAGAAAACCGTAGAGAATCTTCTAAAAAAGTTTACGAACCAGAATCAGAAAAATTAGAAGCAAAAAGACAAGCAGAATATGCTGATAGAGTTGTTAAAGAATACAATGCCGCATTTACAGAAAATATGCGTCTGGACAAGCAAGAGGAACTTAGTAAAAGTGGTGAATTATCTACACCTTTAATGGTAAAAACTCTTGATTCTATGGGATTGCCACTATCTATTTTAGGAAATCCATTAACAGAAGAATATGCTAAAGTAGAAGCAGATTATGTAAGGGATGTTAGCCAAGTATTCCCTGGTCAGATTAGAAATTTTGAAATAGTTTCTTATATGAAGACAATTCCAAGCTTGTTGAATAGTGACGAAGGAAAGCGAGCCATCATTAGAAATAGACGAATTCTAAATCAGGGAAAAATAATTGAATACAATGCTTATAAGGATATTTTAAAAGAGAATAAAGGGAAAAAACCACCAAACATGGATGTTTTGATTGAGGAAAGAATAGGATCTCAAAAAGCAGCCCTTGCAGAAGAATTTAGAAAAAGTATCAATGAACAAACTGATAAATTTGAGTCTAAATTCATAATGGTCGATTCTAAAGGAAGAACTTATGAAATACCTGCAAGTAAAGCGGAACAAGCCACTAAAGATGGATTAAGATTTCGATGAATACAATTGATTGGTCTAAATATCTCATTGAAGATACTCCGCTTGTTGAACAAGAAGAAACAGCCATTCAACAGTCGAATCAAGACGGTGATCAAGTTATAGACTGGGATCAATATTTATCAAAACAAGACAAATGGAAATTACCTGAATCCACAAGAAATCCAATTAGGAGCGCTGCACGATTTTCGGAAACAATACTTGGATTACCTGGAGATACAGTTCAATTTGCTAAAAATCTTTTAGAATATCTTCCAAAAACGCCTAAAATACTAGATAGAGAACAAAATTTTATTCAGAAAATGGGAAGAGAAGTCATTGAATCTTTTCCTACATCTCAAGAATTAAAAGAGATATCATCTTATCTTTCAAATGGTTTTACAGATCCTCAGTCGGCGCAAGAAGAATTCGGAGATGATATTATTTCTTTGGGAACAGCGCTTTTGACAGGATTAAAAGACCCGACAAAATTAAAAACTTTAGGTAAGGCATATGGATTAGCTACGGCCGCTAAAGGAGGAGGTAAAGTTGCTGAATTATATGGAGCTGGAGAAAAAGGGAAATCCTATACTGAATTAGGAACATTGATTTTATCAAGTTTATTAACTCGCAGATATGCTGATGGATTTGTAAAAAATAAATACCAGAAAGCTCGTTCTCTTATCCCTGAAAATACAATGCAAGATACTACTTCATTGTTATCAGATTTGAATAAGGCGGAAATAGAATTAAGCAAAGGGTTGCCTAAAACAAGTTCGACAAAGTCTAAGGCGTTATCCACATTAGAAGAAATAAAAAATAAAGCTTCTGGTGGCGCAATGCCGATGGAAGAAATTGTCGATGCTTATCACGATGTTAATGAATTGCGAACATCAAAAAAACTTTTCGAAGATTTAAATAGCACTGAAAAGAAACTTATGAAAAGTCGTCTTGATAAAGTTCAAGAACCCATAAGAAAGTCCATAGAAAATTATGGAAAAAATAATACTGAATTTTATCAAGAATGGGAAGAAGCAAATCAAGCACATTCTGTTTTGGCAAAAAATAGGTCAGCAAAAGATTTTATTATTAAAAATATGAAGACCATACCAGGGCATTTACTTTTGTCTGGAGCAGTAAAATTATTTGTAGGATTACCTGCTTTAGGTTCTCTTGGTGCTGGATTCGCAGCTTATCAAACTGGAAAAATAATGACTAGAATTGTTACAAATCCAAGTTTAAGAAAATATTATTTCGAAGTTATAAACTCAGCTTCTCAGGAGAATCTTCCAGCTACTATAAAGAGTTTATCTAAATTGAATAAAGAATTAGAAAAAGAAGAAGGTCAAGAATTCTCTAAATGATTTATAATCATATGAAGAATAAATGAAATTCCTAATAATTCAAGAATAAAGCTCATTATTGCTTCCTGTCTTTATAAATATCTTTAATTTCTTTTAATACATCTGTATACATTTCATATAATCTATCAGTGCGTTGTCCCTGTCTTTCTATTTTTCCATCTAATAAGTAAA
>Ga0126383_10000312_pt1 | contig 25853 bp, 21 predicted proteins | sample PanSoiMetPlot_35_FD_96882 | JGI IMG/M metagenome (GOLD analysis project Ga0126383, IMG submission 96882) | Tropical forest soil microbial communities from Panama - MetaG Plot_35 | ecosystem: Environmental > Terrestrial > Soil > Tropical forest > Bulk soil | place: Panama | collected 2016-02-17
GCGTTTTTCTGCAGAGTGGAGAGTTGCGCCAGGCGGAGGGCGGCGGCTTTGGCGCGCCGCAGCTTGTCCTGAGTCGAAGACGGGCTACTGGCGAACATGGCGCTCACAAACGTTTTCTCCGCGGCGGGAAGTAGGTACCAATCCTGCGCGCAATGGCCCAGGGTATGGCGTGCGAGTGCCGCCCATTGACGATGGCCACGTGGACTCCGGCTTCGCTGGCGGTCCTGGCGGCGCGTATCTTCGATCGCATTCCCCCGGTCCCGAGTTGTCCGTGACCGTTACACAATTCCTCCATCTGCGAGGTGAGCCGGCGCACGGTGCGCAGCAGCCGGGGACGTTTGCCCGTGCGCCCGTAAAAACCATCCACGTCGGTCAGCAACAGGAGCCAGTCGGCGGCGACGGCCTTGGCAAGCAGGGCGCTGAGTTCGTCGTTATCGCCGAAGGCGCCCACCAATTCGCGCACCGAGACGCTGTCGTTCTCATTGACAATGGGCACTACTCCCAGTTGCAGCAGTTGTTGCAGAGCGTTCTGCAAGTTTTTGTAGCGCAGGGGAGAGGTGAAATCGTCGCTGGAGAGCAACAGCTGCGCAACGACTTTCTTGCCGAAAAACAGTTGCTCGTAGGTGTGCATGAGCAGGCTCTGGCCGACGGCCGCGCAGGCCTGCATCAGGGGGACGCTGGCGGGTCGCTCAGGGAGGCTGAGGTTCGACATGCCGCAGGCGATGGCGCCGGAGGAGACGATCAGGTACTCGTGATGGGAGAGATCGAGTTGATCGACCAGGGCCCGCATGCGGTTGGTATCAATCCGTCCGCCGGGCGCGATCAGGCTGGTTCCTACCTTGACGACGAGGCGCATGGAGGGGGTGGAGCAATCTGCGCGCCAAAAACGTTTGCCGGCCGCGGGACGCTGGTGGCGGTCCTGCTGCCGAACCTCGAGCCTGGGAACTGCAAAAGATTTCATCGCGGGTACCTCGCTTCGCACGCGGGCGAGCCGAGCCGCCGTCCCCCGATGAGCACGGTGCTAGTATGGGCGCCATGTCGAGGAAACGGGCGAAGAAGATCAAGTTGCTGTTGTTCGATGTGGATGGCGTCTTAACCGACGGGAAGCTTTTCATTTTTCCGGCTCCAGCGGGAGCGGAGCAGACAACGCAGCGACAGGCGGCCAAGCACGGCGGGAAGGGCGGCTATGGGCTGCTCAGCCAGAGTTATCTGGAGGGCAAGGGGTTTCATGCCCACGATGGAACTTCGATTTCGCTGGCGCGGCTGGGCGGGATCAAAACGGGGTTGATCACCAAGCGGATTTCAGAGACGGTGGCACTGCGGGCGCGTGATTTGAAACTCGAGCACGTGCGTCAGGGGATCCAGGACAAGCTGGGTGTGTTTCGGGAGATTCTCGAGCTTGAGAAGCTGCGTCCGGCGGAGGCGGCGTTTGTTGGCGACGATGTGATTGATCTGCCGGTGATGCGGAATTGCGGGCTGGCGATTGCGGTGAAGAATGCGCGTAAGGAAGTGAAAGAGGAAGCACATTATGTGACAGAACATGCAGGGGGAGATGGGGCGCTGCGGGATGCGGTGGAGTACATCCTTAAGGCGCAGGGGAAATTTGAGAAGGTGGTAAAGGAGTATACCGGCGGCAGTCGTTGAGCGCCGTTCCGGGTCCGTCGGTCCCCACAAAGGCCGTGATTAAGCTAAAGGCCAGGAGCGGAAAATAAAAACCCATCGGTTGCCTGCTTGGGGCGTGCTCGGGTCGGCGACCGATGGGTTCTACCGTTTCTCCTTACTCACCCTGTTGTTTTCAGGAGTTATTGGTAATCGTAAACCCTGCGCCCGGAAATTTGTTTCGGAAAATCAGTGAATTTTTCTTCATCCGCCTAAGTTATTGTTTTTACTGCTCTTATTCTGGAATTCCCGGCGGACGCGAGGCCATCAGTTCGACAAAGCGAGGATCCTTGCGCAGGCCCGCGAACTCGTCGTCCTTGTACACCTCGTCGATGTTTTTGTAGCCGTCTTCCATGGCGCGGCGCAGGGCTTGAAGGCAGCGGTCATTGTCTCCGGCTTTGGCCCACAGTTTGGCGAGCACGTAATCCCAGCGGGCGCGGTCCTCGGGAGACGTGATATATCCGGCGACGCCGGTGCGGGAGGTTCGCTCGAAGACGTCGGGATCGATTTTCATGGCCTGGCTGTAGGCAGCCATGGCTTCATCGAACTGCTTCTTGGCGAAGTATGCGGTGCCCATGTTGCTGTAATAGGAAGCCGAGTCCTGATTGAGCTTGATGGCCTTGGCGTAGAGGCTGATGGCCTTTGAGTACTTTCTGTTGTGGTAGTAGATCACGCCGAGGTTGTTGTAGGCATTAGCGTAGGCCCTATCTTTCTTGATGGAGCGCTCGAATTCCTTCTGGGCCTCGTCGAAACGGTGCATCTGCAAGAAGGCGATGCCGCCTTTGTTGAGGATGCGGGCGTTGTTCGGGTCTTTCTTGAGCGCGGCGCGATAGTAATCGAGGGCGTCGAGGTAGAACTTGCCGCTACGCAGTTCGTCGCCGCGCTGCTCCAGGGCCTCGACGGTAGCGCCGGGGCTGGGAGGCTCGGCCACCCGCACCTGCGGCAGGCCCACCTGCACTTGTTCGGATTGAGCGGCGTTGACTTGGAGACGCAGGCTGACGAGAAGAAACAGCAACAACGCACTGGCGAAGTAGATTCGACGCATACCCGGCACCTCCTGCAGACGCTCGGTGTGCACGATACCTTTGGCTGTCCCTAAGGGATTTGCTCGTTACTCGCTCTTAGTTCCCAGCGCTGAGGCGCCAGGCTAAGCCCGGTCGTCCCTGCGGGACTTGGCATTTCAACCGTCTAATGCGGGCTGTCTCCGTTGTTCTGGGGCGGATCGGCTGGCGGATTAGACGGTTTGTCGTCCTTAAAGATACCCACAAATTTGCCGAACAGACCCCTTTTCTTTTTCGGATCCTGATTGGGGTCGGTTGCCGCCTGTCCCGGTTGCGCGCCCGCGGGCGGCGGCGGAAGAACTTTGTCCTGTCCCAAGCCAAAGATTTTGCTGAAGAAACCTTTCACCCCGGTGGGCTGGTCACAGGTCTGGCTGGGTTCGGTTCCGGCGACGAAGGCTGCCGTGTAGGTTTCTGGGCAGGACGGGGTTGCCAGCAGATTAGTGGCTTTGTCGAGCTGCACGTCGACGACACCGGTGGGCTGGGTGAAGGGCTTTACGTCGGAATATTGCGGCAGCAGGACCGCCTTCTTCATGAACTCGGCCCAGATGGGGGCAGCGGTTTGGGCGCCACTGAGACGGATGTCACTGTAGTCGTCGTAGCCAACCCAAACAATGCAAAGCAAGTTGCTGGTGTATCCGGCGAACCATCCGTCGTGGGAGGTTCCGGTTTTGCCGGCGGCGGGAGCGTTGAAGCCTCTGGCGCGGACCGGGAATGCGGTGCCGAAGTTGAGCACGCCTTCCATCATGTTGGTCATAACGAAGGCGACGCGGGGGTCAAGCACCTCGCGCTTTTCGGGTTTGAAATCCATGAGGACATCGCCGGTGGAGTTGCGCACGGAGTTGACCAGGGTGGGCGAGATGCGCACGCCATCATTGGCGAAGGCGGTGTAAGCCGAGGCCATGTCGAGCGGGGTGGCATCGTAGGCGCCGAGCGCCATGGCGGGGGTAGCTTTCACCGAAGTGATTCCGGCCTGGCGGGCAAGGTCGGCAACCTTGTCGTAGCCGACTTCTTCGGCGAGCTTGACAGTCGCGTTGTTGAGTGAGAGCGCAAGCGCGTAGCGCAGGGTGACGTCGCCGTGGTACTCCTCCTTGTAATTGCGCGGCTCGTAAATCTGATCTCCGTAAGCGAAAGTGGTGGGCTGGTCGGTGACCATGGAAGCGGGCGTGAGCACTGGCGTTGCACCGTTGATCGCGGTGTTCATGGCAGCGGCGTAGACGAAGGGCTTGAAGATAGACCCCGTAGGCCGCTTGGCCACCGAGTGGTTGAGCTGGCTGGTTCCGTAGTTGCGTCCGCCGACCAGGGCGAGGACTTCACCGGTGTGGGGATCCATGGCGACGAGGGCGACCTGGGCCTGGGGCCCGGGCTGGACGGTGGTCTCGTATTTGCCCTTGGCGACTTTGACGCGCTTGGTGCGCATCTTGGTGATCTGATCATCGACCAGCTTGATACCGGTTTCGACGGCCTGGGCAGCGGCCTTCTGCAGGTCGGGATCGAGCGTGGTGTAGATGCGGTAAGACTGCTCGTTCATCTCGCGCTCGTTGAGCCGGGCGATCAAGGTGTCGCGCACGAGGTCGACGAAGTACGGCGCATCACTGGCTTCAACATTGGGAGGCGCCAGCTTGAGCGGCGTGGCTTTGGCCTTTTCCGCCTCCGCCGGGCTGATGGCGTGGGTTTCGACCATGCTGTCGAGCACCAGGTTGCGGCGCTCCAGTGCGCGCTCGGGATGGCGGTAGGGGGAGAGCGCGCTGGGAGCCTGGATGAGTCCGGCGATGAGCGCGGCTTCGGGCAAGGTGATGTCCTTGAGATTCTTGTTGAAATAGGCGTGCGAGGCTTCGGCGAAGCCGCTGATGGTGAACGACCCGCGCTGTCCGAGATCGACGCGGTTGGCGTAAAAGGCGAAGATCTGCTGCTTGGAGAATTTCTGCTCCAGCTCCATAGCGATGATCATCTCCGCCAGCTTGCGGGTGAGTTTTTTCTCCGGGCTGAGGAAGAAGGCGCGGGAGAGTTGCATGGTAATGGTAGAGCCGCCTTGCTCGTGCCGCTGATGGGTGAAGTCGATCCATGCGGCCTCGCCCAGGCGGATGAAGTTCACCCCGCTGTGCTGAAAGAAGCGGCGGTCTTCGATGGCGACGACGGCATCGACCATCACCTTGGGAATGTCATCGAATGTGACCAGCTCGCGCTTGGAACGCTGTCCGGCATCGAACAGGGCGGTGACCAGCTGAGGCTCGAGTTCGTAGGCGTCGAGCGCGCCGCTGCTTCCGGTGATGCCCGAAATCTTGCCGTTGGCGAACTGAATGCGCGCCGGCTCGGGGCTGTGATAGGACTCAGGACCGGGCTTGACGTCGATGCCTCCGGTGAAGAGATGGAAGCTGCCGAGCGGGGACTGGCCGTCGCGTTCGCTGTAGCCGGCCCGGCGCAACTGGGCGGCGATTTCGCGGGCCTCGATTTTCTCGCCTACGCGCACCGCCTGGGGTATGGAATAGATCTTGGCGGAGTTGGAGAAGATCTGTCCGCGGAACTTCCCTTCGATGATCCGGTCGTACTTGACGTAGAAGAAAGAAAAGACTGCAGTAATGGTGATGGCCAGGGTGAGGAAGGCGAGCAGGGCGGCGCGGATGACGGGATCACGGGAGAGGAATCTCTGACCGGCGGCGGGCTTGCTTTTCGGGATCTTGAGTTTGATAGCCACGAAGTATGATGGACAGTCGCCCAACTGTTAGACGGCGAAGCGCCTGCGAACCGTTATCCCGGTAGAAAATATTCTCTTCCGGCACCGGACCATCGAGCGGGCAGCGGATGCAGGAAGGGATGAGTTATTTTAACCTCCCGCGCCAGAGTTTGCCGGGTGGCCGCCAAGGTACTGCCGCCCCGTCCGGGAAACCTTGCCGGAAATCGGGATCCGATGCCGGCCTGCGAAGGGGCAGCGAAATACAGAGCCACTTGCGGCGCCGCTCGAGCGATGCCCTGCGTATCTCTAGTTTTTCCGGTTCTGCAGCGCGTTCTCGAGAGAAAGCCTGGGCGCGGAGACACCCGAAGCGCTCGAACTTCTGCCGAGTGTCTCCTGGCCGGAACACTAGTTGGCGACGGTCCATGCAAAGGGCAGGTTGGGGACCACCAGCGGCGTCACCGTCTTGGTGACAGCCCCGGTGGTGGAGTTGACGGAGAACACGGTGAACCCGCCCCCGGCGTTATTGGGATCGCAGAACAGGGAGCCGCCGTTGGGGTCCATTTTGCAGTACGCGCCCATCAATCCGGCGAAGGGCGACCCGGTCAGGGCGGTCAAGGCGCCGGTGGTGGTGTCGAGTTGGAACCCTTCGATGGGAGTCAGCGAGCCGCCACCGGGCGTGATCTCAGTGGTGTACACGAACTTGCCATTAGAATGAATGATGAAGTCAAAGGGCGCGCCGGAAGTGGTGAAAGGCGAGCCGGCAACCGGAGAAGGAACACCGGTGGTCTGATCAATCGAGAAAACGTAAATGTGCTGGTCGGTGGCGACGGAGAAGTTGTCGGGGATTTCGGCCACGCCCAGCAGGAAACTGCCGCTGGGATCGGCGTGCAGTTGCGCGACTCCGAGCTTGAAAGGTCCAAGTTCGGAAAGAGCCCCGGTGTTCTGATCAATCGTAAACACGTCGATCGGGGTAAGGGAAGATGATTGGCCGACGTACAGGAAACGTCCCTGACCATCGACGGCGAGGCTGTCGGCCGAAATCAGGTTGGAGCTGGTGAAGGGCGATCCGGGAGTCAGGGTCAGAGACCCATCGGAAGCAATCTGAAAGACGGAGATCGGGCCCAGGGATTCGCTGCCAACGAAGAGGAAGCGGCCTTTGGGATCGACGGCAACAGCCTCGGCCGTGCCTCCTGGGAGCTTGTAGGGGCTGCCGGTGATGGAGCTCAGGGCGCCGGTGCTGTTGTTAATGGCGAGCGCCTGCACGCTGTTGGTGTCGCTGAAGGGAATGTACACAAACTTGCTGTTGAGCTGCGCCATGTCATCCGCGGAGGTGCCGGCCGGAGTGGCAGGAGTGATTCCCGTGACTTGGGTGAAGCTTCCGTTGGTGCCGAGGCTCGCAGTCTCAACCCCGCTCTGGTCAAGATAGAAGACGAAGGCCGCGGACGGTCCGCCCCCGATGGTGCCGGAGCCGCAAACCGTCCCGCCGGTATTGATGGCGCCACCGTTCGCACCACCGCTCTGGGTGAGGCTGGTGGTGGGGCAGTTGCTCTTTCCGCAGCCCGCCAGGAAGAGAGGGGCAGCGAAGGCCAAGAGCACGAAAATCGTCCGCGTCGTTGATGTCATGTAGTCAATCTCCAGAGGGCGACCTGAGCGCAATGTTAGGGGGTTACCGAAAGCAGGCACAAGGTTACGAACGTAAGGGGGGAACGGGTCGGCCAACTGGCGTTCGGACCCCTGAGTCGTTGGCCTTTCCGAGAATGTGGAGTTGCTCGAAAGAAGACTCGCGGCGATGGGGACGAAGAAAATCCTGAAACACGGAGGGCGCGGAGGATGATGACAATGTGGCGCGGCTCGCCGCCGGACGACGAGGATGCCGGCGTCCGTTAATTAGTTCTTGCTATTCATTTGTTCCGGCAACTAAATAAGCCGGAACCGGGAATCTGCTACTATCCCAATCTCATCGGACCTTCAGGCATGATGATTTTCTGGGCTATTGTCGGCGTGCTGATTATTTTTCTGGTGCTGCTCGACGCGTTCGAGACCATCGTGCTGCCGCGGAAGGTGAAGCGGTACTTCCGGCTGACGGCGTGGTTTTATCGGCGGACCTGGGTGCCGTGGGTGCGGGTGGCGCGCCAGATCGGGTCGGCGAATCGGCGCGAATCTTTTCTGAGCTACTTTGGGCCGCTGTCGGTGATTCTGCTGCTGGTTTTCTGGGCGGCGGCACTGATCTTTGGTTTCGCGCTGGTGCAGTACGGCGTGGGCGAACACGTGAAGCTGGGGAACGAGCCGATCACGTTCGGTATCCTGATGTATCACAGCGGGGAGACGTTTTTCACCCTGGGCTATGGTGACATTGTTCCCAGCAACGGGCCGGCGCGGGCGCTGGCAGTGCTGGAAGCGGGAATGGGATTCGCTTTCCTGGGCGTGGTGATCGGATATCTGCCGGTGATCTACCAGGCGTTCGCGGTGCGGGAGCTGGAGATTTCGCTGCTGGATGCGCGAGCGGGGTCGCCGCCGACGGCGACGGAGTTACTGAACCGGCTGGGGTGTTGTCCGGATCAGGTAGTGCTCGACCAGATTTTTCGTGACTGGGAACGGTGGTCGGCGGATCTGCTTGCCAATCATCTGTCATATCCGGTGCTGAGTTTCTTTCGCTCGCAGCACAGCAACCAGTCGTGGCTGGGGGCGCTGACGGTGATGCTGGACGTCACGTCGCTGGTGTTGGCGGGTATTGAGGGAGTACGCACCGATCAGGCGAAACTGACCTTTGCCATGGCGCGCCACGCGGCGGTGGACCTGGCACAAGTGGTGAATGCGCACTACGATTGGCACGCTTATGAGCGGCTGACGGCGGACGAGCAGAAGCGCATGCGGGAGACGCTGGCGGCGAACGGGCTGCGCCTGCGCAGCGACGGCTACGCCGATGATAAGCTGGCCAAGCTGCGGTTGCTGTATGAGCCGTATGTGCAGGCCATCGCGCGCAATCTGCTGATTACGCTGCCGCCGTGGATTCTTGCCGAGAAGAAGAAAGACAACTGGCAGGGCGGTCCGTGGGACAAGATCATCCAGGCGAAAGGATTGGGATCGCCGGTGCGGGTGGCGGACGATCATTTCTAGAGGCCGTCGTTGTTCGTTCGTCGTCGGTGGTGGGCTTTGACGCGCAGCGGAATCACGTGCGAGATCAGGCAGCACCGCTGAAGCGGGCCCTCCCGGTTGCTTCTTGCGCCGCTGTGCGGGACGGGCGGGGACGCCCGTCCTCCATAGTCATAAGTGGGCGACGTGTTTGGGGCAGGGCGATTCCCTGTTCGATGAGACCAGCTTTCGCGAGGATACTCATTGGCCGGATTTCCTTACGAGAGCGTAAAGCAGGGCCGGGAGACGAGAGAGTTTCGTTCGTCAGAGAACCGGCGAAGGGGAGAGGAGGCGGCTGCGCCGCTTGCACGGGTTTTGTTAACATCCTGTGTCTCCATGAAGAATGTTGGCGAAAATGTGGTTCGCATTGAGGCAGAGGCCTTGCGGGCGCTGGCGGAGCGCATCGCCGGGGCGATGGCGGCGGACTTCAACCGGGCGGTCGAGTTGATCCACGGCTGTACCGGGCGGGTGGTGGTGACGGGCATGGGCAAGAGCGGAATTATCGCGCGGAAGATTGCTGCAACGCTGAGTTCAACCGGGACACCGTCGTTGTTCATGCATCCGGTGGACGCGGTACATGGCGACCTGGGAATGGTGGTGCGTGGCGATGTGGTGATTGCGCTTTCCGCCAGCGGAGAGACGGAGGAGATTCTGCGTTTGCTGGCGACGATCAAGCGGCTACAGGTACCGCTGATCAGCCTTACAGGCGATGCGGTGGGTGGCGGGGCGAGATTGTCGACTCTGGCGGCGGCGGCGGATGTGGCGCTGGACTGCTCGGTGGATCAGGAGGCATGCACGCTGGGACTGGCGCCCACGGCATCGACGACGACCATGCTGGCGCTGGGCGATGCGCTGGCGGTGACGCTGTCGGCGAAGCGTGGATTTAAGGAGGAAGACTTCGCGGATCTGCATCCCGGGGGGAAACTTGGCAAGCGGCTGGCGCGGGTGGAGGCGCTGATGCACACGGGCGAAGCGGTGCCGAGAGTAGGTCCGGGGACGAAGATGCCGGATGTGATCTACGAGATGTCGCGCAAGAAGCTGGGCGTGACGACGGTAGTGGAGGGCGACAAGCTGGTGGGGGTGATCAGCGACGGCGATCTGCGGCGGCTGCTCGAGCGGCGTGGCAAAGATGCTCTCGATCTGACGGCGGGGGAGTGCATGACGCAGCATCCGCGGACGATCCAGGGAAACGAGTTCGCAGCCACGGCGCTGGCGCTGATGGAAGAGAAGAAGATCACGTCGCTGGTGGTGGTGGATGGGAGCGGGAAGGTGGAAGGCATGGTGCATCTTCATGATTTGTGGGGAACAGAGATGATGTAGGGATTGAATCATTGCTTATCGAGACACTTGAGAGGCGGCAGCGACGTACAATGAGTTTGGGGTTTCAATGATTCAATGATTCCAATCCGATGACTCACTGTCTCAACGGTGCCATGCCATGTATCACTACGATCCCACGACCGCGCTCGAAGAGTTGAACGAGGAAGCTACGCTGCCCAATCCCGTGCACGTGCGGGACATGATTCTGCGCAAGCGGCTGTCGGCGGACAAGTCGCTGGAAATGAACCGGCTGTTCATCGAGTACCAGAAGTTTTTTGGCGAGACGCAGAAGCTGGGGAAAGAGATCCTGAAGCAGCTGGCGGGTTAGGACGGAAAGCCGCGATCTCGGGCAGGAATGACGGGCTGAAGCGTCACCTTTACGGATCTTCCGATCCTGCGCAACCTCTGAACCCGCGCCATCCCCGAGCGGGAGGAGACAGTCTGGCAACAGCCGCTTAACGCGTAGATCGCTGAAAAGAGCCGCGAAGGGCGCAAACAACGGCTGATCGAGGTCGATCGCTGGGCGGCGCGAGCGAACTCGTGCCATTCGCGGCTTTGTCGCCCGGTTCCTTGTCGCGGCCCGCCGGTTCGTGGCCGCGTGGGGATCGAACGCAAGCATCGTTTACAATAGCCGATTCCCTTGCCGCGTACTCCATTCCCGGTATTCGGTACCAGGCACTGAAGACTCTTATGCATCGCTGGTCTGAACTTTTTATTCCTACTCTGCGGGAGGCCCCGGCGGATGCCGAGGTCGCAAGCCACAAGTTTCTGGTGCGCGCGGGCTACATTCGGCAACTCGCCGCCGGGATCTACTCCTATCTGTTTCTCGGACAGCGGTCGCTGAACAAGATTATGGCGATCGTGCGCGGGGAGATGGACACGATCGGGCAGGAGTTCTTTCTCCCGGCCCTGCACCCGCGGGAGTTGTGGGAAGCGAGCGGACGCTGGGCGGTGATGGGCGAAACCATGTTCCGCCTGAGAGACCGCAAGGACGCGGATTTGTGCCTGGGCATGACGCACGAAGAGGTAATGACGGAGATTGCGCGCAAGGAGCTGCGCAGTTACAAGCAGCTGCCGCAGATCTGGTATCAGATTCAGACGAAGTTTCGCGACGAGGCGCGGCCCAGATCGGGATTACTGCGGGTGCGGCAGTTCACCATGAAAGACGCGTACTCGTTCGACATCGATGCTGCCGGGCTCGACGTGTCGTATCTGAAACACTATGACACTTACTGCCGCATCTTCGACCGCTGTGGGCTGAAATACCTGGTGGTGGAGGCGCATTCGGGGGCGATGGGGGGCTCGCAATCGCACGAGTTCATGGTGCGCACGCCTGCGGGAGAGGATCAGATCGTGAGCTGCGAAGGCTGCAGCTACGCCGCCAACCTGGAGAAAGCGACGTCCAAGCCGGGCACGGTCGATGACTTGCCAGCCGAGGGCGATGGAAAGCCGCTGGAAGTGCGCACTCCGGGGACGAAGACAATCGAGGACGTGTCGAAATTCCTGGGCACATCGCCGAAGAACAACATCAAGACCCTGGCCTACATGCTGGACGAGGCCGGCGGCAAGACGGCGAAGACGCGGGCGGTGGTGGCGCTGATGCGCGGGGACCATCAGTTGAACGAGGCCAAGCTGGCGACGGCGCTGGGGGGCAAGCCGGCGCGTCCTATGCAGGACGAGGAGATCGAGAAGTTCTTTGGCTCGCCGGCCGGGTATCTGGGCGCGACGGGGATCGAGTGGGCGAAAGATCTGAGCGACGACAGCCGTCCGGTGCTGCTGGTGGACAAGGCGCTCGAGGGGCGCGCGAACCTGGTGGGCGGGGCCAACAAGGAGGGTTATCATCTGAAGAACCTGACGCCGGGGCGGGATTTCCTGCCGACGCAGTACGTCGATCTGCGCAGCGTGCTGGCGGGAGAGGATTGTCCAAATTGCGGCGGGCCACTGCGCATCGATACGGCGGTGGAGATCGGACATATCTTCAAGCTGGGAACCAAGTACTCGCAATCGATGGGGGCGCGGGTGCTCGATCGGAACGGGAAGGAAGTGATGCCTATCATGGGCAGCTACGGGATCGGGATCGAGCGCATTTTGACGGCTCTGGTGGAGCAGAGCAATGACGAGAACGGTTTCTGGCTGCCTCCACAGGTTGCGCCGTTTGAAGTGGTGGTGACCCCAACCAATGTCAAGGATGATGCCATGCTGAAAGCGGGGCAGGACATTGCCCGGGAACTGGAGGGGGCGGGGATGGAAGTGTTACTGGACGACAGGGACGAACGGCCAGGGGTGAAGTTCAAAGACGCTGACCTGGTGGGCATACCCTTTCGTGTTACTGTCGGGAAGAAGGTTACCGAAGGCACTGTGGAGGTGGTTCAGCGCTCGACTCGGGAAATTGAGGATGTTAGCATCGCCTCAATCAGAAGTTACTTCGAGCGGCGGTTGAGGCCAACGGGTTAGTGCTCGCCCGCGCTCGAAGCGGGAGTGAGTTATGGGCAGGATCAAGCTGATAGTGGGCATTTTCGCGATCGTCGCGACGATCTATGTGGGGGCGGAACTGATTCCGCCGTACTTTTCGAACTACGAGTTCGAAGACGCGATCAAGAGCGAAGCCACCATCAGCACCTACAGCACCAAGTCGGAAGACGCGATCCGCGACACGGTTTTCAAGAAAGCCCAGGAACTGGAAATTCCCGTGAGCCGGGAGCAGATCAAGGTGAAACGGGAAGGGTTACAGGGCAGCGGTTCGGTATACATTGAGACCAACTACGCGGTGCACGTGGATCTGCCTGGTTATCCTTTAGACATTCAGTTCAACCCTTCCACCAAGAACCGGGGCGCGTTCTAAGCGGCGAAAAACCTTCTCACGCAAAAGGGCGCGACGCTCGAGAAGAAAATCTTACAACCGAGAAGACGCAGAGAACTACCGCTGAGGGCGCGGAGGGTGAGTTAGTGATCGCCTTCCGGACCGCGATTAAGGGTTAAGGTGCGCTCCGCTGAGGGCGGCCTCGACGGCCTGGAGTTCCTTGAGAACACCGCGCAAGCGAGTGGATTCGAGAGCATTGGCGCCGTCGGATTTGGCTTCTTTCGGATTGTTGTGAACTTCCATGAAGACGCCGTCGACGCCGGCGGCCACGGCGGCACGCGACAGAACGGGAATGAATTCGGGCTGGCCACCGCTGCTGGCGGGTTATCATCGTCGCCGTGCGAGGCAGAGGGCAGTTGCACCGAGTGAGTCGCGTCAAAGACCACGGGCGCGAATTTGCGCATGACAGCCAGCGAGCGCATGTCGACGACCAGGTTGTTGTAGCCGAAGCTCGACCCCCGCTCGGTGACGAAGACGCGGTCGTTGCCGGCGTCACGGCATTTCTCGACGGCATGTTTCATGTCCCAGGGGGAAACGAACTGGCCCTTCTTGATATTGACAACCCGCTCGCTCATCGCGGCGGCGACGACGAGATCGGTCTGGCGGCAGAGGAAGGCCGGGATCTGCAGTACATCAGCGACCTCGGCGACCCTGGGCACGTCAGCGGTTTCGTGGACGTCGGTCAGGACCGGGATGTGGACTTCATCTTTGACTTTCCGGAGGATGCGCAGGCCTTCGGCGAGTCCGGGTCCGCGAAAACTGCGGATGGAAGTGCGATTGGCCTTGTCGTAGGAGGCCTTGAAGATGAAGGGAAAGTTGAGCGAGCGGGTGACACCTTTGATGACTTCCGCCATGAATAATGCGTGCTCTTCGCTCTCGATGACACAGGGGCCGGCGATGAGGAACAGGCCTCCGTCGCCGATGTGGATGCCTTCGAGTTGGAAGGAGCGGGACATGGTCCGTTACCGCCACCAGGTTCTACGGATCTTGTCATTCCTCGCCTTGCGCGAAATGACAATCCTTCTGAAACCGCCTGAAATCTATCTTCTCCCTACTTTTTCCGGCCGGTGGAACATTTCCACTTCGGCGGCGTCTTTATCGGCTCGGCGTTTCAGGCCGTGCTCGTAAGCGGCTCCGACGAAGGTCTTGAATAAAGGATGCGGCTCGAGCGGTTTGGATTTGAACTCGGGATGGAACTGACAGCCGATAAAGTGCGGATGGTCGGGCAGTTCCACCATCTCGACGTAGGTTCCGTCAGGGGTTGAACCCGAAATTCTTAATCCGCCCGCGATGAGCGTTTCCTCGTATTCACGATTGAATTCGTAGCGGTGGCGGTGGCGCTCGCTGATCTCCGGCTTACCATAAATCTGGTAGGCGAGAGTGCCGGGCTCGATTTTGCAGGTCCAGGCACCGAGACGCATGGTACCGCCAAGTTCTTCGACACCGCGCAGCTCGCGCAGTTTGTAGATCACTCGATGGGGAGTGGCGGGATCAAACTCGCTGGAGTTGGCGTCGGCGAGTCCGCAGACGTTGCGGGCGAACTCGATGCAAGCGGTCTGCATACCGAGACAGATGCCAAAGTACGGAACCTTCTTTTCGCGGGCATAGCGGATGGCAATCAGCATGCCTTCGATTCCGCGTTTGCCGAAACCGCCGGGAACAAGGATCCCGTCGTACTCGGCGAGCTGTTCTTCGTAGGTCTTGTCCCCGGTTTCGAGGCCCTCAGCCTCGATCCAGTTGAGGTTGAGCTTAAGGTTGTGGGCGAGGGCGCCGTGGACCAGGGCTTCCTTGAGCGATTTGTACGAGTCCTCGTACTCGACATATTTACCCACAATGCCGATGGTGACTTCCGCCTTGGGATTGTAGACGCGGTGGACGAGGTCCTCCCAGGCTTTGAGATCGCGGTCTTTGGCCTCCAGACGCAGGTGCTTGAGGGCCAGGGTATCGACATTCTCGTGCGCGAAGACGACCGGGACTTCGTAGATAGACGCAACGTCCTTGGCGGTGATGACGGCCTGTTCTTCAACGTTGCAGAACAGAGCGATCTTCGACTTGAGGTCCTTGGAGAGGAAGCGATCGGTGCGGCAAAGCAGGATGTCGGGCTGGATTCCGATGCTGAGCAGCTCTTTCACCGAGTGCTGCGTGGGCTTGGTTTTCAACTCCTGGGCAGCAGCGATGAAGGGAACGAGCGTGACATGGACGAAGAGGGTGTGGTCGCGGCCGAGTTCCTGGCGCATCTGGCGGATGGCTTCCATGAAGGGGAGCGATTCGATATCGCCAACCGTGCCGCCGATCTCGACGATGGCGACGTCCACGTCCTGCGCGACTTTTTTCATCGCTGACTTGATTTCGTTGGTGACGTGGGGGATAACCTGCACGGTTTTACCCAGGTAGTCGCCGCGGCGTTCCTTGGCGATGATCTGTTCGTAGATGCGACCGGTGGTCCAGTTATTGTCGCGGGAGAGCCGGGCGTGGGTGAAGCGCTCGTAGTGTCCGAGATCGAGATCGGTTTCGGCGCCGTCGTCGGTGACGAAGACCTCTCCATGCTGGAAAGGCGACATAGTGCCGGGATCGACGTTAAGGTAGGGGTCGAACTTCATCAAGTTGACTTTGAGCCCACGGCTTTCCAGCAAACAGCCGATGGAGGCTGCTGCCAGTCCTTTGCCCAGGGACGACACCACACCGCCGGTCACAAAGATGTACTTCGCCGACATCGCTTCCTCGCTCTAAGTTGTCTTGGGATGATGTGCAGGCTGGGGTGCACGATTGATTATGGCAGAAAAATCGAGGGATGGGAACTGTGGAAAATGAGGCTGGGAGAGTGAAGGTAGACCCTGGGTAGAGACGCAAACTGGCTGCGTCTAGCCCGCTGGACGGGTGTTGTCGGGGTAAAAAAGATGCACCGAAACTGCATATCCAGAGAAAGATTTTCTGTTCATCGAGAGTTTTATTTCGGCCATGCGCGCATCGCCGTCTCGGCAACTTTGCTTAGCTCTTCCCGGCTCGCCCCCGTGGCGGCATCGACCGCCAGGCCTCGAATTACCGTAATGAGGTAGCGGGCCAGGTCCGCCGGATTTGCATCAGCGGGCAGATCTCCTTCCGAGCTGGCCGTTTTCAGGCGCTCGCGAAGCAAGCTTTCCCCTTTCTGGCGGTAGCCATTCAACAGGTTTCGTACCGACGCTGAACTTGCTCCGCAAGCCAGAGCGCCCTGCACTGCGAGACACCCCCGGGGATTCTGCGGGTCGGTGAGGACATCGGCGGTTCCCGCCAGCAAGTGTTCGGCGACCGCGCGCGCCGTTGGTTGCTTCAGCGCTTCGCGCATATAGGCCATCGGGCCCCGGGAGTATCGAGCCAGGGACTTGCGGAAGAGTTCTTCCTTGTCTCCGAAGGTGGCGTAGAGGCTGGGGCGGTTGATCTTCATGGCGCGAGTGAGGTCGGAAAGCGAGGCGCCCTCGTATCCCCTGCGCCAGAAAACCCTCATGGCGGCTTCCAATGCCTTCTCGCCGTCGAAGGAGCGCGGGCGTCCTGTGGGCCGTTTGTCGGTGCTCATACCGGGTATGATGCCACTTTCATACCTGCCGGTACAGAATGTTGAATCCTCCTGACGGTGACCTCAATCTCATGCTTTACCGGGCGGTACAGAACCCGCAGAAGAGGCAAACGTATGAAGAAGAAGTTAGCCGGGAAAGTCGCATTGGTAACCGGAGGTTCGCGCGGCATCGGCGCAGCCATTGCCAGATCTTTGGCGGAGGAGGGCGCGAACGTCGCCGTCAGCTACACGTCGTCGCCCGACAAGGCCGAGGCAGTGGTAAAGGATCTCGAGGCGAAAGGTGTCAGGGCCAAGGCGTTCAAGGCGGACCAGGGCGATGCGGTCGAAGTGACGAACCTGGTCAAGGCGGTCGCGCAATCGTTCGGGCGGCTCGACATCCTGATCAACAACGCGGGAGTGTTCGTCGGCGGACTGCCAGGCGATCCGGCGACTCCGGTCAGGGAGCTTGACCGCCAGCTGGCAATCAACGTCGGCGGGGTTGCGGCGGCAGTCCGCACCGCGGTTGGCTTCATGCCCGAAGGAAGCCGGATCATCAACATCGGATCGGCCGCGGGAGACAAGGCTCCTTTCAAAGGCGTAGCGGACTACGCGGCCACCAAGGCGGCATTGGGCGGATACACGCGAGGTTGGGCGCGCGATCTCGGGCCCAAAGGAATTACCGTCAACCTGGTGCAACCCGGTCCGATTGTTACCGACATGGCTCCAAAGGAGGGCGAACACTTCGACATCCTGAAATCGGGAACCGCTCTCGACCGCTTCGGGCAACCAGAGGAAGTGGCGGCGGCGGTGGCGTTCCTGGCGAGCCCGGAGGCCTCATACATCACGGGCGCCACCCTGAATGTGGACGGCGGCTTTGCCGCCTGAGGCCTTCACTAGCTGTTCGCGGACGGCTGGACTACCCGAGTGTGAAGACGTTTTTGGGGTGAGTGTATTAGGCCTAGATTGTCCACCCCGCCGCGTCTGGAGGTTTACGAGGGCGATAGCGCAGATTCGGCTTCGCGGTAGGTGCCCCCGGCGGTGGTTGCGAGGGTTATGGTTAGGTTCGAGGGCATGTTGAGTGAACCCAGTAGCCAACGCAGTCAGGTTCTGGCAGGAGTGGACCTGAATCTTAGGCGGGCGGCGTACCGTTCGACGCTGATGTCGCATTCGGTGCAGCCAAGCTTTTTCCGCGTGCTACTGATGGCGATCGTTTGTTATCTTGTCTATCTCTTCACGATCGCGTGCCTCGCCAACTATCGCAAGCTCATGTGGGGTTTCGGAGACAATTCGCCCTACGTGCGGATTGCGTCGGCGATCGAGCACTGGAGCTTCGCGGACCTGCACATTAAGCTCTTCTGGGGATTGCCATACACGATGGCAGCAGTGTCGTCGGTGACGCGTTTGTCGAACCTGACTGCACTGCTGGCGATCTCGAGGGTGGCGTCCCTAGTCACGATTGCGCTGGCGTTCAGGCTCTGGGGTGGCTGGGTCACGCTGGCCTTCGTAATCTTGAGCCGGGAGTGGCTGGAGCGGTCGCTGCTGGGCGGCGCGGAGCCACTGTTTCTAGCGCTGTTGTTCGCTGGCTTTTTGGCCGCGCGTAAGGAGAGGTGGAACGTCGCCGCGCTGCTGGCCTCGCTAGCGACGGTTGTGCGCCCCACGGGGGTGTTCGGTCTGGCGGGAAGCGGGCTAGCTTTACTACTCCGACGGGAATACCGCAAGTTTGCATTGGCGAGCACTATTGGGCTCGGTATCGGGCTTCTCTACATCCTGCCCCTTAAGCTCTACTTCGGCGACCCGATGGCGAATGTGAAGGGTTACGGTCACGCAGACTGGAATTCCAACAGTCTGTGACCTTTCCGTTTGCGGCAATCGTACATAACGCGATGGCGGGTGGATCCACTAGGCTGAACCTAGCGCGAAATCTGGTATGGATTACCTTCATCCTGGTAGCTGCAGCGCTCATGGTGAAGTCCGGCAGGTTTCGCGTGTACGCGCAATCACACCCGATGGAGGCCACTTTCTGGACGCTCTATCTGCTGTTCCTGTTCATGTACAACTCGGCGTGGGCATGGGAAGAGTTCCCGCGTTTCGCGATTCCGCTCGTACCCTTCTCTGCGTATTCGGTCGAACGATGGTTTCCGCGAGCCTATTGGCTTCTGTTTGCAGTTGGAGTGTTGGCGGCGGTGTTGTCGGCGGTAGAGACACTGGGTATCGTGAGCACGCTCGGCCGTCTTAGACATGTCTTCTAACCTGCGCCATGCTGCCCTGTGCTCGCTATGAAGGGCCTTCAATCCCACCCACTTCACACATTGGCGTTGTGTTACTGCTGGTCGCAGCCAGCGCCAGCGGGGAGTGCATCGCAACCCGCCAGTTCGCATGATGCGCCTTCTCGAACAGCGTCGCATGGAAAGGCATCGCATCGACTCCCAGAAGTGTCCTTGCCATTGTTAGCAGTCTGGCGTCTTGAGCCAAATCGGCGAATGCTTGGATGTCGCAAGGCGTGGCATACGCCAGTTCGGCTGCGAGTCAATGAACTCCTTCGGAAGGAATCCAGTAGATGAGTTACCTCGTGGGGCCCGAGGAACTCTCGGAACGACGCGAACCCGTTGTGTTCGAAGGAGGGGACGACATTCGAATTCACAAGGCAGGATTTTACCGCGGGCACTCATGGAATTCTGAGAAGTAGCGGTCCTGATTTCGCGCTACACTGGGCAGAGCAAGCCGCATCTAACCGGGTAACCTTATGCGTCGGCTCCTCCTTCCTGCCGCAGCTTCCCTGTTCTTGGCCCTGATTTGTTTCGCGCACGCCCAGGAACTGGCCAAGCGCCTGATCCTGAAAGACGGCTCCTACCAGCTGGTCACCAAGTACAAGGTTCAGGGGGACCGCGTTCACTACCTCAGCGCTGAACGCAACGAGTGGGAAGACATTCCCAAAGAGCTGATCGACTGGAAGGCGACCGAGGAGTTCGAGAAAGACCGGGCGGCGGGCAAGCCGGCGCCGGAGGCGGTGGAACTCGACAAGGAACTGGCAGCGGAACGCGCGGCGGAAGAAGCCAACTCTCCGGAAGTGGCGCCGGGGCTGCGTTTGCCGGAAGAGGGTGGCGTGCACTTGCTGGATACGTTCCAGGGCCAGCCGCAACTGGTGGAGATCGACCAGAACGGCGGCGAGGTCAACAAGAACATGAAGGGCAAAATTCTGCGGGCGGCGATCAATCCCCTCGCCAGCGCCAAGCAGACCATCGAGTTGTCGGGTCAGCACGCGCACATCCAGTCGCACACTTCACTGCCTTCGCTGTACGTGAACATTGAATCGGGGGGCGCGGCGCCGGATTTGGGTTCGGGACACCTGAAAGACGACCGGCCCGCGGAGCCGGAGCTGCCGTGGGACCGGTTCAAGATCGTCCGCATGCAGGCCAAGGGCGATAAGCGGATTGTGGGCGACATCAAGATTGCGGTCTACGGAAAGTCGAAGCAGGAAGGAGACTTTGTCACCACCGGCTCGCAGCAGCTCACAGGCGGATGGGTAAAGGTCACGCCCGAGAAGCCGCTCGATCCGGGGGAATATGCGCTGGTCGAGACACTCGGGAAAGAGGGCATCAATCTGTATGTCTGGGATTTTGGAGTAAATCCAAACGCGCCGGCCAACGGGGTGGTGACCAGGCCGGACGCCTCGCGGCAGCACCCCGCTCGATAAGCTCAAACCGCTCGAAAAGCGCAAGTAGGCAGTCAGGACGACTGCTTAGTCGTTTCCACGGCCAAGGGGTTTCGCACTCGCGCGATGAGCTTCTTCAACTTGCCCTCAATCGACGATGTGCTGGTCCTGCAACACGCCGTCGGCATAGACGGTGAAGGTTGGCGGGACTGCACGCCCAAGGCCGCAGCGACCGGTCCATTGAATCCGCAATCGCAGTAATGGAGCCAGGTCATTTCATTCCTGGGGATGAAGTTCTTCCACTTCTGCTCGTCGTCGTCGAGGTTGATACTGTCCGACTTGCGCGACCGACGCGAACCGCCGTTGACCGCCTCCCGGGCACGCACTACACTGGCTCGGGTTGTGCCGTGAAACGCTTCCGTTCTTTCGCCGAACTCCTGCCGGAAATCGAGTCGCTGCTGTCCGCAGCGCAGCCTTCCTTCCATCATTCTCCCCTTGAGGATGTCGTGCAGACGCTTTCGGACGGCCGCCACTATGCCTGGATGGGAATCTATCTGGCGATTCCAGCGCCGGCGCCGCAACCTCTGCTCGAAGCGGGCGCGGACGCAGCTGCCGAAAAAGCAATATCGTCGCGCTCGCGAGTTCTGGTCACGATGACTCTGGGGTCGCGGGAGATCGGGGTAATCGACGTCGAGAGCAACCGCCCAGGCGCTTTTTCCTCTGCAGAAGTGGTCTTTTTGGAGCAGGTTGCGGAAGTGCTGGCGCGCTATCTGGCCGGCCCCGGCCGTTTTCTGGTGCGAAGAGCGCGCCAAAATGCGACCGGGGAAGCAAGGCTCGCCCGCGGCACGACTGCCTGAGAGAGACGAGATTCGAATCCGATGCCGATCACCAATACGGGGACCATTCTCGCGAATTCAACGAGCCCGCTGACCGTCACTCCTGATACGACCGCTTCACCAACAACGGCAAGCTGACGGTGAATCCCGGCAGCATGCTGATCATCAACGGGACGTTCAACAACTTCGTGAAAAAGATGCTGTCGGGCGGGATTTACAACCTGATGGGGACGCTTGAGTTTCACAATGCGAGCGTCGTCACCAACAACGGTAACCTGACGCTGACCGGCGCCGGCGGGCAGATCCTCGACAGTTCGACGGGCAACAACGGGCTGGTGGCGCTCAGCCTGAACAACACGAAAGGAATTCTCTCGTTACAAACTGGAGCCGCTCTCACGACAACGACGAAGGTCAACAACAAAGGAAAGCTGACGGTAGGGACGGGGAGCAGCCTCAAGGCGGGTTCGAGTTACAAACAGTCGGCGGGCACGACGGTCGACGGAACACTGACCGCACCCGCCGGGCTCACACTAAAAGGCGGATCGGTGGCGGGAATGGGTACCATCAGCGCCGCAGTCACCGCTAGTGGAGGACAGGTAACAGTGGGTGACTCGACGACGAAATCCGGGATCCTGACCGTTACCAGTTACACCCAGAACACCACGACGGCGAATCTGAACGTCGCCATCGGCGGTAATACCGTGGGCACGCAATACTCGCAGCCGGCGGTGGCGAACGGGATGGCGCTCGACGGCGTGCTCAATATCAAGCTGATCAACAGTTTCATCCCGACCATCGGCAGCACCTCCATTCTGAAGGGCACAGCGGTAACCGGGACGTTCTCGACGGTGAACGGAACGACTATCAATTCAAACGAGCACTTCAAGTGAACTACAACGCCAACGATGTAACCCTGTCGGTGGCGTCGGGGCCCGGTGAGAGGTGAGACGCAGCGCAGCGCGGTGTTTACAGCGGGACGTTATCCGCTTCGCTTTGAATTTTTTGCCAGGCGCGCTCCACGTGGCGCGCCTGCGTGTTGGTCTGGCCCACGCAGAAACGCAGAGTCATCCTGCCGTTCAGGCGGGTGTGGGTGAGATGGAGATCTCCGCTGCGGTTCAGGCGGTCCATTAAGGTCTGATTCGCCTCGTCGCCCGCCTTGAGGCGGAAGCAGACGAGATTCAATGGCACCGGCGCGACCAGTTCGAAACGCTGGTCTTTCCGAACCCAACCGGCGAACTGCTGGGCCAGGTGTACGTGCTCGCGCACGTGATGCTCGAGGCCTTCGACTCCGTAGTGGCGGATGACAAACCACAGCTTGAGCGCGCGGAAGCGGCGGCCGAGGGGAATTTGCCAGTCGCGGTAGTCGAAGACCGCTCCCGATTCGGTGGCTTTGTTCTTGAGATATTCGGGCAGGACGCTGAGGGCCTGGATCAGGGCTCTGCGATCGGCGACATAGAAGGCGTCGCAGTCGAAGTTGGTGAACATCCACTTGTGGGGATTGAATTCGTAGCTGTCGGCGTATTCCAGACCGTCGTGGATGTGACGAAACTCGGGACAGAGCGCAGCGGTGCCCGACATGGCGGCATCGGCGTGGAGCCAGAGATCATGCTCGCGGCAGATGCGGCCGATCTCGGGCAAGGGATCGATGGCGTTGGAGGAAGTCGTGCCGACGGTGGCGCACACGAAGCACGGAACCAGCCCGGCGCGCTTGTCTTCGGCCACGCTGCGGGCAAGCGCGTCGGGGCGCATGGCAAAGCTGTCATCTACTTCGATCAGACGCAGGTTCCGGCGGCCAAGGCCCGCGATCTTGCAGTCTTTCTCGATGGAAGAGTGTGCCTGGCTTGAGGTGTAGGCGACCAGCTTGCGGTCACAGCCGTATTCGTTGCTGGTGAAACCTGTTGCCCGCTCACGGGCGGCGAGCAGCGCGCAGAGGGAGGCGCTCGAAGCCGTGTCCTGAATCACGCCGCCGCCGGTCGAGGTGGAGAGAAACTTCTCCGGCAAGGCCAGCATGCGGGCAAGCCAGTCGAGCACATGGGTTTCAAGTTCGGTGCAGGCGGGACTGGTGGCCCAGAGCATGCCCTGCACACCCAACCCGGAGGAGAGCAGGTCGCCGAGAATGGCGGGCGCGGAGGCGTTGGAGGGAAAGTAAGCGAAGAAGTTGGGCGACTGCCAGTGAGTGACGCCGGGCAGGATGAGTTTCTCGACGTCGGCCATCATCGTTTCGAAGGCTTCGCCGTGTGCGGGAGGATCGGGCGGAAGCGAGGCGCGGATCTCGCCTGGCTTGGCCTGGGAGAGCACGGGGTACGACTCGATCCTCGCGTAATAGTCGGCGATCCAGTCGACGACCGCGTGACCGTGGCGGCGAAAATCTTCGGGGGACATGTGGAAGGACTTATTGCTGGACAAAGAGCCCTCCTGGGAAATGGTTGATCTTTGACTGTCGCTTGTTGAGTCGAAGGTCTGCGGTTTTTCAATCAAAAATCAAGAGTCAGCAATGTCTCACAGCACTCCATAGAACACGCGCGTGTTGTAGTCGAAGTGCACCTGGCCGCCGCGCTGGTGCTGATCGAAAATGCGGCGCAATGCCTGCAACATGGGCGCGTACTTCGCATGGCCCGGCTGCGGGGTGTAGGACGAGGAGAGCAATCTGCCCTCCAGGCCTTCATAGTCGAACCCCTGCCGGTACTGGAACACCGCTTCCTGATAGGACGAGGGGGCGTAGAAGCCGCGGATTTCGGCAGTGGTGCGTTCGTGGCGGACTTCCTTGTAGTCGGTGCCGAAGTCGACGAGGAGCTGCTCGTAAGCGCGCAGGAAGGGGGTGGAATCGGTGAGGCGTTCGTTCCAGAGCAGTACGGTCCATCCCCCGGGTTTGAGAATGCGGACGAACTCACAGCGGGCGCGCGGGCGATCAAACCAGTGAGCGGCCTGGGCGGCGGTGACGATATCGACGCTGCGGTCGGGCAAGCTGGTGGCCTCGGCGGCGCCGGCCACGCTGGTGAATCGCGGGTAACCCCGAAGGAATTCTTCGCCCGCGTTGCGCATATCCTGGTTGGGTTCAACGCCAAGCACGGGGTTGCCGTTCTCCAGCAACAGACGTGTCCAGAGGCCGGTGCCGGAAGCGATGTCGGCCACAACCTTGTCCGGCGTGAGGCGACATTGCTCTTCGAGAAGCGCAAGCACCTCGGCCGGATACCCGGGACGGTAACGCACGTAGTTGTCGACGCGGGAGGAGAAACGCTGGGTGGGATCGGCGGTCGGCATGAGAGGCGTTCCGCTCTTAGGTTAGCAGACGGGAGGAGGTTCCTGCCGGGACGCGGTTCACCGCATAAAAAACGGCGTCCCCTGGAGGTTGCCCTCCTCGGACGCCGCCTTTTCCTCCGGCTAACTACTTTCGCTTGCCAGCGAAGTTGAACAGATCCGTGAGATCACCGATGGCCGGGCTGTTGGTGGGAATGTAGGGATTCGATCCAACAGTCGGGTTGGGGAGATTGTCGCGGCTGCGGCCGGAGACGGCCGACAGTCCCCAATTGTGTTCGATGAACTTGAGGATGGAAACGTGGTCCGCATAGGTGTGCGAAATCGTTCCACCGGTTGAGAACGGGGAGACGACGATCATCGGGATGCGGGTACCGTCGCCGAAGAAGTCGATGGGCTGGATGTAGCCGGAGTCATAGTAGCCTCCGCCTTCATCCACGGTGATGAAGATGGCGGTAGAGGCCCACAGCGTGGGATTGGCCTGCACCTCGGTGATGATCTTCTTGCTGAAGGCTTCGAACAGATCGAATTTCGACGAGGCCGGGTGGCCGTCGACGAAGCCCGAGGGCTTCACGAAAGAAACGGCTGGCAGCGTTCCGTTATAGATGTCGTTATACAAATCGGTGACATCTCTCTCATTTTCCTGGCGCAGGGTGGCGTTGGTCATGATGGAAGTTTCATACTGCGTGAAGTTGCAGATGTCGCAGTAGGCGTTCCACGAATTGGAGTAAGTGGGATCCTGCAGGTAGAGGTCCCAGCCGTCGCCATAGTACTTCCAGGAAACGCCCGCCACGTTAAGGGAGTCGGCGATGGTAGGAACGCTGGAAGGGGGAATCACGAACTCGTTGGTGTTTACGGTGCCGTCGCCGTAGTAGCCGGGGGCATAGTTGTTCAGCAGATAGTACGTGTTGGGAGCGCAGTTCGGGTTCGGTTGGTAGGGCAGCGAGCTCAGGTAGAGGAGGATGCTCTTCACGCCCGGCTGGGTGTTGTCGGAGCAGTCGCTGTAGGTGCCGCCGCTGTAGCCGTCCTGCACCGCCCAGTTGTTGGTTCCCATCTGCGGGTTGGGATTCTCGATCTGGTTGCTGGGCGGAGTCAGCGGATTGTCATTCCCGTCGCTGTACCAGGCGGCGTCGCCGGAGCCGAGCATGAAGCTGTTGGCGCCGGTTCCACCCATCACCGGCTGGTGATAGTTATCGGACATGGCGTAGGTCTGCGCGAGGGAGTTGAAATAAGCCGCGTCCCCCTGCTGCATGTTATAGAAGCCCATCGAGATGGAACCCTCAAAGGTCGACTCGAAGGTAAACGGCGTCGGCCGGGTGGCGCCGTTGGTACCGGCACCGATGGAAACTTCGACGAAGGGAAACAGATCGGCAAGGCAACCGCTGGGGTTGTTGGCAGTGGCCTGCTTCACGTTGCAATCGGCCTGTTGCCACATCTGGTAGAAGCGGTGCACCGGGCTGCCGGCGTACTCATCGTAGGTGACGCCGGGAGTGATCTGGTAGGGCCCGTTTGCCAGGTTATAAACGTTCTTGATACGGGTATCGACGGAACCGAAAGCCAATCCCGTGGCTCCGGTGGTCAGCAGCACGTAGTCGCTCGAAAGCAGGCCCGGTTCAGCGGCCTCAGCGGCGGCGATGGTCTGGAAGGGCGCGGGAGTGGAATCACTCGGGTTGGTGGGAGCAAACTGCACGTTGGTCGGGGGGAGGGTCTTCCAGGGAACCTTCATCTGGGGAGCCAGTTGGTATACGCCGAAGACCCTGGCCTTGTCCTGGGCGGACAAAGAGAAGTTGGGACCGGGGGTTCCGTCGGCGTTAATGATGCCTTCGGAAAGCAGATTGTTCACCGTCTGACCGGCGGGCGGTTGATAGGTCGCGAACA
>Ga0126383_10000313_pt1 | contig 25830 bp, 19 predicted proteins | sample PanSoiMetPlot_35_FD_96882 | JGI IMG/M metagenome (GOLD analysis project Ga0126383, IMG submission 96882) | Tropical forest soil microbial communities from Panama - MetaG Plot_35 | ecosystem: Environmental > Terrestrial > Soil > Tropical forest > Bulk soil | place: Panama | collected 2016-02-17
ATGTCAGAGAGGCGGTCCGCAATCGTTTCATATGCGTCCTTCGCCCTATCGCGGAGCCCGTCAATGGAGTCGCCCATTTTGGAACGCATGCGTGGAGCGATGCGGTCCGCTTGTTCCATCAGGAAAAGGCCGGTGCCTACTGCAACTTCTGCTGCCTTAAGAAAGTTCTTCAGGTTTCTTTTCATGATTCTCTCCTCATCGGTAATCTCCGAGGAGTGGCGCACTGGCCGCCTGCGGAATAGCCAAAAAGTCAAGCACGGCCAAATTAGTGTCTAACAGGTCCACGGAAGTCCGACCGAAACCTTCCTTCCGTTTCGTCATCCCCACGTTAACAACCCATTGCGAACTGTTCCATCCGGTTAATTCTGTAGCCTGACTTAGAATCGTATAAGCGATCAGGCGAATCGCTCAGTCATCTTTCCCCGCCTAAACGAAAGCGCAATCCGGCGCGGAAGTTCGCTTTCAAGGCCGGATAACCCAGCACTTCGTTGTAGTGATTATTCGTGGCGTTGTTCAGGTTGGCGTAAGCCGTCATGTAGCGAGTTACGTTGAACCAGCCACCAAGGTCCAGCCGCCCATATCCGGCGGCATAGTAAATCGGCGGAATCAATCCGAACAGGAAATCGGAGTCGGGCCGCCGTCCCACTGCTACAGCGCCGATGGTTGCGCCGAAGCGCTGCCGGGTGTACGTGATGAGCGCGGTTCCGGCCTGTTTGGGACGGCGCAGCAGCGGCGCACCCACACCATAGATCAATGGATCGCAAAACGGCGGATTGCACGGCGGAGCATCGTCAATCCGTGTCGAAGTGTAGGTGTACGCCCCGGTGAAGGAAAGATGGGTACCGATCTGGCCTTGTAGCTCGACTTCAGCCCCGTGCGACATCGACTTGTTGAGGTTCTTGTACTGGCTGGTGAAGTTGACCGGGTCTGTGTAGAACTCAATCTGATTGTGGAACTGATTGCTGTAATACACTGCGCTCAGGGTCAGCCGGTTGCCCCAGAAACCCTGCTCAAATCCTCCTTCCCAGGATTTGTTTTGTTCCGGCCTCAAGTCCGGATTGGGCAGCACTGGGTACGTTCCCGAGATTCCAAATGATTGTAGAAAGCTAGGCTCCTTAATGCCCTCGGAGTAGCCTGCTCGCAGGCGCGTCCCGCTGAAAGCTTCATTTCCGCGGAATAGCAGCAGCGTGCCCGAGACGCGCGGTACGAATTTACCGCCGAAGGTTGTGTTGTTCACGTATGCGGCTCCAATCAGCCCTGAGAGTCGCTTCCAAACCAGCAACTCCTGACCAAACAGGTAGTTGTTGTAGCGAACACCATCGGTGTCGCTGAATGAGGCGAAAGCTGTGCCCGGAGCGAAATCTGAGGTAATGTGACCCTTCTCGTCTTCGAAGGTGTAGCCCACCGTAGTCTGCGCCCAATTCCGAGGAGACCATATGCCCTGATAGCTGAACCCCGCGCGATTGTATTTGCTCAGGTTCGAAAAAGGGCTGTCGATGAATTCGCGCCCAGGATCGACATACTGCTGAGAATTCGCCTGGAGATGGTTGTACTCGTATCCCATAAAGGTGTGTTGCCAAGCACCTGGGCCGCTGAGCGAGAGTTGTCCGCTGGCTAGGAAATTGTTTTGATGCGCAATCTGGTTGCTGTTAGGCGGCAACACGGGATTGCCGTTGAACCACCAGTTCGATTGCACACCCGTCCAGTTGTTGGAGTGGCGCAGGCGGAAGCGGAACAGCACTCGCGGCGAAAATCGGATTCCAATATTTCCGCCCTGCAAAGAATTGGAGTAGGCGTCATTGATGTCTTGCCCTTGCGTGTCGAATTGATTCAGGAAGAAGTTGTAGTCATAGATCTTGTCGGAGCCCGCGACAGAGGCATAGCCATTTGCGGTCGAAAAGGTTCCGCCGTCGGCACCGAATTCGAAGATGGGCTTAAGGCTCGACCCCGTGGAGCTCCACATCTGTACCACACTGGTCATTGCATCTGTGCCGTAAATCGTGCTCTCCGGCCCACGCTCTAGTTCGACTCGGCCGATGCCGTTCATCGGGGTAACGCCGAAATCATAGAACCCACCGGGATCGTTTACCGGCACGGCATCGATGAGCACCTTGTTGTAGCTAGACTCGCCGCCGCGCACGAAGAGACTGGCCTGTCCACCGTAGCGCCCGCTCGTATTCACGATAGCTCCGGGAATATACGGCAGCGCATTGGAGGCAGACGGCGGATTCAGCAACGTGAGCTGAGTATTGTTGAGGTAACCAATCGAGGAGCCTCCCCGGCTGGCGACGTCCGGCGTGGCCGTCGCAGAGACGACGACCGTCTGCGGGACGGTGGCCAGCTTCATGGCGATCGTTATTGGGGCCTTGCTGGGCGACGAAACAGTCACAGTTTGTGCGGCGAAACCCGGCGCCAGTACCTCTGCCTGATAATCGCCCTTAGCAATGTTGGTGTAGGTTGCGACGCCGTCACCCGTGGTTGTAAGAATTCCGACTCCGGCGTGATCTTCAGCTCGAAACAACGAGATCTGAACTCCGGCGACACGCTCACCGGAAGGGCTTTGTATGATCAGCGTTAAGTCAGCGGCGAATACTGCAGCAGGTACCAGCAGCCCAGATAAGAAAAAAATGAATCGTTTCAACTCTCCTCCTCACGCGAAAGGGGTTGGATGTCGGTTCGCGCCGGTCTCCTGGCTTGCGAGTCGCGATGCGTGCATCGCCTATAGCAGCGGAGGCCTTCCCGTTTGCACAGTGGCCTCTCGCCAAACGCTCGCTTACAGTTGCGCGGCAGCGCGGGATTTACACCCGCTTCCCTGTTCCGTCCCAGCGGCGGAACGCGCGAACTCAGTGAATGAACTGGAAAGAACGAACCGAGGACTATGCCCCAGGGGAACCTTGACTGTATCGGGAGGCCGAGCACCTGTCAACGCGGCGATGAGGAAAATTGCGCTTCCGCGTACGCTGTAACGCGGTCGAGCGAGGCCTGCATCTCGGTGTAGCAGCGATCCAAGGTGGCTTCATCGGCGTCGGCGGGAACGTAAATCTTCTTGGCGCCGCGAATACACAACCGCGCAAATGGCTTGGGAATCATGAATCGGTCCCAGGTATTGAGCACCCAAGCGCGGTCGGGGGCGACGTAGAAAGCGAGGATCGGGATTCCTGTGATCCGCGAGAGGACGACTGGCCCGCGCTTAGCGACATAGCGAGGCCCGCGGGGACCGTCGATCGTGAAAGCAACGCCCCCGCCCTGAGTAACGAGCTGCCGAAGTTCGAACATGGCGCGGCTGCCTCTGCGGGAACTCGAGCCGCGAATGGGCACAAAACCGAAGCGGCGGATGACGCGCGCAATGTACTCGCCATCGCGGCTCTCGCTGGTCATCACCGCGAGGTTATGGTTGCGAAACAGCCACATGGCAGGCAATACGCAACGGTGCCAGAAAACGAAGATGCCGGGATACAGGTCGTCGATACGAGTAAGCGAGCCTTCTTCTGCCGTGGCGTAGGGCGCTTCGACTTTGAAGCGCAAGGTAAGGCCAATGAGCCAAACGATCGCCGGAACGATCCATGACAGCAGAGTCGCCACAATGCGATCGCGGAGAGCGAGGCGACGTTCGGCAGTCGCATCGGCTGTGGCAGCGGATTCTGGCAGCACAGAAAAAATTCTAAAGTGGCGATTGGCGGAATGGCTAGTGGCGACGACAGTTTCAGGCTTCCAGGTTTCCAGTTTCAATTGTTCTTCCCATGCCGTCCTTGCCGGAGAGTTCCTGAACTTGGATTCCCTGGTTGCATAGCGTCGTGAAACTCGACACATTGAAACTCAAAACCGCGGTTTTATCCCGAATAGCGTAACCATCTACGCAACTCCGGTAGTGTAGGGCGCTTGCCGTACATCAGAATGCCGACGCGGTAGATGCGCGACGATAGGCCCAGCAATCCCCAGGTAGTGACCAGCATAAGCACAATGCACAGCGCAATCTGCCACAGCGGCGGGGTTTCGGCCATGATGCGCACGAACATCAGAATAGGAGCAAAAAACGGAACCATCGAGGTCCAGAAAGCAAGCGCTGAATTGGGGTGCTGGAGTACCGGCGTGCTCAGGACAATTGAGAAGATGATCGGTAGCATGGCAGGCCATTGCACTTGTTGTGCTTCCTGATCAGAATTCACCATCGCTCCCAATGCGGCATACATCGTCGAATACAGGAAGTATCCTAGTAGGAAAAACACGGCAAAGGCGATGATGCCGACCGTCGGAATACGAACATTGGAGAGCATCGAGTGTGCCGCCCCGATGCGGGGGATGGACAACGCTCCGGCAATAGCCAGCCAGATAAGGGCTTGAGTCAGCCCGACAGCACCCACTCCAATAATCTTCCCGGCAAGCAGTTGCTTCGCTGTCACCGAAGACAGCAGCACTTCCATAATGCGCGAGGTCTTCTCTTCGATAATCGATCGCATCACCGCGAAGCCATACACCAGAACGTTCACGTACAACAGCATGACCATCGTGAAGGACACGAGAAAGACCGCGACTCCGCTTGCACCCTCCCTGCCTTTTTCAATGCGCACCGAATCGAAGTCGATCGGCTCGAGCACGCTCTCCACATCGGCTTCGCTCATACCTTTTTGGCCCAACTGCCGCTTCACGACGGCGGAATGAACCGCATTTCGCAGCTCGATGTTCTCGCTGAAATCGGTCACATCTTTCGCACTGTAAACAACCTTGCGATTGGCCAGATTGCTGTCTGACAGCCACAGGAACCCGTCAATCTTCCCATCCGAGATGTCCCGGCGGAGCTTGTCACGCTCCGCCTCCGAGGTATTGCTATCCATTTCGACCCGATAGCGCGGCGCAGCTTTCCTTTGCTCAGCGTTGCCCGCCGGCGGAGTCGTCAACTCTTTTTGCACCGCTGCGGCAATTTCAGCGTTACTGGCAACCAGCACGATGTGTCGGGTTACACCCGATTTCATATCGGACAGAAACGCGGGAATTAGAATCGTCGATCCCATGAAGACCGGCATCAGCAGCGTCATGATGATGAAGGCTTTACTGCGGATGCGTTCCAGGTATTCGCGCTGTATAACCAGCCAGCTGTTATGCATGGGGCTTCACCGTATCGATGAATATCTCTTCCAGCGAAGGCTCCACCAACTCGAAGCGGCTGATCCTCGACCGTTCGCATGCCATCCTGAGAAGCTGTTGCGCATCGGCGCCCGGGCGCAGGCGAAGCTCGACGTAATTCCCGTAGTCGTTGACTGATTCAATCAGCTCGCTGTGATCAAACGGCGCTTCACCCTCATACTGCATGTGAATCGTGTTCTTTCCGTATCGTGCTTTGATCCTCTTCAGATCGCCTTCCAGCACACTGCGGCCGTGATCGATCAAGCAGATGGATTCGCATAGGCGCTCTACCTGATCCATGCGGTGAGTGGAAAACAGGATCGTCTTTCCCGCCTTCTTGAGCTCGATCATGATGTCCTTCAGCATCACGACATTTGCAGGATCAAGCCCGGAAAACGGTTCGTCCAGGATCAGCAGATCCGGATCATGCAGAAGCGTGCCAATAAACTGGACCTTCTGCTGCATGCCCTTCGACAATTCCTCAACCTTCTTGTGCACCCAGCCGTCAATTTGCAGGCGCTCACACCAATCCAGTCCACGTTTTCGCGATTCAGCGGCAGACAACCCATGGAGCCGCCCCAGAAACACCACGTGATCGAGCACCTTCATGCGTTTGTAGAGACCGCGCTCCTCGGGAAGATACCCAATACGTTGCAACTGCTCGCGATGGAACTTCTCTCCGAACAGCCACAGCTCGCCATCGTCCGGCATGGTAATGCCAATCATCATTCGGATGGTCGAGGTTTTCCCAGCCCCGTTGGGACCCAGCAACCCGTAGACGCTGCCTTCGCGAATTTTCAGAGAGAGGTGATCGACGGCAATGAAGTTGTCATACGTCTTGTGAATTCCGCGCAGTTCAACGGCAGTAGGCATCGTCGGGTGATTTGTAAGAAATGAACATACACTACCGACCAAGCGCCCCTCAAACGCGATTGGTTCGTGAAATTTCTGTCGGTTATGATCCGGTTTCGGGCAGCCGGCTTCGGCTATCCACCAGATGCTGCGCTGTGACGTCGAAATTGATCCCGACCATGCGCCGAGGTTTTCCCCAGGCATCGTAAAACACTTGGCCACGGCTCGACACCCAACGGGTTCGTCCTGTGGCTGTCCGAATGCGGTACTCGCGTGACCAGTTGTGCAAACGGTGACGAAACAGTTCCTGAAGATCGGCAGTGATCCGGGCCCGGTCCTCCGGGTGCAGCGTTTCTACCCACAATTCGTAGGATGGACGTTGGTCGAGAGGAAAGTCGCACAGGCGCTGAAAACCATCCGACCAATAGACTTCGTCCCGGCTCACATCCCAATCCCACACGCCTCCCGCAATCACCTGCTCGGCAATTCGCAACCGCTCGTCAGTTTCCTTGGACTGTTGCTGAGCCGCCTTGCGAACATTCGCCTCGGTGGACGCCTGAATTATCGCGCGCCGGCTGGCCTCACCCAGGACAGCCATCAGCAGACCCGACAGGGAGAACAGAAAGGTGGCTACAACCGTCTTGCGATCGCCGAGTCCAAAAGTGTAGAGCGGCGGGATCAACAGGTAGTCGGCCAAGCCAACGGTGATGAGCACCGCGACCAGTCCCGGACCGAGACCGCCATAGAAGGCCGAGAGCGCTATTGGGACAAACAAGGATGCGAAGGGATACCCGTCCTCAAAGGCAAAATGGGCAAAAGCCCAACGTGACCCGATCCATATCAGCGAAAACAGCACTGCGCCGCCATATCGCCAGCGAGCGCTCCGGTTTGCGCCGAGCGCAAGTATTCGTCGTCGAGCTGAGCGTGAATCTGTCATGACTACGCGAGTGCAAACGCAGCCTTGGGCTGCGCGATTTCTTAAATCAGTTGACGCTGTTGCGTAGTTTTTTGCCATAGCCATTAAGTGGCTACTTGTTCCCTGCACCTTGGTAGAAAGTTTTGCAACATTTCTTTGCCATGCGCGGTAAGCACGCTCTCCGGGTGAAACTGCACGCCCTCGATGGGATATTTGCGGTGCCGCAGAGCCATGATTACCCGGCTACGATCGCGGTCGCAGCAGGTTGCCGAAATTTCCAGCTCGTCCGGCAGGCCCTTCTCCTCAACGATCAGCGAATGATAGCGGGTCGCGGTAATGGGCGAGGGCAGACCGCTGAAGATCGTCCTGCCGTCGTGTTCCACTTCGCTGGTCTTGCCGTGCATTAGGTTGGCAGCACGGATCACGTTGCCGCCGAAGGCAGCACCAATGGCCTGGTGCCCGAGGCAGACTCCCAATATGGGAATACGCCCGGCAAAATGCTTGATCACGTCAATGCTGATCCCGGCCTCTTGCGGCGTACAAGGCCCGGGAGAGATGACGATGCGCTCAGGAGCGAGCTGCTCGATTTCAGCGAGAGTGGTCTGGTCGTTGCGCCGCACCACCACCTCGTGCCCCATCTCGCCGATGTATTGCACCAGGTTGTAGGTAAAGGAGTCGTAATTGTCGAGGACGAAAATCATGGAGTTAGTTTCAAGTTTCGAGTTTCAAGTTTCAAGTGGCAGGACAAGTGAGGCTGGTACAAATTGACAAATCTCTCTGCAGCGGAGTCACCAGTCTAGTGAGTCGATCGGTCCATGCAGCATACCGAACACTCTTGCGAATGGCCAACGATGGCATCGGCTTCTGACTGCAAGATGTAGTTCAAATCAGCTGCAATCTGGTCCAATGTTTCCAAACAGCCGCACGAGGCATCTGCTTTGGCCAGAGCCGTCGCACTCCGCCAAAACTGTATGCTCTCTATAGATGTGCGACACAGGGACCCTCTGGCACCAACTTGGAACTCGAAACCCGTGTTATTCAGTCGCAGCTTCCGCCGCCCGTAGCAGTGCCCTGGCTTTATTCATGCACTCTTGGTACTCACTCTCCGGATCCGAATCAGCCACGATGCCCGCTCCCGCCTGTACGTAGGCGCGGCCGCGATGAACCACCATCGTTCGGATGGCAATGCAGGAGTCGAGATTGCCGGCATAATCGGCGTACAAAATTGCGCCGCCGTACACGCCCCGACGAGCCCGTTCCAGTTCCTCGATGATCTCCATGGCACGCACTTTCGGTGCGCCGCTCAGCGTCCCCGCCGGGAAACAAGCGGCAACGGCGTCGAGCGGATCGAGTTCGGAGCGAAGCTGTCCTTCCAATGCTGACACCAGATGCATCACGTGCGAGTACTTCTCCACGTACATTAGATCGCGAACTCTCACCGTGCCGTAATCGCTCACACGCCCGAGATCGTTGCGACCGAGGTCCACCAGCATTACATGCTCGGCGCGCTCCTTCTCATCCTTGCGCAGCTCTTCGATAAGCCGCTCATCGTCAGCCGCCTCTTCGCCGCGACGACGCGTGCCGGCAATCGGCCGATATTCAAGATTGCGGCCGGTAATACGCACCAGCATCTCCGGCGAAGCGCCCAATACCTGAGTGTCGTCAAACTGCAGGTAAAACATGTAGGGCGAAGGATTCACCGTGCGCAGCGAGCGATAGATCTGAAAGGGATCGGCCTGCGGCTTGAAATCCAGGCGCATCGATAAGACAACTTGAAAGATGTCGCCTGCCGCAATGTACTCCTTGGCGCGACGCACGCTCGCCAGAAATTCGTCATGGCGGGTAGTCGTGCGGACCTTGATCGCCCTGCCCCTGGAAGAGGCGGACCACCCAAGATTCTGCTTGTGAATGCCGCGGACCAGCTTCTGCTCAAGCATGTCGATATCTGCGAGAGCGCGATCGTAGGCCTTTCGCGGCGACTCGCTGCGCACATCGGCTAACGCAATGATGTGCAATTGGTGCTTCAGGTGATCGAAGGCCAGCAGCCGGTCATAAAAGGTGAAAATGCAATCCGGTAGGTCAACATCCGTCTTTGCCGTTTCCGGCAGACGCTCGAACTGCCGCACCAGGTCATAGGCAAAGTAGCCAACGCCTCCACCGGTGAACGGCGGCAGCCCGGGAACCTGTGCCGAGCGGTGTTCTCGCAGCGTTCGGCGTAGCACATCAATCACGTGGCCTTGAGTTATCTCGAACTCACGGCCACAACGAATCGAGATCTCCTTTCCTCGCGCCGTTACCACCATGCGAGGCTGCGCTCCCACGAAGGTGTAGCGCCCAATCCGCTCGCCACCTTCAACAGACTCCAGCAAGAACGAGTACTTCTGCCCTACCGCAACACTGAGAAACGCGCCCACCGGAGTCAGCAGGTCGGCGCTCAGTGTCTTCGCTACCGGCACCAATGTCGCCTCGCGGCTCATTTGCACAAATGTCTTGTATCCAGGAGCAACCATTGAGATTCAGGCAGTGTTGGAGTAACTAGGATTATACGTAAAGGCCTTACGGCTGCCTTGCACCGCCATTAGGGCCTGCATATACTCGTAGGGTTTGCCCGCTTGACGAACCAGGTTCGAAACTTGCGGACGCAGAAAGTTGCTCGGGCCGTCGGCCCGCATTTCTCGGAGAATTCTTATGGCTAGCACAGTAACGCACACCCAAGAAACAAACCCGTGGGAACAGCAGGCGGCGCGCTTCAACGTCGCCGCCCAGAAGCTGAAGCTTGATGAAGGCCTGTGGCGCGTGCTGCAGCAGCCCAATCGCGAAATTATTGTGCACATCCCGGTCATGATGGACAACAGTCAGCTCGAAGTCTTTACCGGCTACCGTGTTCAGCACTCCATCGCACGCGGTCCCGCCAAAGGCGGCGTCCGCTACGCCCCGGACGTTTCGCTGGACGAGGTCCGAGCTCTCGCCAGCTGGATGACCTGGAAGTGCGCAGTCGTAAACATCCCTTTCGGGGGGGCCAAAGGCGGCATCATCTGCGATCCCAGAAGCATGTCCCGTGGTGAACTGGAGCGCCTCACCCGTCGCTACACCGCCGAGCTAATCGAATTCATAGGCCCGGAAAAAGACGTCCCTGCTCCCGACGTCAACACCAACGAGCAGGTCATGGCATGGATGATGGACACCTTCTCCATGCATATGCGGCAGACCGTCACGGCGGTCGTAACCGGCAAACCGCTAAACATGGGTGGATCGCGCGGACGTCGCGAGGCGACAGGCCGCGGCGTGATGATCATCGCCGATGAGTCCATCAAGCATCTTGGAATGCGAAAAGAGGACACTCGCGTAATCATTCAGGGTTTCGGCAATGTCGGTTCCAACGCTGCCCACCTCATGTATCAAGCCGGCTACAAAGTGATCGGCATCGGCGAATGGGACGGCGGACTGTACAACTCCAAAGGCATCGATATCAACGCACTGGTCGAGTACCGGCAGAAGGAAGGCACAATCCACGGCTTCAAAGGTGCGGAGCGCGCGATTACCGAAGAATTGCTGATCACCGATTGCGATGTTCTGGTGCCGGCGGCCACCGAAAACGTCATAACGTCACTCAACGCCGACAAGGTGAAGGCGCGAATCCTCGTGGAAGGCGCCAACGGCCCGACAACCGCCGCAGCAGACGACATTCTCTCGGACAAGCATGTGTTCGTCATGCCCGACATTCTCGCCAATGCCGGCGGCGTTACTGCTTCCTACTTTGAGTGGGTGCAGGACCGCCAGGGCTACTTCTGGAAGGAGTCGGTGGTGAACGAGCAACTCAAAGACATCATGGAAGAGTCGTTCGACGCGGTGGTTCGCTACGCGCAAACCCACCACGTCAACAATCGCATTGCCGCGTATATGCTGGCGATCGATCGCGTCGCCTTTACGATTCGCCAGCGCGGAATTTACGCCTAAAGCTCCCAACGTGCAGAGAAACGGCTTCCATTCCGGAAGCCGTTTCTTTTGGTTCCCCCGTTTTGCTCTATTCACAATCCCTAATTTCCACCAAATTTTTCCCTTAGGAGCGCCGCCGGGGTGCCCAAACAGGCGCATAATACTGCCAAGGAAGTAGCCGTGGGGATCACCCGTCCTGAGTTCAGCATGTCTCGCTATCGTTTTGTCCTCCGCTGCACGGCAGTTGTAGTGGCCTTCCCAGTGATTTTTCTGGTCATCCTCTGCGCAACCCTGCTCCATCCCATCACCTCAGTCAGAACGAATTTCCGCATCTCTCTGCGTCTTTGGCTGAACGTGTTGGACTGGGTCAAGGAAATCCCCATCGGCTACACCTTCTGGGTCCGCTACCAGGCGCCGTTGATGCTGGATACCATCGAAGTTCACCACGACGACTAGCACCGGCAACTGGGCTGCTGGCGACCGGCAACTGGTTGAACTGGTTGCTTTCATCTTGCAACGTGAACGATAATCAGCTGGCTGCGGCCAGCTCCGCGGCGCGGCGCAGTCGCTTTCTGTGAACCTTCCGAATTACATCACGCTCACACGGATCTTCAGCATTCCGGTGCTGATCTGGATCCTGTCGAGCAATTACTTCAGCGACAGCAACGGTAACCGCGAGCTACTGGCATCAGCCGTCTTCATTGCAGCCTCCATCACCGACGCAATCGATGGTTATCTCGCGCGCAAGTGGGGCCAGATCACCACCATGGGCATGCTGCTTGACCCTGTCGCTGACAAGTTGCTGATCGCCGCCGCGTTCATCACCCTGGTGCAATTCAACCCACGCATTGTGCCCGCATGGATGGCTGTCATTATCATCGGTCGCGAGTTCCTGGTCAGCGGACTGCGTTCCATCGCCGCATCCGAAGGCTTCACCATCGAGGCGAGTGACCTGGGCAAAATGAAAATGGTCGTACAAATTGTCTCAGTTGTAGCGGCCATCGTAGACCACCATTGGACGCGCTTGCCCTGGTACTTTTTGTGGCTGCCGGTACGACCGATTGCCCTCGCCTCAATTTGGGTAATGGTGGTATTGTCGCTGGTCTCAGCCGTGGATTACTTCGTCGCCTTTTGGACCAAAATCAATCGTCATGCCGAGAAGCGCCGCAAGCGGCGTTCGTTTGTTTTGAGCCGGCGCAGAAAGCGCAACGATGTCCCCGCAGTCTGAGATCTCGCCAGTCTCCTTGTCCACCAGCTTTGAATATTCCCCTGAAGAACGCAGAATCTTGCTGCAACTTGCGCATCGCGCCATTGCCGCCGGCGTAGAAAATTTTCGGCTCGACCTTACCCCGCCCTCGGAACACCTCGCTCAGCCTCGCGGTTCCTTCACCACCCTGCACCTCCACGGCAAATTACGAGGCTGTATTGGCTACGTAATAGTTAAGTATTCGCTTTACCGTACCGTTGCCGAAACAGCCCAAGCTGCGGCGTTCAACGATCCTCGATTCCCGTCGGTTACGGCCGAGGAAGCATCCGAACTAGAAATCCAGATCAGTGTCCTTTCTGCTCTCCAACCCATTGATCCAGAGCAGGTTGTCATTGGGCGCCACGGTTTGATGGTGTCCCAAGGTGGCCGTCGTGGCCTATTGCTTCCCCAAGTTCCATTGGAGTGGGGATGGGACCGAGAAACCTTCCTCGCTCAAACCTGCTTAAAGGCTGGTTTGCCGCAGGATGTCTGGCGCCAAGGTGCTGAATTGCAAGCATTTACCGCAGAAGTATTTTCCGACCTCGCAGTTTAGGCCGGCATAGAGCGCGCCAAAACCAGCTAGATTAACAATTTTCCAACAAGACGGGTTGCAACCTTCGTTGTGCATCTGTACTATCGGGACGCTCTCATGCACGCAACTTCAACCATTTACGCCTCCCGTATCCAGCGCTTCCGTCTTCCCCGTGTCTGTGTTCCCTTGGTGGGCGAAGATCCTGCCCGGATTGTCGAACGGGCCGAATCGCTTGTTCGCGATAACCCATTTCTGGAGTTCCGATTAGATTACCTGGCGAACCCGTTGGCAGGGTTTCCGAAGCTAAAGCATTTCCTGGATCTGCACCCGGAAGCGACCGTGATTGCAACCTGTCGCCGCGCCGTAAATGGCGGAAAATTCAAGGGAAGCGCCACCGCGCAACTCGAAGTTCTAACTAAAGCCGCCGCCACCGGTTTCCAACTGGTTGACATAGAGCTGCAAACGGCGGAAATCCTGAAGCAGCAACAACTGATCGACCTTAAGGACCGGGTGGGGGTAATCCTTTCTTTTCATGACTTTAAGACAACTAAGAAACTCGAGGAGACATTCACCGAGTTGAAACGTTATCCAGCTGATTTCTACAAGCTGGTCTCCACCGCGACCACCCTGTACGACAACGTGCAGATGATGAAGTTCTTGCAGGCCCATTCGGCCCAATATGAGATGGTGGCGTTGTGCATGGGCGAACAGGGTATCATCAGCCGCGTTCTGGGTGTGCGGGCCGGAAGCATCTTCACCTTTGGAGCCGCCACCCGGGGTGAAGAAACCGCACCGGGACAGGTCACCGCCCGCGAATTACGCGATACCTACCGCATCGAGATGGTGGACGCCGCGACCCAGGTGTACGGTGTCGCCGGCGATCCCGTGGCGCACTCGCTCTCGCCGGTGATGATGAATACCGCATTCCGCCGTGAAACCGTCAATGCGGTGTACCTTGCGCTGCACGCTAAGACACCTAAGGACCTGCTCGCCTGCGTGAACGACATCCCCATTCGCGGCTTAAGTATCACCATGCCGTACAAACAGGAAATCATCGCGGCGCTATCGAACTCGGACGCCCTAACCAGGCAAATTGGAGCTTGTAACACCCTTGTCCGCAGCCAAGATGGAAAGCTTTACGGCTTTAATACCGACGTGGCGGGGATCATAGTGCCGCTGGAACAGCGGCTTACCTTACAGGGCGCGAAAGTTTTGATCGTCGGCGCCGGCGGCGCGGCAAGAGCAGCCGCCTTCGGACTGAAAAACAAAGGCGCAGAGGTCTTTATCGCGAACCGTACCCCGGAAAACGCTCAGGCTTTGGCGCGGCAATCGAAGTCCAAGTACATGAAGCGCGCCGATGTGGGCAAATCAACTTTTGACGTCATCATCAATGCCACACCCGTAGGCATGGGTAACGGCAAGCAGTCGCCGCTGGAAGACAAGGAGTTGAATACTCGCTACCTGTTTGATCTGGTGTACAGCCCCGCCGAGACAAAGCTGATCAAGATGGCCCAAGCAAAGAACATTCAAGTGATCTCAGGCCTGGAGATGTTCGTGCAGCAGGGTGCGCGCCAATTCGAGATTTGGACCGGCAAACCTGCCCCGGTGGCCGAGATGGCATTTGTCGTCACCAAGGCCTTGGAACGGCTTGCTGCGGCGAACGGTAAGGAGCCTTCTCCTCCACCGCAGGAAGCAGCCGAAGCGGACGAGGGCGGCGCCACCCGCATCGCGTCTCGAAAACCAACCATCGCTAGCAAAGAGAAAGCGAAAGCGGCTACCCACAAGCCCGCGAAGAAAGCGGTTCGGAAAACAGTCAAGCGTTAAGCCAATCCTTCTGGTTGCCGCCCTACTCTGTGGTACCTGCCGCCGAAAAGCGGCATCCAGTGCGGGTTTCGAGCAACCACGCAGTGGTTTTTCGCAAAGATTCCGACTTTGCGATGCAGTTCTCAGTTGCAGTTTCACCGCAATTGGGCTTAGGATGTGAATAGCAGGCGGTTCTTCCCTGCTTCCGGTCGTTTTTTTCAGAACAAAGCCCCACGTTCGAAGTCGAAAAACCCATCACGCACAGAGAGTAGAGCTGTGTGCGAGCATTCCCAGGAGAAGACGGAGATGGCGTGGTACGCGTACTGTATTACCGAGCAAGCGGGCCTGCAAAGCGGTAATCGTGCCCGGCGTCCATTTGCTCTGGAAAACCTTAAGGGAGTCAACGAGGCTCCCGTACTTGCCTACCCCAGCGGGGAATTCGCGGTAATCGTCAGCGAACACACTCCCGCAAAACCACTCACCCAGCAATCCATCATTGAACACGCACGCGTCATCAGTGACTGCTTCCGCACGATGACGGTGTTGCCCTTCCGCTTCGGAACTATCTTCGACTCCGACGACGCCCTACGTCGCGCCGTGCGGGCCAATCGCAAGACCTTTCTGGAGAGCGTATCCCGGTTACGGGGCAAATCCGAAATGCATGTCAAGATCGTAGTCAGAGACGGCACGGTCGAAGAAGCGGTCCCCGATCTTCCCGCGTCTGTCGGAGGAGAGTATTTGCGCAGGCTACGGGATCGCGCCAGCCGTGAGCGCGAGCGCCAGACGAAAGCGCGTGCGCTGTCGATGCAAGTGCACAAGCTCTTTTGTCCTCTGGAAGAGGATGTTGTCTGCAAGCGCACTGACTCCGGCAACATGCTGATCGATTTCGCCCACCTGATTGATTCCAGTACCATCACCAAATACCAGAACCGCTACTCAGCAGCCACCCGGCATTTCAAGGACTGCCAGGTGACGATCTCCGGTCCTTGGCCTCCCTATCACTTCATGCCTGGCAAATTGAGGACGGTGTCAGGCGGTAACTAGAAAACGAGCCACTCATTTTTGAGGCGGCCCACCGGCCGCCTTTGTTCTTTTGCCCGCGAACTTGCCCACGGGCTTCGATCCATGCGGGCATGAAGATTCGGCGACACGCAGCGAGTCATGTCATTTTTCGCCCCGTACCAATAAAGGAACAAATTCTTGATTCCGCTGTCCTCGCAAGTTGACGGAGCCATGTAGGGGGCATATTATCTTTCATTCGCCATGCTGAATTTTGGGCAAGGTAGAAGGCTAGCCCTCGAAGGCATGGGGGTGCTTTATGGAAAAGAAGAAACTGGACACCTTCAAAAAACGGCTGGAAGAAAGGCAGCGCGAACTACGCCAGGCAGTCAGCCGCACCGCTCAGGATGGGCGTGAGGCCGATCTAGAAACGGCCCAGGATGTCGCCGATCGCGCCGCAAACTCCTACACCAAGGAATTTCTCTTCAGCCAGAGTAGCAGCGAGCGTCAGACTCTGCAGATGGTGGAGAGCGCGCTCGAACGTATTCGCGAAGGCAGTTTTGGTGAGTGTATTGCGTGTGGGGAGGAGATCAATCCTAAGCGCCTCGAGGCTGTGCCCTGGACCCGCCATTGCATCGCCTGCCAGGAAAAAGTCGAACAGGGACTCCTGGAGGCCACCGGAACCTAGCTTCAACCCTTGGCAGAAACTGACAGAAGCCGCTCCGAGGAGCGGCTTCTGTCATGTGGAGCACGGCCGTTATTTTGGCGGCTTTTTCTTACTACCCCCCAGCAGGCCTCCAATCGCATTCTGCAAATCGTTTAGCTGCTGTTGCTGTTGATTTGGCTGCGCGGGTTTGCCAGCCTGCTGTCCCTGTTGCTGCTGCTGTCCGCCCCCCAGCAGCGCGCCCACGATCCCTCCTGCACCGCCGCTCTTACCGCTCAGCAGACCTGCCGCATTAGGGACGATGTTGTTGAGCTTCATCTCAGCCAACTTCTGCACGTCGGGCGTAACGACCGGATGGCTCATGGTGCCGGAGATGATGACGGGAATGATCAGCTCACCGTTCTTGTTGCCTAGCGCCGTATTCAGGTAGCCGCCCACGCCTGTACCGCCCACTGACTGGCTGTACTGTTTGTTCAGCGCTGCGGTGAGGTGCATAGCGAGCGCCTCATTCACCAGATTAACGCTGCCGTTCGCGGCCATGGTTCCGACGTCCAATGCTGCTTTCAGATCGTTGGTGTTGGCGACGCCATTGTGAACGTCAAACGTTCCGCTCATGCTGGAGATCGAGGTGTATCCCTTTCCGGTCGCGCCTCCCCCTCCGGTAAATTTGCCAATCTTTGCCAGCTCACTAACCAGATCGACCTTGGTGAGCTTGCCGTTGGTAAGCGTGAACGCGAATGGCCCATTCAAAGTCTGGGTGACATCTCCAGAAACAGGCGTGGAGAAGGTCTGATTCAGATTGGCGTTCATCGTTCCATAGAGCGTGTCTTTAGTGTTAGCCACGGCGGTGAGTAACTGGTTGGCATCGGCACCCGTCAGCTTCGCATTCACGGCATAGCTGGCCGTTTCGCGACGCATATCCATGCTGATCGCGCCATTGACCTGACCGCCAAAAACCTGCCCGGTAAGTGGATTGAGCTGAATCACGCCATGATTGAGGTTAACGTTGGAATGAATGTTGCTCATTATCGTGCGGTCATAAATCAGCGTCCCGACGGCAATCGTACCGCTGCCGGTGGCTGTATCGAACAACCTGGGCTGGGGAGTGGGTGTGGCTTGGGCGGAAGGCACCAAACTCCAGGACGACTCGGCCTTCTTCGCCGGCGCAGGTTTGCTCGGGGAAGTCAGCTTTTCCAATTCCGTGATGTTTAGCTTGTCGGCCGACAGTGCAAATGTCAGATGCGGCGCCTGGAAGTTCGACATCCCCAGATTGCCCATGACGTTGGTGGAAGCAAGCGATGCGTTGATGTTGGTCAGATTGATGGAATTCTGCGTGAACTGAAGATTTGCATTCCGTACGTTCAGCGGCTGGGTAAGCGTCGGTGTCTTCAAGACTGCGTTCTGAATTGCTCCGCTGCCGTTGAAGGTCATCGACTCAGACTTCTTGATGGGTCCGGTGGCGCGTAGATCGAGACTGATCGCTCCGCTACCGCTCATGCCTTCGGCCATTTTTATGCCGTAAGCTTTGGCCATATTCAGCAGCTCATCGACTTTCCCGTTCACCGTCTTCAAGGTCGCATCGATCAGGGGAGAAGGCGATGTGTACTGGGAGAGGCTCATCTGCCCTGACAACGTGGTACCACCGGATGTGGCAGTGAACGGCGCTGAGCGAATGTCTTGCGGCGTCATGGTGAGATCAAGCGCGGGAACTTTGACGGCTTGTGGAATGTCAGGTCCTGTAACCTCAAGATTGCGCCCGTTTACGGTCCCGCTCAAGGCCAGATTGTCAGTCGGTCCCTGCGCATGAACGTTGGCCGAGAGTTTGCCCTTGATCTTTGCGTTCGGACTAAAAGCCACACCGAATGCGGCCGCAAGCCGTGCCGCGTCTTCGATGGATGCCTCTTTCGCCGAGAGGTTGAGATCCGCTATTGAAGTTTTTTCGTGCGTGTTGAGCGTCCCATTTACCGAGAGCTGGGTCGAACCCAGCTTCAGATCGCCGGTTTTGATCGTGATCACGTCGGACTTGAGGTCGTCGGCAACGTCGAAATCTGCTGTAATCGGGTATCCAACCTGCACATTGTGAACCACCGCATCGTCGATCTTCAGCGATCCCTTCGCCGACATCTTTCCACCGGTGTTCACCAGGTCGGTCTTGCCGGAAAGCATGGCATCGCTACCCTCAAGGGACGAACTGTTGAGGAACTTCTGCATGCCGGCAAGCGAAACCTGGTCCAGCTTGAGCTCGCCGTCAAACGGAGTGTTCAGCGTCTCAGCCTGATCGATCGGACCTGCCTTGCCGCTGACTAACAACGTCTCGTTTCCTTTGCCGGGAAGGTGCGCCTCCAGATCCAGCGAGAACGGTTTGCCGGGAGCGAAATCGTTCAGCGTCAGGTCAATGTGGTCATAGACAGCGCGCGGCAGATGCTTCTGCAAATCGGTGACTGCGACCTGCCCGTCTTTGATCTTGAGCTCACCCAGCGAAAAGCCGCCGCCGCTGGGAGGAGGCGCAGCCGCGGGAGCTTGCGCCGGCGCCGGAGCCGCGGCCGGGGTCACCGGAGCTTGGCCGATGCTGGCAAAATTCCAAACTCCCGCTGGATCTTTGATCAGCTCAATCGTCGGCCGGTTCAAGGTTAGGCTGCTGATCTGTACCGACTTTGCAAGCAACGGCAGCAGCTTGACGCTGACATCCATTTCGCCAACTTGGGCAAACGGCACGCTGGTGTGGAAGCGTGGGTCCTCACCGATCGTGACATTCTGCACCGCTACGCGCAGAGGAAACCGCAGAGACATTGCACCCAGCTGTACCGGCCGGTGTAGACGTTGCTGTAATTGGGCTTGAATCTCGCCGCGGTGCGAGTTGATGTCGATAAAGAACGGCAGCACCAGCAGGACTACCAAAATGAGCACGATGACCGCGACGATCGCGATGAAGATCTTCCGCATATAGGCTCCTTCGGTCGACGGAGTGGGTTAGCTGTGAGTGCTTACTTTAGTGTGACTCCGCATCTTGTAATACCGTTGCTCAGCCATCCCGTTCAAACCGCGATTCGCGAGAGTGCCGTGAGCGCGCTGCCGATATGGTGACACGCCGGGGAGAGGTTTGAGAAGCGGAGAAGAGCGACTTAGGAATTTGCCGGAGACGGCTCGTCCTCTTCCGCGTGGAGAAGCCCGAACTTCTTCAGCTTATAACGCAGCGCGTCGCGACTGATATCCAGCAGCTTCGCGGCATGTGTCTGGTTGCCACTCGCCTGCGTCATCGCCATGTCAACCAGAGCTCGTTCAACTTCTTCCAGCGAAGTACCGCCTTCAGGGATCATCAGCTTAGGCAAGCTCCGTCCGTCAGGAAGTCGCGTCGCGTGGGCGTTTCCGTTTCCAGTGGCCGAGGTCATCTCAAAAGCAGTATATGCAGCCTGTTGTTGGGCTACGGCGAACGGCAGGTAGTCAGGGCGGAGTATGTTGCTTTCTTCCAAGATCATCGCGCGTTCGACAGCATTCTTCAACTCGCGAACATTGCCCGGCCAGTCGTATTTCAGCAGCAGCTTGCGCGTTTCGTCGGTAATGCCTTCCACCGATTTCCTGAACTTCCGGTTGTAGCGATCGATGAAGTATTCCACCAGCGGCAGTATGTCATCCTTGCGATCGCGCAACGGCGGCAGAAAAATCGAAATGATCGCCAGGCGGTAATACAAATCCTGCCGGAAAGAGTTTTCCTTCACCGCACGTTCCAGATCGCGGTTTGATGCAGCGATCACGCGCACATCCACCTGCATGTCGCGCAAGCCGCCTACGCGTCGGATCATCTGGTCTTCTAGCACGCGTAGCAGCTTGGCCTGCAACAGCGGCGAAAGTTCGCCGATCTCGTCCAAAAAGAGCGTGCCACCGTCGGCCATCTCGAACAAGCCCTTCTTCATCGCCTTGGCGTCGGTGAATGCACCACGCTCATGGCCGAAGAGCTCGGCCTCCATCAGCGTTTCCGGAATTGCCGAGCAGTTGATAGCGACGAATGGTTTGTCCTGACGCCGGCTCTGATAATGGATGGTCTTGGCGACGAGATCCTTGCCCGTCCCGCTCTCCCCCTGAATCAGAATCGTTGTGGCTTCACTGGTCGCGACCTTGCTCACGAATCCCAGAAGATCCGCCATCTTCGCGGAAACGCCAATAACATTGTGGTATCCGGCACGACGCCGAACCTCACCACGCAGGGTCTCTACCTCGTTACGCAGGCGGGTTGTTTCCAGAGCGTTTTTAACAGCAACCGATAGCTCGTCGAAATCCAGCGGCTTGCCGACAAAATCGTACGCGCCCAGCTTCAATGCTGTTTTTACATCCTCTAACTGCGGGTCAGCCGTAATCATGATGATGGCTCGGGCGTCGTTGGCCTTTTTGATCTGCTCAAGGACGTCGATACCACTGGCGTCGGGTAGGCGCACATCCAACAGGACGAGATCGGGAGACTCGTTGCGCGCTAGGCGGAGCGCAGCCGTGCCGTTGTCAGCTTCCAGTACGCGATATCCCCACTCTTCGCACTTTTGCCGGAGCGTCCAACGGACCAGTTTCTCGTCATCGACGATGAGAACCTTTTCCGCAGGCATTGCGTACCACTAGCTTACTACGCTGGCCCAAAAGGCAGGCGGTGGTGTCTATCACTTTTAGGTTACGCAAGGTTGGTCGCGGCAGCTCATCGGCATACGACCCAGCGTTGGACAGGGTTGTCCAAAGACGAACACTCGTTAATCCCGAAATGGGACTAATCGCATCGAAAGCACGCCATTTGCAGATTTCGATCATTCGCGGATGGCTGGCCGGGTGCAAGATCAAGAGTGAGTTCTTGGCGAACAGGAGCAACGCCTATGAAAACAGTGATGCAAGATATTCGCTTTTCGGTTCGCCAACTGCTAAAGAACAAGAGCTTCGCTCTGACCGCGATCCTCTCGCTGGCCTTGGGCATCGGGGCTACCACCGCGGTGTTCAGCGTCGTGTACGGCGTTCTCATGGACCCGTATCCCTACAAAGACGCCAATCGCATGGTGCACGTCGAGCTGTTTGACAATGCCGGGCGGCAGATGGGACTTGTCTTCAACAACGGCCCGGAACTCAATGACCTCAAGCAAGCCAAGTGCGTGGATGAAATCTTCATGCAGAGCGGCAATACCGTAACCATGACGGCCGCCAACCAACTGCCAGTCTCCGTGCAATTGGGCGAGTACACCCTGAACCTGTTCGAGTACATGGGAGTGCCGCCGGTTTTGGGCCGCCAGTTCACGTCAGCGGACGTCACCGAGGGAAAAGCGTCGCCCGTGGCGGTGCTGAGCTACCTCTTTTGGAAGAAACAGTTCGGCGCCAGCGGCGACGTTTTAGGCAAGACGATCGAGCTGGACCGCAAGGTCTACAGCATCATCGGAGTGGCTGCCCCACGCTTCACCTGGGGTGACTCGGATGTGTATGTGCCGTACATTCCGACCGCCGACCCGAACGACTACCGCAACAGCTTCATCAAGCTCAAGCCCGGCATTACGCTGGAGGCAGCGAACGCAGAACTGCAGCCAATCATTCTCAGCTTTAAGGACCGCGACCCCAAGGGATATGCACCGGTAGTCCGTACCCAGACGGTGACGCTCAACGAGCAGGTGCTAGGACGGTTTTCGGGGACGCTCCTGATGCTGTTTGCAGCGGTGGTACTACTGCTCGTCATCGGCTGTGCCAACGTTTCGATCCTGATGCTGGCGCGCGGCACCGCGAGAATGCACGAGTTGGCGTTGCGATCATCGATGGGCGCCTCCCGCTGGCGCATCATTGGGCAGCTGCTGACGGAATCCGTCTTGCTGTCCGTCTTGGGAGCCATACTCGGTCTTGGGTTCGCATTTGGCGCAGTGAAGTGGATCGCCGCTGCCATGCCCTTTTACTCTTTCCCTCACGAAGCCGCCATCCATGTCAGTTTGCCAGTGCTGTTCTTTTCTATGGCGTTAGCGGTCATTACGGGAATTCTGTTTGGAGTTTCGCCGGCCCTGCAATTGTCGCGCCCGAACCTGAACGAACTTATCCAGAGCGGCACAGGACGGCATTCCGGTGGAGGCGCGGACCGCAAGACCCATCGGCTGTTGATAACCGGTCAGGTTGCTCTGACACTCGTTTTGCTCACTATGGCGGGAGCGGCTACGCGTGCGTTCATGACCGCCTACCGCATACCGCTGGGGTTCGACGTGGATAAGGTTACGAGTCTCAATCTGGCCTTGCCGCGCAAGTCGTATCCGGGTTGGACCGAGCGCGCGAACAAATTCGATGCGATTCGCCAAGCGATTGCTTCGGGGGCGGGCGTGGAACAGGCGAGCATTTCATCCACGTGGACGCCTCCTATGCGCGGCTACACCGACAAGATCGAGATCGAGGGCAAGCAGGACCTCACCGGAATTCAGTCACAGCTGGTGCTCATCAGTCCGGAGGTCTTCGAAACCCTGGGCATCCCTCTTATCCAAGGTAGGGACTTCACCCAATCCGAGTTGATGCGCGCGGCGCACGTGGCGCTGGTGAACCAGGCATTCGTGCGCAAATATCTATCGGAGGGCGACCCCATCGGGCGTCATGTGAAAGCGCCTACCTTGAAGATGGAGCGGCCGGACTTCGTCACCGCTGACCACAACGATGACTGGTTCGAAATCATCGGCGTGGTGGGTGACGTTCGCAATAATGGCCTATTCCGGGACAGCGAAAGCAACGGCAAGCCTGCGCCGATTGAGCCTCAGTTCTTCGTCCCGCACACGGTAGTCATGGTTCCCTATGCTTCGCTGTTAGTGCGAACAAAAAGCAATGCCGAGGACGCAATTCACTCCGCTTTGCTGCGGCTCCAGGCCAGTGATCCTCAAATTGCCGTGTCCGACCACCATCCATTGACCTGGTACATGGAGACGATGATTTGGGGACAGCAGCGCTTTATCGCGTCGTTGTTTGCAATCTTTTCGCTTCTGGGGCTGGTATTGGCGGCGACCGGACTCTATAGCGTCGTTTCCTATTCCGTCAATCAGCGCAACCAGGAGATAGGCATCCGCATGGCTCTGGGTGCTCAGCGAATGAACATCGTGGAGCTGGTACTGAAGTCGGTGGCGGCTACCGTGGGTGTTGGTATCGTGCTCGGGCTGGCAATCAGCATTGCCCTCAACCATCTCGTCGCACATTGGGTACAGAGCAGCTCGCGTGATCCACTTACGCTGCTGATCGTAGCCGTGGTACTGGTGTTAATCGCTATGTTCGCCTGCCTGTGGCCGGCCCAGCGGGCAGCCAACCTCGATCCTATGAAAGCGTTGCGCACGGAATAGAACCAATCAAACTCTCGACTGAATTTCGCTGCGCTGGCGACGAGAGTCGCCAGTCTTTTCTGCAATTCATCCCACTTTCGTCATCGTGATGGGACTCCCTTCCGGAAAAGGGTTTAGAATCCCGCTACGCCACTCTCTCACAACCGGTCCTACCGGGCCCCAGAAGTTCGGAATCAATCATTCACTTTCGAAGGAGAAGAACATGGCTGCTAAAGTTTCACCCATTCCAGCCGGCTACCACTCTATTACTCCACACATTGTCGTTAGCGACACCAGGAAGGCCGTCGATTTTTACAAGCGCGCGTTTGGCGCCGAAGAGCGCGGCATGGCCGAGGGACCAGGCGGCAAGATAATGCACGCCGAGATCAAGATCGGCGATTCCCTCCTGATGCTGAACGACGAAATGCCGGAATTCGAAGCACTATCCCCCACCGGTACCAAGGCCGATACGTGCGTAACCCTTCACTTGTATGTGGAAAATGCCGACAAGGTATTTTCGCAGGCAAAAGCGGCAGGAGCCATTGAAACCATGCCTTTGCAGGACCAGTTCTGGGGTGACCGCTACGGCAAGCTAAAGGATCCGTTCGGCCATTCGTGGTCAATCGCAACTCACATCAAAGACCTGAGCCCGGAGCAAATGAAGGCAGCTATGGACGAGGCAATGTCCAAGATGCACGCTCACGCCCATTAGTATGGGTGCTTCAGGGTTCGCGCCCGTCCTATGGGACGCTAACCTGGTTACTGTAGGCCGGCAACACCAATAACAAAAACCCGGGACGGGCTCTGCGCGGACACCGTCCCGGGGCGAGCATTGGCGAAGATCGGATCCCGCCTGAGCGGGATCCGCGCGTCTCGAAGCTTAGCCCTTTGTAGCACCCGCTCCGTGCATCTTCGCGCGCTCAATCAACATTTGGACCTGTTCTTTCTGCTCGAAGTTGGGGTTGGTCTTCAGTAACTGCTCCCAAACCACGACCGCTCCCTGCGGATCTTTCTTGCCTTGCCACTTCACCACGCCAAGATTCAGCAGCGTGTTGGGGTAATTCGGGCGAATCGCCAATGACTTCTGATATTCCTCGATGGCCTTATCCGCATTTCCCGTGTACCAGTACGCCGTTCCCAGATCTGTGATCACGTCGGGGTTGTTTGGCGTGATCTCCAGTGCCTTGGTGTAGTACTCGATAGCCTGCGGATACGCCTGTCCATCGTAGTAAATGTTCCCAAGCTGCTTCAGCGCTTCTACGTCCTTGGGATTGGCTTGCAGCCTGGCCTGCATCGGCTTGGCAGCCTCGGCCAACATTTCCGGTGACGCACCGCCTTGCTGTTGCGTGCCGATGCCGGGCAGTTGTCCGGCTGCCAGGGGTTGTCCACCGCCCATTCCCGAAGGCGTGGCCGCCGGCGCCTGAGCTGCTTCCGGTGCACTGGCGGTCGGCGCCGACCCGTGGACGAAGTAGCCTACCGCTATGCCAATCACCAACGTGATCACGGCAAGCGTGTAGGCCTGTACGCTGGTGAATCCAACGGACTGTTTTACTTTCTCTTCTTGCGCAGATTGAGACATATACGACTCCTCTTCTTTCGATTACTGTCAGTTCTTCCGTCCGGCTTCTACTGCGAGATCGGAGTTTTGCCCAGTGCGGTCCGGCACCTCACGCAACTCGCGCGCTAAGGCCCCTACAATCCTCAGCGTAATATGCGAGGCCAGCGTGGAAACCACCTGGTCCTGGTCCGCTGTGAAGGGCCCAAACTCCTGGCGAAGATACTCCACTTCCTGCTGGCACAACTCCTCGAGCCGTTGCCGTAGGGCGACAATTGTAGGCACGACACGTTCGGCTAGTCTGCTGCTACGAAAACCCGCCACCTCGTCGGCAATGATTCTGTTAGCCGACTCCAGACTCAACTTATGGTCTCGAAGATCGCGGCTGACTACTTCCTCTAGGTTGTCTATGTTGAACCGATACACCCCATCGATCTCATCCACACGCGGATCGATATTGCGAGGCACGGCCATATCAATCATTACCAGCGGCTTGTGCTGCCGAGTGCGGGCGATCCGCCGAGCATCGTCGAGAGTGATAAGGTTCTGCGGGCAGGTCGTGGAACAAATGACCACATCGGACGACTTTAAATAATCCAAACGCTCGTCAAATACTGCCGCCTTGGCGTCTAATTGGTTCGCCAACTCTTCGGAGCGGGAATATGTGCGGTTCATTACCGTAATGCGATTGGCTCCTGCGGTGCGCAGGCATCTGGCGGCCATTTCGCTCATCCGCCCCGCTCCCAACAGGAGAACTTCTCGATCCGACAAGTCCTCCAGCACTTCCATCGCGAGTTCCACGGCGGCATAGGGAAATGTCAGGGTGGTATCCCCCGGCGCAGTTTCAGCTCGGACCCTCGATGAAACAGCCAGGGCCTTCTGAATCGTGCTATCCAGGAAGCGCCCTGTCGCGCCTG